>Ga0068714_10000805_pt1 | contig 53122 bp, 34 predicted proteins | sample MTBNYHSulfiMetaG_FD_62988 | JGI IMG/M metagenome (GOLD analysis project Ga0068714, IMG submission 62988) | Enrichment culture microbial communities from rom New York Harbor, USA that are MTBE-degrading - MTBE-NYH (New York Harbor Sulfidogenic)... | ecosystem: Environmental > Aquatic > Marine >... | reverse complement strand
CGGTGCCGTTGGCGGCGGCGGTGCCGGTTATTTGACAATTATCGTTGTTGGTGATGTTGTCGACCTGCGAGGAGCCGGTGTCATTGATCACGTCGCTGGTCAGGTCGGGTGCGGCCGGCTTATCAGAGACGGTATCAAGGGTAACCACCAAGGTGGTGGATGCCCCTGAGGGATTAACCAAAATGGTGATATCGTCACTACAATATTGAATGCCATCGTCGGCGCTCAGTCGTAAGATGTAGGTACCGGGAGAGGAAAAGGTAGCAGTGGTATCCTCAGCAGTTTCATCAGCAAAGGTGACGATACCCGGGCCACTGATTTCCTGCCATAGAGAGCTGACCGAACCCGGGATGCCAAAGCCAGCGGAGTTAACAATGCCATCCAAATTAATGTCATTAAGGGGCAGGGTGGTTTCCTGATCAACACCTGCGTCGACGAGGCCGTCCGCAGGCGGGCCGGCTACGAGTCGATAAAGCACATTATCGGGAATAGCCGTCTTGCCGATGCCGGGGCCGGCGTAGCTTACGGTCAAGCTATTCAATCCGATTTTTTCGAAATAGGTAACCGTAACAGCATGCCAGCCGGCATTGAGATCGATCGAGCCGGATTGTTCTTCGGCAGGGTGCAAACCATCGTTGTCAACGACCAGGGTATCACCGATGAAAAACTGACTACCGTCATCTGAATTAGTATAGAAAGTATAAGTGCCCTCAGTGGCGATGAATATATAACCACGGAAACGGTAGCCGAAATTTTCATCTCCCTGGGGATTGCCGACTGTGAAATTATCGATGTTTCCCTCTGAAACAGGAACTAAGGCGTCAAAGTCGGGCAGTTCATCCCAGTCGCCTTCGAAATACTGATAGTTCAGGCCGCTGGTTATTAGAGAAGGATTCTCCGGATCGCGAAGCTCATCAAGGGTATTGCCGGCGGGATCAACATAGATGACATCGACGGTGTTAGCTCCTTCGGCCAAGTCACCTTCCAATAGGGTAATGGAATAAGAACCATCTACGGCGGCAGTGGTAGAACGGGTGTTGACGCCGCCAACTCGCAGCCACACGGTGGAGTTAGCTTCGACACTGCCGGCTGGGCCGGTGAAGGTGGGGGTCTTATCGTTGGTTAGATTGTCGGAGTTGCTCAGCCCGGTGTCGCTGGCGGGGTCAAGGTCCGGAGCTGAGGCGGGGATATTGGCGACCGTGTCCAAGGTAATTGTCAGATTGGCGGAATCACTGGAAGTGTTGCCGGCGAGGTCGAGGTAATAAATATCGATAGTGTTGTCACCCTCGACAAGATCGCCATTTTGCAGAGTTATGGAATAGGAGCCATTGGCGGCGGCGGCGGAGCGTTTGTCAACGCCTCCCACCCTCAAATAGACAGTGGAGCTGCCTTCGACAGAGCCGGCGGGGCCGGTGAAGGTGGGTGTGGTACCATTGGTTAAATTGTCAGTATTGCTGGTGCCGGTATCGCTGGCAGAATCCAAGTCGGGAGGGCCAGGGGTTGCGGCACCATTATCGTAAGTTATCGTCAAGGAATCAGAAGCCGAGCCCAGTCCATCGATATTCTGCGCAGCAGCGGTAATGGTGTTGGCGGTGCCGCCGGCGGAGCCAAAAAGATCATTTACCGCTCCGGCCTGGAAAGTATATTGAAATGTTTCGTAGAGGTATTCGGCGGCGCCGGGATCGACAGGATTGCCGGAGTTGGTATCGATAACGATTCGGTCAAATTTGGCCCCGCTTTCCCGGCCATGAATTTCCAGGGTATGCCAACCGGTATCTAAATGCCAGGTTTTGGCTCCAGGATTATTAACCTGGGTGGTGGCGGTGTTGAAATGCCAGGTATTGAAGGTTTCACTCCAGACGGCGGGTCCGTTTTCCCCCAGATCCCATTGATCATCAATATTAACAAAAAAAGAATTCTGGCTACCGTTTGGATACCTGACACGGGCATGAAGGTAATAGTCACCTTCGGTTAAGATGTAGAAGCTATAAGTGGCGGCTCCCCCATCTTCAGGGTGAGATGAGGTGGCATCTCTATCTTCGATGTAGCCGGTGCCCTGATATCCGGCAGTTGTATTATTGAGCTCCATGGGAAAGGTGATGGTACCCCGTTCCGCTTCAATAACAACAGAGCCATTGGTTTGGCAAAAAAGGGTATCGCCTTGGCCGGTGGCATTACCGAGAGAGATACCGCTGTTGTAAATGTGAACGGTGCTGTCTTTTTCGGCAATCAGCTCCAGAGTGCCGTTATTAATATTGGTGATATTATCGCTATCGCTGGAACCGCTGTCGCCAGCGGCAAGCAGATCCAGGCAGATCGGTTTTACGGGTGCGGCCAGCAATATTCGCGTTTCCAACTGTTCCAATAGGAGGTTCATTTGTTTGTATTCTGACCTTATTTCAACTAGTGGACGATACCGCAACCCAAAGCTTTCCACGGTGCAGACTGATTATCTATTATTAGAATTTATCGAGCTTTCAAGAGGATTGGTTAATGCAGATTTAATAATTTGTATCTCTTGTAGTTATAAGGGGAAAGGTCGGTCCACATGGGTTTTGTTATTGATTAGCATGACACTGCAAAAAGGATTTTTATGGGACGTGAGGTGAAAAGGTTTAATGGATTAAAGCAGGATAATCCTGGCGATTGGTTATCGGCCTAGAAGTATAGCTTGATAAGCTATGGTGCAGGACGGTAAAATGATGGGGTTGGAGAATCCATCGCCTTGATTAACTTGATTAATCAGAGGCGAAGTGGGATTATATAACCTCTTGTCATAAATACGAGTGGATGTAGAAAAATATGTCAAAATGGTATCAACCATCTCTGTCGTTGGCAACCAAGTGTCGGGTGGGCTTTGCGGCGGCGATGCTGCTGATAATCGCAGCGGGGCTGGCGGTACCCTATATATGGATGGACAAACTGGTAGAGCAGGGGAAACGCGAACTAGCTCGAGCAGAAGTAAGGCAGGTGTTGGCGCGGCATTTTCAAGACATCAGGAATATGGATTTTTCCGGTCATTATCCCCCTTTGGCGTTAGGAGAAAAAGGACAAGTAAATCCGGCGCGCTGGGTGGCATTGGAAGCGGAACCTTCCATATCGCATCTGTCAAACATACCCTATTCGCTTATGCCGGCGGGAGAAGGGGCTGAGGAGGGCAAACCGTCAGGAGAAGGTTTATTAACCGAGTGGATAACGGTGCCGGCAAAGGTAGGCACAATGCCCATAAAAGAAGATCAAACGCCCCAAGATTTTGAGGAAGAGTTGGTAAGTGCTGAGGAGGGCATTGAGATTGACCAGGTAGGCAAAACTAAAGAGCCGATCAAGGAAAAAGTATTTCTTCCAGGAGATCGCCTAGTTCGTAGAGGGACAAGAACCTTTCTGCAGAAAAAAGATGAAACGGAATTTTTTGTCTTACAAAAAGAAGAAACGGCAGGATTTTTCAGCAAATTGTTGCCGCAGGGGCAGCGAGGTCGTTTTCTTCGTGCGGTACGGGCCAACAGCGGGTGTTTGACCGGAAGGGGCTGTCATGGCAGGGCGCCAAGCGAAAGCGTAGTAGCTAAAGATGACAGCGGGGGTAAAGGACCATCGGTATTTAGAGAGGGACAGTTAGTAGGAGTTATTTCCGTGACTTTACCCGCCGGTCAGACAGGCATGACATTGCTATTTAATCGTATTTTTATCATAGCGAGTGGTTTGATTTCGGGTATATGTGCCGTGGTGATATTTTATCTGATAACCCAGCGAGTTATCCTCCAACCAGTGCGACGTCTGCGGCAAGCGGCTGATCAGGTACTGCCAGAGAACAATGCGTCAGAGGTCAACGGGGATAAGGAGAGCATCCGCAGCGATCAGAAAAAGGAGACGGCTTTAAACTCAAGCGGGGAAATATCGCAGAGTGAGGATCGGTTAAGGGCCACCTGGCAGGAAGCACTGGATATTACGGGAAAAATCAAGACGGGCGATGAATTTGAACGATTGGCAGATGCTTTTCGCCAGATGTTGACGCGTTTGAAACTAGCTCAGGACCGGTTGCGGGAGAGCAATCGGGCGCTAGATCTACGTTTGGGCGAACTGGAAGCGAAGAATGTCGCCCTTTTTGAATCCAACCGGCTTAAGAGTGAATTTCTGGCAAATGTGTCGCATGAATTGCGGACGCCTTTAAACGCCATTATCGGTTTTGCGGAGATTCTCCAGGAGCAAGCCCAGCAGCGAGATGATGGCAAGGCTATTCGTTATGTCAGCAATGTTCTCGAGGCGGGTAATCGGCTGCTGGCAATAATAAACGACCTACTGGATCTGGCTAAGATTGAGGCGGGCAAGGTACAGGTGCGTTGGGAACAATGCTCCATTCGGGAGATCGCTGAGGCGCTGCTCAATTTATCCCGCCCCATGGCAGAAAAAAAACAACTGAATATAAATCTGGATATCGAGGAAAAAATCGGGCTAATTGAGACGGACGCCGGCAAGTTACAGCAGATATTATTTAATTTATTGAATAACGCCATTAAGTTTACACCTGCCAACGGCCTTATTGATATTACGGCTCATCTTATCGAGAGTAATTCGGCTGGCGGAGCTACTTTGGCGGAAGAATCAATGGTGCAGATAAGCGTGAGTGATAACGGGCCTGGTATTGCCGCGGAGGATCGCGAAAAGATCTTCGAGAAGTTTCGGCAACTGGATGGATCGGTCACCCGGGAGCATTCGGGCACAGGATTGGGTCTGGCCATTGTAAAGGAACTAGTTCAAATACTCGGGGGGACAATCACCGTTGGGGGCGAGAAAGGCAAAGGGGCAGATTTCACTATTTTACTGCCTACCAGGCGCCGATCCTAAAGAGCCAGGGCAAAAGTGGAAATTATTTGTAGCCGAGGTGACCTTCGTCACAATATTTTTTGACGGCTTCCTGCAGATCAATATCGTTGATATTGGCCAGGGTGCACAACCAGGCAAAAACATCGCCGAATTCTTCCATTTTGTTTTTATGATCGTTGCCAGCCAGGGCAGTGGCCAATTCCCCAACCTCCTCGATAAACCAGAGGAAGGTGGCAGGGGTACCTCTTTCGCGGTCACGGTGTTCGTATTTTACACGAATTAGTTGCTGGAATTCTTTGATGGTCATGTTATTCTCGCTTTAAATAAATGCTTATCCGGGTTGAATAGAACGATAGCGGCGATTATTCACCAAGGTAAACTATTTTACCGTGGGCAAATTAAGTTGCTGTGAAATCTGAGACAACTGATGGTAAAGCTCATCCAAGGCCTGGCTAATAACCCGAGCGTTGCCGATGACGGACATGAAGTTGGTGTCGCCTTCCCAGCGAGGTACCAGATGCAGGTGGAGATGATCCGGCAGCCCGGCACCAGCGCAGCGGTTTATGTTGATTCCGATGTTGAAACCCTGAGGATGAATGGCTTGCGTAAGGGCCTGCTGGGCATCTCGGCTTAAAATCATCGTTTCCAACAAGGTTTTATCGTCCAGGCTATTCAAGTCGGGGACATGCATCCGTGGGACGATAAGCAAATGCCCGGCAGTATAAGGGAAGCGATTAAAGAGCACCAGACAGTTCGGGCAGCGCCAAAGGACGAGATTTTCCCGGTCCTGGGCGGGATTTTCCCAATAACGGCAAAAAAAGCATTTTCCGCCTTGAGCGGCAGATTCAAAATTTTCCGGGCAGGAAAAGGTTTTCAGGTATTCCATTCTCCAGGGGGCCCAGATATTTTGATTATTTTTTTCCATAATTAATTACATCAACTTGGGGCTACAAATTCGATTTTATTTGGTGGCAGCTAGCGGCTGGTTATGGTGTAAGTCGTTGTAAGCGGCTTCGGCAGTTATCTGGACAAATTGCCCCCAGTCGCTAATGGTGGCTTTTTCCAATAATTGGGTGTAGAGCTTGGTACGATATTCCAACCAGCGCTGCTCATAGAGCTTATTACTGATTTGTGATTGCACCTGGGAAAAGGGGATAAAGTTTTCCTCCCGACGGTCAATGAGCTTGGCGACAAAAAAGTGATCATCGGTTTCGATGATGCCGGTATATTGACCAATCGAAATTTTTTCCAAGGCAGGGATGATCGGTTGATATTGTTGCTGGAGGTCTTGCGGATTGCTGATGGGCCGCCAAATGCCGTGATTGGTTTTGCGAAACCCGTGGGAAAATATTTGCACCACCCGGTCAAAATCGGCGCCGTTTTGCAGTTGCGCCAGTGCCTTTTGCGCCGAGTCGAGCGCCTGTGAGCGGGCCTGGTTGAGCTGCTGCTGGTTTGGGTCAGCGGCATCGGCAGGGAGAAATTGCTTTGTCTGAATATCTATCAATTGGAACTGAATAACCGGAGGATTATAAAAATCATCTTTTCGATGGGCCCGATAGTATTGGAGCAACTGGTTACGAGTGATTTTCAGGGAGGGCTTAAAGTGAGTATCTTCAAAATGGTTAACGATCAACTGTCGTTTGAATTCTTCGAGAACGTCTGGCAAATTAAGCCCTTGTTTTTCCATCTCAACCAGAGCAGTCGCCTCGCTGTTGCCGTATTTATGAAGGATATCTTTGCGTTTTTCCGCTACTAGAGATTCGATGGTTTCAGCGGGGACGCTCATTTTTTCCAGGAACTGCTGAGCGTGCTGATACAGCAGCAGGCGGGCGACGGCGGTTCGCGTCGATTCGTAGATCAGCGGCAGGGTCTGATCGATAAATTTCTGACGGTCGAGTGATTCGGCCAAGTTGCGCAGTTTGTCCTTGATCGGCTCGATTACCTCTGCGGAAGTTACCGCTCCATTATTTACCAGGAGGGCTGAGCCCTTGGGGGCGGCGGCGTACAAATCATCCGGGCGCGGGGCTAAATTAGAAGGTGAATCAGGCAAGACATTTGCCGATACTAGGGTAGCAGAAAAGCCTATTATGAAACTGATAATCAACCTGCTGATAGGCAAGGTAAAAACTCCTTTTGAGTACTTTCGTATTTTTTTCTTGAGCAACATTAGTCCTGATGAACCGACAGGGCCTTGGGGACCCTTTGATAGTTTTAGTATTGTAGGACCACGGCGTTTAAACGGCGTTGGGTTATTTTACGGTAATTCACTAACCAATGCAAGTTAAGCCAAGGGTGTTGTGACAAGTATAATTTATGTCAGGGAATCTAACAATACAAAGTTTTACTATTTTGCCAGCATTTTTCGCAGGAGAGCTAATATGGTAGAGGGAGAGTCGAAGTAATGGGTAGGCAATCGTAAATGAATGGTATGATCATCGGGGATGCGGATACTGCCGGGGGCCTCATCAAAAAGGGGAGATATTTTGGCCCCATCCGTCAGGGAAAATATCAAATCGGGTTTTTGCTGGACAATGGATCGGATGGACCAGCGGGAGGCCAGGATTCGTATCTGGGCAAGCTGTAAATTTAACTGCATGGCAGGGGGGAGTTTACCGAACTGATCAAGCAAATCCTTTTCCAGCAGTTGCAGGTCCGCGGCGGCAGCGCAGGAGACCAGGCGCCGGTAAACGTCCATCCGCTGTCGGTCGGAAGGGATATAACTGCGGGGGATATTGCTGCTGATATTAAGTTCCAGGTGAGTAAAGATTTTTTGCGGCTCCGGCTCATACCGTAATCGGCGTACGGCAGCCGCTAAAAGACGGCAATATAATTCATAGCCTACCGCATCGATGTGGCCGCTTTGCTCAAAGCCGAGAATATTGCCGGCGCCGCGGATTTCCAGATCCCGAAGGGCGATGCGAAAACCACAACCCAACTGGGAATATTCCTCAATGGCCTTCAACCGCTTGAGCGAGTTTGCAGTAATATGCCGTTTGATGGGCAGAAGCATATAGGCAAAGGCACGATTTTTATAACGTCCCACCCGCCCCCGCAACTGATGCAATTGGGCCAGGCCGAAGCGGTCCGCATCGTTGATGATGATGGTATTGACATTGGGGATATCCAGGCCGGATTCTATGATGGTGGTGCAGATCAATACGTCGGCTCGGTAATTGACAAAGTCGATCATACAGCGTTCCAGCTCGTGTTTGGGCATTTGGCCGTGAGCGACAAGAATTCGAGCCTCAGGAACCAGTCGTCCGATGTTATCGGCGACGCTAAGAATATTATGAACGCGATTATGTAAAAAATAGACCTGACCTTCGCGGGAAAGCTCGCGTAAAATAATCTGGTGAATCCGCTGCCGGTCATAGGAGCAGACTTCGGTAAGGATGCTGCGCCGGTCAAGCGGTGGAGTAGTTAGTGAAGAAATGTCACGAATGCCCAGCAGGGCCATGTGTAAGGTTCGGGGAATGGGAGTGGCGGTCATAGTTAAAATGTCAACAGTTTCCCGCATGCATTTGAGGCGTTCTTTATGTTCGACGCCAAATCGTTGCTCTTCATCGATGATTACCAGTCCCAGGTCCTTGAAATGAACGTCAGGGCTGAGAAGACGATGAGTGCCAATCAGGATATCGACCCGGCCCTGGGCGGCGCGGGCAATAATATCTTTCGCCTGCTTGGGGGATTTAAATCGGCTTAAGACTTCGACAATGAAGGGGAAGCCCGCCAATCGCTGGGTAAAGGTACGATAATGTTGCTGGGCCAGAATGGTCGTGGGTACCAAAAGTGCGACCTGTTTACCATGCTCGACAGCTTTGAAGGCCGCCCGGAGAGCCAGCTCCGTTTTTCCGAAACCGACATCGCCGCAAAGCAGACGATCCATGGGACGGTTAATAGTCATATCCTGCTTGATCTCCAGATTGGCAGTTATTTGATCGTCGGTTTCCTGATACGGGAAAGAATCTTCAAATTCGTGTTGCCAGGTGGTATCAGGCGGATAAGCTATGCCGGGTGTGGTTTGGCGGCGGGCCTGCAGATCGATCAATTCGCCGGCCAGGTCCTCGACGGCGGCGGAGGCTTTTTGTTTTTGTTTTTCCCATAAACTGCTGCCCAGCCGGCTGAGTTTAGGTTTGCCATGCAGGCAGCCGACATATTTATGAACCAGATCAATATTGCTGGCAGGGACATGAATGACCGCCCGGTTGGCGAACTCGAGTGCGAGATATTCTTCCTGTCGGCCGTTTTTCGTCAGTGTTTTCATGCCCCGGAACAAGCCGATACCATGGGTCAAGTGAACGACCGGGTCGCCGGGGGTAAGATCAGTAAAAGATTCGATCGTATGGGTGCTCTGTATCTTTCGCAGGTGCCGGCGAATTTGGTACTGGCCAAACACTTCATGATGAGTCAGGATCAGCAGGCGATTTTGCGGCAGGTCAAAGCCCTGATGCACAAATCCCAGGGGCAGATGGAAACGGGGGGGTAGGGTTTTTTCAACAGGAGCGGCGGGAGGATTTTTTGTAGTGGTTTTATCGCTGTTAGAAATAATTTCCATCGTTCTCTGACGCTCGGCAGGATTTTCACAAAAGAAATAAATTTCATTGTCGTGAGAGCTATCGAGGATTTCTGAGAGAGCGTTTGCCGATTGGTTTTCAAAACGCTGGACGGATTGAGCGCCGAAGGATAGAGAGTTTTCATAATCGCCCCAGGGGAATCGGCTGATAAACAAGGTGTCAAAATCCTGGGTCTGTTTTAACACCTTTTCTACAGGATATAGCGCAGCTACCTGGCTGAGCCGATCCATTACAATTTTGCCGGACTCAATAATGTCATTATGTTCCTCAACGATCAGCAGCGCCTGTGGGTGCAGGTAATTCAGAAAGGGTTCTTTTTCATGGGATTGCTTGGGGCTATTGCCGCCGGTGATAGTGATGTGGCTAATGGAGTGCAGTGAGCGCTGGGTATCGAGATCGAATAACCGGAGGGATTCAATCTGATCGCCAAAGAACTCCACCCGCAGGGGCATGGGAGTTGTTTGTGCAGCATCCAGATTGGAGGATGGATCATGTCCGGGCATGAAGATGTCGATGATGCCGCCGCGGCAGGCGAAATCACCCATAACGTCGATCTGGTCAACGCGATTAAAATTATGCTCGAGGAGCCATTGGATAAGGGTATTCGGACCGCCGGTTATTTCCTGATCGACATTAAGATGGAATGATTGTCCGCGCAGGAAGTCCTTGCTTGGTACCGGTTGCATCAGGGCCTGAATAGACGCGGAAATTATCAGGTTGTGAGGGAAGAGGCTGGAGTTTTGGCTTTTCGAAGAGGAGAGTTCATTTTCGCGGGGAGAACGATAACTATTTGAAAGAGACTGACATAAGCGCAGACGTTCACAGGAGATTTCGGAAAATTGATCAGACTGGGATTCATCGGCCTCGGCGGCGGGCAAGAGAAGGACGGTTTGTTCGGTGAAGGTATGCAGATCGTCCTGAGCGGCATCGGCTTGGGTAATGTGGGGTGTAATATATAAAATCGGGCGAGAAAAGCTTTCCGCGAGAATAGCGGCGAGCAACCGGGGCAGCGAGCCCCATACGCCGTGGAGGGCTATCTGGCGGGCAGGGCTGGGACGGGCAGTTGCCTCGTCAGAAGATTTGGAGGTAGAATGGTCGAGCTTCGAGACCGAAAAGGCGGAAAGCAGCCGCGACAGGGCAGAGTTTGAGCCGTCGGAGGCAGGGTGTAATAGACGATTTTTCAGTTGGACTAATGTTTCAGGCATAATCTAATTATTTTAAAAATGAAACAATAACAACTCATATCCTTTATTAAATATTATATGCAGTAAAATTAGCAAATTATTTTTTCAAGGCGGTTCGGCAGGCTTTGTTCCTATGTGGGGGAAAATCAAGGAATTAAACAGATAAGGTCTATATTAGCGTCGGGAGGGGATTCCGTTTACCTATTCTTTCACGATGATTTGCTCAAAATCTTCTATGGAAGTTTGACCATTTTTCAATTTTTTTATGGCATCTTCCCGCAGGGTCTGGAAGATCCAATCACCGGCGGCGGTACGAAGCTGGGGAAAAGTAGGCCGATTGGCGATAGCGTCGCGGATCTGGTCGGTGATAGCCAGCATTTCGAATATCGCGAGGCGGCCTTTATAGCCGATGCCCAGGCAATGTTCACATCCTACGGGTGCATACAATGACATACCGGCGAGTTCATCCAATCCTGCCCGCATGATATCCCTGGCAGCGGGCTTGACCTTAATTTTGCATAGTGGACAAAGGGTACGGAGCAGGCGCTGCGAAAGGATAGCTGTCAAAGCTGACCCCAGCATGAAGGGTTCCACGCCCAGGTGAAGCAGGCGAAAAATGCAGCCGATGGAATCGCGGGCATGAACGGTACTGAGGACTAAATGACCGGTCATGGCGGATTGAATGGCGATTTTGGCGGTATCCGGATCGCGAATTTCACCGATCAGAATAACATCTGGATCCTGGCGGAGCAAAGAAGCCAGGGCAGAAGCAAAGGTTACATTGAATCGAGGATTGACCTGGATTTGGGTGACATTTTCCAGTTTATATTCGACGGGGTCTTCTACGGTGACAATATTCTTATTCAGGGCATTCATTTCCTGAATGATGGCATAGACGGTAGTGGTCTTGCCACTTCCTGTGGGGCCGCAGACCACTATCATGCTGGATTCTTTAAAGGCCCTTTGCCGGATTTGTTCCAGCAGGTAAGAGTCCATGCCGAGACTGTCCAGACCCTTGGGAGCGAGATTTTTGTCAAGAATCCGAATGACCATTTTGTCGCCGAGGGTGCTGGGAGCAATAGATACCCGCAGATCGATTCTGCGATCCGGCAGACGTACCGCGAAGCTGCCGTCCTGCATGATGTTTTTTTTATTAATATTCAGATTGCATAATAATTTGACAATGGAAAAAACAGAACGGGCGGTTATGGTCTCCACAGTTCCGCCGGGGTGCAAAAAACCATCGATGCGATAACGGATGTCGAGGTGATTTTCCTTGGGCTCGATATGAATATCGGTGGCGGAAAACTGGATACTTTTTAAGAGCATTTGTTTAAGTCGAAGCATTGCCTGGGAGACTTCGGAAGCGTCTTTTCCTGTGGGGTGGGCGGGCCTGCCTTCATAATTGAGGGGCATGATATGGTTTAGAGTTAAAGGGCCGGTAAAACTCTGCTGGAGGGGCAGGTGTGCCTGCTCAGGTTCTTCCAGCTTAAGCTGGAAGTCCCAGGTTAGATTACTGTCTTCCTCATCAGAGGCCTCAATACCAGTGTCATCCGGCAGAGTTATAGTATCAGGCTGGGAAGGGGGCTGGGAGATGGTTTTCGGATGCTTTTTAGCGGGTATTGCCTTTCCGCCGGGTGAAACCGGTGAAGCGTTTTTCGGGAGAGTTTTTTTTACCACCATGGGTAATTGGGGGGCAAGCATCTCCGCCATGCTACTCCAGAAACGAATGGAGGATTTACCGATACCGATTTCATCACCATCCCTAAGTGAAGTTGGGCTGGTAATCCGGTTCTGATTGAGATAAGTGCCGTTACGACTATGCAGATCGCACAGTATGTAACCTTCGTCTGGTTGGAGCCGGATCTCGCAGTGCTGCCGCGAGGAACGTCTCTCATCGATGATCACATCGTTTTCAGCGGTTCTACCGATGGTTATCCGGTCCGCATCAATTTTAATCCGACGCGGAGTTCTATCGTCGTAAATATCGAAAATAGGCATAATCCAATAATGGCAAATAGAATCGGGTTTGTCAACAGGAAAAGACCGGGGCGATCTATCTGGAGAAGGGGGATTGCCAGCGCACTTTTGATACTAGGGGACCGTTAAAAAATAAATTTTATGTAAAAATATTTCTCCTTGTCTGCCAAAGAGTTACGTCAGCGAGGGGAGAAAATAGGTCAAAAATTTTAGCGCGAATTTGATGCGCCGCGGTAAAGGGTGGGGGATGACATAGAGGTTGATACTTGAATTAGTAAGAGCCGTATTTTTGTGCATGGTAAACTGGTACTGGAGTTAGCAAGATGGCATTTGATTTTTCCCTTTTTAATACCGACCCTTCGTCACTATCGCCAGAGATATTGGATGAGGAATTTGTTGACTGGCTGGTAAATGAACAGTCACTGGATATGATCCTGCATTGTGAAAAATTATGGAATTACTATCGTAATGAAATGCAGGAGATATCGCTTATAGGGGGCGACAATATCATCAGTGAGACAGCTCGCCCCTATCGGCAGGCCCAGGAATATGGCTTGCCCAGCCGGATAACCGGCGTCAATTACAGTTTCTATGGGGGAATAATGGCGGGAACGCAGGTGCCGGGCGTTACCCGAAAAGAAGTGGTGGTGGAAAATGATATTGCCTGGCGAATAGATACCATGGTGGATTTTCTTTTTGGCAAGCAAATCAACATCAGCAGCCGGGTCCGTGATCCCAAACGAGCGGGACAAATCAAGCAGATACTGGATACGGTGATTGAAACAAATGGAGGAATGACTTTTTTGCAGGAGCTGGCGTTACTAGGGAGCATCTATGGTTTTGTAGATGTGATCCTTCGCTGGCGGGACAGATATAAAGTGTTAGAGCAGGCAAATGGTTTATGGAAGTATTCGACAGATTCCGCGGAAGCACGGCTTAAAACATTTGAAGAAGTATTGGCTAAAGCCAGAGAAATAAATATCGAGGCCATAGAAGCGCCGCGGAGTCTGCCGATTTTAGATGAAAACGATTATCGCAAGATTAATTTTTATATCCAGCATTTCTGGCAGCTACACAATAATCTCGGCCAAGAGGAAAGCCTGATAAATACGGTTAATCGGAGGGGGCAACGTATCGGCCGGCAGAAGGCAAGTCATAATGTCGAGATAATCGGCAGTAGATATTGGCAGCGTTACCGAGATGGGCAGCTACTCGCGGAAGGAATTAATCCGCTAGGGGTGGTTCCCGTAGTGCATATCCAAAACATGCCGCTGCCCATGCATTATGAAGGGCAAAGCGATGTTGCGCCGTTGATTCCCTTACAGGACGAGCTTAATACCCGCCTGAGCGATCGGGCCAGCCGGGTCACCTTCCAGAGTTTTAAGATGTATCTGGGCAAGGGAATCGAAGGATTCGAGGATCGGGTGGTAGCGCCGGGGAGGATGTGGAGTACGGAAAATCCCGAGGCCAGCATAGAAGAATTTGGCGGTGATAACGGCAGTCCCAGCGAGGACGCCCATATTAATCACGTGCGCGAGGCATTAGAAAAAGCCAGCGGAGTGGCATCGGTCGCCGCAGGAATTCTAGAGGGGCGAATCGGTAATCTTACCAGCGCGGTAGCTCTGAAAGTGACCCTGATGGGGGTTTTGGCGAAGACAGAGCGCAAGCGAAAAAGTTATGGCAAGGGGATCGCGGATATTTGCCGGCTGATTTTGCTGGCGTTGGATAAAACAGGGGTCTATCCCAATCAGCCCCAGGAGCGAGAAATCGAAATCCATTGGCCCAGTCCGCTACCGGAAAATCTTTTGGAGAAATTACAAGAAGCAGCCTTGAAAAAAGAACTGGGTGTGCCGGCGGAACAGATTCTTAAAGAATTGGGATATGCTCTTGAAAAAGACAAAAACGGATGAGCTATTTATAAAATTCGGAAAAGTGGAGAAAAAATAATAGGCAGAGATAATCTCTGACCAAGCGGAGGACATTATGTCACAGAATCAGCAGCAGCTACCGGAAATAGATCCGCCCAGCAAAACGGATATACAAGGGCAAAGATTATTACCGACGTACGAGACAGAATCCGTCCAGTTGGTGCCCGTGGCGGAGGCAATCAAGTATCGTAAGCGGGCCCAGGCAGCCGAGCAACAGGTGGAAGAATTACATCAACATCTGCAGTCTATCGAGCAGGAGAAAAAGGAAGCTCAAACTCACATGGGCCAGATGGTGGTGGAAAAAGAGATAACCCGGCAATTGGTCAGGGCTGGAGTGATTGATCTTGAAGCTGGGTTGTTACTGGTCCAAAGCAAGATAACAAAATCCGATGGTGATCAGTTAAGTGAAAATATCGGAGAAGATGAGATAAAAGGTATGATCGAGACCTTGCGGAATGAGAGGTCTTATTTATTCTGCGGTGCGATAAGCGAAGTAAGCGCCGGCCTGGCGGGTCCAACCGCGACGGTACGTTCGCACGGCAGAGGCGGCATTAATACCCTGACCAGACTGGCACAGCAGGCGCAGCACAGCGGCAGCAGGAAAGATATTCAAGAATATATGCGGATGCGGCGTTCGGTGAGTAGATGAAAATTAGTGATTAGTAAAAAGCAAAATAAACAATTATGAATTAGTAGGAAAGGAAAATAGCAATGTCATTTACTGGAAAAGCGACCTATTCGGCAGGGGCGACTCTGCCGGAATTGGCAGAAGATGTGTCTGATCTTATTGGTATCGTTTCTCCCTATGAAACTCCTCTGCTGAATGCCCTGGGAGATCCGCTGTATTCGGCGATGAGCACCTATCATGAATGGCTGGAGGATAGTTTGCTGCCCAATAAGGACGCTATCAATGATAGTACCTATACCGATCCGGCGGCGGATACCGAGTTTGTGGTGGATAATGGCAGCCGATTCCAGGTGGGCGATCAAATTCAAGTGGAAGGCAGCGAGGAGTTGATGCTGGTAACAGGGATCAACTCTAATACCCTAACCGTGGTACGCGGCTACGCGGGTACGACCCCGGAGAATTTAGCGGATAATAAGGTAATAAATATCCTGGGCAACGCGGCCCTGGAAGGCGCGGACAAACCCGACACGCGCTTTACCAATCGGGTGCGAAAAGGTAATTACACCCAGATATTCACCGCGGCGGTGGAGGTCTCGGGCAGCGATTTGGCGGCGCGTAAGCTGGGGTTGGCGGATGAACTGGATTATCAGAAGCAGGAACGCCTGCGTGAGTTGCTGCGCGATCTGGAGAACAGCATTATCAATGGCGGGTTACCGGCCAGCAATCCGGAAGGTTCATCAAGCGTACGACGGACGCTTAAAGGGGTTATCCAGCATGTTTCAACCAATGCTTTCCATACCGGCGATACGGGATTTCCCAGCGGGACGGATCTGGTTGAAACTAAACTCAACTACGCTCTGCGAAAGATCTGGGAATCGAGCAGCGGCAATGTGGATCTGATTGTGGTCAATGGTTTCCAGAAGAGAAAAATCAACGGCTTTATGTCCAGCAATCGCAGTTTCGGGGCGGGAGATCAGAAATATACGGATCTGGTCGGTCTGTATGAAAGCGATTTTGGTCTGTGCCGGGTGATAGTATCGCGCTGGGTGCCGCAGGATACGGTGTTGCTGCTGGACAGCTCGCGGGTAGCAATATTGCCCCTGGCGGGACGAAGTTTTCACTTTAAACCACTGGCTTCCGGCGGCGATTATGAATGTGGTCAGCTAATCGGGGAATACACCGTTGAGCTGCGCAACGAAGAGGCACACGGATACATTCGTGATTTAAGCACCAGCTAGAGGAGTTTAGGGGAAGCCATTCTGAGTATGGCGGAGCGTAGGGTTCCAGTGATATTGGCTGAATCGAATTTAAATCCACGCTCCGCTCAGAATGGTGATAAAGAAACAGGCAGAGTTATTCAGGGCGGCAAGTGACAGTAAAGGCCTGCGGGGAAAATAAAATAACGTAGTCAGCACATAAGGATGGAAAATTATGGCGAAGTTTTCCCGAGATGTAGATTTATTCAAATGGGAGCCGGTACTATTCCGCGAATTATACCTCAAAAGTCAGACGCTTTGTCAAGGCTCGGACGGGCAAATGAGCGGCACGACGTTTACCAGTGCTTCGGGATCGTTTGTCAATTGCGCTGTGGCAGCGGGTCATGTTATTTATGTTCGAGACGGCGCAGCAATTGACAGCGGATATGAGGTGGTCTCGGTCGATTCTCCGACGCAGCTTACCGTCTCCGTGGTGCGGGAGAGTGCGGAGGATGGTCCGGTAGCTGCACCGAGCGGAAGCGATCTGGAATATCGCATCAGCACTTTTGATCCGCAGGCGGAGGAAGCGGCTTATTCGCTGCTGCAGTATTTTGGCATCAAGCTGAGTGGTAATGAAGATGATATCACAGTGGACGAAATTCTCGAAAGCAGGGCACTGCGGCTGGCGTCGGTGTATGCGGTACTGTCGGCGGTTTTTGCCGGCAGCAGTTGTGGAGTGAAGGATCCGGCGGGGTATTGGCAGAAGTCGCTGCACTATCAGACGCTGTTTCACACGGCGAGGAGCAGAGTGAGACTGGAGCTTGATACCGACAGCGATAGTTTCGCGGAACAGTATCGCAGCGGGGGAACCGTGCGATTGAGACGGCTTTAACAGGGGGGCAAATGAAGATGAGATTGAGAACGATAAAATTTGACAACCAGCAGTTTTTTGACCAAGGGCAGCACACCATGGAGGTTATGTCCTGGCGGAGAGATAATGTGCAGCGAGGATTTGCCGGCTTGGATGGGATGGTAAGTATTGATTTGGGCAGGCGGGAGAGGAAGTTGCGACAATATGGATACCTGGCGGCGAGCGGTATTGAGGCGCTGATTGCGCTAGGGGAGGAGATTGCCGCCTATATCGATGGACAGGTATATGATTTGATTGATCAGAACGGCCGACGGTACGAGCAGGTCCGCATGGATAGCTTTACCGCGTCCGGAGAGGTGATGGCGGGCAATCAGGCGCGGTGCAAATACGAAATAATTTATACGCTACTGGGCGAGTAAGATGGCAGTTAGTACGGAAAATATTGCGCAGGTGAAGGCGAGGGCTTTTCCGGCGGGAGGGCTAAGCGATGGAGCGCTGGTACCACTGGCGGGATTGGCGCTAGTCAGTTGGCAAAGCAGCGAAAGCGAAAAGTTGTTTCAGGTGTATGTTAACGGCCGATGGGCGGGAGCGACAATGACGGCGAGCCAGAGGTCGCTGTTGGTGCAGTGCGATCCGCTGGAAGTGGCGGCTATTGAAGTTGTCTCGGTTGATTCGGCGGAAAGAGTGATCGATTTTTCCGGTGAGCTGGAGGGATTTAGTGAGCTGGATGGCTGCCGAGTTGTTTTGAGCTGGCCGAGGCGGGGAAAGCTGCCGCGGGACAGCAAAGCGGTTATCTATGGGGATGGAGGCGAGGGATCGATAAATTATGACGAGCCGATCGCGACGGTTGATATCTGGGAGGGACCGGCGGATAAATGGGGATGGGGGCTGGACGGATTTGGGGCGGGGGATTTCGGATACAGCGGGGCAGGAGCGGTAGGCTGGGGTAAAGGCAGTTTCGGAGAGGGGGAGTTCGGCTTTGACGCGGATATACAGAGCTTTGAAAGTGAACCGTTAGCGGCGGGCAGGTATAAGTTCGCGGTACGGATATCTGATACGCGGGGCAATTTGGGTGAAGATATTACTGAACACGAAATCGGTATAGACCCTTTGCCCAGAGCGCCCAATTTGGCAATAGAAAGCTATGACCCGACAAGCGACAGGTTGTTATTGAATATCGGTTGATGAAAGGACAAGCCATGGCGGAAGCATATCCCAGTGATAATAGTTTGTTGAACTTGACTAGCGACGACGAGACCGGGGTGGAATATATCGAAACGGGGCAAGCGCCTTACTATTTGCATTTTCGCAAATTGCTTTATCGGTTACTGCAGGCGACGAAGCGGGCGAATGATTTAAGGGTTTTCGATGAAGGTAGTCTGGATATCGGAGTGAAGACGGGCAAATACTGGTCGGGTACGACGCTGCGAGAATACGCGGGCAGCAGTAGTAATACCCTGGCGGACGACAAAGGGCATATTTATGTTTATCTGGATGAATCGGGCAGTCTGGTAATTAATGAATATTCCTCCTGGCCGGCGGCGAGCGTGCCGCATATCCGGCTGGCGGACGTGGTCACCAGCGGAGGCGATATCACCAGCATCACCGATTATCGGGGTGCGAATTTGTTTTTCAGTCCGGGTAATCTGGTGGGTGTGGAAACGGCGAATGCGACGGGAAAATCGCTGGCCAATCAGGGCAATGCCGTAGGTGGGATACCGGTTATTTTTATGGCGACGCTAACCGCAGGCAGCACCGTCCAGATTCATAACGCCGACGCCCCCTTCAAATACCGGGTGATCGACGCCTGGGGGATTGCCAAGAGTGGCGACGGCGGCACCTGGAAAATCACCAACGGAACTAACGACATCATTGACGCGGTCAGTGTCGGGGCGGATAAAGCGACCAGCTACGCCAGCTGTATTGACGATGCTTATAACGAGATTGCCGCCAGCGGTTCGCTCAGCGTGGTGGGCGACGGGGCGCTGGCGGACGTGGATGTTTATGTCAGAGCGATAAGGGTAAGTTAATGGCTGATATTAATAATGTAACCCAATTACGTAATTTTGCGGCCAATGGCGGCGGCAGCGAAGGCTCACCCGTAACTATTGCACCCGGCACTTACTCTATAAAGACCGACGGAGATGCAGATTTGGCTTTTCAAAAAAGCGGTTATCTGAAACATGCCGGCGGTGATGCCCCTGCTATTATTGATGGAGAAAATTTTCGTGAGGCTGTTTTTGATGCTCCCTCTACCACGGTTTCTCTTACTATTGATGGAAAAGATGATAGTAATAGAATAAAGTTTACTAGAGGTGCATTAGCCGGTGCCGCTGGTGGTAGCGCAGTTGTCCAATCTACTTTACAACCTATAACAGTTACTTTTAAGTATTCAGATTTTACTTACGGGACGAGTAGGGGATTAGGTCTTGATGGCAGCGGTTCAGTTGCAAATAAAATCATTTTAACATGTTATAACTGCAATGTAAATAATAATGTACATGATGGCTTTTCGATAGTTGGCACTGGAACGACTAAAATTGTCGTATTGAACATATACAATTCAAAATCTTTCAGTAATGGTTCGGCGGCGAGTGATCAGGGGGTGACGGCTCATGGCCCCCTGCAATTTATCAATATATATAATTCTGAAATCTATGACAACTATTGTGAAGGCATTGCGATTGTAGGCGGCGGAATGGTAGCACTTGTCAATTCAAATTTACACGACAATGGAACAGGAGTGGCTGGCAAAGCTGATCTGGAACTAGAAAACGATTCTTACGGTGTCGTGCTTAATTGTGATTTTCACGGCTATATTGCTCGCCCCGCCTGTTATAACAATGGTACAGGCGGTCTGGAAGTTTATAATTCAAGATTCTATGGTTATACATCTGGATTTTGTCGAGCGATATGGGGATTATACGGCAGCACGGTTGTTAGGGGCTGTACCTTCAAAGATTTTGCTAGTGGATATTGTTTCGCAATGGGAGCAAATTCGATCATAGGAGATTTTTCTTATAACACTATTTATAATTGCAATAAAGGGATTAGTCTCGAAGCAAAATCTTCAGTGATTGGCAATGTATTTCATACTTTATCAAGTTATGCAGTGACAACTACGAAAGAAGAATATCTGCGTCGAGTAACTAATGGCTATAACTACTTTTATAACTGCAATCAAAACTTTTACGACCCGGTATTAATTTTTACCAGTCAGTTACAAAGCACTGATGTTTCCGGCGTTGACCCACAACTGATGGACCCAGCCAATGGTGACTTCCGGTTGAAGTCAACCAGCCCATGTCTTAATGCGGGCCCGCGTAATCCGGGACTAGCCGTAGAGGATGGGTACAGCAGTCTCGGGGCGTGGCAAAGAATATCAAGACTAATGTCGAGGTAGAAAATGATACAGATTAAAAAAGCCGCTACTGACGTTACTATCCAGATACGGTTATTCGATGCCTTAACCGGCGAGCCGAAAACCGGCGTGACGATTGCCAATCTGGACCTGTGGTACATACGGGTGGAAGATGATGAGGATGTGACGATAAGCAGCAAGGTGGATTTAGCCGCCCTGGCAGCCTTAACGGACGCCCACGCCGATAGTTCCGCCTATGAGATCGGCAAGGGCTATTACCGAATCGATCTGCCGGACGCGGTGTTTGCCAGCGGGGCGACAACGGCAAGTATTATTATAGAAGATGGGGAGGCAGGTACCATCTTATCCGAGCGGGTGGATTTCCAATTGATTAATTTTGATCCATATACTTTATTGCCAGCCGAGGTGGGCAGCCCAATGGATTTGATCGATGAGCCTAATGACTTGGCCATGACCGCCTTTGCGAATACTCTAGGAAATACTCCATTCACGGTCAATATGATAGATTATTATCTGCCCTTTGCCCTGTGCAAGATTGATATGGCCATCAATGATAGCGGAAAGGTGGATATAGGCTCGATCAACGGCAGCTCCGATGCTGCTGCCAGTTTAGAAATAGCCGCTGCCCGTCTGGGTAATAAGGCCAGTCAGAATAAATTCACCGGTACGATAACCGTGCGAAATATCGATGACGACGCGGATCTGTACACGGTAACGCTTACCGACGACGGTACGAATATCAATCGATCGATTAGTTGATGGAAGATTATGGACGCGAGATTTCTGAATAATTTGACGGAAGGTGATTTTGGTAATGGGCGGCTGCTGCGGCAGAGCCTGGTGGAAGGCGAGTTCTGGACGCTGGCGGGCGGGTGCTATTGCGTGTATCGCGGGGAGGATGCCCAGGAAGCTATTGATTACGAAAGTATTGTGGCGCTGACCTGCGAGAAGGGACTGCTGGAGATCCCGGAGAATGTGACCCACCAGGCGGGCGGGCAGTATTATTACGCGGCCCGGCGGGTAAGTGGTACGGGCAAAAGTGAGCAGGGGACGACGGCGGTGGTGCGGCTGGCACTGGATGAGGAGGGCAAGGCGATACCCGCCCGGCCGAACTGCGTGAGCGGCTTGCAAGGGCAGGCGGCAAACGCGGGTAGGATGCGGGTAAGCTGGTGGTACTGGCCGATGGGGCAGGAAGTTAGGCCGGGGCATTTCGCGGTCTATGGTGATAACGGCTCAGGCAGTATCGATTATGAAAATCCGCTGGGGCTGGTGGAGTATCGGGGCGCTAATCTCTACAGTTATCTGAGCTCCCCGGGGCAGGAAGGCACAAGGTATCGCTTCAGCGTGCGGGCGGTGGCCAGCGCGGCGGATGGGGGCGGAGACGACGGTAATACGGCGAGTGTGGAGATTACGGGGCGGATAGCGGGGTTGGGGGGCATTGAGGATGTCGGCGTCAGCGTGAAGTGGTAGATAACGGGGGATGGCATTTGTGAGTGGTATTTTCTTAATAGGGACGGTCTAACTATGCGCGATAATACGGTGACATTTTCTTCGCCAACTCTGGACAGCTTAAGTTGGCGGTGTCCGCTGGTGGTGGTGACGGTGGCGGGCGAGGCGGCACCGTGGCTGGAGTTAGTGGAGCTGACACGGCGGGAAGGATCGCGTTTGAATGAGGCGCGGTTTCGGGTGGTGGGTCATCCGCTGGGGCGGGCGGGGCGGTTCGAGGATGTAGCTACGGCGGCCCGGCCAGGTCAGCGGATTACAGCGGAGATGGTATGCCAATCGGGGCCGGTGGGTCGAAGGCCGGTGGTCTGGCCGCTGTTTGCCGGGGTGATCGTGGAGGGAAGTGCTCAGATTTCCGGCAAGGCGGAAGCGGTGGAGATAATCGCCCGAGATGAACCGGCGTGGGGCGAGGGTGAGGTGGTGGATGGGATGCGGGCGCTGACCGAGGCGGGGGAAAGCGAGTACGTCCGCAGCGGCGAGGTGATATTTAATCCGGAGGGTCGGGGCAATTGCTCGGCGGCAGCGGTGGCGGGCGGCAGTTATTACGTTTTTGATACTGGTCCGGCGGGCGGGCGGTGCTGGAGCGTGGCGAAGGCGATCGGGTACATCGCAGGAGAATATCTGGCGGGGATAGAGTTGGTGGGGGTGGCGGGACTGGCGGGGGCGGAGGATGAAAATCTGCTGCGGGACGTGGAGATCAGCGGATTAAGTGCACTAGCGGCGCTGGAGCGGATATGTGAGCGGGCGGGATTAGGTTTTGCCACGGCGTATGTGCCTACGGCGGCGGGCGAGGTGAAGACGGTACTGGAATTTTACCGGCTGGGGGCGGGCAGGGAGGTATTTCTGCGGCATCAGCGGGCGGGCGAGAAACTGGAGCTGGGTCGGACGAACGTGGCGAGCGGCGCGGTGAAGCTGGCCCGGCCGAGGCAGACCAACTGCGTTATCGGCAGGGGCGATATCAAGCGGTTCGAGAGCACCTTTGAGCTGGCGCATGGGTGGGACAGCGGGCTGGAGGTGGGCGATTTCAATCTGTATTCGCCGAGCACCAATGACGAATTCGTGTGGTATCGCGACGTGTTCCGCAAATGGGTGCTCAATGAAACAGGCGAGTACAGCGGCGGGCCATATTACCAGGGACAGGCATACGATTTGTCGGGGGTGTTGGGTACGGCGGCGTACCAGAGAAGCCGGCGGCGGTTTCGGCCCAGTTTGAGCCGGAATCCGGCGGGCGAATCGTTTGGTTATTACGTGGAGGTCTCCTACGATGACGGGGCGACGTGGTATCCATACGGTGGGGCGTTTAACATCCTGCTGGAGGAGTGCGGGATTTACCTGAGCGGCAATCAACTGGACAGCGACGTGTGGGTGGCGATCTGCAAAGATGTGCTGAAGTTTCGAATAACCTGTTCCGTCGATGCGGATGAGGCGGTGGAGGCGACACTGTACGACGGGCCGATAAACTGCAGCCGGGGAATAAGGCGGAAGATAATCGATCTGGGCCGTGGGTATCAGTACCGGCAGGTGACGGCGGGGAGCATATTTTATCAGAGCGACACGATAGAAACCGGCCCGGCGGACGCGACGGATGATACGGAGAAAATCAGGGGACAGTTAAGACGGCAACTGCTGCTGATGCGGCGGCAGGAGGAGGCCCAGCAGGTGGAGCTGGCGGGGGTGTACGCGGATATCCGGCCGGGGGACGTGGCGGGCGGCATCAGCGGCAGAGAGGTAAGGTTCGGTAAGGCGAGCGAGGAATATCGCCCGCAGGTGCGGCAGGTGCGGATCGAGCTGGCCGATAAGTGGACGACGACGCTAATTATTTGAAATTTGAGTTTTTGAATAAGGGGCAGTGAAATGGTACAGGAGGCAGGATCAACGGCGCTGCAGGAGCAGCTCTCGCGGCTGCGGCGGGAGGGTGCAGGGCAGTTGCGGCAGGAAGGAGCGCTGGTGACGGCGCCGGGGGCGATGCCGCCGGCGTGGGCGGTGAAGGTGATCGGTCGTCAAAGTTATAACCTGTATAACGTGGAGCAGGTTGAGATTGTGGCGGCGGGATTCAATCCGACGCCGGTTACGGGCAGCGAGACGGCGGCGTATAACCTGGCGGAATCATTCGTGGCCCAGGGCAGTGTGGCGGAGGGTACGTACGCAGTGATGTGGCGGGCGGGCAGCAAGAATGTTTTTTACGTGAAGCCCTGAATAGGGGCAAGGTGAGCGAAGACGGGAGAAGGTGATGCGGCGAAAACAAGAGGCGGGTCAGGGTGAGGCGGGATTTTCCCGGTGGCACGTTCGGCGGGAGGTGACGCTGGGTGCGGCGGCGCACCTGGCGGCGATCGTGATGGTGCTGGCGGCGGGCTGGAGCAATCTGCAGAAGGAACTGGCCCTGATCCGTCATGATCTGAATCAGTTGATGGAATCGAGCAAGCAGGTAAACGGCGAGTTGATCCGGCTGGCGGATCGGCAGCGGCTGCAGGAGTATCGGCTGGAAGCGCTGGAAAAGCAGAAGCAAAAACGTGACGGGAGGTACGAGCATGAGACGGACAAGAAAGACGATGGTGATGATGTTGGTGTGGGCGGCGGCGAGTTTGACGGCGGGGTGCGATGCCTTGCGGCTGGCCCCTGGTGAGTCACAGAAGCAAAACGCGTATCTGCACCAGCGGACGACGCAGGCGGCGGAACTGGCGGCGCAGCAGGAAGAGACGAGCAGCGCATTGCAGGGACTGACCCACGCGGCCAGCCGGCAGAGCGAGGCGATACTGGCCTATTACGGTCTGCCGCGTGAGCTGCCGGCGGCGGAGAATGTGGAGCAACTGCTGGGCGAAGAGAGCAGTCAGATTACGCGAGCAGCGCGGCAGGAGGCGGTGTTGCGGCCGGACCCGTGGAGCGTGGCGGATAACCTGCTGGAGCTGGGCATAGCGCTGGCGGGAGTGGTCGGCGGGATCTATGGAACGCGGGCGGTGCGGGCGCTGCAGACGGCGCGGGGAAAAAGCCAGGCCCTGCGGGAGATCGTACAGGCGAGTGAATTGTTCAAGCAGCAGAATCCCACAGCGGCGGAGAGCTTCAAGCAGGCGCAGAGCATCCAGAGCGCCGAGACCCGCACGCTGGTGGCGAATATCAAGGCGACTGGACCACAGAGCTGATGAGGAGCAGACGAATGAAAAAGCTGAAAAATAAGAAAAGCAGGCCACTGTTTGCCCGGCTGGGCCTGTGGCTGCTGCATGAAGGCAAACTGGCGGCGATGAGTACGGCGGCGTGCAAGGTTTACTGCGCACTGCTGCTGCGGGCGGACTTCGATAAGCATGACTGCTGGCCGTCAATCACCACTATTGCCAAAGACGCGGGGATAGGAAGATCGTCGGTTTATAAAAATATCAAAGAACTGGAGGGTTTAGGATTGATAACCAAGGAGACCCATCGGGGTAAAACCAATCGATATATGCTAAATATGCCGTCTGCTACCTGTCCGGAATCTGATACACCACCCGTCCCGGATTTGAACACCACCCGTCCAGAATCCGGACCCAAACAAGATACCAGTAACGAGAGCCAGACAACGACAGGTGTTGTTGATAATGAGCAAAGCAGGAAGAACGCGGAGGCGGCGAGGCGGGTGGCGCGGGCGTTTTATGAGCTGGGTCCGGCGGATCGGAAGGCGTATAGCGAGGAGCGGATTGTCGCGTGGGCGACGGGGCTGGTGCGGGAGTATCGCGCCTGCGATATCATGGAGGTGCTGGAAAAGTGCCGATGGGCCCAGCATCCGGCGGGAATTGAGAATCAGTTGCGGGCGACTCGCAAGACGCGGGAGGAGCTTCGGCAGCAGCAGGAGAAAATCGAACAGGAAAAGCAGCGGCGGCGAGAGTGGGAGAAAGAGGTGAAGCGGATCGCGTCCACCCCGGAGCGGGTTCGGGAGATTTTAGCGGAGGCCCGAGAGCGGGTACTGGGCCTGAGATCCGCCGGCTCATCGTGTGTTACGGCAAGGGCAGGAAACCGGGAACGGTTAGAAAAATAGTGTGAAATATCGCATTCAGCCAAAGGTGCTATTCGATAATATCATTCAATAAAGATGCCATTTTTTCGTGGCCAACCTGGGATAGATGCAAACCGTCGATTGTAGCGTCAGGATAGGCGAAAACTGATGTCATATATTTCTTGGGTATTAGGATTACGCCGTGAGAGTCGGCGTATTTCCTTTGAAGCCGTCCAAATCGGTTATGAAACGGAAGTAGCGGCAGTTCGAACATGGCCACGACACGACCGGGTTTGCAAACGCGGTCCAGAAGGTTACGAAGATCTACTTCGAATTGCGCCGGATTTATATCGTCCAGCAGATCGTTGCCGCCAATCTCCAATAACACAGACGCATCCATATCGTAAATTATATCAGCTTCCTTTAGTGCTCTTGCAACGGTGTTTCCACCCACAGCAAGGTTAGTAACGGCTAGGCCTGATGTTTTTTCCAAGATATTCGGCCAGGGAGCGACATTTTTTTCCAGTGCAATAGATAAGGAATCGCCGATGACGAAAAGAGGTTTGTTCCTCGGAAATGATAGACATGGTTTCATATGATACGGCAACTCAGCGGCCAACATAGCAGTAGAAATGATCACGAGGCAACCGATCGCAAACGGCTGTAATCGACATATATATTTTTGCGAACTATTTGCTGAAATAATAAACATCGCAAAACTGAATGCCCACGCGACATATACCCATAGCGGCAAGGGCGTTGAAGAAAGAAAGACGAAGATGGCGCCGACGACGGCAATGATTGTCATGGCGGAATGAAGCCAGCGCTTGTGATGGCGCAATTGTAATACACACGCGATGTTGGTCATCAACAAGCCCAGGAACAGAACATTGCCGTTTGCAAACTGAAAGACGAAGGTATTCATATCTCTTAATAGAAGAACTTTTTATTACATATAATTTAATTCTGGTATTTACTGTTTATATTATTTTGTTCAGCGATGTTGACGGGGAAACATAAGAAAATGGTAACCGGATGGTAGGGAGAAGTCAAGATGCAAGCAAGGCGGGAGGAAGAGATAAGGCGGCTGGCGTCCAGCCCGGAGCGGATTCGGGAGATTTTAGCTGAGGCCGAGGAGCGGGTACTGGGCCGGAAATCAGCCAACTCGCCGTGCCAAACACCGAGCTAGTATTCGCTGCTACCGGCGTCGCGGCAGGGGGCGGCAGAAAGCGACTGGTAGATGATTTCATGGTTGATTTGTTCGTCAAATTTGCTAATCTGGAAGTCGGGATTGACGCCAAGAAAGGACGGGTAAGATGAGGAATCCGGGTACGCTGGTTGCGGGTAGTCTGTGTGTCATGTTCGTTTTGTCCGGCTTAGCGGCGGGTGGTCAGACAGGAGATGAATCGCTGCAATTGGTAGAATCACGCAAGATATGGGACCAGGCGCCGCATAATGCCTTTACCGACCTGGTTCGCTTCAAGGACCGCTGGTTCTGCGTGTTTCGCGAGGGGAAAGGCCATGTCTCACCTGACGGGGCGATACGGGTCATCACGTCGAGCGATGGGGAGAAGTGGCAGTCAGCGGCGCTGGTGAAAAGCGACCGCGGCGATTTGCGTGATCCCAAAATAAGCGTAACCCCCGCGGGAAAGCTCATGTTGACCGGGGCTATCCGAATATCCCAGCCGACAAACGGACGCCATCAGACCGTAGCCTGGTTTTCCGAAGACGGCACGAATTGGGACAAGGGCCATGACATTGGTGAGGCGGGTTTCTGGCTCTGGCGGATCACCTGGAACAAGGGAAAGGCTTACGGCATCGGCTACAGTACAGCGGTGGACCGGGCCAGTCGCTTCCTGCGACTTTATACGAGCGAAGACGGCATTCAATACCGCGTGCTGGTGGACCGGCTGTTCGATGACGGCTCGCCGGGCGAAACGTCCATCGCCTTTGAAGGCGATACCGCGTACTGCCTGCTGCGGCGTGACGGCCAGCCGAGCACCGGGATGCTGGGCATTTCGCAGCCACCCTACAAAGAGTGGCAGTGGAAGGACCTCGGCATGCATATCGGCGGGCCGCACATGATTCGTCTGCCCGACGGCCGATATGTGGCGGCGGTGCGTATGGTTCACAGCCCGGAGCGGATTCGGGATGGCGGGGTGCGGACCACCTCGCTGTGCTGGATAGAACCGGCGGCGGGCAAGCTGACCGAGTGCCTCAAGTTGCCTTCCGGCGGCGACACCAGTTACGCGGGCCTGGTCTGGCAAGACGGATTGCTTTGGGTAAGTTACTATTCGTCTCACGAGGGCAAGACGAGCATCTATCTGGCCAAGGTCAAGGTTGTCAAGTAACGTATCAAATCCCCACAAAGCCTTCGAGGCGACACGAGCGAGCGGCGAGTTCCGATTGGGCAAAATGGGTAAGGCCAATCGGGCAAAGGAAGCCAATTCGGGGGCAACCGGCGACGGAAATCATGAAATTTGCTTGCATAAATGCATGGGCAGGAGGTATAATAAAAAATTACAGATAGCGTCCTTAAGTTCGTAGGGGCGTTTCCGCGGACTAAGGACTGCAAAGCATTAAGGGAGAGAAGAGATGCAAGCAAAGGTTTCGTGGTTGGGCTGCGCCTTCTGCGTGGCGGTGGTGTGGGTGAGTTTAGTTTCGGCCGCGTCGGCTGATATGTTCGGAACGGGAGACAATCAGTTCACGATCGATTTCGTGTCGATCTCGGGGGCGACGAACCCTACCAGCGGTTACGGCATCGTCACTGGCGACTACCGCATAGGCACGTATGAAATCACTAATGACCAATGGGACAAATTCAAGGACGAACTGGGCGTGTCCGTGACGGGCAATCCCGTGACGGCATATGACCAAGGATCCGCTTGGACGGGTACGAACGTACCGACGAACTTTGTGAGTTGGTGTGAGGCGGCGCAGTTCGTCAACTGGCTGAATACCAGCACGAGCCACCAGGCGGCGTACAAGTTCACCGGAACGCAGGGCACGAATAATTACGCGCTGGCGACCTGGAGCGTTGCCGAGGCTGCCGGCGGGACGAACCTTTACCGCCACAAGGATGCGTTCTACTTCCTGCCGACGGAGGATGAATGGGTCAAGGCGGCCTATTGGAATGGCACAAGTGTGCAAACCTATGCGACGAAGCCGAGCGAGAGTCTGACACAGGGCGACGGAGTAAGTGGTACAGGCTGGAATTACTTTGACGGCTGGGGGTACGCCACGGACCCGTACGGCCCATGGGCGGTCGGCAGCGGCAGCGAGGAACTCAACGGAACCTACGACATAATGGGCAACGTGCACGAGTGGATGGAGAGCCCGCACAGCGATCCGGACTACGGAGTGTACTCCCTTCGCGCGGCGCGTGGCGGGTCGTACGGCAATATGGACTCCGACTGCGCATTCTCTAACCGATTCAGCCGCAACCCGCTGAACGAGTACGACAACGTCGGATTCCGTGTCGCCTCCGTCCCTGAACCCGCCAGTTTAGTATTGCTGGGCTTGGGCGGATTGGTTTTACGAAGCAGAAAAAAGTAAGGGAAATTCCCTTTATTCTTTTGTAAGCGTTCACGCGGGTTTTCCGTGAACGCTTACGATAAAGCGAGAAGGCCTGCACCGGGAATGGTTCTGTCAAATACCGGTGCGTTTTTTCAAAGTCTCGATGGGCATATTTATCTGTTTGCCGATAGGCTTTTCGCGGCGGTAGGTAATCACCCGCAGCTCATTGGCGTTAAGGGGCACGGTCAAGGGTTCGGTGTATTTGGGATAGTATCGATCCGGATTGGAGCCGTCGAAGGTGTAGTAAATATCCAGCCCCTCTACTTCAGTATCCAACTTGATTGACAGATCGCCCGCGGGGTTCTTTTCAGGAATAAAGATAACGTCGAACATCGAGGTCGCATATTTGATCTGGGCAGCGTCCAGCCTTTGGAATTGACGCTCGAGGCGTAGGCAGAAATCGGACCAGTCTTTTTTGCCTTTAGGGGACCAGCCGGTCTCGGCGACGGCAAAACCGCGCGGCCAGGTCATGTACTCGGCGTGCCGAAGATTATAGACCTCTTCGGCCCACAGATTACCCTGGACGCCCAGTACCAACGCGGGATCAATTTCCGCGGGCACCGGGTCAAATTCATAACAGGGGCGCAGTCGGCTCATGCTGTAAGTATCAGGTTCCGCCACCTGGTCGCCCTGGTAAAGATCCAGGTAATAGTAAGGCGAGGGACTCATGACGACTTTATGTCCCATTTGGGCGGCGGCGATACCGCCTTTGACGCCCCGCCAGCTCATGACCGTGGCATTGGGGGCTAGGCCGCCTTCCAGAATTTCATCCCAGCCGATTAACAATTTACCTTTGGCCTGCAGGATTTTTTCCACCCGCTTGACAAAATAACTCTGTAATTCATCCTCGCTTTTGAGGTCATGCTCCTTTTTACATTCCTGACACTTGGGACATTTCGCCCAGAAGCCTTTGAAGGCCTCGTCGCCGCCGATGTGGATGTAGGGCGAGGGGAATAATTCCGCCACCTCGCTGAATACCCCGTCCAGAAAGGTGAAAACCTCTTCGTTGCCGACGCAGAGGGTATTTTCGATGGTGCCGTAAAATCTGCTGCCGGGATTGACCTGAAACGGCCCGCCCGTACAGGAAAGGTTCGGATAAGAGGCCAGGGCGGCCATGCTATGACCGGGCACGTCGATCTCGGGGACGATGGTGATGAATTGAGACTGAGCGTAACGGACAAGCTCGCGAATATCCTGATGGGTATAGAACCCGCCGTAGGTTGCCTTTTCCTCGGGCTGGGGCGGGTCAAATTCCCACCACTTACCGATCCTGGGAACCCGCCAGGCCCCGACGTCGGTCAGCTTGGGGTATTTCTCGATCTGGATTCGCCAGCCTTGGTCGTCGGTGAGGTGCAGATGCAGGGTGTTAAACTTGTAACGGGCCATCGTGTCGATATAGTTTTTGACCTGTTCCTTGGTAAAGAAATGCCGGCTGACGTCGAGCAAAAGGCCGCGCCACGCAAATCGCGGGTAATCCAGGATTTGCCCGCAGTCGATTTTCCAGGCGACATCAGAGATCGGATGGTGCGAGTCAATCTGGGGCGGGAAAAGCTGCAAAAGGGTTTGTACCCCGTAGAAAAGACCGTTGGGGGTATTGGCGATAATGCTGACCTTTTTTTTGGTTATCGCGAGACGATAGCCCTCTTCGCCTAAAATCTTTTCCCGCGGGCTGGCTAGCTCGAATAGTATGGTATTGACCAATTTTTTTGGATTATCGGAAGAGGAAACTTCAAATTTATACCCCGTCGGCACGGATAGATGTTCACTGAGATATTGCGCCACGTTCCTGATTGAAGGTTCATTTTTATTTAAGGCAATTTTCGTGGAGGGTTTTAAGGTAAAACTTCCGGCAATTGTTTCCCGGCTGACCGGTTGGGGAATGAGGTAAAGTGAATTATCGGTTTTGGCGAAGGTATAATCGGCAAGCCAGAATAGGGTGAAAATTATCACCCAGATACAGGTATTTTTCGGCCAGACACTTGCTTTCTCTTTCATTTTTAACGAATTATCCATTTTAATGATTTCCTTCCAATAAGATGTTAAACGGAGCGAATTATAATTCCTCTCGAAGCGGGCAGAACGGCTTTGGCCAGGAAACATAAGCAAAAGATAACCAGATGGGCGGGAGCAGTCAAGGTGTAAGAAAGGCGGGCAGGCGGCGAGTTTATTTGACCAAAAGCCCAAGCGAAACTATACTTACATGATAAAAATTACCGTGGGGACGCTTTTTTAGAGTCAGGAGAAGCAATGAAGCGGAAAATCATCAGGATTGATGAGGAGAAATGCGACGGTTGCGGGCAGTGCGCGGTGAATTGTCCGGAAGGCGCTTTGCAGATCATCGAGGGCAAGGCCAGGATTATCAGTGAAATCTGCTGCGACGGACTGGGTGCGTGCATCGGCTATTGTCCGCAGGGTGCGATCACCGTCGAGGAACGGGAGGCGAAGCCCTACGACGAGGAGAAGACGCTGGAAAATATCATCAAGGCGGGACCGCAGACGATCAAAGCGCACCTGCGGCATTTATACGAGCATCAGGAGCGGAAATACCTGCAGCAGGCCGTCGCATATCTGCAGGCGCGAAATATCGCGGTGCCCGATTTCCAGGCCGGCGCTGAGGAATCAGTTGGCCAGTGCCCCGGCTCCCGCATGATGAATTTTCGCGGGGATAAGCCGGCGGCGGTAAATACCGGCGCGGCGGCGGAGGTTCCATCGCAGCTTCAGCAGTGGCCGGTGCAGTTGGCGCTGATCAATCCGCAGAATAGCTGTTTTGACGAGGCGGATATTCTGCTGACGGCGGATTGCGTGCCGGTAGCGTTCGGCGATTTTCATCGGCGATTTTTGAAAAACAAGATTATTATTTTATTGTGCCCCAAGCTCGACAGCGCCATCGACAGGTACATCGAAAAACTGGCGGTGATCTTCACCAGTCACCATATAAAATCGGTTACGGTAACGCGGATGGAAGTCCCCTGCTGCGGCGGGATAAACACCATCCTCAGCCGGGCGCTGGAAAAGGCGGGCGTGGAAATACCGGTTATAGAATTCATTATGTCCATCAGGGGCGACATCATAACAAGGTGATAAATTAGGATGAAAAATTATTTAAGGCTACTGTTATTCGCGGGTTTGCTGGTGGTGGGTTGGGGTCGGGCGGCGTCGGCGGAGGCCGCGGGCGAGATACTTCTTATCGAGAACGGGAACTCTGCATGGAGCATCCGCATACCCGAGGAAGGCCCTGCCGCCTTCGCCTACGCCGCGAGTGAGCTGCAGCGCTGGCTCAGGGAAATCTCCGACGTAACCCTGCCCATCGTGCGGGGCGGGGCCCAGTCCAGCCGCCAGTCCATATCGCTTCGCATTGACCTGAATGACCCGCGCCTGCGCGAGGACGGCATCGCCATCCACGCCGATCCCGGCGCCGGCATCATCGTTCTTACGGGCCAGAACGAGCGGGCGGTTATCTACAGCGCTTACGTCTTTCTGGAGCGCTGGCTGGGAGTGCGTTACCTGACCAAAGACTGTGTGGTTACGCCAAAACTGGCGGTTGTGGCAGTGCCCGCTATCGACTATGCGTACTCGCCGCCCTTCATGTATCGGGAGACGCTGTACTTTGACAGCTTTCCCAGGGAGATCGCCGTCCAGCAGCGTCTCAATGGTCCGTACTCAAAATGCGATGAAGAAGTGGGCGGCAAGTGGGCGTTCCATCCCTACGTCCACAGCTTCAATCTGCTGGTTCCGGAGAAAGAATACTTCGCCGAGCACCCGGAGTACTACAGCCTGCAAAAAGGCCAGCGGAAAGCGGGCGCCATCCATGCCCAGCTCTGCCTGACCAACCCGGCGGTGCTCGAGATCGCCACCCGGCAGGTGCTGCGCTGGATCGAGGAGCATCCTGACGTACCCATCATCGACGTCTCCCAGAACGACGGCAATGGCTGGTGCGAGTGTGAGTCGTGCAGTAAGGTGGTGGCGGAAGAGGGGTCGCAGCACGGCCCCATCCTGCGCTTTGTCAACGCCATCGCGGAGGTGGTCGCCCAGAAGTATCCGGACAAGTGGATAGAGACCCTCGCCTACGCCTACGCGACCAAGCCGCCGGATAAAACGCTGCCGAGGGACAACGTTATCATTCGGCTCTGTCACACGGGCTGTTACTTCCACGGCTTCGAGCAATGCGGGCTCGGCGCCAACCTGACCACCAACCTCGCCGCCTGGAGCCAACGGACCAGGCGCATCTTCATCTGGCATTACGCTACCAACTTCGCCCATTACGTGGCGCCCAACCAGAACCTTTGGGGTCTCGCCCGTGACATCAAGTACTACGCTGCGCATGGCGTGAACGGACTGATGGTGCAGGCGAACTATCAAGGCTCCGGCGGCGAACTGGCGGAGCTGCGGCAGTACCTGGCGGCTCAGCTCATGTGGGAGCCGGGGCAGGACGCCGAGCGTGTCATACAGGATTTCTGCCGCGGTTACTACGGGGCAGCGGGGCAGGACGTACTGGAATATCTGGCGTTGCTCAAGGAAGCGGCGGCGAATCCCGGGTTGCACGCCTTTGGCGCATGGGACCCGGCCAGCACGGTGCCCGCGGAACTGGTGCGGGACGGCCGGAAAATCCTGGCGCGTGGACTGGACCATGCCCTGGACCAGGCGGTTCGGCAACGGGTAGAGCGGCTGCTGCTGCCGCTGTGGTACATGCAACTGACCTATCCCGACCGATACGGCCTCGCCGCCGCGGACGCTCCGCAACTGGTCGCGGAATTCGCGCAGATGGCACAGCGGGATCAAATCACCTACATCAACGAGGGCAAGACGATGGCGGTCTGGCTGGCGGAGATGAAGAGCCGCTACGGTGAGGCGGCGGCAGGGAGTTCCCGCCCGTGGGGGGTAATTGTGGTGGATGAAAAATATGAATCGCTCAACCTGGCAGTGGTGGATTTACAAAGATATGTGGCACAGGTAATCGGGCAAGTGCCGGTGGTGATGTCCTCGGCGCAGTGGCGGCAAAAGCCGGTCGCCGCGATTATTCTGGGCACGGTCGCGGGCAATGAGTTATTTAAGGAAATCGGAATCGACGCGGGCGGGCTGAATGAACAGGGCTTCATCCTCAGCAACGGCCGATATCGGAGTACCCCGGTTTTGGCAGCGGCGGGAAAAAGCGAAAGCGGGGCGGTCAACGGGGTGTATGGTTTGCTGCGCGAAGCGGGGTTTGGTTTTTATCTGGGCAGCGAGGCGATGCCACCGGGCTTAATCGATGAAATTGGTGAATTGCCGAAGATTGTCAATCCCGTCTTCCAGGTTCGCGGGGTACTGCCCTGGTATAATTTTTTCAACAGTCCGACCACCTGGGATCCAATCGACCACCGGGCGTTTGTGGATCAGTTGGTGCGGATGGGGGCAAATTTTATCGGCTTTCATAGCTATGATACGGAGCCATTCGCGGCGTATGAGGAAGCCGGCCGGATGAGGTGGGGGCAGCGGCTGTTAAATACCCAAACCCCCACCTGGGGCACGCGACCGGCGGCGGTGAGTGAATTCGCCTTCGGGATGGACCGGCTGTTCGGGGAGGAATATTTCGGGGCGGCTTCGACGCAGCGGCAAGATGATCCGAACCGAATCATCAAGCTGGAACAGGATATCATGCGGGAGGCGCTGGGCTACGCGAAAAAACGGGGGTTACGGCCCTGCATCGGTTTTGAGATAAACGGCGATCCCACTCAGGCGAAGGACCGGGACATTTTTCTGAAGCGGCTGAATCATGTTCTGGACCAATATCCAGCGGCGGAATATATCTGGCTGTGGCAGCATGAGACCCAGGGGGTACAGGGCTACGCCCGCCAATACCATCAGCACCCTTTGCGCGACCGGCTGGACCCCAACAGCAGACTGGTTCAGTATGGTCAGGCCCGGCGAAAATATTTCCAGCGGGTAGTCGAGCAAAGCGTGGGGGAAAGGCCTTTTTACCAGGACAGCGAAGAGGGCAGACAGGCCAGAGCGATCGAGGGGGCGCGGCTGGAGCAATTCGCGATGCTGGCGTACCGGGCGCTGTCGCACCGCCGGATAAAACCGCAACTGGTCATCAGCGGCTGGGGCGGCGATCAAAGACTACTGTCCGCGGAATATTATGAGGGACTGGATAAGCTATTGCCGGGTGATGTGGTTTTCGCGTCGCTGGATCATATGTTACCGCGTGGGTGGGTGGACAGAATTTATGGCGAACTACCGCCGGCAAGACAGCGATGGCCGATTCTCTGGCTGGAGATGGACGGCGATGAATGGCAGCCACAGCCGTTTGTCCGGGCGTATGAACCTACGGTGCGCGACGCTCATAAAGGCGGCAGTTGCGGTATTCTCGGCATCCACTGGCGGACGCGGGATATCGAGGAAAACCTGGCGTATCTGCTGGAATACGCCTGGAATCCGCAGTTGACGGCGGAGCAGTTTTTTCGCACCCTGGCGCGAAAATGTTATGGCGGGGCTATCGCGGAGCAGATGGGCCAAATCCATTTCGAGCTGGAGAAGCTTGGTTATCGCTGGGTAGGCGGCATGGGCCAAAACGAGTGCATGCCGTTTACCTGGTCGCCGGGTGATGACGCCAAGGCGCTGGTCCTGGAGCAGCTCAGAAACCAAGCGGCGGAATTATCGGCGACGGCGGGCGGCGGCGGACCCCGACTGGACTGGCTGATAAATCGCATGGATTTTACTCTGGCGTATCACCGGGCGGAAAAACACGCCGCCCAGGCGCAAGCGCTGCTGGAGGCGGCGAAGAGCGCCGACGCGGAAAAAGCCAAAGCCCTGGCGACGGAAGCCTTGAAATTGCTGGACGACCAATTGCCGGCGGCGGCGATGCGTTATTACGCGAATCGGCTTACCACGCGGGGCGAATACGGGGTGTTGGCGACGATGAATACCAAGGCGGTCGCGTCCTGGCGGGAGCTGAAAAAGCGATGTTTCGCGCTGCTGGGACAAGGGTTCGAGCGACTGGAGGACCCGGCCTGGCCGACAGAGAGAAAGATTATTCTGCCGCGGCGGTTCGGCTCAGCGAGGGCAAATGAGGATTTGCCGGTGGAACCGCTGGTGCTGGGCGGGGGTGAGGCGTATCTGCATTATAGAACTATGGGTCAGGACGCATGGGTGAGTAGTAAAATGCCGGTCAAAAGGCAATGGGTATATAGCGGGGTAATTCCCGCGTCGGCGGTTCAATCGCCGGGGGTGGAGTTTGGATTTTCATTCTCACCCAGGGCCGAAGCTCGGATGGATTTTGGTCCGGTCGCGGTTACGGTTTTTGAGGGTGGGGAATTTATCGGGCCGGCGGAAATAATACCGGCGGGAAATAATGACAAATTTAACCTGGTCCCGCGAATGGGCCAGTCTGAGGACGGGCTGATCGAGCTGGCCTGGAATGATATTCCGGAGGCGGATTATTACAGAGTCTATCGAGACAACGACCTGATGGTGGAGACGGCTGTGTCATTTTTCCCCGATGATAATTCATTGCCCTGTGAATACCAAATAGAGGCGATTCGCGACGGCCGGGTTTTATCTTCCGCCACTATCGGGCGAAAATGATTCGCGGGACGTTGCCTTTCCGCGGCGATTTATCCGGCGGCATCAAGGTTGGGGCACGGCTATGACATCGCCCTGGGTTTCGACGATAAGTTTGTAACCCTGGGGCAACTGCGTGTGATATTGAATGTTATCGCCCTGCCGCTGCCAGCGGACCAGGATGACGCCCTGTTCGGTGGGCATTTTTCCTTCGCACCAGTCAAGCCCCACATCGCCCAGTCTCAGCCGGACGATTTTTTCCCGTTGATCGACATGGTAAAGGCCTAAAAGGTCGCGGTACATGACATGGGCCACATGAGAAGCGAAGCCATGATTACAACTGGCGTGAGTATCAGTATTTTCCCAGAGGGTACCGGTTAGCTGGGCCATGTGGAGGAAATAATCGGTGATTTCATCTTTGAGTTGCCGGCATAATCCGTAGCGGCTCAAGATTTCCAGACGCAGATAGATTCCAGGGAAGGAATTAGCGGGATGTATTTGGGGCCGGGTTTGGCCGACGTCGCGACGGGGTCCGAGCTGGCGGCAGAGGGTATCCCATAACTGAGGATACGATGAAGGGCTGGCGACATCGAAGAAAAACGCGTAATACTGGCAGACTTCGGTACGATTTGCGGTTTTTTGTAGCAGGCCGTCCTTGCGGACAGCGTTATCGGTGAAAAATGTACCATCGAATGACAGTTTTCGAATGGTATCTCTTATTTTTTCCGCTTGCCGGCACAGTTTTTCCTGCTGATAAATTTTTCCCGCGGCCTCCAGAGTCGCGGCGTAGAGCATGTTGGTGGGGTAATTTACATCCTGGACAAAATCGGCGGCCTTGGACCATTCGACAAACATCCAACCGTTCAATTTTTCCAGTAAGCCGTCCTTATTCAGGAAAGGGCGAAAATAATCCAATAGGGCCATCACTTTCGGCTTCAGGGCATCGACCAGCTCGCGATCACCGCTGCGGGCCAGATACTCCTGCAGTTCCAGCACAAACCACATCGCCCAGTTGGGGATGAAAACGCTGTCGTTATGGTCGGCTGGGTAACACATGGGCAGCATGCCGTCCGGCAGAAATTCGAATTTAGCCGGGAGCTGGAAATTTTCCAGGAAGTTTTTTTCGATGGTGGTATCGCCGCACAGATCATCGGCCACCCGGGCGGTAAAAAAGCTGTCGCAAAGCCAGCCCGCACGCTCGCGCGAAGGACAGTCCATGAAAATATCGATCGCGTTTTGGCGAAATGTCTGACGAGCCGCGGCAAAAATCTGGTTCAGTCGGGGATCGGAACAGGAGAATTGCCCCTGAGCGATGTCGGAATTGGCATAATCGCGCAGGTAAATATTATATACGCGGCAATTGCCCTCCAGGACGATCAGCTTCAGATAACGCAGGGTGTAAGGCTCGAAAGACTCGAGTTGGTAACGGCCTGGTTTAAATTCATAGCCGACCGCGGCGACGGATGCAATCCTAGTAAAATTGACATCCTGTCCGGAGAGAATTTCATCGAAGACCAAAAACAGGCGGGTATTTTCCGAGCATTCAACCTGACAGCCGATAAAACCGGTCAGGTTCGCGCCTAGATCGACTATCTGAAAGGAATTTTCCGGCAGGTCGATGGCTTTTTCCGGCGCGTAGGCTTGATTGATTTCGGTGAACGATTCCGGCGGGATTTTTTGCAGTTCCGCGGAAAGCACGACATCCAGCTGGGCTTCGGGGAAGCCTTTGAGCTTCGGCCCGATGTTGACCAGCGACCTGTCTCTCCAGGGATTGGTTACGGTGACATCGCGGAGGATTTTTCCCCGTGAGAGATTAGTTATTGGCGATAGAACGGCAAATTCAGGATAAGGCACCCGGCGGGGCAGCCGATTTTTCGGGGCGAGTACGGAACATTCAACGGTGGCAAAAGCAGCGGCATTATCATAACGCCATTTATCAAAATCTTCTTCGAGCCGATAGTATTCGATAAAGGTTTTTTGAAAACTGGACCGCTGCACTTTCCGCAGCCGCTGGATCAGCAGTGCCGCTGCGAAGGGTGCACCCTTGCCGCCCGCGGTGCTTGCCAGAACCTGACCGCGGCAAACGACCTCCGCCTGTAGAAAAGAAGGTTGATCGAGCAGGTAGTAGCTGTTGATGTTGTAGCCGGCTACTTCGACCGCCAGAATATTTTCCTCTTTAAGCAATTCTTTATTCAGTGGCCATTCATCCACGCGATAATAGCCGTGGGGCCCGCGAGCGGGGCCGTGGCCGACGAATCGGCCGTTGAGGTAGATGCGATAAAGGGTGGAACCGGTGATGCGTAAAATGGTCTCGTCGCCGTTCGGTTTTTTAAAGACAGCCCGAAACCCCACCGAAAGATTCATTTCAGTTTCCAACCCGCTCGGCCAGATCGGCTGGGCCGCCTGAAAGCGGGGCAAATCCAAATTAGCATAATATGCATTCCGGACCGGCTTTTCCCCCGACAGGGCGGAACAGCCGCTAAAAATAAGAACCAGTAATGATGCGATCAGGTAGGGCATAAATTTTTTCTTCATTGCTGGTTCGTACCTAGAAATTTACTGAAAGACGGACTCGATATCTTCAAGGGTAACTCCCAGGACCATCCGGGAAATTTTATCCAGGTCTTTTTTCGCTCCGGTTAGATGAATGGTTCTCTGGCTATGCCGCAAAGTTTCTCCCGCCTTCAAAGCGGCAGCGGGACTGGAGGATTCCAGCTCATAAAACGGTCCCAGCGGCTTTTTGCCGGGTGCAGGAGGGCCGTCGTTGTAGGAATTGATCACATCGCCGGCGAACGGGTAAGCCTGGTATTCCCACATCGAATTGACATACTCCGTCGCGTTTTCGGGCTTGTCGAACTGCACCAATGTCAGCACGAGGTTATCGGCATCGAAACTACCCATTATCGGTTTGGCACGTTGGGGGGAGGCGCCGATTTTACTGCGGTATCGGCCGTCAGCCTTAAAGAAAACCACATCCTCCCCGACAATCAGCCGGTCCGCCGGCACTTTCCCGAAATAGCTGTCGTTGATTTTTGGGCCGAGGCGGTCTTCTGGTCCCGCGATAATGGGTATCACCACCGTCGTGCCAGGCGAATGCTTGAACATACCCAGCAGCCAGATGGACAGCAATCCCTTTTCTTTGGTCCAGGGTTCAGCGCCGGTATTGGTCAACCGGTTATCGGTTTCATAAGCCACCTTGCGGACGCCGGCCGGAATATCCACATGCAGGATACTTTGCACCTCCTTATCGGCAAGCAGCCGAACAGTCCGTTCGACCTGAAGATCAAACTTCGTGCCGCTCATATTGGTCAGCGATGCTTTTTTTTGAAATACTACCTGGGTGGCGCTTTTTTCGATCAGATTAAACGGCTCGGCATCGATCAGGGCCGGTGTCTGCCAGTGGTCCAGGTCGAAGGTGTCACCCTTCTGGAAGAATATGGAAAATTGACCTCCTTCCGGTCCAATCCAGAACCGTTCTTCGCCGCCATAAACGTTAATATGCGGCTGGATCGCTTTCGAGGCAATGGCCGGGTAATTCAGCCAACCGAAACTTTCGCCGCCGCCTGCGGTGCTGGTCATTACCCGTCCCTGGTACTGCGGTACCACCGCCACCGCGGCTGACTGGGTGTTGGAAAGCACGATAACATCGACGTATCGTTTCAAATAGTCAACGTCTTCGTTAAAGTTTTTTGCTTTGGTATTCGTGGCGACCTTTTGGCATCCGCATAGCAACATCGCCCCCAGAACAATCTGACACAGATTATAGTATTTCATTTTTTTGTACCCGTTCAAACCTAAAAACCGGATTTTCTTGATAGCCAGGTAACGCACCCAGCCGGAACAATATATATATCTTTTGTACCAGATTTCGTTAGTTTAACAAGGGTATTTTGGCAGCGGCGGGCCGTTGCAAAATTATATCGCTCAATCCTCCTGGCGGGCAGAGGATTGATTTCCTTATGGACTTGCTATCCAAAACCGGGTAAAAATATATATGTATAATTCCTGTTGAGAACTGCGACATTAACTTTGGAGGTGTAAAATGTTTAATCGGTCGAAGCTGATTATTTGCGGGGCGTTGATTATTTTCTGGGGAGCGACCACCTGTTCAGCGGAAGCGGCGGTAACAGATGCGGCAAAGCATCCCGTCATTCTGCCGCTTGACAAGGTGACTTTCAATTGGCCGCCCCCGAAACAGACGGGACAGAAGGATTACTTCATCGTCGCCAGGGACGGCAAACCCGCCTGCTCAATCGTTTTGCCCACCAGGGCCACGAACATTGAGGAGAAGTCCGCCGAGCTGCTCAAGCTCTACCTTGATCTCGTTACCGGCGGCAGCTTCGTGGTTAAGCGCGAACCGGCGGACGGACCTGCGATCTACATCGGCGATACCGTGGTGGGGAAAAAGCTGGATCTGGGTCTTCCCCAGATTCACTACGCCTCACTTACCCTTCCCAACCTCCACGGGTTCCTGCTCCAGACCGTGGACCCCCACACGCTCGTCATTCGCGGCTATCTGGATATGGGAACGTCTTACGGCGTGGTTTCATTCCTGCGAGAATGCGTCGGGGTCCGGCGTTATTGGCCTTCGGAGCCGGGCGGTATCGGCGACGTTTATGAGAGCCAGCCGACGCTGACGGTTCCCAGACTCACCTGGCGGGATTGGCCGTTCCTGATCTCGCGACATCTTGGTTTTAATCCGAAAGGCTGGGAGCTGCAGCACGAGAACCAATGGCCCACCATGTACAAGTGGTACCGGACGGGTTTTACCCTCTCGATGATGCATAACTTCTTCGCGCTGGTTCCCCCGCAGAAGTATGGCCAATCGCACCCGGAATATTTCCCGGAGCTTAACGGCGTCCGCATGATTCCCACCCGCCAAATCAACTGGCAGCCCTGTGTGAGCAATCCGGAGGTGGTGGACCTCTGCGCCAGTCAGATTATCCGGGCGTTTGACGCCAGCCCCAATCGCATCTGCCACGCCTTGGCGGTGAACGATGGCGGCGGCGACTGCGGCTGCACCAATTGCCGCGCGATGGACGCGCCCGATGCCGACGACAACACCCGTCAGTTGACCGACCGCTACATTAAGTTTATGAATGCGGTCGCCGAAAAAGTCTCGGCTAAGCACCCCGACAGGCTGATCGGCTTTCTCAGTTATGGCGCGGTCAAATTCCCGCCCTCTACCGTCAAACCGCACAAGAATCTTGTCCCATTTTTTTGTGCGATGGGGCGGGGAATTTATCCGGGCTGGGACGAATGGATAGCCGCGGGTATCCGGAATATGGGACACTACGGCTATCACGATGACCGCTGGTTCACCATTCCCAGGATCAATCCGCACCAGGAAGCCAGGCGCATCCGCTACATGGCCGGCACCGACGTTTTCCGCGGCTATTACAAGGAGTTTAATCCCACCTATCCCTTGGACGGTCAGGCTGCGGTTGTTTGTGCGGATATGATGTGGGACCCGCGACTCGACGAGAACACGATCCTCGATCGCTACTACGGTGACCTGTTCGCCGAAGTGGCGCCCCAGATGCGCCGCTTCTATGAAATCCTCGAGGCGGACTACGAAGATTGGTTGCGGCGCACCGCGCCGCCCCACCCTTATGGCCCCGACCGAAGCGATTTGGATCTCGATCATGACTATGAGCAGTTCCAGGTGCTCTCTCCCGCCTCAGCGGACAAAGCCTGGGAAGCTCTCTTGCAGGCCCAGCAAAATGCACGGGACGACAAAGTGCGCCAGCGGGTCGGGTTGGTTAAGTCCATTTTCAGCTTCGTTCGTCCCTGCGTTCATGAGTATTGGATTCTGAAGTCGCTGCCCACCCTCACCGAGCCGGCCGAGGCTGCCAGGCAGGCCCGCGAGGCGCTGGCGCTGGCCCGCGCCAAGGCCGAGATTAAGGAGAAGGTGATGGAAGGCCCGGTCGTCAAGCCCTGGACGATGATCTACCGCGGACCCTACGACCAAATCCATATCGGGGTAATTCCGCTCGAAGTGCATCTGGCCATTGACCAGGGATTCGAATCAGCTCACCAGTCCCAACCGGGCCATCCTGAGCTGTGGCAGCAGCTAGCCGGGGACTCCGATCCGGTGATCGCCCAATCCGCCCAGGCGGTACTTGCCGATTGGAAGAGCCAGCCGAACCTGGTGGAGGATCCGGGATTTGAAGGTCCAAATCAGCCGGAGCTGGTGCACTCCAGTTTCAAGAAAGGCTCGGCTGAGCTTTCGACGACTAGGCCGCACAGCGGCGAACAGTGCGCCCAGGTCTTCGACTGCAAGGACACCAGTCTAATCAAGACGATCCCGGCTTTGCCGGGGGTGAAGTACCGAGTATCCGCCTGGCTGCGCGCTGACGACTACAAAGGCCGACGCGATATTCCGGGTATCTATTCAGTGATAGTGAATCTCAAGCAGGACGGGAAGTTGCTGGATACCATTCGCATCATGGCCAGTCTCGATGGAAATTGGCAGGAGATCATTTTCCCGATTACCACGCCGGCGGGTACGGACGCTCTCGAACTGCTCATCAACTCTCGGCGGCAGCACGTCAAGGGCAGGTTGTGGGTGGACGATTTGTCTATCGTTCGTCTGCCGGTTCCGGCCCTCAAGACCGGTCTCATTTCTGCGCCCTCCGCCACGACGCCCGCCCCGCCGGAGGAATGAGGCTCGCCCGGACATGATATAGTGCGAAGGAATGCACCCAGCCAAGGAGGGATGATTTATGTTTTTCCACTTGCGCGGTACATAGCCGCGGGTTGATTTTTATGGACCAGACGGCAGAAATGAGGTATATTAAACTATGCCGGCGGTTTAATGTTAGAGGTGGAGATGTTTAATCGGTTGCTGAAAATTGCCTGGGGGGTGCTGATTATCTTCTGGGGGGTAGGTCTGGCATTGGCGGATCGGCCGCGGAACGTGATCTTCTTCATTGGCGACGGGATGGGACCGGAGCAGGTCAAGGCCGGGGGATTATACGCCACCGGCTCCGCGGGCAGCTTGTGTTTTGAATCATTCAGCTATCAGGGGCAGGTGACCACTTATTCGGCGGATGCAGCGATAACGGATTCAGCGGCGGCGGGCACGGCACTGGCCACCGGGTTCAAGGTGAACAACGGCGTGATTAGCATGGCGATTCCCGGCGATTCCAGCGAGCTGCAGACCTTGCTGGAATATTATAAAGCGAGGGGCAAAAGCACCGGTCTGGTGACCACTACGTATATCACGCATGCGACCCCCGCCACCTTCGGGGCCCATGAAACATCACGGAATAACACCACGCAGATTGCCGGCGATTACCTTAATCAGACCAGGCCGAACGTACTCTTGGGCGGCGGGGCCAACGGCATGACGGTAGCCTCCGCTCAGGCGGCGGGTTACACGGTGGTCACGGATAAAGCGAGTATGCAGGCAGTGGATACGGATAGCGTGAGGATGCTCTCCGGTCAGTTTGGCAGTGGATATCTACCTTTTGAAGCCGACGGTCTAGGTTTGCTACCGCACTTGTCTGATATGACGGTGACGGCGTTGGCTATTCTGGATAATGATCCGAACGGTTTTTTTTTGATGGTGGAGGGCGGTCTGATCGATACTGCTTGCCACTCGAATAATATTCATAAAGCGGTTTTGGAGACAGTCGAGTTCGCCCATGCGGTACAGGAGACGCTCGACTGGGCGGATAATAGAACCGATACGTTAATTGTGGTTACCGCCGACCATGAGACCGGGGGACTAAACGTCCTGCACGGCAACGGCGTTGGAGTTGACCCGAATGTAACCTGGTCTTCGGGCGATCACACAGCGACGAACGTGCCGGCTTACGGCTGGGGAGTAAACGCTTATCTCATTTCCGGGACGATGGATAATACCGATTTCTTTGATGCCTTGACTTTCGTTGGCCGGGGACATCCCGCGGGGGATATATCAGGGCCGCAGGATGAACCCGACTATTACGTTGACTTGTACGATCTGATGGCCATCGCCGCCCAGTGGCTCAACTGCAATGATCCAAAAAACCCAATTGATTGTACGGCAAATTAATTGTACTGTCAGGATTTGCTTGTCGGCGGGCGGTTTATAATAGCTTATTATAAACTGCGACCTGGAGAAAGATATTCTTTTTCAAAACCATTCTTTTTAATACGAACAGGTACTATCCGGGTAGAGGTCGCATTGCAGCCGCTGGCCGGGCCAAACGACGGTAAGCATCACCACGCCGTCGGGCAAGATCAGATTGTAGCAGGGGAAAGCATCGTTGCAGCCCCGCCACATCAAGCAATTGGCAGTATAAGTTGTTGTTTAACAGTTTATTAGGTTAAAAAAGTGATGATATGATTGACATAATCAGCTAAAGGGGATAAAATAATTTTAACTTATTCGAAATCAAGCATCTGCGAGGCAAGTGTTTATTCGATCGCGACCGTAGCAAGGGAGGGAGGAAATTATGCGCAAATATCGAGCACCGCTTATTGTTCTGATTTTAATCATTGTCTGCGCGATCTGCACGGTTTATGGGTGGACACCGCTGGTAATTCAACAGGATCCGCTCCTGCGTATGCCGGGCACCCAGCCGAACCAGGGGGTCAATCTGGAGGCGCCTGGGCGGTGTTTGAATTGCCACGCCGGCTACGACCAGGCCGTGGAGCCAGGCTTCAACTGGAAAGGCTCCATGATGGCTCAGGCAGCCCGCGATCCCATATTTTGGGCATGTATGACAGTTGCGGGGCAGGATTCGATCTGGGCGATCGGCACGCCGAACGCGTTGGACCTGTGTGAAAGGTGTCACTTCCCCGAAGGTTGGCTCGGCGGCAGGAGCGATCCCGCCAACGCCTCGGCGATGACCGGCAGCGATTTTGACGGTTTGCATTGTGATGTCTGCCACTCGATGTATGATCCCTTTTTTGAAACCACCTACAACGGCACACGCGAGGGGGCGAACTGGATCGTCTATTGGGACGAGGCGAGCAATACCGGTCCGGGAAGCGGTACGTTGTCTCAGACAGAAGCAGCCGCCACTTATACCACCGATCGCAGTAATGCCGCGGGAATCAAGTTGTTTTCCGGGCAGGATTTTTACAATAAATTTTTCGTGCCGGTTTATCCGACTTACCAGGAAAACGCCGGCGGCCAGTATTTTGTCAGCGGCGATGGCAAGAAACGGGCGAGTTTCGCGGACGCGGGGGCGAAGCACCAGATGCTTTACAGCCGATATCACAAGTCGAAATATTTCTGCTCGACGTGCCATGATGTTTCCAACCCGGCGTTGGCGAATCTGGGGTTGTCGGGGCTGGCGGATCAGTCGGGAGGAGTGGATTTAATCAGCGAGCAGTATTCAGCGTCGCGTTATTTTCACGTGGAGCGGACGTTTTCCGAGTTTCAGCTTTCCAGTTATGGCCGGCAGGGCGGAGCAGCCACCAACCCTGAATTCAGTCAGCTTACCGGCGGTATCAGTTGGGTGGCCAGGTGCCAGGATTGCCACATGAGTGACGTGACGGGGGTGGCTGCTAATAAGACCAGTGCGGTACTGCGGCCGGATGACAGCAGCGAGCATCCGAACAGCGGGCTGCCTTTTCATGACATGACCGGCGGCAACGCCTGGATATCGTATATTCTGGCGAGTCTCGACCCAGCCGGGCCGGTGTATGATCCGGTTAACGTATCCCTGCTGGATCTGGGTACTGCGACACTTACTCTGGATTTGAACGCTGGCGAAACGCCGAAGGCCAATGGCGCGGCATTGAAGGCTGGCTCGGACCGGGCCCGCCAGCAACTGCTGCTGGCCGCCACCATTAAAGACGCCGCTTATGACAGTTCCTCGGGATTGCTCAGTTTCAAAATCCAGAATAACACCGCCCATAAATTGATCTCCGGTTTTCCCGAAGGCCGCCGGATGTTCGTCAACATCAAGGCCTATCGGGGGGAAGATTTAATCTACCAGGTAAATCCCTATGATTATTCGGCAGGCACGCTGAAGGGTCTGCCGCACTCGACGAGCTCGCCGGTTTTGGGGCCGGGAGAAACTTACCTCGATGAGCTTGTCTATGAAGTGCATCCCAACAGCAGTCTTACCGGCGAGGATCACACTTTTCATTTCGTCCTGGCTACGGGCAGGTTTAAGGACAACCGCATCCCGCCCAAGGGCTTCGATATCGCCGGCGCCGCTGAGAGGATGTGCGAGCCGGTCTGGGAGGGCAGCGCCGCGGAAAATTATTTTACCGCTCAGGAATACGCCGAAGGATGCGATCAGATGGAGCTGGCTCTGGGAACAGGCGTCAATCACATTGAGATTCGCCTGTATTATCAGGGCACTTCTCGGGAGTACGTTGAATTTTTACGGGATGAGATTAACGGCACCGGCGGCACCCTTGCCAGCCCGACTCCCTCGGGCGAACCGCAGGCTTACATCGTGCAGAGCGATCCTTTTTTCAGCAAGTTAAAAGCCTGGGGCAATGTCCTGTGGCAACTGTGGTATCACAATCACGGTCTGGACGGGTCCGGCAAGGCAGTTGGGGGAATAGTGCCGCTGCTGATGACGCAAGCCAGCTTGGAAGCGCAACTCGAGCTGATCGCCGGCGATTTCAACGGTGACTGGCAGGTGGACCTGTGGGACTTGACCTATTTCGTGGCGCACTGGCTCAATGAACCCTGCAACGGCGATAACAACTGGTGCGGCGGCTGCGACCTCGACCAGAGCGGCAAGGTGGATTTGAACGACCTGGCGATTATGGCCGAGAACTGGTAGGGCGAATCAAGCGGAGCTTGTTTTTCCCACCCGCCCGCCGGGGCAAATCACTGCTGGGCGGAGGATCGCTGCCGTAGTACAGTTTACTCGGCTTTCTCCTGTGTCTTGATGGGGATGGGGCCGGTGATGGAACGCAGGTGGAGGTCACGCTGTGGGAAGGCAATCTCAATGTGGGCCTTGCGGAAAGCAGCGTCGATGGCACGGTTGATTCCATGCCAGACTGTGAGGTAGCTGTCAAGGTCCGGAATAAAGAGCCTTAACTCAAATTCCAGTGAGCTCTCGCCAAAAGCCTTAAAAATCACAAATGGTTCCGGTTTGGCTAATACCTTTGGTTGGCGGTGAGCTACTTCCAGTAAGGTCTTCTCCGCCAGGGCAGTATCGGAGCCATAGGCGATACCCACCGGAAACTGCATGCGTAATATGGTATCTGAAAGCGTCCAGTTTACCAGTCTTCCCGTAATGAACTCCTTGTTCGGAACCACAAGTTCTTTGCGGTCCCAGCCGCGAATGGTGGTAGCCCGAATCCGGATACGCGTGACCTTGCCGCTGATGTCACCCACGGTCACTGTGTCTCCAATACGCATAGGTTGTTCGAAAAGTATGATCAAACCAGACACAAAATTGGCGAATATTTCTTGTAACCCAAAGCCCAGGCCTACGGTCATAGCTGCGACAAGCCACTGGACTTTGGACCAGCCGATGCCAATCTTGGAAAACGCGATAACCAGCCCCGTGATTACGATCAGGTAGCGAGAAAGGGTAACAATAGCGAAACGAACGCCCGAATCCAGAGGTAATCGCTGGAGAATCATTATCTCCAGCAATCCCAGAATATTACGTGCCGCCAGGACAGTTGCCAGGACAATGACCAAAGCCCAGGTCAAATTTGCCAGGCTTATGGAAACCTGTTGATTTTCCACCGTGATAGTCCATAACTCCACCTTGTCGAGGAACCGCAGGGCAGGCAAATTCTTGCTCCAAATCAACCAAAGACCGACAAGCAGCACCAGTCCCAGTGCCACATTCAGGAACCGTCGCGTTTGTTGACTGATCCGATAAAGGTCTTTTTCTGTTTCCAGCTCCAGATTTGTCTCTGGTTGGTCTTCACCTGGGCCTTGTTCCGCTTGCGACTTGCTTGTCATCGTACTTTGACGCTGGCTGGCTCTCCTGATGGCCAACTTGGCCTGGGTAACAGAAACCCAGCGGGATAATAGGGTGGAAAGAAGCAATATCGAGAGAATTAAAAGGATTGTGGTTTGCAGGCAGGTGGACAACTCGGCGGCGGCATACTGGTAACCTATCCCCGCGGTAAGGGCTAAAACCAGGGGGAAGGTGAATGCTAGGGGATACCATAGCAGCCGGAGCCGGTTGAGCCATCCTTCCCGTTTCCTTTCCAGAATTTCCTTCAGTAGTTCTCTTGAAGGACGTAGTATTATCAGAAAGAAAACCGATAGAGTGACTAAACGCAGTATCAAGGCTATCCTGCCCAGTGACTCCTGCCGGGAAGCAACCGTCTGTTTTTCGATGGTCGCGAATAAGAAAGCAAGCGGCAGCAGGCAAACCATCAGCCATGACGCCTGCCGTTGCAAAAATCGTCCCGCGCTCTCTGGCATTTTGAAGTGTTTCACGGCAAGACCTTCTGGTAACGTCATTATTCTGAAAAATTCCAGCACAAAATAGACCTGCGCCATACTTATCAAACCAGCCGCTACCCCGCTGGTAAACTCCGAGGTACTGTAGCTCTGGACTAAGCGCCATCCCAGAAAAGCCAGGATGGCCGGAAAATACAGCGCTAATAGGAAGGTATAGAACAAGGCCCTCAGGGTCAGGGTGAATTGGTCGGAGTACTTCTGATGCACTCGGGCGGAAGCCTTAATCATTCGGGAGCGTAGTTTGTGCCGCAGGTAATAAAAAAACAGGAATAACCCAATGGTAAATGCATATCGAATCGGAAAACCGCGGACATCATACACGTAATATTCAACAACCTGCCACCAGTTTAGAGGACTTAACACCCACAGGACCGCCTGCCATGCGGGCCGGATGACACTGATATCGAGGGCACTGGTGTTTCGTATCCATAGGATGTGTTCGTTGATGTAGTCTCTATACTCCTGGGTTTTGGTGACCAGTTGGCGTTCTGCTACATCCAGATCCGATAAAATTGACAGGTATGCATCATACTCATCTACTAGTGCCTTGAGTATATCACGTTGACTCTGCAACAGTTTCTTTATCTCAGGTTCATATTCCGCTTGCTTATCGGCAGTCAGATCCAGATCATTAATAATCGCCTTGCTGGAACCGTCTATATCCGCCAGAGCCGCATATCGCTCGTCGTATTTGAGCCATTCGAAACGAGCCTTGGCGGTTTCCTGCCTTCTTTCCTGGATACTTCGACGATAGCTGCGGACGTCGGGCAGGGCATCTCTCTTCTTTAAAAGAATAACTCCGATTACATCCGTTAGACCGGCGGTTTTGACCTTTTCTTTGACCCGGTTGAAATCGCTGTCGAGATCAGCCGCATCTTTCTCGATTTTTTTCAACCATGCTGCTTTGGCGGAATTAATCGCCACCAGGCCTTGCGGCCCTGACCGCAGCTCCGCCAGTTTGGCGTTTTCCGCCGCCAGCTCCTGGATTTTCGGATGGGCTTGTGCTGCTTCCTGCTTGATTTTTTGTGCTAGTTTGGCGGTTTTTTCCGCCTCCACCTTGCGGCGTCGGTCCAGAATATCCTGCCACTGTTTTACCAACTTAGCATAGTAACTCTCTTGCAGAACCGCCAGATCACGCCGGGCAGGCAAAAGGTCTTTTCGGGCGTCATAACTCATTATTTCTTCATCATATAGCTTAAGCTCTGTCTCCAGAGCCTTCTGCGTAGTCAGCAGCAGGATCCGCCGGGCCTTGCTCATTTCAGCGGATTCTTCTGCGACCGGCTTGGTAACTGGCTGCTCGGTGATTACCTTGAGTTGCTCCTTTGCCCGTGCGGACGCTTCCGGTATCACCGTGCGTCTGTCGGTCCGGCTTTTGACTTCGGCGTCGCGATCTGCCACCGCCTTGCGGGCATTGGCCAGGTCCGCGCCCACTCTGGCCAGTTGCTGTTCAATTTGTTCCGGGGACCAGTTGGTGAAATCTTCTTCAATCCTGGGCTGCTCCGGAATCTGGGCAATTTGTTCTCTGACCGCTGTCAACCGATCGGGAGCTTCCAATCGGGCCTTGCGATATTCAGCGATAGAAGCCTCAAACTTTTGAATTTCACCAAGCTTGGAATTCGCCTGGCTGTAAATATCCAGGAGTACCTCGAATGATTTCTTTTGCTCGTCGCTGGGCTGCTGGTCCCGCTGTTCCTTGATTTGCTTTATCCGCCCATCCAGCTCTTCCGTTGTGGGCAGCGTCACGAGTGATGGTGTCGGGATTGCGGGCGCCGCCGGATTGTCTTGTTGGGCTAAAACGGGCGGACAATTCGCTTCCATAGCCAGGATGACGCAAAATAGCAGGACTTGTCTTGCCCATCTGATTTTTTTACGGATTCCTTGAGACTCAATCATGATTTACTCCGGTAAAGTAAACAGACGATTCGCCGCACCTGATTATAACTCCGACAGGACAAGTGGTCTAGGTACTATTTTAAGTTAACTGAACAGCTTAATTATAGTATCAAAGCTGTAGTATTACACCAGAAAGGTTGATCGTCAGCGGGACTTGATGTGGCTTGAGCCAGGACCGCGTTTATTAAGGCCGACATTCCCCTCTGCGATGCGTAGCGCTTCGCAGAGCACAGCATCCTTGAAAAACTAATCTTTTTTAAACCGAATTATTACGGACAAGCGCCCTCCGGCTCGAGATTGCATTCCAGCCATTGCCCAGCCAGCATCGCCAGATCCGCCAGATCTACCAGGCAATCTTGGTTGAAATCAGCCTGCGGATAGGCCGTACAACGCGGCTCGCTTTCGAAATGCTTCAGGATCACCCGGTCCGACTCATAAACCACCTCGAATTTGCCGCCTTCAAAGACGTATTCCGATTCGGCGTTGATAAACTTCCCGCTGACCGAGTCCGCCTCGATAATCACGTATTCATCCGTGTAATAATTCGGGTCATAGCCGTCCCAAAGGTCCACATCCAGGTATCCGTCCAGCGTCGCCGAACCGCTCACATTAAGCCCGCCGTAGTTCCAATAGGTCCACCCGCCGCTGCTGGTCCCCGCGATGGGTATCTTCAGGGTGGCGCCGGCGTCCTGAGTATAATCGTAGCCGATGTTCAGGACCTTCCAGTCGTCATAGCCGTCGCCCCCGGCCCCGGGGAACACCAGCCCGCCGATATTATTCACCTGGGCGTAAATTGTGCCCCAGCCTTCCAGCGTCCCGCCCTGCAACTCGATGGGACTGGCCTGATCGGTGTCATAATCCATAATAATCCAGCCGATGTCCAGGCGAACCACCCCGTCGGGCCAGACGATCATCGACTGCCCACCCGCCCTGGCACAATTCAGAGTGCCGGCCACATTGATCTGGCCGCTTCCGCCGGCCTCTTCCAGTGAACCGCCCACCGCTGCCGAACCCTGGCAATCCGCCAACGAGCCGGAATCGATATTCAACTCGCCTTTGCCCCCGCCCTTCTGGCCGATTACCGTATTGCCCGTATGGGACAGCTTGGAGCCGGTCAGGTTGATAACCCCCTTGCCGGACCCGCCGATAAACAAACCTATAGGGTCAGTCCAGTTATTTTCTATCGCCAGTTCCGTTGTCTGGTCCACGCCGGTCACGTTGATCGTCGCCTCCGAGCCACGGTTCGACGCCATCGTTAGATACCCCATCCGCACCCGACCGCCGTTGCTGACATTGGTAATCGTGGTTCCGTAGGCCGACATCTCGAAAAAGCCCGCCACAAACCATTCGCTGTCCTCGCCGTCTATATTGAACAATGCCGTGGCTTCCGTACCAATGCCGCACTGCCCGTGCCCGTGCATCAGCAGGGCGCCATCGCTTACGCTGATCTCCGCGTCGCCGGTGCACCCGTAATAGAAGCCGTACCAATCCCCATCCGGCTCGTGGCCCTGCCAAAACATCCCGGCCCCGCTGATGCTTAATCGCCCCACCGAGTCGTTCCCGTTACGAGCCATAAACATATCATGGCAGTAAACCCCCCCGCCCGAAGCCGTCACCGAACCCGTTCCGTAAGTGCCGATGACCACCGAGCAATTGTAATCATCCGTCGTATCCAGGGTATATTCATTGCCGTTC
>Ga0068714_10000803_pt1 | contig 53263 bp, 53 predicted proteins | sample MTBNYHSulfiMetaG_FD_62988 | JGI IMG/M metagenome (GOLD analysis project Ga0068714, IMG submission 62988) | Enrichment culture microbial communities from rom New York Harbor, USA that are MTBE-degrading - MTBE-NYH (New York Harbor Sulfidogenic)... | ecosystem: Environmental > Aquatic > Marine >... | reverse complement strand
CTGATGCGCAGTAAGCTCAGTTGCCAAAAAACAATTTGTGGTGCCAAGAACTTTTTTACCACACCTATCTATTTGTAATTACAAAATATTATTTTTTTAACTGTTGAAGATCAGTTTAACATTTTTTCCTTTTATTGTGCATTACTGTAAAATGGTAACCAAACTGTTATTGTCACCATCGTTTTTTTTCTGATCGGTTCTTAATCGGTTAGGAGGCAAGTTTTTGCAAAAAAACAGAGGATTATTCGTTGGTCAGGCTTAGCAATGGATTCCCCTCCCCCTCCTTCATCCTGTTTTTTTTATTCCCCTTTCTCCGTTTGTCTATTTTGGTAACAAGAATTTTAATCCTTGTCTATAGGGGAAGTCTTTCATTCTTATAGGAAGAATTCCCAGGGGTAGGGATTTATCCTAAGGGTGGTAGAAAAACCGTGAGAAAATGGCTTCAGGCGAGTCTTAGTCTTTCCAAAGATCAAGGTTAATCAGTCCAAGCTTAGCAGCATAGCGGATAATATCCATCGTGCTATGAAACCCAAGCTTTTTCATGATATTTGTTCGGTGGTTTTCCACGGTTTTGATGCTGATAAAAAGCATTTTCGCAATTTCTTTTTTAGAAATTCCTTCAGCAACCAACCGCATAACCTCTTGTTCCCGAGGAGTAAGAGCACGGTAAGCAGAATCCGTGATCTTTGTTTTTGTGGGAGCTTCAATCAGCTTTTTAACTACCTGCGGAGAAATAGAGCTATCGAGAAAATATTCGCCCTTGTTGATCACATTCAGCCCTTCCAAAAGCCGGTCAGAGGCAGACTCCTTGACCACATAGCCGGCGGCTCCGGCTTGAAAAGCTTCAGCAATATAGTGCATTTTAGAATGCATGCTGACGATCATAACCTGAGATCCCGGTAAAAAATCTTTAATGTCACGAAGCAAGGAAATACCATTTTTATCCGGCAAAGAAAGGTCAATGATAAAAAGATCGGGGCTAAGTTTTTTTGCCAGGCGAAGCCCTTCGGTCCCGTCTCCCGCCTCTCCCACTACTTCAAACTGAGGGTCACGAGCAATGATAGCTTTGATCCCTTCCCGAAAAAGAGGATGGTCATCAATGATTACTATGCTTTTTTTGCTAACCAAATAGTTTCTCCCCTTTTGTTTTTATAAAAAATGTTGTTTCTGTATTCTCGGTTTTTCAAGTGTTCGCGGTTGCGCCGGGCAACCGGTTGTTTTTTCCCGTGTACGGCACCTCGATAAAAATCTTTGTGCCCTGGTTAAGACGGGATAAAATTTTCATTTTACCATGAAGAAGGGCGACCCTTTCTTTCATGCTTCTGAGCCCCATCCTTTTCTCCTGAGAAGCCTTTACCAGCCGATCCTTAACATTAAAACCTTTGCCGTTATCCTCAACGCTCAGAATGATATGAGGAAATGAGGCTATCAGTCTTACCCTTACCTCGGTGGCATGGGCGTGCTTCTTTATGTTGTAAAAAGATTCTTGCATTAGGCGGTACAAATTAATCTCAATATCCGGATCAAGCTTCAATTCATCCATCCCTGCAGAATAGTAATCAACCTTTATACCGGTTTTTTCACCAAATTCTTCACAATACGCTCCAAAGGTGCGCGCTATGTCGAACCGGCCTAAGCTCGGAGGCCTAAGTTCATAAGCCAGATCGCGGACCGCCATGATAGAGTTCTTAAGCATGGTGGAAAATTCGGAAGCTTTTTTTTTAACCTCTTGCAAGGCTCCCTGATCAGAAAAATCATTCAAAAGCGTGTCAATGCCGATTTTTAGAGTCGAAAGGTCCTGAGCCAAATGGTCGTGCAATTCTCGGGAAAGTTTTTGCCGTTCGGTTTCCTGCGCCTTCATAAGCTGTTGGCTTAAAACTCTGATATGCTGCTCGGCTTGGATTCGTTCGGAAATATCCCGGATAAATTTTAAAAGAGCAGGCTTGCCATCCCAGATTGTTTTTACTTCATTAACTTCCACCAGAAATGGCTCTCCATTTTTTTTGATTGCTCGAAAAGAATACGTTGTAGACATTTTTTTTGATTTCAACGGATTGAGACGCTTTTCTTTTACCAACATCCGATCTTCAGGATTAATCAACTCCATAAACAGGAGACCTATTATCTCACTCGCCGGGTATTCAGTTAATTCAAAAGTTTTACGGTTGGCAAATTTTATTATGCCATCTTGAACCACCAAAATCATATCACTTGAGTTTTCAATAATCTCTTTGTGTTTTATCTGTGATTCCCTTAGTTCACGCGTCCTCTCCAGGAAATCCTTTTCCAGTTGACAAATCTTATCTCCCGTCTCTTTTTTCTGCACGCTGCCACGTTTCAGAACCGCTTTTTTAAGAATGGTTGTGATATCAGTCCCTTTAAAGGGTTTAAGAAGATAATCAAATGCGCCGTATTCGACCATGGACTGTTTCAGACTCTCAAAATCTGCAAAACCTGTTATGATAATAACTTCGATACTCGGATCAAATATTTTGATCTCTTTAAGAGTCTCGATCCCATTCAACCGCGGCGTTTTTATATCCAGAACGGCGACATCAATGGGGGTGTTTTTGACAATCTCTAAAGCCTCTATCCCATCAACGGCGACAAAGACATTATATCCTTCGCCTTGCAATACAAGTTTGAGCATTTCACGAATGGGTGACTCATCGTCAGAAACGAGGATATTTTGTGGGACCATAAATTCCCCACTTCCGGAAAATAAATGTCAATGATCTTATGCGCCATGAAGGAGCAAACATGTTATCGCGGTTCCTTCAAACTTTTATTTTCTCGTGCGGGCGCAAAATTATTTGTTTTTTTTATTAATTTTTTTTACTTTTTCGTCGACGGTGTTATTATAACCTAAATTGAGCGATTTTTATAACAAAATAGCGTGGGAGAGGCGTCTCACCTGTCCTCAAGGGTGAAATGTTCTGGCGTGTTACCCAAGGCTGTTATGTCATGCTGAAATTGTTTCAGCATCTAATAAGATCAACAGGTTATGAGACCCTGAATCAAATTCAGAGTGACACAAAACGATTTGGGCAACAAGCCCTTCTGACTTGTCCAACCATGGTTTGGGCATCTTAGCAAACAAGAATCGCTCAGTTTAGGCATCAATCTTTCACTATCTTCTTGAGATGGCCTTCTGATTCTTAAAAAAAGTAAATTAGCACTTTATTGTTTTATAGTCAAAAGAGAACTATGCGGGGTACGTTAGCGTGATAAATGAAACTCAATGGAAACGGATGCTGTTTAAGGGAGGTAAAGTTTATGCCCAGGTATCTCAGGACGGAACCTTAGTGGAAAAAAATGGTGTGGTAAAAATAAAATATCAACTTCACCAGGAAAATGAATATTTAGCCCGCGTTTCCGCGATACAGGAGATTACGGAGCATGAATTAAAAAAATTGAAACACCAGAGGAAGCAAAGGAAACCCCCCCCCACTATCAAAAATCCTTCACCCTCATCAAAAGAAAATTTTAATGATAACACCATTTTTGTATTTACTGACGGGGCCTGTACCGGTAACCCTGGACCTGCCGGAATAGGGGTTATCCTTCAATGCCGGGAACATAAAAAAGAAATATCCCGTTTTATCGGCTCTGGAACCAATAATACTGCTGAGCTTACCGCCATAAAAGTTGCTCTTCAGGAGATAAAAGACCCTACGTTACCCGTAGCGCTTTTCACTGATAGTTCTTACTGTTATGGGGTCTTAACCGGTTCCTTAAGAGCAAAAAAAAATCGGGACCTCGTGGAGGAGATTAAAAAAGAGATGCGCCGCTTCCCGCTCCTTAAATTTTTCAAAGTCGAAGGTCACAAAGGGATTGAAGGAAATGAAAAAGCAAACCTTTTGGCCCAGCAAGCCATCGCTCAGCCAAAAGTGAAAAAAGCTTAATCACGTCAAAGGGAACCTATTCAAATTTGGATTCCACTTTGGTTTCGGTCCACTCCCGTTTACAATCTTTACATTGGTACGTTATCTCATAGGTTGTGTTCGTGATCATCCCACAATAAGCACCCGGTTCATCTTCACGGCTAATCATTTTTTTCTGTAAGACTTTCTTTTCCTTGCACTCACAATTTGCCACCGTAAAACCTCCTTTGAACAATAAATAACGACTCTATATTTATATGTGGTTTTTTTTAATTATTACAAAAAAATAAAACTTAAAGCAATTTTTTTCTATTTATTTGACATTCTTTTAATTTTCGACTTTTCCCTTTTCTCTTTTTTCTAAAACTTGAAAAATAGGCTTCAGATTAAAAGCAGGTTTTATTATTGAAACAACCCTCACGTTGATTTTATCCTTTTTTCTTGGGGTAAGCTTTGCCATGATGAAATTCAGGCCCCCAGTAAAAAAGCTAAAATAAATAAAGGAGAAAAACAAAAATGTACTTTGCAAATTTCAGAATGAGGCGGGCTAACCCACAAGAACTAAGGTTACTTCGCCCCGTGTATACTCTTTTCCATCAACGTTTACCGAACAGACCACCACTTGGCTGCGCTTTCCAATTTTAGTCGAATAAGCTTTAAGCTCAATTTCAGCACCAATAGGAATAGGATGAAGGTACCTGAGGGTCATGGAACCGGTTACCATTTTCTGTGGCTCTCCCTTTCCAAAAGGAATCCCTTCTCTCTGGCACAATGCCGCCACACCAGTCCAAAAGCTATGGCAATCGATCAAGGTAGCAATGATGCCACCATTCAAGATACCCTTGACCCCTTTATGATGAGGTTCGGCGCGCCATTGACAAATACCTTCCTTCCCATTCCAAAAACTTTGTATTTTAAGGCCATGGGTATTTTCCGGTCCGCATCCGAAACAACTGCTATAGTCGTTAGATGCCCATATTTCCTGAAGGGATTGTCTATCCATCTTTTTTTTCTCCTTAAAAATTTTTTTGTTACTGTGAGATGGACCCCTTTTACCTCGGTGATTGATTTAAATTTTTCTTCTTTGCATTTACTTTGTCTCTGATCCAGGCATACCATCCTTCCATTCCTTCACCAGTCTTGGCTGAAAGAAAGAGACAAGGAACATGAGGATGCACTTTTTTCACGTTTGTGAAGAATTGACTCACCTCTAATTCAAGAATCCGCAAAAGGTCTACCTTGCTTATAAGCACAAGGTGCGAGCCAATAAAAACCCCTGGGTACTTTAATGGTTTATCTTCCCCCTCGGGAGTACTGAGCACCGCCACCCGGAAATCCTCTCCCAGATCAAAAGCGCCGGGGCAAATAAGATTACCAACATTCTCGATGAATAAAAGGTCTAACTCCGGTAATGAAAAGTGATCTAAAGCATGTCTTATCATGTGGGCATCCAAATGGCAGGCGTCGATGGTATTAATTTGAAACACGTTCACACCGGTTGCCTCGATCCTTTTTGCGTCCCGATCAGTCTGTTGATCCCCTTCAATAACCCCAATAGCCATTTCCCCCTTAAGTGCTCGAATCGTGTTTTCCAGTAAAGTTGTTTTTCCCGCGCCAGGCGAGCTAACCAAGTTTACTACCAAAATCTGAGTGGCTTCAAATATACCTCGATTTCTTTCTGCCAGCCGGTCGTTGTGACGTAAGACTTTTTCTTCAAGCTCAACCCGTTTTGGTTCGGTCTCATGCTCGTGAAGAAAACCATTAGGATTGGTCATCCCACATCCGCAGGTCTCGCACATTTAAATCACCTCCAGCCCTTTGATGGTAAGTTCCCTGCCGGAAATCATCTCCCAATCTGTACCTCCACACTTTGGGCAAGAAAAGCTATGAGTTAACAGATCAAAACCTTCCCCGCAGGTTTTACATTTGCCCACAGCAGCGATTCTTTCGATTTCCAATACAGCACCCTCAAGCATTGTCTGCTTTGTGCAAACTTCAAAACAAAATTCCAGGGACTCAGGCACTACCCCACTCACCTGCCCCACTTCTAACATCACCTTTACGACCTTACGAACATTATTTTTTCGGGCATAACCCTGAACAGTATCAACAATATTTTGCATTAGCCCAAGTTCATGCATTGAGCACTCAGTTCGATAATTGTTCTAAATGTTCTCAATAATCTTTTTTCTGAGAAGTTATATCCGGTGATGGGGTTAAAAAAGGGTTAAAGAGAAAACCCTTTAACCCCTTCAATCGACACGAATGATAATTATCTCAAAGCAGTTAAGAGAAAATTTGTCCACCCGAACGGGACAAAATACTCTGCGCCCCTGGAGAAAAAACCCGTTTAGTCTTCAGGGTGATACTTGAACGAAAGGGTAAGTCTTGTTCGGAAGCTCGCGATCTTACCGTCCTCGATGGTCATGTCAAGTTTTACCACTTCAGCAACTCTTAGATCTTTAACAGATTTTCCTGCGAGTTCTACTGCGCCTTTGGCAGCATCTTCCCAGGAAGTCTTGCTTGTTCCCACAATTTCAATAACTTTATAAGTGCTCTCAGCCATTTTGTACCCTCCTTATCAAAAATTGGGTTAATAAGGCCTTAAAAATTATAGTCTTTTTTCACCCCCTTTCTTAAATACGGAAAATCTTTTTTTCTTGAGATTATACCAAAAAAGTATAGTTTAGCAAATTATTTTTCATATTCCCCTTCCTTTATTCCCCTCGAAGTAAGCATGGTCATCCCTTTGGCCACCAGAATCCCCTCACAGGTCTTGACCTCGAATTCTCCCAGAGAGATAAGCGATCCTTTATGGATAATCTTGCCTTCACTAAAGATATCGCCAGTTTTTACTGGAGACAAAAAAATTATTTTAAAATCCATTGTTGCCATTGTTTCGTTTGGTGTAATGAGGGTTAAAAAAACAATGCCGGCAGCCGTATCACCGGCAGTAGCAATGATCCCTCCTTGCACGACACCAAACCCTTGTAAAAAATTTGATCGAAAAGGGATGCGGATCCGAGAAAATCCTGGCGAGAGAAATTCAACCTCTATTGCCAAAAATTTTAACATGGGGCTTTTATCAAGTATTTTGTTTAATGAGAGTAATTTTGCTTGCGGGAAATCTTGATGGGCTTCAATGTTCATATTCCCAATGAATTAGTATGCTGAAGCAAGCAAAGGAGCGATCTTTTGCAGTTCGTAGTTCAAAATTGCTCCAGTAATGATGACATTGGGGGATTCAACAAATTTTACATAAACACTGGTTCTTACCGGATTGGAATCTCCAATCAAAAGTTGGTAAGTTTTATCAGTAATATCGGTTAAAGTTATTGTATACGTCGGGTTTTCCAGGCCATGATATTTCAACTGAGAATTTTCTACTTTAAATTTCTCAATCTCCACGAGCATAAGGAGATTAAAAATAAAATCATTTACCTTTGACTCCCATTGTTCAATCCTGTTTCCTTTAAGTAAAATCCACCTCCTGCTCTCATTTCGCTCCTCAATAAGCTCACCTCCATCCAACCTTTGGATTTCAACCTTTTTGACTTCCCCGGGGCTAAGCTCAAAAAGAAGTGGTCCAGGTTTTATCTCTCGTTCTTTCAAAGAAGCATTATATTCAAAAAAAGAGTAATAAACAACCAAACCTAAAAGAAGCAAAGCGACAATTAAAGTGTGTTTCTCTTTCAACCTCTCTGTCTCCTCCGCCAGGCTACTACCATCCCAATTGCCAAAATTATAATGGGCTGGAGAATAACCACTCCAATAAAAATCATCCGTGATTGAATTTTAGAGAGAAAAACCGGACTAAGGTCCTCCTGAGAAGGTTTCTTTTTCCGGATGGTGATCAGGGATTCGTCGTCGGTCATCCAGTGGATGGTATTCAAAAACAAATCTTTATTGCCGAGAAGCTCAAAATAGTGATTGAGTAAAAAGTCAGCGTCTCCGAAAACAACCATTTTCCCCTGGTTGAGTTGGTTTGTTTCTTCATTTTTTTTACTTTCTTGCGGAGATTCCTCTTTTTTGATTTCCCCCACCATTGCCACAGTGACAGGCCCTTTTTGGTCACGCTTGGGATCATACTCATACGTTCCTTCCAAAGCCTTTTCCACATCAGTTTCCGCCCAACTTTGCTCACCGCTTCGGGCAAGTGCACTTAACGTGACCTTCTTTTCTAAGGTAGTCCCCTTGGTAACCGAACGAACCAAAGGAAAAACCGTTGGGATGGTAAATTTTTCCGTAATCGGGTGGGTGAAATAAAAAGGAATCAGGGGAACCAGAGAACCCTTTTCAGTCAAATAATCCTCTGGATCAATCACGATGTCATCCCCTAAGACTATCCCATACGTTCTCAAATAATTTTTTACTCCTCTTTCGCTACCCGGATCAAGCGCAATGACCACACTCCCCCCTCTCTTCCAATACTCATCCAAATAATTAAGGTCAGCTTGAGAGAATTCCTTTTTTGGTCCTCCTATTACCACAACGCTCGCATCATCCGGGATGGGTTTCCCTCCGACAAAAAGGAAATTTTTTATCTGATAATTTTCGGTCTCAAGCGCTTCTTTAACACGTCCATAACTTACCTCCTCCAGACTACCTTCCAACCCATACTCACCGTGGCCTGAGAGAAAATAAATGATCTTTGGTTGAGGATTAGTCAGGTTCAGAATGGCATTAATAATCTTTTCCTCCGAAGGGTAAATAACGTTTTTTAATTTTTTATTCACTTCGACTACAGCGCTACCGTAAGAACTCACTCCATATTTTTTTGCTAACCCTGGGTTGCGGTCCAAATTAAAGAGTTCGTATTTAAACTTATTACTTGCCAGGGCATAAAGATCGAGGAGCCCTTTGAGCTCATTCCTCTCATCTTCCCTATAAAAACCTCTTACCTTAACCGGATAAGAAATTTCTTTTAAAAGTTTTTTTGTTATTGGAGCGATGGTTAGTTCCTTTTGAGGAGTCAAATCAAAACGACGGTTATGATTATTGGCAACCATCTGAATTACGATGATGATTCCTACCAAGCACACAATAAAGACAAACATATTCGCCCACTGCCGGGTGGAATATTCAATAGAAAATTCTTTTACCTCAGTATAGTTTATCACAACATAGACCAGGAAACTCAGAACACCACCGATTATGCCCGCCAAAGACCACCCTGAAAAATCCGCCCCCAAAAAGAAGAGAATAATCCCCACCAGCAATAAAACAATCCCGATCCAAAGAAGAGCAAGAGAAAAACGCATCATCTTCATTTTATACCTCGCCATTTCCGGGTGGTAAGCGAAAGCCACGTTAAGAAAATAAAAAACCCATGAAAGTTCAAAAAGAAAACCATGTCTTTTAAGTCTATGGCTCCCTTGGTAAAGGTTTGAAGTCGGTCAAAAAGGGAAATATTCAGAAGGAGGTTCATCAGTTTTTCATTAGCCGCTGCCTCGTTCCAGGTGAGAAACCAAAACATCAGTAAAAGTCCGAAGGTACCGATGGCGGCTACAATCTGATTTTCAGTCAAGGAAGAAATTAAAACCCCGCAGGCAATGAAAGAAGAGCCTAATAAAAAAAGTCCTAAGTATCCGGCAAAGACAGATGTAATATCAATATCATATAAGAAATACGTGATTGCCGGATATAACAAGGTAAGCACCAACATCAAAGACAAAAAAAGTAACGCCGCGAAATATTTGCCTGCCAAAAGCTCCCAGTCCCGGAGGGGGTAGGTCCAAAGGAGTTCGATTGTGCCCAGTTTTTTTTCTTCCGCAAAAAGGCGCATGGTTAAAGGGGGAATGGCTATCATAAGCACATAACGGAGGTCGTTAAAATAATACTCCCATATTTTAGTAAAAGAAACCTTTTGAAAACTCCACAATACGTACATGACCAAGTCAGTATAAAAAAAATATCCGGCCAAAAGCAGGAAGACGGCGATAAGAAGATAAGCAATAAAAGATTGAAAGTAAGATCGCAACTCACGCTGAAGGATATAGTAAACTCCCATTTTTAAAGCTCCTCCTCAGTTACCAATTCTAAAAATACTTCTTCCAAGGTCAAACTAATTTTTTTCATTTCCATAATCGGACCACCGTGCTGCGTGATAAAGGTAGAGATTGCTCGTAAGGTCGCCTCATCCTTTTCTGATTGAATCACCAATGCTTGGGCACCGGAAAAGCTTGGCTCTTTTCTTTCAATATTCATTACTCCAGGCAATCCCATGAGTTCGCTTCCCAGCCCCCCATTTCCTCCGTAATATTGAATCAAGGTCTGTGTAAACTTTTGGATTTTTTCCTGCAAATTTTTGGGGGTATCCATTGCTATTAACTTCCCTTTATGGATGATGATCACCCGGTCACAGGTCTCGCTTACTTCGGGCAGAATATGGGTGCAAAGAATGACTGTCCTTTCACGCGAAAGGTTTTTGATAAGTTTGCGAACTTCAACTACCTGTACGGGATCAAGACCGATCGTCGGCTCATCCAGGATAAGAATATCAGGATCATTGAGCAAAGCCTGGGCAAGGCAAACCCTCTGGCGGAACCCTTTGGAAAGCTTCCCGATCAGGCGATCAGCAATTTCATTTATCCCACAGTTGGCTATAACCTTATCAATCTGCTCTCTTCTTTTTTTCCCCGGAACCCGTTTTACCCGGGCTACAAACCCCAGGTATTCAGTAACCGCCAGGTCCGGATAAAGGGGTGCTTTCTCTGGGAAATAGCCAGTATGACGTTGTACTTCAAGCGGTTTTTTGGTTACATCATATCCATTAATTAACGCTCTTCCACTGGTTGGGGGGAAAAAACCGGTAAGGATTCTCATGGTTGTAGTCTTACCTGAACCGTTCGGCCCCAGAAGACCAACCACCTCCCCTTTATCAATAGTAAAGGTGATATCCTCGATGCCCCTTATCGGGCCATAATATTTTGTAAGATTTTCTACTTGGATCATATTTAACCCTTAGGTTGTGAGGTTGTTTTTTTCATAAATTTTGTTATAATAAACAAAAAAAATTTAAAGTCAAACAATAAAGTAATTATTTCCATTTTTTTTGATGTCACCTCAAAAGAGATTCTCCGATCAAAGCGAAAAAACTAACAAATTTATTAAAAACCTAACCTTAGTTTGAAAATTTTTTTGAAAAATTTTCGTAAAAACTTCTTGAAAAATTTCTAACTTTCACTATATATCAATCTACAAACCCACATCAAAAGATTTTGTTTTTTAATGCTCAATAATTATCTTTAGTTGTTTCTTTAGTTGTTATTTAAACTCAATGAATTGGATCAGAGCCTTAGGAAAATTTACCCTTTCTACTTTGAGAGGTCTAGGAGAAGCCGGAGTTTTTTTGGTTAAAGGCTTTTCATGGGCCTTTATCCCTCCGCTTAAGTTCCATCGTTTTATCAAACAGATACAATTCATTGGGGTAAACTCAACCCTCATTGTTTTGCTTACCGGCGCTTTTACGGGCATGGTTTTGGGGATCCAAGGTTATTACTCTTTAAAAAAATTTGGGGCTGATGCCCTTCTTGGTCCCGCAGTCGCAATCTCTCTGATTCGGGAATTAGGTCCGGTGATTTCCGCCCTCATGGTCACAGGAAGGGCGGGGTCAGCGCTTACCGCGGAGATCGGAATTATGAGAATTTCCGAACAGATTGATGCCTTGGAGGTCATGGCCCTTAACCCCTTCCGTTATCTCGTGGTTCCTAATTTTTTAGCCGGAATTATTTCTTTTCCTCTCTTAGCATCGATCTTCAATGTGATCGGTATTTACGGCGGGTACTTGGTGGGAGTAAAACTCCTAGGGGTAAGTGCCGGGGGGTATTTTGGAGAAATGAGAAGCTATGTGGATATGCAAGATATTCTTGATGGGCTATATAAATCATTGAGCTTTGGGGTTATTATGACCTGGATCTGTTGCTATAAAGGGTATAATGCCGGATACGGAGCCGAAGGTGTAAGTAAAGCTACCACCCAGGCAGTGGTTACCTCCTCGGTATTAATTCTGGTTTGGGACTATTTCTTAACCTCAGTAATGTTTTAAATAAAATAATGATCGACGTTATCGACCTTCATAAGTCATTTAATGGGTTCCAGGTTCTCAAAGGAATTTCCCTCCGGGTAGAAAAGGGGGAAATTTTGGCCTTAATCGGCAAAAGTGGCTACGGCAAAAGTGTGTTCTTAAAACATATTGTCGGCCTTCTCAAAGGAGATAAGGGAAAGGTGCTCATCAATGGAGAAGATATCGTCACCAGCAAAGGAACCGCCTTGGAAAAATTAAGAAAAAAATTTGGTTTCCTTTTTCAGGGGGGTGCTTTGTTTGATTCTCTTAATATTTTTGACAACGTAGCCTTTCCCTTACGCGAAAAAACCAGGATGAAAGAAACCGAGATCCGTGATAAGGTGCTTTTCGAACTGGAACAGGTGGGTTTGCAGGGATCAGAGAACAAGTATCCCGCTGAGATCAGCGGAGGAATGAAAAAAAGAGCAGCTTTTGCTCGATCATTAATCTTGGATCCCGAAATAATGCTTTTTGATGAACCCACCACTGGTCTTGATCCGATAATTGCCAATACCATTCATATACTTATTAAAAATACCCATGAACGCCTTAAATTTACGGGAATAATTGTTACCCATGAAATTCCCAGGATTTTTTCGATTGTGCAAAAGGTGGCGATGTTAAACGATGGAGTGATCATCGCCCAAGGAACACCTCAAGAAATTCAGGCTTCCCCGCATGCTCTCGTTCAACAATTTATTGCCGGGGGCACAAAAATTACTGAAGAAAACTAAAAGGAGAGACGATAATGAAACGGATTGACACGGAACTTTTAGTTGGTCTATTTATGATTATCGGGATCACATGCCTTACCTACCTTTCTATAAAATTAGGAAGGATGGAAATTATCGGGGATAAAGGGTATAAGTTATATGCTGAATTTTTCGAAATTGGAGGCCTGAAAAATGGCGCCTCGGTTGAGATCGCCGGAGTTGAGGTTGGACGGGTAAAAAACATCTCTTTATCAGATTACCAGGCAAAGATTGAGCTGCAAATAAACTCAGGAGTTAAAATTCAAGAGGATTCGATTGCGGCAGTAAAAACCAAGGGTCTCCTGGGCGAAAAGTATATCCAGATTTCACCGGGAGGCGATGAGAAGATAATTCCTCCGGGAGGAAAAATTCGAGAGACTCAGCCACCCCTTGACCTTGAAAAAGCAATTGGAAATTTTATTTTTGGGAAGGTTTAAAAAAAGAGAATTGATTTTTTATATATTTTTTTATAGTTTTTAGTATACTATAACCAAATAATGAGAAACCAAAAGAGGATTTGGTAATTTTTTTTGAAAGAAGAAAAGGAGGAAGTATGAAAAAAATAATAATAATCTTGGCCTTAGTGGTGGGGGTGTTGTTTTTTAACCATAATTCTCTTGCTTCTGATCCTGCCCAAGGAATGTCCATTTCAGTAACGGAATCAGAAAAAACCGCTGAAGTTTTACCTATCTCGGATCCCCTCCAGAAGATGAACCGGGCTTTTTACAAGTTTAATGACAAAATGTATTTCTGGGTACTCAAACCAGTAGCACAAGGATACGGAAAAGTTTTGCCCAGACCAGCACGACTATCGGTTCAGAATTTCTTTACCAACATATACGCTCCGGTTCGCATGGTGAACTGCGGGATTCAATGTGAATTTAAAGAAGCTTCAACCGAATTATCGCGCTTTGGAGTGAATACTACCATTGGCGTGGTCGGTTTGTTCGATCCAGCTAAAAACTGGTTCCATCTTAATCCCCCAGATGAAGAAGATTTTGGTCAAACCCTCGGTTGCTACAAAGGACCAGGCTTTTACCTCAACCTTCCTTTTGCCGGTTCAACCAGCCTCCGCGATGGTATCGGAAGTTTAGTGGATTTATGTATTGTTCCTTCCTGGTGGGTGCTCACCCATTATCCCGCGGCGTACATTGCGACCGGAGCAACGGTATTAGACGTTGTTAACCGCACTTCTCTGAGAATCGGAGAATACGAGGAGTTTAAGCGCGCGGCCCTTGATCCTTATGTTGCGATAAGAGATGCTTACAACCAGCATCGGGAAGACGCAATAACAAAATAATCAAATCATCAGTTAAGGAGAACTCGGTTATGTTTTTGTGGGGTCAGAGACTGCTCGGATTAACGGTTTGTCTCTTGCTTGTGGCTATTTTCTGCTCTAACCCCCTCGGAGCTGTAATCTCAGCATCGCCTACCGAGAAGGTGCGGAAGGCGACTGAAGAAATCACTACAATCCTTGATGAGTACGTGAAAAACCATCAAAAAAACCGTGAAGAAACCGTAAGTAAAATCATGGTAATCGCTGATCAACATTTTGACTGGGCAGAAATGGCTAAACGCTCTTTAAGCCGCTTCTGGAAACAGAGAACGCACGATGAGCAGAATAAATTCACAAGTCTTTTTAGAGACCTCATTAAAAACGCTTATATTGGTAAAATTGAAGGTTATGCGGGCGAAAAGGTGGCTTTCGAGGGGGAAAAGATCGAAGATACCTATGCAGTGGTAAAGACCAGAATCATAACCCCATCCAAAGGCACGGAGATTCCCATATACTACCGACTGCAAAATAGCGGGGGTAATTGGATGGTCTATGATGTGGTTATCGAAGGCGTTAGTTTAGTTAATAACTATCGCGACCAGTTCAATAGTATCCTCCAGGGATCATCCTATGAAAATTTGGTAAAAAGGATTCAAGATAAATTAGCTCAGGATAATAAAAAATAAACGTCTCGGATTTCCTATCGGGTTTCCGAAGGCTATATTTAGTCAAGCAGAAGCCAGAATTCATGATATACACTAACTGAATTCTGGCTTTTTTTAGATGAATTCATACCGAGTTGTATCCAAAAGCAGATCGAGTCAGGGACGAGGAATCGACACAGGCGTACTTTTTAGTACGTCGAGGAGTATGACGAGGAGACAACAAAGATATGCAAATGAAGGCGACTTGGTATCACTTTCTACAGACAATTTGCGCTATAGCTCTTTTGGGATTTTCCTTGATCCCTTCAAAATAATGGATGATCTCCCAATCAATAAACCAATCGCGAAGTTCCTCCGGCTCTAAGAGGAAGTCAGGATTATGTGGCTTTCCGAACTGAGGTTGCCGCACGGTATAGGTTTCATAAATAAGAACCCCTTTCTTTTTCAAAGCCTTTTTTATACAGCTTATGAGCGGCCGATAAAGGTATCGAAAAATCACAACTCCTCCGTAAAAATCTTCGGAGAGAGGATTGGTTTCTTTTTTTTCTAAATCCACGCGCCAGACTTTGATGTCAACCCCATTCCCAGCTGCAAGCTGTTTGGCGCGTTTTAATGCTTTTTCTGATACGTCGCAACATATTACCTCTAAACTTTTCTTCGCTAAAAAGATTCCGTTGTGGCCATCACCACACGCCAAATCTAAAATCGGGCCGTTTATCGTGCCTTCGATAAAAAGGCTTACATAGCTTATAAGTAGCTCTGCTGGCTTTACCCTGAAATCATCCATAGGGTCAGATTTGCTTTTTATGAAACGGTGTTTAAAACCAAACCCCGAAAATTTAATCCTGAAAACCAATTGGTAATCTGAAAAATTATACCATGAAGCACTCTTTTTTTCTAAAAAATCCCCTGAAGGGGATCGCGCGTGGTTTACTTGTTTCCCCTGCTAATAATAAGAAAAATTGAAAAAATTATTTAATTACCTAAACATGCCTCTACCTTATTATGTTCTGACAACCGACCCGGGAAGTCAATTTTACTATAAAATTAAATTAAATTCTTTCAAAAAGCCAGTATGTTTTTTCGAATAAATTAAATAAAAGCTTGCATTTTTACTTCTAATTATATATTATTTTAGACAATTTAGTTAAAATTTATGTATACTTTAAACTAACATTTAATTTTTTTAAAATTATTTCAATAATTTAACAAAAAATAGGACAACCAACGCTAATTTCTACAAAAAAATTTTTTTTACTATCTCAAGAGATTTATTAACGAATGGAGCAACCTAAATCAAAAAAAATTGGCGATCGACTGATTGAAAAAGGGTTGATCACCCCTGAACAATTAAAAATCGCTTTAGAAATTCAAAAGGCAACCGCCCGGCTCTTGGGAGAGGTGCTGGTTGACTTAGGGTTTGTTAATGAAAATGAACTTGCCTCAATCATATCGCGGGATATGGAGGCAATGCATATCCCCTCACTGGAAGGTTACCCTATTGATCATGAAGCCCTGAGTTTGATTCCCCAAAAACTGGCGCAAGAACTTAAGGTCATGCCTCTGGGTTTCTCTGACAATGAACTTACCGTGGCGGTCATCAATCCCTTCGACATCATAACCGTTGATGAATTGAGGAGGGTGTCGAAAAAAAGTATCCGCACCATGGTTTCCTCGGAGACAGAAATCCTTAAGGCCATCGATTTCTGGTACGCTGAGAAACAAGATGTGCTGAAAGACCTTCTGGGTAGCGCTTTGGCTGCCGTAGAACTGGGAGGCGCGGGAGCGGCAGTTGAGGAACCCCCCCTCATCAAGCTGGTCAACCATGTCCTCCTTATGGGGATGAAAGATGGTGCCACCGATATCCACTTGGAACCGGAAAAGAATGCGGTTTTGGTGAGGTATCGGATTGATGGAATTCTCCGGGTATGGAATGTTTTACCAAAGCGGCTTGAGCGGAGCATCATCTCCCGTTTCAAAGTAATGGGGAATCTTGATATTTCAGAGAGCCGCCTTCCTCAGGACGGAAGAGCAGAATTCCATTATGGGGGCCGTCTTCTTGACCTCAGGGTATCGGTCTTTCCCACTTCCCAGGGAGAAAATGTTGTGATTCGTGTACTGGACAGGAGCCGGCTGGCCACCCGAATCGATGAGTTGGGATTTGCAGAGGACACCCGACTCACCTTAAGGCGGATTATCCAAAAACATCTGGGCATTCTTCTGGTCTCCGGACCCACCGGATCAGGAAAAACTACCACCCTCTATGCTTCTCTTATGGAAATCAGTTCACCCAAAATTAATATTATGACCATTGAAGATCCGATTGAGTATGAGCTTCCTTTCATTCGGCAGTCCCAGATCAACCCACGGGCGGGCTTCGGTTTTGCCACTGGCCTGCGCTCTATTCTCCGGCAGGATCCGGATGTGATCCTGGTAGGTGAAATTCGTGATAATGAAACCCTGGAAGTGTCCATGCACGCGGCTTTAACCGGTCATTTGGTATTATCAACCATTCACACCAATTCGGCGGTGGGTGTCATACCTCGGCTCATACATCTTGGCGCGCCTGCGAATATTCTGGCATCCTCCCTGATTGGAGCAATATCACAGCGCCTGGTTAGAAAAATCTGCCCAGAATGTGGGGAGCCCTATAAACCCATCCCGCAGCAAGAAGAAGTGATCCGCGAAAATTTAAAAAATTTCGTAGCATTGCCCCAAGAGCTGATCCTGCGAAAAAGAAAAGGATGCGAACGGTGCAAAGGAGAAGGATACTTAGGACGAGTTGCCATTGGTGAAGTCTTCGAGGTCGACCATAACCTTTTTACGCTCATCCTGAACAAAGCTTCTGAGGATGACATTTTTACTTATTTGCGTTCCAAAGGCTATCGAACCATGTATGAGGACGGGCTTTTAAAAGTTTTGAATGGAATAACCACTTTCGAAGAATTGGCGAGAGTACTCTAAGATGACACTCTACCGCTATACTGCTTTGAATAAAGCCGGCCATCTGGTAACGGGTGTTTTCGAGGCAGAAACCGAGCATACTCTGTACACGGCGTTAAAAGAAAGAGGGTTGTTATTACAAAAGGTTTTCGCAGAAAAAAAATCTTTTCTCAAGGAGAAAAAAGTTTCTCAGGAAGATTTGATCGAATTTTCCCAGCAGATGACCTATATCATCGGCTCAGGAATTCCTCTTATCCAGGGGATCAATGATATTCAAAAATCATTGAAAGCGTTCACTTTTAAATCTACCTTAGAGGCGGTGGCTCATGACCTTTCTGCGGGTGATTCTCTTGCTCAGTCCTTTGCTCGTTATCCTCAAACCTTCTCACCAGCTTATGTAGCGGTAATCCATGCCGGAGAGTCTTCAGGAAACTTAGTTGAAGCTTTCCGTGACATAGGCAATTATCTTGAGTGGGTCATCAAATTAAAGCGGCAAGTTAAGCAGGCCATTACCTACCCGATCATTGTTATCGTTCTGGTTAGCATCGCCATGGTCATCTTCATCACCTATGTAATTCCCAAACTGGTAAAATTTATCCAGGAGTTAAACCGCCCGATTCCCTTACCGACTAAAATGCTTATTTATTTCAATCAGTTTTTTCAAACATGGTGGCCTTTTCTCCTGGTATTTTTGATCATTGTGATTATCTCCGGAGTAATCGGGATGCGGTTTGAGAGGTCACGCTTTTTATGGGATAAATATAAAATTAAAATTCCAAAAATAGGGACGCTTTTCAGAGACCTTGCTTTAGTCCGTTTTGTAAATTATCTCCGTATCCTTTATCGCGCTGGCATCCAGATTCATCAAACTTTTGCCATTCTCAGAGATGTGGTAGAAAACCGGTTTTACCAGGAAAAATTGGACCGCATGAGAGAATTAATTATGGGGGGAGAATCGTTAGCGGATTCAATGGAAAAAGTTGAAGGTTTCCCTCCCTTAATGGAAAGAAGTGTCCGGGTAGGTGAAAAGGCCGGCGCTTTAGAAGCAACACTTGCTCACTTGGGGTCGTTTATGGACCGACAAATAAACGAAAATGTCAAGAGACTCACCTCGCTTCTGGAACCATTATTAATCATGGCCATCGGCTTAATTCTCATTTTCGTCATTCTTTCGGTTATCTGGCCTATTTATGGGATATTAGGTGAAATTGGATGAGGATCGGTAAAAAGAAATTTTTCCTTTACCTCAAAGACCACCACATAATCGGGGCCTATTGGCAAGCCGGCAAACTGCGCAAGGTACTCGATACCTCATTGGATCAGATCTGCATGGATTCCAAAATTGCCGGAGGAGAGGCAACCCTGATTTTAGACAAAAAAGGGTTGCTTCATCAAATCGTTGCCGTACCCTCACGCGGGAAACTTTCTTTAAAAAAAATGATCGAGCATGAAGCAGAATCTCTTACGAATTTTCCCCCCGCTGAGTTGGTGTATGACTGGCGCAAAATCGGAAGCAGCCTGGAAGAAGAGTCTCAGCAGGATTTCTACCTTCTTGCCGCTCATAACCGGTCGGACATTACCCCCCTCCTTCAGAAACTGTCTCTTGTGGGTTTCAACATTACCCACATAATAAGTCCCCTCGACATCATGATTGAAAAGGGAAGAAGACTTCAAGTCAAAGGGGGAAGCGGACTTATGGTTTTCGAGGAACCCCTGGTCCATTTTCTTTTTTTTCGCGATGGAACCTATGGGTTTCAAAGGACCTTTGAGTTAAAGGGCGAAGGATTCCAAAAAGATTTACTTCTGGAAATCCAGCGCTCATTTTTTTATACCAAACAAAAATTCAAAATCCCCATCGAAAGAGTGGGTATCCTTCTGGCGCCGGAATGGCTGGAAGGAAATATAAGAACTCAGCTTCAAGAAACCCTCGCAGTCCCCATAGATTTCATCTCCCCAAATCTCAAGGACCTTGATTTCCCGGATATTAAGCTTCTTAATGTCCTGGTAAATGATCTAACCTTACTCCCTTCCCTGCTTAACCTACTTCCCTCAGAAATCCTCCGGGAAATCGGGACACGGAAATTTGCCTGGGCATTAAGCTTTACCGAGTCAGTGCTTTTCGGATTAGTTCTCCTGTGGACCTACAACAACCGAGAATCCCTGGAACGAGATCTTTCACTTTTTCGCGTTCAGGACAAACAACGACAAACAATACAAGCGAGCTTGCAGACTCAAAATGAAAAAATAGTTTTTTTAAAAAGGGTGAATGAAGAAACCAAGACAGTGAAAGAATATCTGGAACGGAAAAGCAACATCCATCTCCCCCTGGAAAGTCTTCCTTTTCTTATCCCGGAAAAGGTGTGTTTGGAATCAATGCTCTGGGGAGCCGGCGCTCCCAATCAACCGATAACACCAGCTACTACCCCCTCTACCTTGGGGATCTCCGGACAAGATAATCTTATGATCCTCAAGGGAACAATAGACGCTCCTTTGCCGGAGGAAAAATATTTTCTTTTTTTCCGTTTTCTTAACAAGTTGCGGTCTTCACCCTTTGTGGAAAAAGCCGATTTTCAAACCGAAAAGTTACTGCCCAATGGTTTATTCCAGATTAATTTATATTTAAAAAGGATTGAACCAAAACATGGTCTTAACGAATAAAGAAAAACGGGCCTTCATATTACCAGCCTGCATCGCACTGCTGATTGTAGGGTTAGGGGTATATAATGGACATACCTCTTCACAGAACCAAGCAATACAGGCGTTATTGGAAAAAACTAAGGCTCAAATCCATACTGATCAAGAAACCGTAAAGTCGTTAAAGGAATTCAAGGAAAAAGAAAAGCTTTATTTCCAATACCGGCTGGATGACTGGATTCCGCTTTTTCAAAACCCTTTGGAAGTAAAGCTCTACCTCACCCAAAAGATAACGTCGGGCCTCGATGCCGTAGGAGCAAAAGGAAAAGATTTAATATGGGTAACGTCTGAGAACAAGAGCCTGCAGCCATTGCAAAACCAATTTACTTTGGACGTGCTTTTTCCTTCGTATACCGCTTTGATGAGTTTTCTGGAGAAGGTGGAAAAAAACAAACCTCCCCTGCTCATCCAAAAAGTAGAAATAAAAAAAGCAGATATTAAACTTGAAGTCTCACTGACAATGTCTTTTGCTTTTCGGTTAAAAAATGATGCGATTTAGTCCCGAACAAACCAAATGGCTTTGGAGCGGATCAATAATTTTCATTATTTTAGTGGGAATTTACCTGGTCTTATCATTTCCTTTTTCTGTTTTTGACCATTCTGAGAAGATTCATCCCGTGACCCATTATCCCCCTGGGGAATCCCCTGCTCTTGCTGAACCGGATAACGCCTCTGTCCCTGCCGAAGAAATGGAGAACTTCATTTTGTCCTTAAAAGGCACTACCCCGGGGCATGACCCTTTTTTAAGTTCCGGAGAGCAAGAATGGAAAAATTTTTTGAACACCCTTAAAGATCAACCACCACACCTGGATGGCATCATCCGGGTGGAAAACCAAAGAGTTGCCCTCATCCAGTCATCGCGCTTTCAAGAAGGAGAAAAAGTAAGCGGCTTTTTGATAGTGAAAATCAATGATAAAAGTGCGCTTTTATCCAAAGAGGGAAAAACTTATATTATAACCCTTGACTGACTATTGTGACGAATTATTGTTTTTGTCATTCCTGGGGAGTGACAAAAACAAATTTCGGAGAAACAAAAAAATGCAACTAATATATCGTCCTATAAAAAGGAAACTTCTATGAAAAGGTTATGCCATTATAAATGCCATTATAAAATGATCGGGGTGCTCTTTTCCGCCCTGACAATAATGAGCTGCGCCTCGGTAGAAAAAAAGCAAGACCAATCATCATCCCCTCACAACCCTATTCTGCAAACCCAGGTTGAAAATCAAGTGATTCCTCCGCCACTGCCTCCACCGCCTCCGCTCCTCCCGCTCAAGCCTCCCAAAGGAGTTCAAGAGCTTGAGGCCTTGGTTTCTTTGAGTGTAACCGAAGGAAGTCTCAAGGAAGTCCTCCAGGCTTTAGCTGAACAGGCCCAGATCAACCTCATTATTGCCCGGGATGTGGTAGATGAAAACGTCACCGTTAGCATCAGAAATCTTCCTCTCTGGCAAGCGTTAGAAGCGCTCCTTTCTGCTCACAACCTTTGTTTTGCCGCTCAGCCCGGTTATATCCGGATTTCCCGGATGGTTACCAAGACCTTCCACATCGATTATATTAGAAGTCTGCGGAGCGGCATGAGCAATACTCAGGTATCACTTTCTTCGGGTGGAAACAGTTCAGGCACCGGAACTACAACGACAACCGACACATCAAGCGGTGGAAGCACCACCACCCTGGGGAGTTTGGGAGGAAGCTCTTCTTCCGGTGACATCATTATCCAAAGTGAAGAGACAATTGATTTCTGGGGTGATTTTGATAAAAATATTCGAAAAATCATGCAGGACCCCCTTTATGAGATCACGCGTTCGGAATATGACCAGAAAGACCTCAAGCGCGAGCTTGCCTTGATCCCCTATGAGGAGGAGTATGAACGGGAAGTCCTAAAAAGCAAGATCGAGACCTTCCGTTTGCAGAAACAAATGATGCAAAAACGGTTGGAAGCTGGAGTGTCCGAGACTGGTGCCCCTGCTCCGGAAATCTCGTCTTTGGAGACAACAACATCGGAGACTACGACCCGAAGCGAAGGCAACGAAGGAAGAACCGGCACGCAGATAGAAGAAGAAGAAAACCTGGTGGGAACATACAGCCTCGATCCTCAAACCGGAACCTTAATAGTAACTACGACACCGGATGTTATGGCCCGGATCGAGAGCTTTATCTCCCGGGCAAAAGAGCACCTTACCCGCCAGGTAAATCTTGATGTCCAGATTTTAGAGGTAAACCTTTCGAAGGATAATAAGCTCGGGATAAATTGGAGTGGTTTTCCTGGCACCATCCAGTACTACCGAATGCCTCATCTCGCCAGTATCATTGGAAGCCAGATGCTGAGTCAAACGGGAGGGAGTAGTAGTGGGAGCAGCACCTCAGGGCAGGGCATTACTTCTCCCTTGTCCACTTCTACGTTTCCAACCTCATCCTCTTCGGATGGAAGCTTGCAGGTCGGTGTCTTATCTACCATTGGATCAAGCCAGGCATTGCAGTTTTCTTTCAACGATGTAGTCTCATTCTTAAAAGAATTCGGGGAAGTCAATGCTGTCTCACGGCCCCAAATCACCACACTCAACAATCAACCCGCAGTAATTTCCGTAGGAGAAAACGACTTTTATGTAACCTTTGAACAACAAACCACCTCGGCTAACGCCGGGTTGGCAACCTCCCAGGTAACCAGTCAACTCAATCCGATCTTTATCGGGGTAACGCTCCAGATTACTCCGCAAATAAGCCCGGATGGGCAGATTATCATGAAAATTGTTCCGGCCATTAATAAAAAGGTCGGAGAAAAAACTGTTGCCACGGGAATAGCATCTTCCCCTACCCAGAAGATACCGTTACTGGAAACCCGTCAGACCAGCACCATTGTCAAATCAAAAACCGGCGAGACCATCATCATTTCCGGCCTTATTCAGGAAACTCGTGAAGAAGCTAAGACCAGCGTTCCTTATTTTGAGGATATACCCTGGGCCGGGAAACTCTTCCGTCACACCACAACCCAAAAGAGCACTTCCGAGCTTGTGGTCCTTTTGACTCCAAGGATTTCCGACACACCACTGCATATGGAGGAACTCGGCTACCAAGAGGTAAGTAAAAAGAAATAAATGTACCGAGAATTCTATCACCTCAACGATTATCCGTTCCGCCTTTCACCTGACCCCCGGTATTTTCTCTTTTCCGAACGGGCCCGAGGAGTATATGATCAGCTTGTTTATGGCATCCAACAGGGGGTTGGCTTTATGATGGTAACCGGTGAAGTCGGAGTGGGTAAGACTTCACTGGTACGATATTTTACTCAAAACTTGAACAACGATGTCGAATACTCCTTAATCTTTAATCCAATGTTAGGAAGTTCGGAAGAATTCCTCACATTCATTTTAATGGACTTTTTAAAAAACGATGATCCCCAAAATCGAATCTTTTTTTCCTCTGACATGAGAAAGGTAGAAATGCTCGATATTCTCCATCGTTTCCTTATCGACCGTTACCAAAAAGGGAAAAAAGTCCTTCTTATTATTGATGAGGCCCAATGCCTCTCGGATCTTCTTTTGGAAGAAGTGAGACTCCTTTCCAATTTTGAGGTGGATAATGCCAAACTCCTTCACCTCCTTTTGGTGGGACAGTCGGAGTTTAAAAAGAAAATCTATAGTCCTTCCTGGAGGCAACTCCGCCAGCGTATCGCTATTAAGGCAGACTTGATCCCGCTTAAAAAAGAAGAAGTAGACTCATATATCCGGTATCGCCTTATGGTGGCAGGGAATCAGCAAGACCTTTTCTATTCTTCAGCGACGAAAACGATTTGTCGAGCCAGTAAGGGGCTTCCCCGCCTCATCAACCTGGTTTCGGAAAGAAGTCTCATTGCCGGATTTGTCTGTTCCAAAGGAAAAATTGGTAAGCGAGAAGTCGCATTAGCATTAAAAGACCTCGATTTAAGATAAGGTTAAAAAGTATGAATTTAATTGAAGAGGCACTCCGTAAAGCAAGAAAAGAAGGAAAAAATCCTGCCGGAGAACTGACTTACGAAATTGACCCTAATAACATTGTGAACCGTGCTTCCCCGAAAAGACCTCATTTTCTTCTGGGGATAAGCATCGTAATCCTTGTCTTTCTTTTTTGTTTAGGTCTTGTTTTTTTCTTCCGGGGACCAAAAAAATTGACTCAGACTAATCCAAAACTCTTGGCCTCACATAACCTGGCACCCAACGCACAAAGCAATCCCCCAAAAACCCTTGCTTCTGTTCCGCAAAAAGAAAGACCGCCGGTAACTGCTTCTCAGGAATTAAAACTCGTGTCCGAAGAAAAGGTTCCGGTTATCTTTAAAAATCTTATTCTCGAGCTCAACGGACACGTACAGGCCCTTAAAGGTGGGGAACATATAAAAATCAAAAGAGGCGACCTTATCACCTTAAAGGACGTGGCAATAGAAGGTGTTTCCCCCCAGGATGTGAAAGTGAATTTTCTTGGCTTTGCCGGCGATCCTTCAGATACCACAGGCGATGACCGGGGTTATACCATTAATACCGCTTCTGACCTTCAGGAGGCATATTCACTCGACGGAAAAGGAAACATCTATCCCATTACCATTGAAAAAGAAGGAAATCAGCTCGGCACGATGTATGTGGATATCGAAACACCAAAAACTGTTCTGGTCAAGCACCGGCAGGTGCCGATAGTTAATCATCAGGCTCTGTCTTCGAAACAAACGATCACCATCGAGCCTCTCCTTAATAAAGCCTTTGTTTATAGTCAGGCCGGCAACTATGCGTTAGCGCTTGAATGTTACGATAAAATCCTCGCGGCGAAACCTCTTCTTTTCGAGGCTCTTCTCAACCGGGGCATCACCCGTACGAAATTAGAAGACCTGGAAGGCGCAGAACAAGACCTGATTAACGCATACTCGATCAATTCTCACGATCCTCTCCTGCTTAATGCCCTCGGTGTTCTTTATTTAAAAGTCGGAGATGAAGCCAAGGCGGAAAATTTTCTTTTAAAAACCGGGGATACCATTTCCACGATCAACCTTGCCCTCTCTTACTGGAAGAAAGGTGAAAAAGAGAAAGTGATTTCGCTCCTCAAACAAGCAGAAAGACAGGATATCCAAGACCCCTATCCCTCTTATTATTTAGGGCTGTTTTATCGTCAATTAGGGGAAAATGCTTTAGCACGAGAGAAATTAGACAAAGCGCTCTCGCTGGCGCAAAAAAGAGGGCTTTTCGATCTGATCCATCAGATTGACTCTATCAGTCCCGGACTTTAAGCCCTTTCCAAGGCTCATAAAAAAATGGTCGCGATCTTCATCAAAATTCTTATTGTTTTGAATCTGCCCCTCATTCCTTTGATTTTAGCGCGAGGCCTCCGCTGGGATCGTTTCTGGTTTACGGTGTATCTATCTGCCCTCCTGGTTGCCTCCTACTTTATGAGCTTCCCTTTTAAACCGCACTATCTCCATTTCGTTTTTCTTTTCACCATTTTTGGCGTACTTGGGATAAACCTTTTTTTCTTTTCTTTAGAGAAAGTCAGAGATGTCAGCCAATCACGTTTAGCAAAAGCGTTTTTCTTTTTTCTCTATCTCTTTCCCCTTTTTTTAACCATTGTTTTCTTTTTTGATTATGTGCCGGCATTACAAGAAAAAGACTTCTATTTTCATAATTCTCTATTACCGCAACTTACCCTTGTCTCCATTGTACTGACTTTACTTAATCTCACCATAAGCTGGGAGAAGCTGGAGCGAGTCCACGCAGGATCAAAAGGTGAACGGGTTTTTCGCATTAGCATCCTTATGTGGTGCATGATCTTTTTTTCCATCCTTTCCCGAATGATCTATACCGGAGACCAGGCTTCAGTACCCTTCTTTCAGGTGCTTTTCTTCGTCCACCTTATCGTGATCTTTGGAATTTATTTTCTCCTTCTCAAGCAGGACTTCCTTGAAGTCCATGCCCACCCGTCACCCCGGTTTGTCGGCCATGCTACCCGATCAATTTTAGTGTTAGGCGTGCTCACGCTTTTTTTCTGGTTCGAAGCGCTCGGAAAAAAGTGGGGATTTCCCAATTATTCCGTAACCGTGATCGCCGTGATCCTCTTAGCGGGGATACTCCTTTTCCCCTTGTTACCTTTTCGGCCGTTTGAATCTTTTCGGAGGAGTTTTTACCATCATCTCTATCTTCCGGAACAAGATTTCGCTCTCGAAGTATCCCACTACCTTAAAGTCATGCGCGGAGAAGAAAACTTAGAGCGCATTATTGAACACCTCCGGGAGCGCCTGAGCATTGACACTGCGCTCCTTTACCGTTTATCCGAAGAAAAAGGGGAATATCGTCTTTACCTTGCTTCTTCCCGGGCGGAAAAATTTCCCCTTCTTTTATCTGACTTACCTCAGGAAGGAGCAAGACTGAGTAATGCGCCTCTTATAAAATCAATCCCGCTTAAAAACAAAAATGAAACCCTCGGATACCTTTTTCTCTTAGGCGAACGAACAACGTTTTCTTTTGAAGAGAACAGCCTCATCCGCTTTTGGTCAGAAACTTTGGGTCTCCTGTTAAGTGAACTGGAACTCAAAAAAAAAGAGCAGGAGCAAGAAAAGCTTACTCACTTTTCTCAGGCATCGTCCTTTATCCTGCATGACGCCAAAAACCTCGCCCAACTCTTAGACCTTCTCTTGAAAAATTACCACAGCCTCACCGGGGAAGAATCAGCGCTTTTTTTCCAGGAATCCCAGCCCGCTTTGGAGCAGGCGCGCATTCGGGCGCGGCGGATACTGGAAAAGCTGGAGACGTTTCAGCCGCTCCCTTCGCCAATTTTAAAAACCATTGATATCGGCGCTGTCCTGGAAGAGGTTGTTAAAGTCATGCGCCTCTCTTTAAAAAAAGAAGGGATTTGCTTTCAGCACCCGACCGAAAAAACTCCGTGGAAAGGAGACCCGGATACCCTTAAGCGAGTGGTGGAAAATCTTGTTCTGAACAGCCTTCAATCAGAACCCGCAGAGGCAACAATCGCTCTTACGCTCCAAACAGAACAGGAGGGCTACCATATCCAGATTAAAGATCAGGGAAAAGGTATTCCGGAAGAAAACCGGGATAAACTTTTTAAGCCCTTTTTTACCACCAAACGGGGCGGAAGCGGTCTGGGACTCTACCAGGCTAAGGTTTTAGTAGAAAAGATAGGAGGAAAGATCTGGTACGAACCTCAGTTACCTAAGGGAAGCATATTTCATGTCCGGCTTGACAAAAATTCTCATTGTTGAAGATGACACTTCTTTAGCGAACCAGCTTAAGTGGCTCCTAAAAAAAGAGCATGAGGTAAGCCTTGCTTCTACCTCTGAGGAGGCACGAAAAGCTCTGGCAAATGAAGAATATTCGATCGTTCTTCTGGACCTCGGGCTTCCTCCTCACCCCGAAAATCCTACTGAAGGGTTAAACTTGTTGCCTGACATTGTTAAAAAACACCCTGCCCTCCAGGTCATTGTATTAACTGCTCACGGAGAAACGCAGATTGCCCGGGAAGCGCTCTCTCTCGGAGCTTACGATTTTCTGACTAAGCCGGTTGACGAAAACCTGCTTTATCTGCTTATTAAGCGAGCGTTCTTTAGAAAAAAACTCGAAGCAGAATTCTGGGAGGAAAAAAAATATGACTTACCCGTACCGATGCTGGTCGCTTCGGAAAAAACCAAAGCCATCATCCAGACCGCACGGGAAATAGCCTTATTACCGGTAAGTTGCCTTATTTTAGGAGAGACCGGTACCGGCAAAGAACTCATCGCCCAAATTATCCATTATTTCAGCCCCAGAAAAAACAGGCCTTTAATCGTGGTCGAGTGCCCTTCCATCCCGATCACTCTGGGTGAAGCCGAACTCTTCGGCGCTGAAAAAGGTTCTTATACGGGTTCAGTAACGCGGCGAGAAGGCAGAATCAGAGAGGCTGAAGGCGGCACGCTTTTCCTCGACGAAGTGGGGGAACTTACTTTTGAAATGCAGTCTAAATTTTTACGTTTTCTCGAGACCCACAATTATACACCTATTGGGGGCAAGACCAGCCAGGCAGACGTAAGGATCATTGCGGCAACGAACCGTGATCTGGCCGAGGAGGTTAAACGGGGCAGATTCCGTCTTGACCTTTATCACCGACTCTGTCAGGTAGAAGTCAGCATCCCTCCTTTAAGGGAAAGAAAAGAAGAAATTGTCCCCCTCGCGCAATACTTGCTCAGTAAAATAAGCCACGATTTTCGATTATCCCCTCCACCGCTAACTGCTGAAGCCCAAACCGCCTTGACTGACTATCAGTTTCCCGGCAATATCCGCGAACTAAAAAACATGCTCTCCCGCGCTTTGATCCTTTCTAAAGGACTTCCGATTGGGCGTAAGGAACTCAGCTTAGAAGATTCTGAAGAAACCGAAGGGAAGATCGCATTTAATAGTCAGCCAGGATTTAACCTTATCCAGGCAAAAAACAATTTAGAAAAGCAGTGGGTTGAAGAAGCATTAAAAAGAAGCGGAGGTAAAATAGCCTCGGCTGCTTCTGACCTCAATATCCCTCGAACAACTCTTTATGACTTGATGAAAAAGCACGGGCTCGGGAGTCAGGAGTCAGAAGATGTAGGGGCACGGCGTGCCGTGCCCAGAAGTCAGGAGTCAGGATGATGAATTAGAGAAATGAGAAAAAAATTTATTCTGACTTCTGAGTTCTGCTTAATCACTTCTGACGGCTTTGGTCGATTTTTCGACAAAACCAGGTATTAATGTCGGACTTCCGACAAAAAAATATTCGCTTTTCGGAATCTGTCCTTTTGTTTATTGTAGCTTGGTTTATTCTTTTTCAGTTTTTTCTTTTTTATTTTCGTATAGTTCTGATTCTTGATGTGCCGTTTTCAGCTCTGATCACCATCAAGGCATAAAACTTGCTGAAAAACAATTATAGAAAAGAAAATAAAAAAATACTTTTGGATAAAAACGCAAAAAAGAAACCAGAAGAAAAAGGAGGTGAAAAAATAAAAAAATAAATGGTTAGTAACCATAAACCTGAGTGTTCAATTTTTAACGGAGGTTTGCAATGAAAAATCAAAAAGGTTTTACGTTAGTCGAAATAGCTATTGTGCTGGTCATTATCGGGTTGCTCATCGGAGCGCTCCTCAAAGGCCAGGAGATGATTAAGTCTGCGAAGATCAAACGGGTTGTAAAACAGGGTGATGAACTCCGGGCCGCGGCATTAACCTACCAGGACCTCTATAAATATCTCCCTGGTGACGACCCCAATGGAACGCCTGCTGGAAACGGGAATGGCCAAATAACACCCGCTGCTGAATATGCTGCTTTTTTTGATCATCTCCAGGCAAAAAACTTGATTGCCGGAGACTATACGACGACACCTTATCCAGCTCACGCATTCGGAGGAACTGTATGGGTTTATTGGGTTGCGGTCCAGGGCAAAACAACTCATTGGATTCAAGATAGCAATATGCCCGGTGAAGTAGCACAGATTATTGATACCAGCTATGACGACGGAAATTATCTGACCGGAAGCATTCGTGGCAGCGGAGTTTATACGGGCGCGGCAGTGACGCTTTCTATGGAATTCTAATGAATCATCTGTGGGGGAAAGCATTCCTTTCCCCCCTATTTTTTTCTCTAAGGGAGAAAAAACATGCGCGCCTGCGGAAACAAGGGTTTTACCCTGATTGAGATGGCTATGGTGCTGGTGATCATCGGCTTGATATTAGGGGTGGTTTTAAACGGACAGAATCTGATCGCCAGCGCTAAGAAAAAAAGGCTCATCTCCCACCTCCGGGAACTTGAGGCAGGTTTCTATTCTTTTTACGACCGATATGGGCAGTACCCGGGTGATGAAAATGACATCAAAGGAATACAAATCCCTCCCGGCGATACTGAAAATGGAAACGGCAACGGCTTTCTTGACGGAGCGGAAGACGATAACTTTGGCCTCTATGTTTGGAATGACCTGGCCAAAGCAGGGATTCTCTATGAAAAGCCAAACCCTTTTGGAGGGGTGTACGGCTGGACGGCAATTAACTTTCATCCCAGCCAAAGCCCGAGGATCAATACTTTTCGAAATACCGTGTACGCGACTATTGTTCCCGCAGAAATCGCCCGGGCGTTAGACCTTGATTATGACGATGGGATATGGAATACCGGCGACCTCATGACCGATAGAAACTACCTGAGCAACACCTTGGTAACACTTTATTGGGGGCTTTAAGGAGAAAAAAACATGAAACCTAAAATCATACAAGGGGAACGAGGCTTCACGCTCATCGAAATAGCGATCGTGATGGTCATCATCGGAATTCTCATGGGGGCCATGCTGCAAGGTCAGGAAATGATCAAAAACGCCAAGGATAAAAATTTTCAGCAGAAAATCCGTTTTATTGCCACCGCCCAGTTCACCTACCTTGACCGGATGGCCAGATACGCGGGAGACACCACCGCTACCCCGGATGGCATCATTGATAATAATGCCACCGCCTTTACCGAGCTGCAAGGTCAGCAGATTCTTAAAAACAACGACCAGAACCACGTCTTTAACGGCACCTTTTCTTATGGCGGCGGAGTGGCCCCTAATGCCAATAATAACTATATCTTGGCTTCCCGTGTCCCTATGTGGGTTGCCCAATCATTTGACAACAAGATTGACGACGGCGCGGGAAACACGGGCAACGTCCGGTGGAGCACCTTAGCCGGAGTCGCGTATCCTGCTGTCCCTCCTGCTGATCCCAACGATGTGGACAATATGTGCTGGTGGTTCGACCGATGAGAGACACACGGGGCTTCAGCCTGATCGAACTGGCCGTTGTTTTGGTCGTGGTTGGCCTCCTCATGGGCGCGGTAATCCAGGGGCAGAAAATCTGGTACAACGCCCGCATGCAAAGAATTGTCTCCGATATGCAGAATTATACCCAGGCATTTCTCCTTTACTACGACCGCTACGGTATGTATCCGGGAGATGAAAACGACTCAACTTTTCCGACTGGTGATTCAGCAGAGGGAGATCATGATGGACTTATTGACGCAGGCGAAGCAGCAAACGTCTGGGAAGATTTGTCTAACGCAATGGGTGTGGTAAGGAAATCCTCTCCAATACGAGGAGGAACGTATGTGTTTGGTTACATGGCTTTTGGCGGAGTTAACCGGAACTGTGTTTCGGTAACGAATATTCCCAACAATTTAGCCCAATCTATTGATTCCCGGCATGATGACGGAGTATCGACTACCGGAAATATCCAAGCCAGCGCGGCGTACGATGGAAGTGAAACCCTTATCACCTTATACTGGCGGATTTAGGGGAAATGAACAATATAAGAAATAAATTTGAAAAATTACGGGGCATGACCCTGATTGAAATCGCCATTGTTTTGGTAATCCTGGGCCTTTTGGCCGGGATGACCATTCCCCTTCTCTCAGAACTTTCGAAACACCAGCATTACAAGTCTACCCAAAAGGATATGGATGAGATCAAAAATGCCCTGGCGGGATATGCAGGGATGTACTGGAGATTGCCCTATGCCGACACTAACGGAGATGGCGTGCAGGATACCGGACAACTTTCCGGCAATTTACCCTATGTTACCCTTGGCCTTGGAGCAATAGACTCCTGGCGTAACCGTTACTACTATGATGTAAATACTCGGCTGGTAACCACTGCTACTCAGTCTGCCTTTTGTACCGGATTACAAAATATTGGCGCTAACGAAGATCCCCGGGTTGCTTTCTCATCCGGGGGAACGCCCACACCTCAAGCAGTAGTAGCGCTTTCCGGTGGAGAAAGCTGTGCCCTGGATGGGGGGAATACCCCTTTTCCCGATGATCGAGACTATGAATCTTATGCCCCGACTGATACTTTCGATGATTTAGTAATCGCTTTAACTCCAAGTTACCTTTATGGCAAGCTTAACTGTGGGGGTGGAAGTTCTACTCCTACCTGTTCCACGTATACTGTTCGGAACCAACGTACGGGAGGCAGTGCTGCTGCTCGTCGCGTTTATATCCAAGGGGGTTCTTACCCCACCTGTACCCGAAGGAATTCCGGCCAAACCTTTACCCTCAGCAGCGGGCAAACAATTAACGTCTACCCCAGCGCCGGGTGCACCGGCACGGTTACGGTTTTCACATACAACGATGCTGTCTCTGCGGACGTTAACGGAGAGTGTCGAGTGGATTTGATCGGTACAAATCCTCCTTTTAGCCTTACAGACCGTTAAGGAAGTGTTATCGTTTTACTGCAAGACGCAATTAAACGGGGAAAAGACGAAATGTGGTTCGTCCCCTCCCTAAAGAGTGTCAAAGCGATAAAACGTGGTCCTGGGCTTGCTCGGTGACCGGTATTTTTCCTAAAAAAACCCGTTATTGTGGCTCTGCTAAATAGCACAGCTTTTTTTTATCTTCCCTTCGGAAATTCAGGATTACTCGTACTGATACGGAGTCATTTTTTCAGGTCCTACCAAGACCTCTTTCATCTTTTTCTTAATTTCTTTCCGGTACGTGCCTTTAAGCCACTTATTCCAGGCGCTGATGCTTTTCCAGGTACTGATGACTAAGTGCATCGAGGGATCTTCGACAGACTGCAAAGTCTCTCCGGAGATAAATCCTTCGGCGTACATTGCCTTATAACGTAGATCGCGGACGATCTCGTTGAGTGCTTCTTCTTTTCCCGGTTTTACTTTCCTTTGGATAAGAACCTTTATCGCCATAATGTCCCTCCTTTCCTAATTGGAGTTTAAATTATGTTTCCTCGGGATTTCTTGGTTACCCATTCTTTGTTTAAGCTATGTTCTTGACCAGTAGTAACCGTAAAATTTACTCTTGTGTTACAAGGGAAGTCATCAGTGAAGAGGGCTGGGAACGACTTTACAATAAACATATTTCACCTTTTGGTGGTTATGTGTTAACCCTACTACGTCATTGAGGATTTTTAACACGACATATGGTTTGATTTAAATGACTATAACACAACATAATTGTATAGAAATTAGCACATGACGTTCTATGGTTAATTTACCCCCTAATATATTTTTTAACATTTAAATCCAATTTTGTCAATAAAAAACAATTAGTTAATAATTTTTTTATAAAATCAGAATATAAAAAAACTGTTTCTCTTTCAGAGGCCAAACTTTTTTGGTTAAAACGCGATCAAACATCAAACAACAATATTCGCAAACATTGCTAACGTGTTAAAAATAGTATAATATAATTCCCGGTTAGAAGGCTTTCAGACGGGAGATTCATCCCGTTAGAAAATTTTCTAATGCAGGAGTTACCCCGTGTGAAAAAGTGTAAGAATTTTTCACGCGGGACATAATGTATTCGTTTTTGACCTTCTGCGTTTCATGACTCATTCCATTATCACGTTATTGACTGATTTTGGTTCTAAAGACCACTACGTTGGTGCCATGCGGGGGGTTATCTTAGGCATTAACCCCCTTGCTACAATTGTAGACATTACTCATCACATTTCTCCTCAAAGCATAGTTGAAGGAGCGTTTTTGCTCAGCAGTGTCTATACTTATTTTCCCCAAGGCACTATTCACCTTGCCGTCGTTGACCCGGGTGTAGGGTCAAAACGCAAACCAATCCTGTTGAAAGGAGAAAACTTCTTTTTTATTGGGCCGGACAATGGAATTTTTGGATTAATCTATGACCAGTTAAAAAAAATTACGGTCTATGAACTTACCAATGCGCGTTTTTTTCTCAAACCCATTAGCGCTACCTTTCAGGGACGTGATATCTTTGCGCCCGTAGCTGCGTATCTTTCCCGAGGAATTTCTCCTCTGGAGATGGGAAAAGAAACAAAAAATTTTCAAAGACTATTTTTACCCCAGCCAATTTTGGGGAAAAAAAAGATAAGGGGTAAGGTAATGTATATAGATAGTTTTGGGAATCTAATAACCAACATCACAGTGAACCACCTGAAAAAATTAAAAAAAGACCCCGTTAAAATCAAAATTCGCGAAAACGTTATTTCCGGGCTATCTAAAAATTATCAAGAGGTTAAAAAAGGAACGTTGCTCGCTATCATCGGAAGTTCAAATTTTTTGGAAATTTCCGTAAGAGAGGGAAATGCCCAAAAAAAGCTGAAGAGCCAAGAAGGGGATGACATTAAGGTTTTTTAGGTAAAAAGTGGCTATGCAGGAAAAAACAATAATAATTGTTTCATATTAAAACAAGGGAACGGAAAATAATTTTTTTTATCATTTTAATGTAAGGAGACTTTGGCTATGTCAACCGACCAACCTCAACCATCCCTCACAAACGATCGTCTTGAAACCCTAAAAAGGCTTAAAGCGGAAAAATTCAGCCGTTATTTCCTGTTAGTAGTTCTCATCGGAACCGGAGTTGTCTTTTTCAACATGCTCAAAATCTTCCTGATCCCCATGATATTGGCAGCAATATTTGTCGTGCTGTTTTATCCTTTCTACGGATGGCTCCTCAAAGTTTTTCGTGATAGAAAGTCCTTAAGTGCCCTTGTGTGCTGCCTTATCCTGCTTTTGGGACTTATTACCCCCGTCTCTATTATTACTAACTTAGTCTCCGGAGAAGCTATCAGCCTTTACCAAACCACTGAGCAGAAAGTGGAGGAAATCATTCAAAAAGGAGATGAGCGTCTTCTCAAAAAAATCAAAGAACACACATTAATAAAAAGTCTCCACCTGGACAAAATCGACTGGCAAGCCTCATTCCAAGAAAGCGCTCAAGCCGCAGCCAAGCTTCTGGCAACGGCAATCAATAAGGCATCAAAAGGAACTTTTCAGATTCTTGCGAATTTATTTCTCACGTTCTTTTCTATGTATTATTTTTTCCGCGATGGAGACAAGCTTATCCAGCGTTTAAAATATTTAAGTCCGCTCGCGGACAAATACAAAGAAGAACTGTTTATACGGTTTATTTCCGTATCCCGCGCAACCATAAAGGGCACCGTGGTAGTCGGGTTGATTAAAGGTTTCATCGGCGGTCTTACCTTCTGGATATTCGATATTAGTTCCCCGATACTGTGGGGTGTGGTCATGGCAATCCTTTCGATTATCCCTATGCTGGGAGCCTGGTTAGTAATGTATCCGGCAGCGCTTATTATGATGGTGATGGGTCATATCTGGCAGGGGGTCGCTCTATTTTTAATCTCAGCAGTTATCATAAGCAGCGTTGATAACATACTTCAACCTCGCTTGGTAGGCCGGAGCTCAGGGCTCCATGATCTTCTCATTTTCTTTTCCACTCTGGGTGGAATCAGCATGTTTGGGGTCATGGGATTTATTGTCGGTCCTATTATCGCGGCGCTTTTCGTCTCCATCCTTGACGTTTACAGTATTGAATTCAAATCACATCTGGATTTAGCTCAAGGGCCATATATAAAAAATAACTAAAATGTTAATGTGACCACCTGATCGCACGTTTTCTCCCGCCTCAATATACTACCGCCGGGATGAATATTAAGTTTCTTGACTTTTTGGCAAACGTTTGGTAAATAATCAAAAATCTTATCCATACCTGCAAAATCTTTTCCGCTAACCTTATTAAGCCGGAATTAAAGGGAGGAAGGAAACATGACCAATTCGCTAAGAGTTCTTATCATCGATGATGCAGAGGATGATACCCGTTTAATTACAAATGAATTACAACGTGGCGGCTTTGACCTACTCTTTGAACGTGTTAATTCCCCTGAAGCCATAAAAGCCGCTCTCGATCAGAAGACCTGGGATGTGGTTATCTCAAATTTTGTGGTATCACAATGTACCGCCTTAGAAGCCCTCGTTTTGCTGCAAGAAAAAAATCTTGACCTGCCTTTTATTATTGTTTCCGACACCATGAGCGAAGACATCGCACTTCAATGCTTAAAAGCAGGTATCCATGTTTTTTTCAAGAAAAAAAACATCAAACTTTTGGTACCCGCGGTTGAGCGGGGGTTGCGTGAAGTAGCAATAAAACATGCGCGCCAGCAAGCCGAGGAAGCGTTAATTTCCTCAAACCAGGAGTTAAATGACATTATTGAATTTCTTCCGGACGCGACGTTCGTGGTTGACAATGAAAAAAAGGTCATTGCCTGGAACCGGGCTATAGAAGAAATGACGGGTATCAAAAAACACGATATGATCGGGCAGGGAGACAATGCCGTAACAATTCCTTTTTACGGTGAAAAGCGTCCTCATCTGTTGGATCTCATCGATGTGAGCGACAAAGAACTCGAATCCAAATATCGGTATGTCCAGAGAAAGGGCAATACTCTCTATGCAGAAACCTTTACCCCCGCCTTATATGGAGGAAAAGGAGCCTATGTCTGGGCAACGGGAGCGCCCCTTTTTGATGCCCAGGGAAACCGCGTGGGCGCCATAGAATCCATCCGCGACATCACCGAATACAAGCAGGCGGAACAAACGCTGCGGGCAAGCGAGGAAAAGTTCCGTCAGCTGTTCGAAAACATGAGCAATTGTGTAGCTATCTACGAGGCAACGGCGGATGGTGAGGATTTTATTTTTAAGGACTTTAACCGGGCTGCTGAACAGGTCGAAGGTGTCACCAAAGAAACAATTGTAGGCAAGTCAGTGCTGAAAGTGTTTCCTGGTGTTAAGAAATTTGGGCTATTCGAAGTGTTCAAGAGGGTATGGAAAACCGGAAACCCAGAATTTTATCCTACCAAATTATACAAAGACAATCGGATATCCGGCTGGAAAGAAAACTGTATTTACAAGTTGTCCTCTGGCGAAGTTGTAGCCATATACGAGGACGTCACTACACGCAAACAAGCGGAAGAGGCCCTACGGCAAAGCCAGCTTCAACAAAAAGCTCTCCTTGATAATATCCCGGACGCGGCCTGGTTAAAAGATTCAGAATCTCGTTTTGTTGCCGTTAATGAAGCTTTTGCCAGAGCCGTGGGTTATAACGCCGAAGACTTGGTTGGAAAAACCGATTTTGAAATCTGGCCAAAAGAGGTAGCTGAAACTAACCGCTCTGAAGACCAGGAAGTCATCCTTACCAAGCAAAGGCAAGTGATTGAACAGTCCTTTGTTTCTCACCGGGAAAAGGTTGCCTGGGTTGAAAAAATCAAAACTCCAATCATCAATGAAAACAACGAGGTCATCGGAACTGTGGGAATTTCCCGCGATATCACTCAACGCAAGCAAACGGAACAAGCGCTGCGGGAGAATGAAAAAAAGTATCAATCCCTTTACCAGGAATTCCTGGCGCTTTTTGATGCCGTTCCTGAAAATATGCACCTCATATCTCCTGATCTAAAGTTAATCTGGATAAATCAGACCTCAGCGGCGTCATTAAATAAAAATCGCTCTGATCTTATTGGACAATACTGTTATCAAGCACGGCATAACCGATCAGAACCCTGTGAGATCTGCCCGGCGCGGAGGTGTTTCCGTTCCAAAACCATAGAATTTGACGAAGTGACCACACCTGATGGACTTATCTGGGACCTGCGGGCCGCTCCTATCATTGATGACCAGGGGGAAATCAAGAGCGTCGTTGAACTGGCTCATAATATTACTGAAAAGAAAAAAGCGTTTCAGGAGATGCTATCTTTGCAGGAACAGCTTCGCCAATCTCAGAAGATGGAGGCGATCGGCCGTTTGGCCGGGGGAGTTGCCCATGATTTTAACAACCTTTTGACCGTCATCCAGGTAAACAGTGAATTAGCACTTTATGAACTCGCGAACAATGATTCTTTAAAGCTCAAGCTTGGCGATATTAAAAAAGCAACTGAGCGGGCGGCGAATCTGACCCGCCAGCTTTTGGCCTTCAGCCGGCGGCAAGTTCTCAATTTAAAGGTCATTAACCTTAATTTCATTTTAGAAGATTTAGAAAAGATGCTGCACCGCATTATTGGGGAGGAAATCGAACTAATTACCTCATTTGCCGATGACCTGGGAAGAGTTAAAGCTGATCCCGGAGAGATTGAACAAGTGATCATCAACCTTGCGGTTAACGCCAAGGACGCGATGCCTCACGGAGGCACCCTCACCATTGCGACCTCCAATGTGGACTTAGATGAACAGTATGTTCGGAGACATCTTGGCACGCTTCCGGGCAGTTATGTCGTAATTTCAGTGACGGATACCGGGGTGGGGATACCCAAGGAAATCCACGAACAGATTTTTGATCCCTTTTTTACAACCAAAGAAAACGGCAAAGGGACAGGTTTAGGGTTAGCAACCGTGTATGGGATAGTTAAACAAAGCGGAGGACATGTCCATCTGTATAGTGAACCGGGAAAAGGGACAACGTTGAAAGTCTACCTTCCCCGGGTCGATGAACCGCTGGAGGAAGCGGGAAAAAAGAAAGAAGCTGACGTGTCCCCCCGGGGTAATGAAACCATTCTCATTGTTGAGGATGACAGTTCTGTCCGTAAAATTGCCGTGCAGGTTTTAACAAACCAGGGTTATAATGTGTTAGTGTCTGAGAGTGGTGGGGATGCCTTGCTTATTTGTGAACAGGAAAAAAATCCTATTCATCTGGTGCTCACTGATGTGGTGATGCCGAAGATGAGCGGCCCGGAATTGATCGAGCGGCTTAAAAAAGTGCGGAAAGACTTTAGCGTGCTTTACATGTCAGGTTATACCGACAAACATATTCTAAAAGGCCTGGATGACGAATTAAACTTTATTCAAAAACCATTTACCATTGATGTACTTGCAAAAAAAGTTCGTGACGCGCTGGATACAAAGAAGGGGTCCAAGAGAAAATAACTACCTCAGAACAATTTATTTTATCAGGTTTTCATTTGTGAAAACAAAGAGATACTTCCAAGCCCTTTTTATTCCTTTCTCATAATAGTTTTCTTGACAGGAACTTTTTAAATCCATATCATATATGCTTTGTTCCTTTTTGGTTCTTGCGCGGTAAAACCCCCCGTTAGGTTGACTCGCCATTTCTGCGGAAGAGGCTGTTTCATAATTTGAAAACGAGTCCCGCTGAAAACGGGATTAGGCAGCGTAACATGTTGAAATATTAAACTCTAACGAACGCAAGCTAAAGCTTGCGGCTACTAAAATCAGCATTATGACACAGCATAGGAATCGGAAACCCTTTTTTTCGATTCCGCGTTTCAACTATAGCAAACCTGTTGGGTAAACCGAAAAAACACAAAGGAAGGCGATTGACTTTTTGTTAAGGTGTGGTAAATAAAATTAGTTAATACTCAAAAAATTGATGATTCATACCAAGTCGCATTCAAAAGCAGAGCGAGGCGGCGACGAGGAATCGACGCAGGCGTACATTTAAGTACGTCGAGGAGTATGACGAGGAGCCAACAAAGATGTACAAATGAAGGCGACTTGGTATCATAAGAAAGGATATGCTGGTGTTAACAATTGAGAAATCCAAACGGATAAAAGACCTTCCCCCTTACCTTTTTGCCCGAATTGACCAAATCAAGGCCGAACAGATTGCCAAGGGTGTTGATGTCATTGACCTTACGATCGGTGACCCGGATCTGCCCACGCCGGAGGGAATCATCGAGCAGATGAAAAAATCTTTGGCGAACGCTAAGAATCACCGTTATCCTCCGTATGCGGGGATTTTGCCCCTTCGTGAGGCAGTAGCCGAATGGTACCGGGATCGCTTCCAGGTGAAACTTAATCCTGAAACCGAGGTTTTGATCTTAATCGGCTCGAAAGAAGGAATCGCCCACATCCCCCTCGCTTTCATTGATAACGGCGATTATGGCTTAGTTCCTGATCCCGGCTATCCGGTTTATAAAACCTCTATTTTTTTTGCCGGCGGCACGCCCCATATCATGCCGCTTCTGAAGAAAAATCATTTTATTCCCGACTTAAGTCAGATCCCAGATGAAATTGCCCAAAAATCAAAACTTATCTTCCTTAATTACCCCAATAATCCGACGTCAGCCGTGGGGAAGAAAGATTTTTTTAAGGACGTGATAACCTATTGCCGGAAAAACAACATCATGGTTTTTCATGATGCCGCGTATTCTGAAGTTTATTTTGACGATTATAAACCAATGAGTTTTCTTCAGGTGGAGGGAGCAAAGGAAGTCGGGATTGAGTTTCATTCTTTCTCAAAGACCTTCAATATGACCGGATGGCGCTTGGGATTTGCGGTTGGAAACCCTGAGATCATCGAAGGGCTGGGAAAAATCAAGACTAATATTGATTCCGGGGTCTTTCAAGCAGTACAGGAGGCAGGCATAGTAGCATTAAAAAATAACCTGCATGTTTCTGAAACCCTCCGCAAAATTTATCAGGAGCGAAGAGATATTCTCTGTTCCGGCCTTAAAAAAATTGGCCTTGATTTTGAGCCGCCCGCGGCTACTTTTTATATTTGGGCTGAAATTCCCCGTGGCTACACGTCCATGGAATATACCACTCATCTCCTTAATCAGGCAGGTGTGCTTGCAACTCCAGGAAATGGTTTTGGTTCTTTTGGAGAGGGGTTTATCCGCTTTTCCTTGACTGAGACAACCGAACGGATCAAGGAAGCGGTAGACCGGTTAAAAAAAGTGACTTTTTAATGAAACATTCGGTATTCCTCGGATTAGGATCAAATCAGGGCGAAAAGATAAAAAACTGTGAGCAGGCAATCGAAGAAATCCTCAAACTGGAAAAACTTCTTTCCCGATCCTCCTGGTATTATAGTGAACCCTGGGGAAGGGAGGATCAGGATTGGTTTATCAATGGGGTGATTCAGATCCTGACCGAACTCTGCCCTGATGAGCTTTTAACGAAATGTAAGGAAATCGAAAAACGTTTGGGCCGCAAGAATAGAGAAAAGTGGGGGCCTCGCGTTATCGATATTGATATTCTTTTTTATGATGATCTTTCTCATGAATCACCGGAGATGGAGATTCCTCATCCTCGAATTTTGGAGCGAAATTTTGTTTTGATCCCTTTCGCAGAAATCGCTCCCCAATTCGTTCATCCGGTTTTAAAAAAAACGATCAAAGAACTTTTAGACATGTCTCCTGACCAGAAAAAAGTAGTAAAAGTGAGTGAAGTGTTGCCATGATTTTTCGTTTCATTCTTTTTTGCATCCTTATTTTTTTTCTGTTTCGACTTCTCAAGTCCCTTTTTTCCCCTCGTCCCTCTGCCGATTCACGGATCCTTTTCCGAAATGAAAAGGGCGCAGTAAATGAAATGGTCCAGGACCCGCAGTGCGGAATATATGTGGCAAAAAAAGACGCGTACGCAAACCGAGTGGGAACAGACGTGCTTTATTTTTGCAGTGAGGAGTGTCGTCACAAATATCTTACTAACAACAACAGCAAAATTGAAAAAGGAGTAAAGCTATGAAATTTTTTATTGATACCGCTGATATTAATGAAATCAAAACAGCAGTCGCGTACGGGCTTGTTGATGGCGTAACTACCAATCCCTCTCTCGTTTCGAAAACCGGCAAAGACCTCATGACCGTACTCAAAGAAATTTGTGACGTTGTGGAGGGGCCGATCAGTGCTGAGGTTGTAAGCGCCAAATCTTCAGACATGGTCAAAGAAGCAAAACAACTCGCTCAGATTCACCCGAATATTGTGATAAAAATTCCCATGTGCCTCGAAGGACTTAAAGCAACGCGTACGCTTTCTCAAGTAGGGATCAGGGTAAATATGACGCTGATCTTTTCTCCCCTCCAGGCATTGATCGCGGCCAAAACAGGAGCAGCCTACGTCAGCCCTTTTATCGGACGGCTGGATGACATTTCCCATGTGGGGATGGACTTGGTTGATCAGATCGTAACTATCTTTGACAACTATGAATTTGATGCCGAGATCATTGTGGCAAGCATCCGCAATCCGGTGCATGTTCTTGAGGCTGCTCTTTTAGGTGCGGATATTGCCACAATCCCTTTCTCGGTGCTGGAACAACTGACCAAACATCCGCTTACGGATATCGGCATAGAACGTTTTCTGTCCGATTCGAAAAAGGCGCCTAAAAAGGGAAACTAAATTCAAAAATTAAGATTAAAGGGTAAGGAATAAGGATTATGTATTAAGGGGTAAAGGGTTAAAAAATTAAACTGATAGCTCATCGTTCATAGCTATCAGCAATGAGCTATCAGCTAAGAGCAAGGAACTTAACACTTAAAACTTTATTGCTTTTTACAAAGCCGTCAAGTCGTTAAGGAGATCAATTTTATGGACATAGTAAGTACCATCCGGGATGTGCCTGATTTTCCCAAAAAAGGAATTATTTTTAAAGATATCACTACTTTGCTGAAAAATCCTAAGGCGCTACGACACAAAGTCCAAGAGATGCTAAAGTTTTGTCAAGGCAAAAAGGTTGACATTGTGGTGGGGATTGAGTCACGGGGATTTATATCCGGCGCTCTCTTAGCGTATGAGTTGGGTTGCGGGTTTGTGCCCGTACGAAAACCGGGAAAACTGCCGGCTGAAACCATCAGCGAGAGCTATACCCTTGAATACGGAACAAATACGGTTGAGATTCATACTGATGCGGTCGCAATGGGACAAAAGGTGGTAATCATAGACGATCTCTTGGCAACAGGAGGAACAGCAAAAGCGACCTGCAAGTTAGTTGAACGATTGGGCGGAGAGATCGTTGGGTTGGCCTTTATTATCGAATTGCTTTTTCTTAAAGGACGTGATGAACTATCCAAATATGATATTTTCTCAGTCGTGAAGTACGACTAACCACGGAATTGCGTTAACCTTCGATGCCTTTGGGCGACAAAACATGAAATACTAATACCACGTTGCATTCAAAAGCAGATCGAGGCGCGTCATGATCGAACGAATTTTTGGATTGCAGAAAGCGCAAACCAACCTTCAAAGAGAAGTTTCGGGCGGCTTAACCACCTTTATGACGATGGCGTACATAATTTTTGTGCAGCCTGCGGTATTGGGTTCCGTGGGAATGGACAGGGGAGCGGTAATGGTCGCGACGTGCTTATCCAGCGCTTTCGCGACTTTCTTAATGGCTTTTCTCGCCAACTATCCTATCGCGCTGGCGCCGGCGATGGGGCACAATTTTTTCTTTGCTTACACGGTGGTACTCACGCTTAAATATAGCTGGCAACAGGCATTAGGCGCTATTTTTATTGCCGGGGTAGTTTTCATTGCTGTATCGTTTGTGGGGCTTCGCGAGCGACTGGTAAACGCTATTCCCATTACCTTAAAAAACGGAATCGCCGTGGGTATTGGATTGCTCATTGCGCTGGTCGGTCTTGAGTGGGCGGGAATTGTGGTGGACAGTCCTGGAACGTTGGTGGGTATGGGAAAGTTATCTTCACCTCCGGTGCTCTTGTCCCTTTTTGGTTTGACCGTCATGGCGATTTTGTTGGCCATGGGAGCGCGCACTGCTATGTTGCCGGGAATTTTGGCAACCCTCATCGTTGGTCTCATGACGGGCATGGTAAGTTATGAAGGAATTATCGGGCCGGTGCCATCTATCAAACCGACTTTTTTCAAGCTCGATATCAGGGGGGCGCTGGAAACCGGCATGTTTTCCATAATTTTTGTTTTTTTCTTTCTTGCCTTGTTCGACACTGTGGGCACCTTGATCGGTGTGAGTCAGGAATCGGGGCTGCTGCAAGCGGACGGGAGTTTACCCCGTGCCCGTCAAGCTTTGCTTTCCGACGCGATTGGCACGGTATCAGGAGCCCTTTTGGGCACCTCTACGGTGACCTGTTATATCGAAAGCGCCACCGGGGTAAGCGCCGGCGCCCGGACCGGTTTGGCCAATGTGGTGACCGGGGTAATGTTTCTCCTGGCTATCTTTTTTTCTCCCCTCGTTAAGATGATTGGAGGAGGAATTAAGATCGGCGAAGGATTGGTGCTCTATCCGGTCATTGCTCCCGCGCTTATTATTGTAGGCTGCTTCATGCTGAAAAATATTTCCCGCATTAACTGGAATGATTTTAGTGAAGCTGTCCCCGCTTTTTTAACGATAATCTTGATGCCCCTTACCTTCAGCATTACTGAAGGCATCGCGTTTGGTTTTATCTCTTATACTTTGTTAAAAGCAGTGCAAGGAAAAATCAGAGAAGTGCCGCTTTTAGTTTCTGGTTTCGCGATCCTGTTTTTAATCCGCTATATTTTTCTGACTGTTTGATTGTTTGACCGGATACCGGATAAAAAATGTATCAGAAAAAAAAGAGACCTACCATAATTCATTTTTGGAGTATGTTACTAATTGTTTCTTTTTTATTCTTTTCACTGTGTTCCTATGACGCTCTCGCTGACTCGTGCCGCTGCGGGAACAAACTTGTTTCCACCGGAGATACGAAATCAGAAGTTCTGGCAAATTGTGGCCCTCCTACCTGGGCAGAAGAACGGACAGAAGAACGAATCGAACGCATCCATGGCGGCGATTATTATGACCGGGGAGTGTTCAGGGAACCCATCTATGGTAAAGTCCGAGTAAACGTTGACGAATGGTTTTATAACTTCGGCCCAACCCGTTTTATGCAAGTATTTAAATTTGAAAATGGCATTCTGGTTTCAATTGAGAACGGGAATTATGGTTATTAGCGTTAAAGATCAGTGCCTTGAATCCCTTAATACCACATGAAAAGAAAAAAACAGTAGGGGCACGGCGCGCCGTGCCCCTACTCTATCATTTTTGGTTTAATTTTTTGGTGGTCATTGTTTTCTTCTCAGGAATTGCCTGCCAGCAAGCCATACCAAAAAAAGAAGGATTCCTCTATCTCCGGCTGAATACGAACCCCTCCACCCTTGACCCCGCTCTTATTGTTGATGTCATTGGCGCTTCAATCGGAGCCAAGCTCTTTAATGGCTTGGTAAGGTTTGATCAAGACCTCCACCTCCGACCGGATATTGCTGAAAAATGGGACGTATCTGAGGATGGAAAAACCTATACTTTCTTTCTTCATCATGAAATCCATTTTAGTAATGGCCGGGAAGTAACTGCCGATGACGTTAAGTACTCTTTTGAGCGGGTCTTGAATCCCGCTACCCGCTCTCCGCGAACGTGGGTGTTTGATCGCATCGAAGGTGCGCAAGAGTTCATGAAGAACCTGGCTCAAGAGGTATCGGGAATTAAGGTAAAAGATACGTATACCCTCACGATCCGGCTTAAAAAACCTTTTGGCCCTTTCTTAAGCCTTCTGAGTCTCACGACTGCCTCAGTCATCCCCAAGGAAGAAGTGGAAAAATGGGGAGCAGACTTTTCTTTCCATGTTGTTGGAACCGGGCCTTTTATGCTCCACGAATGGCAGCATAGCCAGTGCCTTTGTTTAGTCAGCAATCCCACGCACTTCAGATCCCCTCCCCATATTAAAGGGATCGTGTATCGCATCATCCCTGAGGATTTAACTACGATCGTGGAATTCGAAATCGGCAACCTCGATATTATCATCATCCCGGCGCCTGAATTTCACCGATATTACAACCACCCCAAAGGGAAACGCTATCTTAAATCGCAAGCCGGGCTGAATAGCTATTACCTCGGTCTTAACTGTCAGCAACCGCCACTTAACGATATCCGGGTCCGCCAGGCGATCTGCCTGGCCATTGACCGAGAAAAAATAAGGACCACGCTATTTGAAAAACGCGGCCTTTTAGCCTCTGGTCCGGTTCCGCCCATTTTAAGAAAATCTTTTCCGCCATTAAAAGACTACTTTCCTTACAACCCCACAAAAGCGCGTGAGCTTCTTAAAGAAGCCGGGCACCCCAAGGGTTTTCCACTCACGATTACTATCACGGCGCTCCCGGAGGTGCTCGATATTGTTGAGGTGATTCAACAGTACCTCCAGGAGGTAGGGATTAAAGTGAGTATTGTTCAGCTTGAATGGAGTTCGTTTAAGGAGGTGGTCGCGCGAGGAAAGGCTCAGGCCTTCTGGCTTTCATGGTGGGCGGATTATCCGGACGCGGAAAATTTTCTTTTTCCCTTATTTCATTCGAGCAACTGGGGCGCGGGAGGAAACCGATCCTTTTACAAAAACCCCACGGTCGATCTTCTCATCGAGAAAGCTCAACAAGAACCGGACGAAACTACTCGTATACGCCTCTTTCATGAGGCGGAGGAAACCATCATTCAAGATGCTCCGTTAGTCTTCTTCTGGCACCAGACCGATTACTACTGCGCGCAGCCCTGGGTCAAAAACTTCATCCCCTACCCGCTCACAACCAGTGAGGATGGAACCGATTTTCGGCTGACAACAGCCGGCAAAGAATAGGGGCGAACATTTTTCGCCCCTACGGTTAATATCGATATTTCAACTACCCGTCACCTACCTCACATAATATTCATCCTCTTCCCATCGCATGGGGTTATACCTGATATATTCACGAATTCTATCCATTGAATTTTCATCACGGATAACGTGTTCATAATAATTCCGTTGCACACAGGTATACCAGGGGTTTTGCGGATCTGATTGATTTGTTTGGTGGTTGTTGATTTAAACAACCTTATTATCGTGGGAATCGAATTTGAAATTGGTTTGCCGAATTGTTCTTTGGTAGGGGCACGTTGCAACGTGCACCTAACATTTTATTGTTTGACGGTTTTTTTAAAACCTCATGGATTCCTTATCTTCACGCGGCATCCAAAAGACCAATCATTATGACCGCCATCAATGATTATCAGTTTCGCGGCAGGTACAGCAGCCGCGAGCGCCTTCGCGTGCCGCACGGGAATAATGGTGTCGGCTTCAGCGCCAAAAATATCAATCGGACCATTATAATTTGACAGGGCCTGTATATTATCCCAATTGTCCCTAAGAATCAGATACACAAGGATGGAGGGAAAGTGATCTGCACCTACCGAAAAAAGTTTATCAAAGGGAGCGATAAGAACGAACTTATCCGGTTTTTGAGAGAGGCTGGCAAGAGATGAAGCAGGCCCCGATCCAATAGATTCCGCGACTACACAGACCGGAAGATGAGGATAAGTTTGTCTAAGAAAGAGGTAGGCTTCTTGGGCCGCATGATTGAAACACTCTTTCGATGGAATACCTTTGCGATCACCGTAACCCGGATATTCGAGAATAAAGACAGAATCTTCACTTGAAAAACAAGACACTGCGTATAAGCGGTCAGATGCCTGACCAGCGTTTCCGTGAATCATCAACCATACATTTTTAGGCGATTCTATCTTTCGCGCGTAACCGATGATTTCGCCATTCTTAACCCATGGCGTAAGGCTGTTATTGTGAGGATGGTGAGTGGGATAGAAAAGCAATTTTCTCCCAATCGGCAAATATCGAAGCGCCACCAAAAGGGCAATAGATACTAAAAGGGTCAATACCATTATTGATCTACGTCTCATATCGGTGTGCGCCGCGTCCTCCCAATAGATCGTCATTGCGAGCGTCTGCGAAGCAATCTCAGGGATTGCCCGTCACTCCGCTCCTCGAAATGACCATTTTCTTTTGCCGTTCCCTATAATAAAAAATCCTATCAAAATCTAAGATTAAACCGACTGAGCTGTACCTTAAAGTAAAAAAAAGCCTACCACCTTTCTTATCCGGCAATATGGCCTTTTTTATGCTCATTCAATGCATCCTCCTCGCAGTCATCCCAATTATATTTCCTTTTTTAGGTCAAATAATTTTTTTTGTTTTTAACTGATAAGAGGGAAAAAGTCAAGAAAAAGAAAGTATTCCCGGAAATAAAAGAACCCCCCGCCGAAGCAGGGGTTCAAAAGAAAATGGAGGATTGTCATCCTCTCTAAAAAAAATTATCAATGTTTCCACAACTCCCTGATCCGCTCAGCGAAAAGCCGGTCCAGTTCGTTCCGGTTAGCCGGATGAAAACCAAAAACCTTGTCCCAAACTTCAGCGCTTTCCATGCAGAGATAGATAAACTGTTTGGGGTCATACGCTCTTATCCAGTCAACTATTTTTCGGTACATCTCAACCCGAACGGTTTTGAGGTAGCGGAATTTTCCATCCGGGCCAGGCAAAAGCTCTCCACAAAGTATTTTGCCCTGAGGAAAGCGCTCGCGGATTATTGGTTTTAAAAATCGCGGGTAACGGAATCCCCCTAAGCTTATCCACATAATCCGGTCCGGTTTAAGCGAAGCATAAATGCTGTTTACCACCGCGTGGTATTTTTCTTCCCACCCCGGATAGAGAATTATAGGGTCAAAGTGAAAACCAATCAAATATCCTCTCTCCATACAGCGTGCGGCGGCTTTTAAACGAAGCGCTAACGTCGACGCTCCTTTTTCCTCCTGCTGAATAATATCCTCAGGGTTGACTGACCAGGACATCCCTACCCTTCCCTGTGGCTCAAGTCCTAAAAGTGTTTTTATGTGATGGGACTTGGTTTTGATTTCAAAAAAACCGTTTTTCTGGGAGAGAAAAAAATTTGCCAAAAGAAAAGAAAACCCCGTGTATTCCTCTAAAGCCAGACTATCCGAGAGTTCTCCGGTCCCCAGACGAAAAACATGTTGAGGATCGGATTGGAGTAGCTCTGTAGCCTGACTCTTTATATCGTCAAGGTTTACGTTGAAGGTAATAAAAGGATTGTTAAGATACCCCTGAAGAATACAGTAACTGCAATCAATCGGGCAGTTGGTAATAATATTGATGACCCGATACCGGCAGCAAAGCTGTCCGGGGGAAGCGGGACATTCCTTGACCAGTTGACCGGGAGAAGAAGTTAAAAACCAGATCCGTTTTCCTGCTTCAACCGGATCAGTCCCTTCCTCTGTTTCTATCCTCGGCCAGGCCCGCACTTCAACGGGTATCTCCGGCAGTTTTTCTACGATGCCGTGAGTAATGGGATCGTTCACAACCGCGGGGTGAATAAATATTTTTTGGGGTTTAAAGTGAGACATTATATTTTGTTCTGCTATGAACGTGATGAGCAGGCAACAATGCTTTTATTTTTACAGAAGTCGAAAATAAGCATGTGTGTTTTAAAAAGGAGACTCCTTTTTTAGATGATCATGTTATCAATAAAATAACCATATATTAAAAAAAACGGCAACAATTCTCTCACGAAGATAGCACATCATAATGTGTGTCAGTAAAAAGGAAGAGGTGCCATTCTAAAAAAATAACGATTCAGAGGAGGGAGTATCCCATGAAAGAAACGGTTGTATTTAACGGACGAAAAGTTTCAAGGTTACGATTTCAAAGGGGGTCACGTCCATCATTAACGTCCCATTTTTAATTTCTATGTTTTCCTCTTCCTCTTCTAAAAGATTAACACGCCGGGCACCTTTAATTTTTACTGGTAGGTCTAATTGAGCGCGACACTTTCCTCCCCTGGTTTCAAAAAATCTTAAAATAATCGCACTCTCTTTTTCAGCTTTCTTAAGAGCAGTTATGATTAGATTATCAGGTTCAAGCCTAAAACTATGATACTCTTTGTGGTGAGGTGAGGCATCAAACTGAAAAGCCAAGAGCGATTGGCTGAATTCAGACCCTTTCCTGTGGATGCGGGCTTTTCTCCAGTTTCCAGAGTAAGGATAAATCGAGTATGAATAGGTATGTTCACCGAGCTCCATCGCTCCTGGTGTTGGTATTAAAGGACCACTTGTGCCATCTGCAGAAAGCACGGAGACACTTCTTAACAATGTCGAATAGATTTCTCCACCCTTTATCTCGTTTATCGGCATCCCATGAGTAAGAATAGCAATACCACGATTATTCTCCTCGCAGGTTATCCACGTAAGTGAGGGAATCTTCACTCCATCTTCAAGGGTTCTTGCCAATGGTACTTCAATAACCCCAAATTGAGTTTGACGGGTATAGACCGGTGCTACCATACAGGAATCAAATTTTAATCGAACCCGCACATGGGATTGAAACAAATTTATTTTAGTAACGAAATCGATTCTGGGAAGATCTTCATAAACGATTACTTTTTTGCACACATCCATACTTTTATGTCGATAAAGAATCGGATCAAATTTTTCTAAAAGGTAATAGGGCCACCGTAAGCAATAGAAAGCATCATGAAAAGTAATAACCGTTCTCAAGGGTTGTTTTTCTATCTGTATCCCTTCGGGTTTAAACGCACCAAAACGAATCCCTTTTCCACTCTCTGAACCGATATACTTGTCCAAATTACTCCCGTGAAAGTAAAGGTCTCCAATCTCTTCATCAATAATAACTTCATTGCCTTCTATTATTTTATATTCATTTTTATCATATACCTGAAGTATGCCGGTTTTTTCATTTATTCTTATTTTGAAAAACTTTGTTAGCACCTCATTTTTCTTAACCTTCATTTTTCCTTTAACCGTTTTATTCTTCTTAACGATTTGATACGCACGATACCCCAACGATGGGACCTGAGCTATAAAACCAATCCTGGCCTTTTTAATATTTCCATCGTCCCACCGTTCAAGTTCTACCACTTCACTTCGAATTTCCTTTCCATTAAGAGCTATCCCTAGCTCAAAACTCCATCCTGTGCTTAACGTAACGTCAGCCTCCACCCAATCATTAAAAGACCAGTTATTGGGATTAAAAACTACTATTGCATTGCCATGGGTGTTGTCCTCAGCCAATTGAGTAATAGAATCCCGAATTACCAACCCGGATAATTTCTTAATGTCTTTAATATATTCCCACGCCTCATCATATATTTCATCAATTCCGCAGCTCGGCATTATGTCATGTGATGCAAGTAAAAGCATTCTCTTCCATAAATCGGTCATTATCTCTCCGGGAAATGCCATACCTTCAAGGTAAGCCAATGTGGCGAGCTTTTCTGCAAGAATTAGTAAATTTTCACTTTTTCTGATTGCAAACTTAAGCGAAATTCTACTCGATACAACATCCGGAAAGATACTTTCCAAGTCAGCACTATAGAGTTCACCTCGAAATGTTATAAGCGGTTTTTTTTCTTTTTCAAAATTTTTGAAAAAATCACTTGGCGTTGCCATGACCATTACTGAATCACTGTGACTGCGGTTCCAGTGATCAATCACCTCGGGTGTTTCTTCCTGCGGCGGCACACCGCCACTCCCACACGGCATGAGAATATGAGAGGTAGTAGCCATAGATAATAACGTGGCATAATTTTCCTCCCATCTATTGAACTCAAGCCCGGCGCGATATCCGAGTGGCATCCAGTGGCTTAGAATTTTCGAACCATCCAGTCCTTCCCAAATAAATTCACTCACGCGATAGCCAATTGATTTTGGAAGTCCCCGTCGAAATGCTAACCATTTATATCCCGACTTCTTATAAATTTGCGGCATCTGTGCATTAAGTCCAAATCCGTCAGCTGCCCAGGCAACCGGTATATCTATCCCAAATTTTGTTTTACAGTATTTTTTCCCAAAAAAAATCTCCCGTATTAAGACTTCTCCATAGGGAATCATTGGGTCGGGCATTAGATACTGGCCGTCAACAATCTCTATTTTTCCGGCAGCAATCCCAGCTTCGATATCAGAAAAGAGTTTGGAATTACGATGCTCGATCTCCTGTAAGGGATACGTTTGTTCTATCAAAAACTTAAAATCAGAAGTCTTTATCATTGCGATTACTTTTTTCAAAATAAATTCAAAAATGTACAAACAATCTTCTTTAGTAAAAGCCCAGGCAGCGTCATAATGAGTATGGGGTACTAAATAAATTGTCTTCACGTCTGCTCTCCTCATTATTTTTCTTATTTCAGTTTTTGGTAAGATTCCACCGCTTTTCAATTTTTTCAACAGCGGCTAACACTTCTGAAATCTGGATGGGAACGAACCTCCTAAACGCCTGTTTTCTCTCTCCCGGTGAAATTCTCTCGATTTCATCAACTTTTACAATGAACTGTTCTTCAAGAGGATCAAACAGAACTCGAACTTCTTTCTGCCGTTTTATCGGATCGTTTCGTACTGCTTCTAAAATTCGGTTAAATCTCCACCATAAAGATGACTCGCTGAATGTATCTTCAGGCGCTTCGAGTGAAGAGTATACGTTCAATCCTGCTTTTCCGGGGTTCATTACTACCTCAGGCACTGGCGCTAAAAAAGAAAAAGCGGTATAGATGCTTATGCACGGGGGGAGATAGCAAAGCCATAGAGTGGGCGGGGTCGAATCTTCAGAATCAATCTCAACAATCATAGACGTAGCAGTATTCCCCCAGGTAAAACCAGCAGGTGATTCGTGCATGCAGAGAGTATGAAAGTCCGGTAAAAAAGGGTGGAACTGTGGTCCTTGGAGAAAGGTGCCTTCGTAGTGATCGCGAAGAATCCTCATCATTATGCGAACATCCAGAATTTTCTTGTAGTCATGGAGGAGGTTTTGTGACCGCATGTATCGGATATGAGAGACTTGCCGAGGGTAATGCTCATGATCACTATAGGCAAGGGCGAAGTCGAAGGTTTCATGCTTAGTATTCCACCATCCCCTTTCCTGTGCAAAATACTCTAAATCTATACTGCGTTTTGTCCAGTTGTTACGTATCGTCAGTTGATTTGAGATTGATCGGCTCCCTTGATTTATTTTCTCCGCAATCCATCTGTGACCAGAAGTTTCCAAAACCCATGCTTCTTTCCGATCAGCTATGAGGAATGCATTTTCATAGCTTCCGATCTTGTGATTTTTCCCTCTCACAGCAGAACCCCACTGCCCATATTCCTCCAAAAAATTGACAATAACACCAACTGCTTCCTCTGCGCTTTGCCCTCGCTCCAAACCTAAGCGCAGCAAATCCATCCCGGTCAACCCGAGGGGCTGATCTTCTTGGGCGTGACCAAGTAATCTTGTGAAAACCGCGGTGTTTCCTCCCACAACTCCCTTCTCATTTATTCCGGTCTCATACCCCCAGCACCAGTGGGGTCTACAGCCCATCGTTGCCAAAACGCGACTTATCTCTGGGACTTTCATATAAGAACATTCGATCAGCCTTCCTGTGTTTCGAGTACCTCCTGGTGAATATGAGAGTACTTGGCATTCTCCTGAAGGGCGATCGCTGTTTTTCCCGAATAGAATTTTTCCATTTTTTGTAGAATCCGGCATTGCAACAAGAACATCACACATCTCGATTAACCTTTAACTGATCTTCAACAGTAAAAAAATAATATTTTGTAATTACAAATAGATAGGTGTGGTAAAAAAGTTCTTGGCACCACAAATTGTTTTTTGGCAACTGAGCTTACT
>Ga0068714_10000802_pt1 | contig 53318 bp, 49 predicted proteins | sample MTBNYHSulfiMetaG_FD_62988 | JGI IMG/M metagenome (GOLD analysis project Ga0068714, IMG submission 62988) | Enrichment culture microbial communities from rom New York Harbor, USA that are MTBE-degrading - MTBE-NYH (New York Harbor Sulfidogenic)... | ecosystem: Environmental > Aquatic > Marine >... | reverse complement strand
TGCGGGGCTATTGAAGATTTGATCTGGTCTGATTTTATGGTGCAAAATGCCCGTGCCTTTGGCTTCGGAAAATTACCTTTCAAGGTCCATCGCGTTAACATTTGCCTGACGGGGCTATGCCAAATGTGCAGCGCCAAGGAAAACAAAAAAACGATCGCTCACAAAGGGTTTTAAGATGTTTTAAGTTTTATTTTTTCCTGGACGCGGATTCGACTCCCGCCGCCTCCACAATGAAAGCAAAGAAAAGACAGGGTGTTAGCCCTGTCTTTTTCTTTTACGGGTCTTTTCAGTCTTGCCAGAAAGGAAGCACCGACAGGTTCCTTGACCATCCCAGGGTCCCTTGCTATGTTTTCATGGAAAGAATACAGAGCAGAAAGAGGGGGATGACATGGCAATTCTGCTTATCATGATCGTAGCTGGTATTTTGGGGGCCATTCTTGCCAGCAATAAGAATCGAAGCACTTTCGGATGGTTCATCCTCTGTTTCCTGCTGCCAATTCTGGTCCTGATCATTCTGGCCCTTCCGAAAATCGAGAAAACCCATGCTCGTGAGGTAAAAACATCAGTGCCCCCTGTTCAGAAAACACAAACAGGGGAGCTGAAGATTAATCTTCCGGAAGAGATCAAATGTCCTCAGTGCGCGGAGATGATCAAATCCGAGGCAAAGATATGCCGGTTCTGCGGCTTCCAGGATCTGGAGAAACACAAGGAAGAACTCAGAAGACAAATCAGGGAAAGATACAAGTTTTTCGATCCAATTCACGAAAATCAATCCGCCGAACATCTGCTGGCCATCGCTTACTATCATGAAAAACGAGGTGATAAAGATAAGGCTTTTTCCTATTTCAACAGGATTGTTGAAAAATACCCGGGAACCGAAGAAGGGAAGGCCGCAGCATCCAACCTGGCAAACCTGGAAAAGGGATAATCTTGCGAAAAGGTTTTCTGCTTGCGTTACTGGTTCTGGTTGGGGGATTTGTTCTGCTCAGCGTTTTCTCGGAGGACAACACTCTAAGCCGGGAAGCGGGCCTCAAGTCTGCCCTCGCTTATCTGAACGCAATTCCTGAGGTCAAATGGGTTGAGTTCGAGAGAAATACAGTCCACCTTGGGGTAGAGCCTCTGCCCGACGATATAAAACTCATCGCACACGCAGCAGCCATGAATGGGGAGAAAGCCATCAATTTCGGGGTCCATGTGTGGGTCCATCCTGCGAACGACAGGAATAAATATTACGGGACGGCAACGGCCGCCAGGCATGGGAAAATAAGCAAACCATACGGGAAATAAAAAAAGAGGGATAAAAATGATCGACAGGCGGTTGGAATCTTTTACGGTAAAAGATCTTGTGCATCAAGCCAACACAATAAAAATTCAACCGGCATCCGATCCCATAGCAGATTCAAATGACAGAGTGGCCCTTGCGATTTACGAAGTTGGTTCTGCTATCTTAGAACGCCTGGATCTTATTCAGGCTCGGCTGGTGGCAATTTCGACTGCCACTTTCATGAAAGGAAGATAAAGCAGTTCTTTAAAATATGGGTTGGGAAATTTAATAGAAATGCCAAATTTTCACATTGACAATCAGATTTTTGTGTTATATTTATATCATAACTTATCCCCCCAGTCTTCCTGCGGGAACGCTGGGTGTATCACAACCCCGGACCTTCTACGGAAGCTCCGGGTTAATTTTTTGGGGGATCATAATGGAAAAAGAACGAGTGATCATCTTTGTTGATGGGAGCAATCTTTATCATGCTCTTAAAGCCAGGTTTGGAAAGGCCTCCATTGATTTTCATAAGTTTTCACAGGTTTTGGCCGGCCCCCATCGACGGTTGGTAAGGACGTACTATTACAGCGCCGCTTATCCTCGAACCCACTCTAAAGCTCAGGATCAACAAAAGTTCTTTGCTGGCCTTCAGAAAACCAATTATTTACAACTGCGACTTGGCGAATTGCAGCCGAGGGCTGGGGGCTTAGTCCAAAAGGGCGTGGATGTCCATATGGCCGTTCAAATGATCGAATATGCCGTTAAAGGTACCTGTGATGTTCTGATCCTGGTGAGCGGAGATTCGGATTTTGTGCCGGCCATCCAACTTGTAAAAGACCTTGGGAAACACGTCGAAATCGCCGTTGTAGAAGGCCAACCATCTTTTGAAATCCAAAAGGCTGGAGATAAAACAATCATCATAAACGATGGTGTCGTTTCATGTTGCTGGAAGTAAAATAGGGCCGTAATGGGGCCATATTTTATTTTATGATGCTCTATCAAAGAAATAAGTACCTGATCCTTAGAGACACCCTTTTAGGAACAATAGACAGGTTATCCAAAGAAGGTAATTTTCTTCCTGCCTTAATTCTTATCTATACCACCATTGACATCTTATCTTGGTTAGATTTGGGGGACGTCCCCGATGATATGAAATATTCGGTCAGTTCTGTTTTTAAGGGGTGGGTTAATAAATATGTTTTGGAGGATCACCCTAGCCTAAATTGCACCGCTGATGATCTATATGCTGCGAGAAATGGACTTGTCCATACAGGGACACCTGAATCTAGGGATTATCATAGATCGAAAACTGTAAAATTAATAAGGTATGCAGCAGGATATCAAAGTAATTTGGGCAACCATGCAGTATCAATTTACTCTGGTCCACATGACGAACACCACCCCTTCGAGAGAGATAATGGAAGACAAGTTGTTGTAAAAATCGCTGACCTGTCAAAGGCCCTAAGAGAAGGGGCTCGTAAATTCACTCAGTATTTTGAATCTGACCCGAACAAAAGAAAGATTGTCTATTCCAGGGTGAATCGTTATTTCGAGACATTAGAAACAGTTTGGCTTCCCCAAAAAAAGTAAAATAGAGACCCATTGTTTGTACAGGGATATTTAGAAGGAAAATGGGGCCATAATAGGGCCAGCAAGGAAAAGCCGGGCTTGGAAGTGCCCGGTTTTTAAGGAAATTTTGGTGACCCCAACGGGATTCGAACCCGTATTACCAACGTGAGAGGCTGGCGTCCTAACCGTTAGACGATGGGGCCCTCGGACTGGCTGGGGAGGGAGGATTTGAACCCCCACATACGGATCCAGAGTCCGCTGTCCTACCATTAGACGACTCCCCAAGCAAGCCCTTTTTTCTAAACCATTAATGGTGTCTTGTCAACGTGTTCAGGGCAGACTTTTTCCGAAAAAATCCTTGCTTTGGAGGAAGTATTTAAATTATATTAAGCGTGTTTTTGTGTAACTTGGAAGTATCCCGTTCACTCAGCCAGGAGGGGAGCCATGACCAGAGATGAGGAAAAGGGAAAACCCAACTCCAGACCCGATTGTCCGGAAGAACGGATAACCAGGCGTCAGGCGATGAAAAGGATCGCAGTGGCCGGGGCCATAGCTGCGGTGCCCGGCAGTCTTATCGCCTGCGGCGGCGGGAGCGGTTCGAGTGACTATACCAGCTCCTACAGTTCTAGCTACAGTTCTAGCTACAGTTCTAGCTACAGTTCCCTGTACTCCAGCATCCCCTACGTCAGCGGGATCTACAGCTCGTTCTATGCCTCGGGGATCTACACCTCGTTTTATGCAAGTATCCCCTACTTGAGCGGGATTTACAGCTCGTTCTATGCCTCGGGGATCTACACCTCGTTCTACTCCAGCATCCCCTACGTCAGCGGGATCTACAGCTCGTTCTACCCGTCCATATATTCTTCTGGTATTTACATGTCGGGGATATACAGTTCGCTTTACGTCAGCATCCCCTACCTGAGCGGGATCTACAGTTCGTTTTACAGCTCCATCTATCCGTCATTCTATGCCAGCATTCCGTATGCCAGTTTGCCGTTCCCCTGATAGCCGGGAAACGGGATTTAATGCGAAAGGAAAAACAAGACACACTCCGTGACAGACCCCTAGATTTAAGGCCCCTCAGCACTTTTTATGGATGTGGGACCCGAGGTGCTGAGGGGCTTGTTGTGTCTGCCGTCACCAATGCCTGAACTTCTTCTGACCCGCTCTTGCGATTACGGCTGCGGATGCTGTTGCCAGGCCCGCAGCCTCGACCCCTCCGGCGTCCCCCGTGATCTGATCTCCTGGGAAGACTTGGTCTATGTGGCGGACTTTCTCCTGGCTTCCGGGGAACCCCGGATCACTTTGTCCGGGGGGGAGCCGAGCCTTCATCCTGAGTTCGTGGCGATGACAGCATATTTGGTCGAGCGAGGCTTCGAAGTCGCCGTGAGCACCGCAGGAATCAGAAAAGGAAAAGCTCTCGGGGAAGCCTCTGCGGTCTTTGAGGCCTACCCACCCCAACGGTTTTCAATCATTTTAAACCTTGATCCTCTTATCCAAGGGGATCCCGCAACGGCCGAAGCCGATGGGATCCAGGAATTTTTAGAGAATTTTGGAAACCGGTGTTTTCCAACCATAAGGCTGGGGGATGCCGATTTCGACCTGACCGACCCCCTTCAGCTTATCTTTCAGTTTGGCATGAGCAGGAACCTGAGCGTCGGACTATGCCATCCCATCCTGGGGCACGGCTCTCCTGCGCCCGAGCCTTCTCAGATAAGGGCCATCGTGAACCGGTTTTTTTCATTTGCCGACCTGATGGAGAGGTTCCGGATCCAGCCCATCTTTGCCTGCGGATGGCCGCAATGCTGCTTCGACGACGGGCAGATGTCCTGGCTTGCGAGAAATGCGGGGAGATGCGATTTCACCTGCGGCCCGACCATCGGGATCGGACCCGATCTGACCGTCTGGCCCTGCTTTCCCCTCAACCGGTTCAGGAACCGCTCCCTCTTTGAATTCAATTCCTTACAGGAAATTATTTACCTTTATTTCGATGCTTTCAACAAGGTCAAGGTGGAAGCTGGCGGAATCTTCCCTGATTGTGACACCTGCCGGTTCCGTGACCTGCAGCGCTGCGGAGGAGGATGCCTGGTTCACAATGTCCTGTCGTTCCTGGACGAGGAACCCCTGAGGCTCCCGGAGGTCTACCCGTGATCCGCCAGTCCATTGTTTTTCCTTTCCGGGAGGCTCTCCTGCCCGGACTCGCCGGCCTGGCGGTGGTTCCAAGGATCGGTAGTATGGAAAATATCGGGGATGTCCTAAACACGATCTACCGGTCAGGGGTGAATCTCCGGTTCCTCCTTGTCGAGAGCGAAAGACCCCTGACCTTTGCAGGCCTGCACCAGGGTTTGGCCGGCGTTCCTATAGCTCTGGAGGTCCCCGCCCTCGGGCCTTTCGCCGACTTTTTCCGCCTTCTGCCTGTCATCCGGCAGATGAACCTCAGGGTATATCTTCCGGCCGGGGGGGAAGGTAACCTGACCAGCCTGAGGGTTCTTTCCTCCCTGGGGATCGAAACAGCGGTCACCTTTGGCGGGAAGGAGCCCGACTGGGATGGCCTGGCCGACCTGATGACCTACGCCTTTTTCGGGCAGTCCCCTCACGCTCCCATCGCCCCATTCGGGTACCTCTCCGAGATTTTTGACCAGCGCGGACGCAACGAGTTCCAGGCCGTTTACTTCGAGGATCCGAAGTCCTACCTTCACATGGATGAAAATGGGCGTGTCGCCCTGACCAGCGCGGACCTGAAGAAGGGGCGATTTCTTTTGGAGAACATCGCGGGACTGGAAAAGGGGGCCGATGATTTGGAATCCTTTGTCGAGGGGCTGGAGGAGTGGAGAAACCATTTCCTGAACTTCGACATGTGCTCGACGTGCCCTGGCTGGAGGACGTGTTCCGGGTGGCTGGCACGGCACCGGAAGCCCGATGAACGATGCAGAAGTTTCTTCTCGGAGGTCCTCGACAGTCTGGAACAGCAAAGATCCATGAGGAGGGATCCCCTCAGCGTATGGCGACCCTGATCCTGAAAGCGACCGAAAAGTGCAATTCCAACTGCTACTACTGTGATGTGGTACGGAAGGAAAAAACGGGGCAGTCCATGTCTCTGGAAATGCTCGCCCTGACCTTTGACCGGATCAACGAGTTCCTCCTTGGACGGCCCGAAGATAGGCTGACGATCATCTGGCACGGGGGGGAGCCCCTCCTCCTCGGAGTGGATTATTACCGGGAGGCCGCCAGACTCCAGGAAAAGTACTGTTTTCACACAATGGAACGTATCAGCCATTCCCTGCAGACGAACCTAACCTGCTTCGAGGAAGGGTTCATCGATGTCCTGAGGGCCCTCCGCATAGACCACCTGGGCACGAGTTATGACCCTGAACCTCACATGCGTGGACCCGGGCGGCCGTGCAATTCCGACGAATATAATCGCAGGTTCATGAGGGGACTCAGGATCCTTGATCGGAGGGGGTTTCCCTGGGGTTTGATCTACGTGGTAACCCGAAAATCAATTGAGCGTCCTCTGGACGTCTTTCACTTTCTCTCAAACCTCTCCCAGGGAAGGGGTTTCACCATGAACCCCGTTCTGATATACGACGAGGAGCGCAAAGACGTAGCCATCAGTCCCGAAGAGTACGTCGAGTTCCTTGCGGCCATTTTTCCGGAGTGGTGGAAACACAGGGCGAGGCACGGTGGCGTGCAGCCCTTTCAGATGCTTGCCGACAACATCATCGATGGAAAGGTGACGCTGTTCTGCGGCGATTCGGGAGAGTGCGCGAGGGGCTTCATCAACATTACCCCTGACGGGAACGCTTCCCAGTGCGGCCGGTCCGAGGACTGGGGTCTCCTCCAGTATGGCAATATAAAGGAAAGATCCTTCGAGGAAATATTCCAGGACGAGCAGCGGGCCTTGCTGGAGGAGCGGACTAGGTACCTGAAGGAACACGACTGCAAGGGCTGCCGGTTCTGGCCCCTTTGCCACGGAGGATGTCCCCTGGACGGCTACTGGAGCACGAAGGATTTTATGAACAAGACCGATTGGTGCGAGGCCAAGCGGGGGTTCATCAGGCGTCATTTTGAACCGGTGACGGGGGTGAGGTTTGATCCCGAGGATTTTGAGAAACGGATCTCCCATGTCCGATAACGGTTATCCCTGGATCAATCCGGTGGGCGGTTATGGAGATGCCCTGGTCCTCTCCGGGGTTCTCAAGCAGGTTGTCGACCACTACCCTGCGAGGCGTTTTAATCTTGTCCGCCGGACCCGATATCAAAGTCTCCTGGAGGGGCACGAGGCCATTGCCTCCATCGGCCACCCTCCCAAAGGGTCAAGGATACTCCACACCACCCACTGGGAGATGGAGGTCCCTGGGCCAGGATTGTTGAGGCCTTACCAGATCCTGGCCCACGCCTACGGGCTGCCGACGCCTATCCGGGAAAAGTTCTATGTCCCGGGGATTCCGGAGGAGGATCCTTTTTTTTATTCAACAATCCCATGGGGGAAGGTCAACGTCCTCATCTCTCCCCTTTCCAATTCACCGAGGAAGGAAATGGATCCCGGGATTTGGAACGAGGTCGTGGAAATGCTCCGCAAAGAGGGTTGCTTCGTCATGCAGGGAGGCATGGAGGGGGATGTGCGGATCCGCAACACCTTTTCCCTCAGGGGCCTGACGACTCCCCGCCAGCTTCTCTCCCTTCTCAGGAAGATAGACCTGGTCATCACCGTGGACAATTTTACGATGCATGCCGCTCAGGCTATGGGAAGGCCTGCCGTGGTCATCTGGGGTCCAACCTCGAAGGAAAATTTCGGGTATCCCGGGCAGGTCCATCTGCAGGCTCCACCGCCTTGCGGCCCGGGAAACTGTTTTTCCAGAAATCCTGGTCGGGGCGAGAAAATGTATGGAACGAGATGCGACCACCCGGGCGGCCACTGCACGGACCAGTACGGTGCCCGGGGAGTATTCGAAGCCGCAAAGTATGCGCTGTCCCTGGCAGGAAGTGATCGGCTGTCAGTCGTCCCGCCCGGCAAGCATCGATAAAGAGCCGGCCAGCGAAAAACCCTTCAGGCTGGGAATAAGCAACGTCCTGGAGCGACATGTCTTTTCAAAGATTCAAACTCCCCATCCTCTTCTCGGCAGTCATCCTGGTCATCGTCCTGGCCGGCTACATCCGCTGGCTTACCCGCGATCCGGGCATTCATCTTTCCCCGCCGGAGGGTCCGGGCCAGGGAAAAAAGCTTTCGGAAAATAGGGCCCTCAAAGACTGGGAGTTGGATAGTACCAAACCCCTGCCCGGTTCTTTAAGGCCGAAGGGAAGGTCCGCAAGATCGTCCGGACGGATGCCGGCGGAATCCGCTGCAGGATGGCGAAACGGCCATGGATCATCGGAGTTAAGGGACAGGGCCGGCATCCTTCCCGGGATTTTCGGGAGACAGGGACTGCCCAGGGGGATGTCCAGGGATGACATTCCCCGCGAGTTTGCGAACGATCCGGAGGGATTTCTCGACAGGCTGGACGAAGTACGCCAGGAGGATCTCGACGAACAGGAAAAGGAAGAGCTTGATCAGATTTTTTTCACTACCGCTTTCCCGGATCTCTTTAACGGACCTCCTTTTTATACGGACGCTTTTTCGCCTTATTCCGGCCGCATCTACGGTGCATTCAACAGCGGGACCGCAAACCTTCAGGGCCGCGACAGGGTCCTCGTGAAGTGGACGGGGGCCCAAGGAGACATTCTGCTTTACGAGTATATGGCCATACAGCGCGATACGCCTTTCAATTATGTGTGGTTGGAAGAGGGTTTCTGGGATGAGGGGACCTATGTCCTGGCCCTCTACGGGCTGGAAGATGACATCCGGGCCCTGGCCTACGGTTCCTTCCTGGTGGAAAACCTCCCTGTTTTCATAGGTCATCTCGAACTTTGCGAGGAGCCGGATCAGGGAGCTGCTCAGACAGATTTTGCTTTTTCAAGCCGGATCATCCTTCGCTTCGAATATGCTTCGCAGGAAGACCGGCCGGTAGCCCTCGCCGTGTACAAGATGGAAACCGGAGAATACATCATCGACGAGAACGTCCTGCTTCCTGCAGCCGATAGCGGGACGTTCAGTCGTGTTATCAAAGAGCCGGGCGACGTGTACTTTCCCTTCGGGACATTTGCAGTGGAGGTCTGGACCGAAAGGGACTTTCCCGAGGGAAGGGTGGTGTTCGTTCATCATGAGTAAATGCTCCTTCGGTCCACCCGGACCGGGCTCCGGCACCATTTTCGGAAATTCTCTGAATCAGTAAAGGCCAGCAATCCCTTTCCTGCCTGAAATACCAGCAGACTCCTTTGTTTTTCATACCCTCCCAGAGCTGTTTTTCCTGCCCGCCCGGGAAGGTGTTAGCTATTCTCCGGGCATCCCTGACGCGGGGAGAGGTTACTGAAAAGGGATTGATCTAGGGGAGATGTTTTTCGGCGAAGCTAATTGGGCGAAGGAGAGATCTTTTGCCCATGAACCTTTCGTTCGACAAAATAAACAAAAATCAAGGAAAGGAGGAGGCACGTCGCCTGATAGGTTTCGATGAAAATGGACAGAAAGCTCTCGGTAGGGCGCATGATCCCCATGAACAGGAGTTGGGGCAGCACGCAGCTGAGAAGCAAAATTCCGGAGCGGTTTCTCCATTTAAAATTATTGGTTACAAGGAAAAGTGGAATCGTCGCGATGATGAGGGAATAAGGCTTCAGGCGGGGGAGTGCCAGGGAGAAGACGAGGATTCCGAAGGAAAGAACTTTCAGGGGATCATCCTTCTTCCAGAGGGAATAATCCCTCTGGAGCCGGAAAAGAAAAGCCAGGAATAGAGCGACCAGGATGACACCCGTGCCATAGCCGGGGAGGTAGTCAGATGCCCACTCGTGAAGGGCGAGAGGAAAAGCGGGATTGTGCCAGCCGCCGGCTGTCTCCGCCGATGTCTGGGCCAGCCCCGGTAAAAAGCTCCATGTTTTTTCGAAAAAGGGGATGGTCAGTTCAGGAAAAATACCAAAAGAGATAAGGTGAAGGATAAAAAAAGTGGAAACCAATCCCAGGACGAACGGCCTTAGGAATTCCCTTTTTCTTTGTGCCTCGAGGAAACAGACCAAAGGGACATAAAAAAGGAAAAGGATCTTTATGAATGCCAGAAGGCCGAGGGCGCTTCCCATGAGAATAAAACGTTTTTTCGAAAAAAAGTGGATTGAAAGGACGAGGAGGAAAAGTTCAATAACACCAATGTTCCCCGACAGGAAACACCACTGGAAACCCGAGAAGCCCGCAGCAACCAAGGCAACCATGTAGAGGTTGTCTTTCGGGAACGAACTTCTGAAAAGAAAGACGGCCAGCACCAGGAGTGTCATATAGAGAAGCGGAAAAAGAAAGCCCGGAATGGCGCAAAACGGCGTGAAGAAATAGGCCGCCAGAGGAGGATAGGAGAAAGCGAGGTTTGTGGGCGCCCCCGTAACCAGAAGAAAGGTTTCGGTGGAATAGGGGTCAAGACCCAGGTTCAGAATGTTCAGGGAATGGCAGTAAATCTCATAATCCCAGCCGTGATGGATCATGAAGACTTGAAAAAGGCTTATGAAAGCATAGGCTGTTAGGTACACAGGTGCCGCGTACAGGGATGTCCAGCGAAAGAAAAGACATGCCCCCGCGAGAACGACAAGAGTCACCTGGAACATGCCGAGGTCCATGAAGCCCCTTTTCAGTCATTTCGGGCGCGAACCCGGGTGCGGGGAATTCCCAATTGTGTCCCGCCAGAAATCGGCGGTTGGTTCTGAGATGAGAATGCCAATCATCCTGATGGAAAAAATTTTTTATATCAAGGAGGAACCGAACCCTATGGCACCGGAAATCTAATGGGGCCTGCGTTCTCCCGCTTCTCCCTTCCCCCTTCTCCATTCCCTATTCCCTGTCCCTGCCTTCCCCTCCCCTTGACAACTTTCGTTCCGGCGTTAGATTGCGGCCTGTGGGTTGAGGTTTAAATCCCTAATAAATTTCGCTGGTTATGATTTTTTAAGAGGAGGAAAAGGATGATTTCGATGACGAGGACACCGTTTAAGGATCTGATGGCGATCCAGGACCGCATGAACAGGCTTTTCGATACCTCCATTCGGGGCGATGGCATGGAGGAGGATTCCGAGACCTCCGCCTGGTCCCCGGCAGTCGATATTTTTGAAACCAAGGATGCCATCATGGTGAACGTCGAGGCCCCCGGGATGAAAAAGGACCAGTTTGCCGTGGAGGTCAAGGACGAGGTTCTCACCGTCAAGGGGGAACGGGCTTTCGAAAAGGATGTGTCCCGGGAGCAGTACCACAGGATCGAGCGCTCCTACGGGAGATTCCGGCGTTCCTTCCTGCTCGGGACAGCCGTGCAGACCGACAAAATCGCGGCGGTCTACCGGGAAGGGGTCCTCATGATCAACCTTCCCAAGGTCGAGGAGATTAAGCCCAAGAAGATCGAGATCACGGGCTGACAGGGATTGGAAAAAAGGTATAATCCGGGACAGGCTGCCCGGTGTGAGAAAATAGACCGGGAAGGATCGGATGCATCCTTCCCGGTCTGGTACATTGAGAAAGGAAGGTTTATTTCCTCCAGCGGGGCCGACGGGGAAAATACGGATTCCGGAAGGGAACTCATACTCTGACATGGCTGAAAAAAGGGACTATTACGAGATTCTCGGCGTGTCCAAAAGCGCGTCCGGAGAAGAGATAAAGAAGGCCTACCGGAAACTCGCCCGGAAACACCATCCGGATGTCAATCCGGGGGACAAGGACGCGGAGAACCGTTTCAAGGAGATCAGCGAGGCCTACGCGGTCCTCTCCGACGAGAAGAAAAAACAGCAATACGACCAGTTCGGCCATGCCGGGCCTGGTGGGGGAGGCCCTGATTTCTCAAATTTCGATTTCGGGGGGTTCCGCGCCGGCGGGTTCGATGTCGGCGGCTTCACTTACGAGGACCTTTTCGGCGATCTTTTCGGAAGGAGCCGCCGCACCCGGCCTTCAAAGGGGCAGGATCTCTCCTATTCCCTGAAAATCTCCTTTGAAGATGCCTACAAGGGAGTAGAGATCCCCATAATGTTCGACCACCTTGTTTCCTGCGGCCGCTGCACGGGCAAGGGAACCGAGCCGGGGAGCGGCACGACCGTCTGCCCCAGGTGCCATGGGAGCGGCCGGGAGAGGGTCTCCCAGGGGGCCTTCCAGTTCGCGCAGGCCTGTCCCCAGTGCAACGGCACGGGCCAGATCATCGGCAAGCCCTGCACCAAATGCGCGGGTCAGGGCAGTGTCCCCAGGCAGGAGAAGATCACGGTGAAGATCCCGGCGGGCGTGGACAGCGGATCGAAAGTGCGCGTCGCGGGAAAGGGAAACGCGGGGGCCCACGGAGGTCCTCCCGGGGATCTGTTCATCGTGATCCAGGTCCAGTCCCACAGGTTCTTTCGAAGGGAAGGGGCCGATGTGTCCTTCGATCTCCCTGTGACATTCACCGAGGCAGCAAGGGGCGCCAAAATCCAGGTTCCTCTTCCCGACGGAGGCAGGACGGTCCTCAGTGTACCTCCGGGGACTCAGGGAGGACAGAAGCTCCGGCTCAAGGACAAGGGGTTTCCCAAGCTCAAGGGGCGCGGTCGGGGCGACCTTTTTGCCGTCATCAGGATCAAGGTCCCGAAATCCCCTTCGGGGAAGGCGTCCCGGCTGATTGACGAGCTGGACGAGGTCCTGGCCATGGACCCGCGGAAAGGATTGTGGTAAAATTATGGTCGGCAATAAGAGATTCCTCGACATTGCCGAGACCTGCCGCATGGTGGGCATCATGCCTGCCGACCTTGAGGCCATGGAGGAAGAGGGCCTCATCTCCCTGGCGGTGGTCCTTGACGAGAAAGCGTTGCCTTCCGAACAGCTCGAACGGCTCGAGATGATCGTACGATTGCAAAGGGAACTCGGCGTCAACCTTCCGGGGATTGATATTATCCTGGAGATGCGCCGGAAGATGATACAGATGAGGCGGGAAGTGGATGAGATCCTCGAGTTCGTCCGGGATCGCGTTTCCCGGGATCTGAGGGAAATGCTGGGGGAAGAACGGTATCCCATGGCCCTCGGACCCGGAGAGAGGTTCCTCGCGGTCGAGCGGGGGAAAAGGCAGAAGTGAGAAGGCAGATGGGAGAAGGAGGAAGGATGAAAAATACTCGATTGCGCGATCCGGAATCCGGAATCTGAAACCTCGGATTTTTTTCGAATAAACAGGGGTGAAAAAAATGAGCAACACGATTAAGACGACTTTTCTTCTTGGAGCCCTGACGGGCCTTTTGATGTTTTTCGGCCACCTGTTCGGAGGCCGTTCCGGGATGATGATCGCCTTCGTTTTTGCCATGGTGATGAATTTCGGATCCTACTGGTTTTCGGACAAGATCGTTTTGTCCCTTTACCGCGCCAAACCAGTCGGCGAGGCCGAGGATCCGGGGCTTTATTCCATGGTCCGGAATCTTGCCACCCGCGCGGGCCTTCCCATGCCCAGGGTTTACCGGATCCCCCAGGCGGCCCCCAACGCCTTCGCGACGGGCCGGGACCCGAAGCATGCGGTGGTTGCCGTCACCGACGGCATAAGGCAGCTGCTGACGGACGAGGAGCTTTCCGGGGTGATCGGTCACGAACTGGGCCATATCGGGCATCGGGACATCCTTATTTCCTCCATCGCGGCAACCCTGGCCGGGGCCATAATGATGCTGGCGAACATGGCCCGGTGGGCCCTCATATTCGGGGGAGGCCGGGATGAGGACAACAGCCCCATCGGCACGTTCCTGATGGCGATCCTCGCCCCCATCGCCGCGGTTATTATCCAGATGGCAATCTCCCGCTCACGGGAGTTTCAGGCCGACGCGGCTGGAGCCAAGATCTCCGGGGACCCGAGGTATCTTGCCTCGGCTCTGGAGAAGCTCGCCATGGCGTCCAAAAGGGTTCCCATGGCCTCGAGCCCGGCAACATCCCACATGTTCATCGTGAAGCCCTTTAGCGGCAGGAGCCTCCTGGATCTGTTCTCGACTCACCCCCCCGTGGAAAAGAGGATCGAACGTTTAAACCAGATGGCCCGGGGCAGGTGATCCGGAGCATATGGGGTATGGGAAAGGCGCGTTGCGGTAAGGTAGGTGTCCGCTTAAAGGGAATGATAATTTTTTTGGATTTCAGGGGAGAGAAAGATCAGGAGGAAACGCAAGATGAAAAAGGTTTTTAAAGGGGTAACCATAGGCTTTGTAGCGGTGACCTTCCTTGTTATCGGGATGGTCATAGCATCCAATCTCCCTTTCACAGGGACAAAGGCGGGTTCGGATTCCCTTTGGAGTGAGGGAACCGCCAAGGCCCCCTCCGGCCAGCCGCCTTCTTTCGCCGATCTGGCCCATGAATTCTCGCCGGCAGTTGTCAACGTGAGCACAGCTACCGTGGTGCAGGGAGGCCAGAGAGTCATGCCTTTCGGCGGGGAGGAGAGCCCTTTCCGGGAGTTTTTCGGGGAAGAGTTTTTCCGCCGCTTTTTCGGGGAGGGGCAGACCCACCCCTTCAAGAAAAGCAGCCTGGGATCGGGTTTCATCATTAATCCCGAAGGGTATATCGTCACCAACAACCACGTGGTCGCCGGTGCCGACGAGGTCGTCGTCATTCTCGAAACCGGGGATGAATACCCGGCCGAGGTGGTAGGGACCGATGAAAAGACCGATCTTGCCCTCATCAAGATTGAACCGAAAGGGTCCCTGCCCGTATGCCGGCTGGGGGACTCAGACAAAGCCCGCGTCGGGGACTGGGTATTGGCCATAGGCAACCCGTTCGGGCTCGGCCACACCGTGACCGCAGGGATCATAAGCGCCAAGGGCCGCGAGCTCGGGGCGGGTCCCTACGATGATTTCATCCAGACCGACGCGGCCATCAATCCCGGAAACAGCGGAGGCCCTCTTTTTGATACCGCTGGCAACGTCGTTGGGATCAACAGCGTCATTTACACACGGAGCGGCGGCAACGAGGGGATCGGCTTTTCCATCCCCGTCAACCTTGCCAAGGCGATTATCTCCCAGCTTAAGGAAAAGGGAGCCGTGACCAGGGCATGGCTCGGCGTCCTGGTCCAGAGCATAACCCCTGACATGCAGGAGGCCCTCGGCCTCGAAAAAAGGGTCGGCGCTTTAGTCGCGGATGTTATTGAGAACAGCCCGGCCGCCAAGGCGGGCATCCTGCGGGGTGATGTCATCATCCGCTTTGATGGCCAGAAGGTTGACAGCCAGCATCAGCTTCCCACCATGGTTGCCTTTCTGCCGGTAGGGACCAAAGTTGAAGTAGTTGTCCTTCGCGACGGGAAGGAAAAAACCATGGATGTGACCCTCGAGGAGATGACCGAGGAAACCGCCATGGCCGGCCCCGCGGTCCAACCCGAGAAAATGGAGGGGAACCTGGGGCTTACGGTCCAGAACCTCACCCCCGAGATGGCCCGGGAGAAGGGGATTGATCCTTCGGAAGGGGTGGTCATCACCGGGGTCGAACCGTCCAGCCCGGCTGCCGAATCCGGCCTGAGGACCGGGGATATCATTCTGGAGGTGGATCGAAAGCCCGTAAATGATGCCGGGAGCCTGTCGAAGATCCTCAAGGAGACTTCCGGCAAGGGCTCCCTCCTTTTCCTCGTGAACCGGGACGGGCGCACCATTTTCCTCGCCGTCAAGCGATAGTTTTTAATAGGGTCGCGAAAAGTCCATGCGGGACTTTTCGTTTCACGGAAAGGGAAAAACGTGGTTTTCCCTTTCCTCACGGATCCACGATTTGCCATTCCGGTCCTGGATCCGGGGGGCCCGCGCCCGGGCCGCGCCGACGGCTTTTTGCGAAGTCCTCAAACCCCCTTCATAACGCGGGCAGATCTGCCCGCGTTATGAAGGGCGATTCCTCTTTGCTTTCCGGGAACGGATGCCTTACCATGACCAGAAAAGGCCGGGTCATCCCTGGCGGCGTAGCGAAGACGGAGGTCGAAGCCCTTGGGTGAAAGGCGCTTTTTCGACGTTTCCATACCTATAGAAAACAGCATGGTCGTCTGGCCGGGTGACGGGCCGGTCAAGGTTGAACGCATCCGCTCCATGGAAAAAGGAGAGCGTCTCAACCTCTCCCGCCTTGAGATGAACGCCCACACAGGGACCCACCTGGATGCCCCCGCCCATTTTCTCAGGGACGGGGTGGGGATCGATGCCGTTCCCCTCGAGGTCCTGGTGGGCCCAGCGCATCTTGTGAGCATCACGGGGATCCAGGAAATAAACATGGATTCCCTGCTCAATTCAGGGATTCCCGCCGGAACCCGCCGCCTCCTCCTCAAAACGGACAATGGCCGTCTCCTGGGAAAAAGTGAATTCGATTCCGGTTATGCCTTCATTACCCCCGACGGGGCCCGTTATCTGGTTCAACTGGGAATCCGGCTTGTCGGGGTGGATTATTTTTCGGTGGCCCAATACGGCCAGGGGGATGAAGTCCATCGCGAGCTTCTCGGGGCAGGCATCGCCGTGATCGAGGGTCTTGACCTGCGGGAGGTGCCGCCAGGATCCTACCGGCTTATGGCTCTTCCCCTTCGGATCCGGGGCGCCGACGGGGCGCCTGCCAGGGTGATTCTGGAAGAGCTGGATGGGGAAGAGGGAAAAGCGGAGGCCGAAGGATCATGAAGGATGAAGGAGGAAGGATGAAGAGGACCGAAAACGGCCGACCCGCCATATTATTTACTCCCCATTTTTTCGGAGACCTGAAACCATGATTGATTCCCTTTTGCTTCTTAACCTGTCCATCGGCCAGATCGGCCGCGAAGTTGAGCTGGGGGTCTGGTCGATGATCGCCAGATCCGGGTTGATGGTCCAGATCGTCCTCCTCATCCTCCTTTTCATGTCCGTCATGACGTGGGCCATAATTTTCTACAAGTGGCGGATGTTCAAGCAGGCCGTGAAGGAGAATCAGCGGTTTCACAAACTCTTTCTCCACCAGCAGCGCCTGAGCCTCATCCACGACGGGGCGGAGAGCCTCACCTTCTCACCGGTCGCTTCCATCTATCGGGCGGGGTACATTGAGCTTGTCAGGGTCGCCAGGGTCCAGAAACAATCGCCCCCTCCGGCAAGCACCGAGGAGCCCGCCGGGATCACCAAGGAAGCCGGGGGGATGGAGAACATCAGCCGGGCCCTTTCCAAAACGGCCGAAACGGAGCTCACCCGTCTCGAGAGGGCTCTTCCCTTCCTTGCCACCACGGGGAGCACGGCCCCCTTCATCGGCCTTTTCGGAACGGTTTGGGGAATAATGAACGCTTTCAGGAGTATAGGATTGGCAGGGAGCGCCAGCCTCATCTCCGTGGCTCCGGGGATCTCCGAGGCGCTGGTGGCCACGGCGGCTGGTCTCGCGGCGGCTATCCCGGCCGTAGTCGGCTACAACTATTTCATTCAGAAGATCAGGGTGCTCGACAATGACATGAGGACTTTCACAGCAGAATTTCTGAACATCATTGACCGGCACTTCAGGAGGGCGGGCTGATGGCGGGGGGAACCGGCAACGGCCGGCGCATGATGGCCGATATCAATGTGACCCCTCTCGTCGATGTCATGCTGGTCCTGCTCATCGTATTCATGGTGACGGCTCCCATGCTCAGTTCCGGGGTCGATGTCCAGCTGCCGACGGCAGGGACCGCCCCCCTGGAAAAGGGAGATCAGGCGGTGACCCTTTCGGTGGATCAGAAGGGTCTGATCCATCTGAACCAGCATGCCCTGACCCTCGAGGAATTCAGGAGACGGGCGCCGGCCCTTTTTTCGGAGCTGCGGGGACGGCCGGTGTTCCTGAGGGGAGACGCCCGGATCAACTACGGAACCATCGTTGCGGCCATGTCGGTTTTAAAAGGTTCCGGAGTGGAGAGGATTGGCCTGGTCACGGAACCGGAGTTGGAATAGGGAAAATCGAGTGGAGCGGGTATCCGGATCCATGTCTTCGACCATTGATGGGGATCAGGTGTCAGAACGCGCTTTCCGGCGCGCCATCCTGGTTTCCGTGGTCCTCCATATTATTGCCTTCGTTCTGGCGGGGAGCATGACCCTTTTTCGGGCCACCGGGACTGTTTACGCCCCGACATATACCGTGGACCTCGTTTCCTTGCCGCCCTCCCCTGGGGCTCCGGGGAAAGGGGATGGCTCCGGATCAACTGCGCCGGGGCCGGAATCAAAACCAGCACCGGAACCCGCCGTCAAAGTGGCTCCCGAACCCCCTCCGGAGCCGGCCCCCGAGCCCGCCCCTGAGCAGGCTCCGGAGCCCGCCCCTAAAGCCGAAGCTCCTCCGGTAGCGGCGCCCCCGAAAAAGCCTTCGCCGCCGCCGGTCGCGCCGCCTAAAAAGACCCCGGCCCCGGCAGCCCAGCCGGCAAAAAAACCCGCCCCGCCCCCTCCCCAGGAGGTCACCCGGGAGGTCAAGCCCTCGGGTGGGGATGAAGCTGCCGTGCGTCTCGAGAGGAAGCGCCGCATCGAGGAACTCGAGCAGGAGGCCCGTCAGATTTATGAGTCCCTCACAAGTCAGGATAGTGAGTCCCGGGAGGCCGCGGCCCCCGCATCCCCTTCCCCGGCAGGGGAAGAGAAAACCGGGTCTTTTGCCGCCGGCACGGCCGCCAGCGGTTCTCCCGGCACCGGAACGCAACGGAGGGGTTTGGCCGGAGGGGGAGGGATCGAGGGGCCCGGTGGTGGAGGAGGAGGGGGACAACCGGCAAATATCCGTTTCCGGGCCTATTTTGACCTTGTCTGGTCCCGGATCAGATCCTCCTGGCTCCTGCCCGAAGGTGTGGCCACCAGCGACAGGCTATTGACTGTGGTGGGGATCCGCATCGCCCCCGACGGCCGGATACTGGATTACCGGGTGGAAAAGGGTTCCGGAAACGCCTATTACGATCAATCGGCCATCCGGGCCATCCGGAAATCCGATCCTTTACCCCCCCTTCCGGAGGAGATAGGGGAAGAGCCCCTCGAGATCGGGGTGAATTTCCGGTACCCGGAATAAAGGCGGGGCGGACGGGGCGGGCAGGAAAGCATGCCCGGGCCCGGTTACGGAGCGATCTGGCGAAAAAACATGCAGCTGCCAACCTTCACATTGATAGGATGAGAGGATGAACCCCAAAAAAACCCACCCCATTTCCGGCCATTTTTTCTTCACGGCTGTCTTTTTGCTTCTTTCCTCCCTGGTTTCCATTCCTCGCGCCGAGGCCAAGGTCTACCTTGACATCAACGCCCCCTCGGCGAGGAGGATGCCCATCGGCTTACCGGACCCGGTGCCCATCGAGGGGCAGCAGGCCGTTTCCTCCATCGAGGGGGAGATCCGCTCCGTTCTGTTGGGGGATCTTGATTTTTCGGGTGTCTTCCGGGTCCTCGACCCTCTCCTTTACCTGGAGGACCCCGGGGCCGGCATCCGTTTCGGGGCCTTCGGTTTCGAGGACTGGGAACTCATCGGTGCCGAGGCGCTGGTGAAAACAGGGTACCTGGTGAAACCCGATGGAGAGGTCGAGCTGGAATTCCACCTGTACGACGTATTCCAGCGTAGGGAAGTCAGCGCGCGCCGTTGGAAGGGAGCCCCGAGTCAGGTCCGCCGCATGGTCCACATGTTCTCCAATGAGATCATGAAGGAAGTGACGGGGGAAAAGGGGGTATTCTTAAGCCGTATCCTCTACGTCCAGGCCGAAGGAAAAAACAAGGAGCTTTTCCTCATGGACTACGACGGGGCGAACGTCCAGAGGATTACACGCAGCGCCTCCATAAACATGTCCCCGGAATGGTGGCCGGACGGCAGGGGGCTGATATACACCTCATACAAGAGTGGCGATCCCGGCCTGTATTCCCTGAACATGGGAGGCGGGGAGTCGCGGATCGTCGGCGGGCTAGGGGCAAGCGTCGGGGCCGCCTTTTCGCCCGACGGGAAGTCCCTGGCCTTCACGGGGAACCGGGAAGGAAACCCGGATATTTATCTCTCCGACCCCGCCGGGAAAAATGCCAGGAGGATCACCAACATTAAAAGCATCGACACATCCCCGAGTTGGTCTCCAGATGGAGAGAGGATCGCCTTCGTCTCCGATCGGTATGGCCAGCCCCAGATCTTTGTCATGAACGCTGACGGGTCGGGGGTGAGGCGGGTTTCCCTCGAAGGTAATTACAACACTTCCCCGGCGTGGTCGCCCAAGGGGGATCTGATCGCCTATACCAGCCGGATGGGTTCTAATTTCGGGATCGTTCTGGTTAACCCGGATACCCTGGAGTCCCGTCCCCTGGTGGGGGAAGAGGGCAATAACGAGGACCCGTGCTGGAGCCCGGACGGGAGGTACATCGCCTTCACGTCGGACCGGACGGGAACCTATCAGGTATACCTGGTGGATCGCAGCGGCCGATGGGAAACCCGCGTCACATCGGGGTCGGGGGACAAGACCCAGCCCGCATGGTCGCGGGATTAGAGGAAAACCGGTTTACAATCGGGCTATTCACGGGTATAAATTCCAGAGGGGCTAAAGTTGGTCTTACTTTGCCGAATCTTCCGGGGCGTCCGGTCCCGGAGGGGTTATTTTCAAAAAGCGTGGGAAGAGATTTCTTCAGGAGGTGGGCTGTGATTCGAAAAAAGAGCGGGATTTTTCTAATTCTTGTGGTGCTTCTTTGCGCCGTGGCTGTTTTCGGCTGCAGGACGACCAAGGATCTCGATGTCGTTGTGGCCGAGCCCGAAGCGCAGGCGGAGCCTGCTCCTCCGGCCAAGGTGGAGACCTACACCCCGGCCGCCCCGGCCCCGGCTGAGGCGCCCGAACCCGTGATCATGGGCACCCCGGCATTTGACGTTTCCATGATGACCGATGTCTTCTTTGCCTTTGACAGCAGCGATCTGAGCAAGGAGGCCAGGGATCGGCTGTCTTCCAACGCCAAGCTGGTCAAGGCCTGGAAGGCCAGCGTTGTCGTCGAGGGGCACTGCGACGAGCGCGGCACCAACGAATATAACCTCGGGCTGGGCGAGCGCAGGGCTAACGCCGTTAAGGATTACCTGGTCTCCATGGGCGTTCCCGCCGACAAGATCAAGACCATCAGCTACGGCGAGGAAAGGCCTTTCGTAAGGGGCCACTCCGAAGACGCTTGGAAATATAACCGGCGCGCACATTTCGCCCTGCCGTAAACAGGTAGTTTTTTATGAGGTCGGGCTTCGGTCTTTGGATGGTTCTGGCAGTTCTCCTGGCCTCAGGGTGCGCCACGGCTGTGGATATGGATACCCTCAACAGCCATGTGAATGATAATACGCGGAGGATCGAATCCCTGGAGAGGGCGCAGGAGCAGATGACCCTGTCCTCGGGACCGGGTCAGAGACTGGAGTCCCTTGAAGGTGATGTCCAGGCCCTCCGGAAACAGATTGCGGACAACCAGTGGACATTGTCCGAAATGAACGAGAAGGTTGAATCCTTCCAGGCGTTCATGGGAGAAGTACAGCAGTTCATGATCCAATACCGCAAGAGGGGCGGTGAGGTGGACAAGGCATTGGAACAGATTACCATGCGCCTCGAAGCGGAAATTAGGAACCTCGCGGACAAACTCCGCCAGATGCTGGATTCGGAGAGCGGAAACTAACCGGAGCGATGAGCCGGGGGCTGAAAAGCCCCCGGCTTTTTTTTGTCTGTGGGTCGGGATCAGGACACGGAACCGCAAACAAAAGAATTATCCGTTAAAAACCATGCAACGGACATGCGGCGGCAGGGAGATCGCGTTCTATGAAGATCGAAACAAAATGCATTCATTCCGGGAGTTTTACGGATTCGATCACAGGGGGGATCAACACGCCCATATACCCCTCCTCGGCCTTTGAATATCTGGACAGGGAGGAAACGGTTTATCCCCGATATTTCAACACCCTGAACCAGAAGGTCCTCGCGCGTAAAATCAGCGAGCTGGAAGGGGCCGAGGACGGTCTTATTTTTTCATCAGGCATGGCGGCCGTGAGTTCCGTTCTCCTGACCTTTTTAAAGTCCGGGGATCACGCTGTCCTGCAGGACGAGATTTATGGGGGGAGCCACGCCTTCGTTGACATGTTTTTTGAGCGCATGGGGATCTCCTATACCTTTGTCGGGAACCGGCCCGAGGCCGTCGCGGCCGCCATCCGGCCTGAAACCCGCATTATTTTCGTTGAAAGCCCGACCAATCCTCTTTTAAGCATTATGGATATTGCCGCGGTTGCCAGGGTGGCCCGGGAGAGGGATTGCATCTCGGTGGCAGACAACACCTTCGCCACCCCGATCCTCCAGAATCCCATCGAGCTCGGGATCGATGTGGTCGTTCACAGCGGGACAAAGTATCTGGGAGGGCACAGCGACCTCTCATGCGGCGTGGCTGTCACCACTGGGGAGCTGACGTCCAGAATAAGGAAAACTGCCCTTAATTTTGGGGGGAACCTGAACCCGCTGACCTGCTACCTCCTCGAAAGGAGCCTGAAAACCCTGGCAGTCAGGGTGAGGCAGCAGACCGGCAACGCCTTTAAAATAGCGCAATTCCTGAAAAGCGCGCCCCGCTTCGAAAAGGTTTTTTATCCGGGCCTTCCGGACCATCCTGGGCACCCGATCGCCCGTGAACAGATGCGGGGGTTCGGCGCCATGCTTTCTTTTGAATGGTTTGACCCGGACCGGACGGTTGATCATTTCATGAAAAAGCTGAACCTTATCAAACCGGCCGTCAGCCTCGGGGGGGTCGAGTCGATGATCTGTGATCCCGCCCGGACATCACATTCGAAAATCTCAGCGGAATTGAGGGCAAAGCAGGGCATTTCCGACAACCTGCTGCGCCTTTCGGTGGGAATAGAGGATATTGACGACCTGATGGAGGACATCCGCCAGGCTTCGGAGGGATAGCTTCCGGCAACGTCCCGATGTGCCCCGGCAATTATTACCCCCCTTGCCCCTCCTGTGGAAGCTGATGTAAATATTGACGGAGCAGCCTGGCATCCCCGCCGACGGGCGTGCCAGTCCCCCTCTCACAGCCTTTCTTCTGGAGACTTGTTTTGAGCACGGAAGACCCCAAAACCGCAGGGACCGATTTTATCCGGCAGATTATCGCGCAGGATCTGGCATCCGGCAAATACCAGAGGGTGGTTACCCGATTTCCCCCTGAGCCAAACGGCTACCTTCACATCGGACACGCCAAGAGCATTTGTCTGAATTTTGGGGTGGCCCGGGAAAACCCGGGAGGAAGATGCCACCTTCGATTTGACGACAGCAATCCGGAGACGGAGGATCTCAGGTTCGTCGAGGCCATTAAAAAGGACGTCAAATGGCTCGGGTTCGACTGGGGGGAACATCTCTATTTCGCCTCGGACTACTTTGAGGATCTCTACGGGTTTGCCGTCAGGCTTATCCAAGGGGGAAAAGCCTACGTCTGCAGTCTTTCAGAAGAGGAAATCCGGCATCACAGGGGAACCGTAACCGTCCCTGGCCTCGACAGCCCCTACAGGGACCGCAGTGTAAGTGAGAACCTGGATCTATTTGCCCGGATGCGGGCGGGGGAATTCCCCGACGGGAAGCACGTCCTCAGGGCCAGAATCGATATGGCTTCGCCCAATATGAAGATGCGCGACCCCCTCCTGTACCGGATCCGCCATATTCCCCACTATCGCACGGGAGACAATTGGTGCCTCTACCCCATGTACGATTTCGTCCACTGCCTTTCCGATGCCCTCGAAGGGATCACCCATTCCATTTGCACTTTGGAATTTGAAAACAACCGGGAGCTGTACGACTGGATCATCGAAAACGTCCCGGCCCCTTCCAGGCCGCGGCAGTACGAATTCGCGAGGCTGAACCTGAACTTCACCGTGATGAGCAAGCGCAAGCTCATGGAGCTCGTGGAAGGGGGGCACGTAACCGGGTGGGATGATCCGCGCCTGCCCACCATCGCCGGGATCAGGCGGCGGGGTTATACACCGGAGGCCATCCGCAACTTTTCGGAGCGGATAGGTGTTGCCAAGTCCAACAGCGTGGTGGATGTTAGCCTGTTAGAGCACAGCATCCGCGATGATCTTAACACGAAAGTGCCCAGGGTTATGGCGGTCCTCGATCCGGTCAGGCTGGTGGTCCTGAACTTTCCTGTTGGACAGATCCTGGAACTCGAAGCGCCCAATTTCCCCGACGAGCCTTCAAAAATGGGGTTCAGGAAAATCCCCTTTTCCCGCGAGCTTTTCATCGAGCGCTCTGATTTCATGGAAGACCCTCCGAAGAAGTTTTTCCGCCTGGCCCCCGGGAAAGAGGTGCGTCTGCGCTGGGCCTATTTCGTGACCTGCGTCGATGTCAAAAAAGACGGGGAGGGGAATGTCGTCGAGGTGCACTGCAACTATGATCCTGAAACCCTTGGCGGGGATGCCCCCGACGGAAGGAGGGTCAAGGGCACCATCCACTGGGTGTCGGCCCCCCATGCGGTGGATGCCCAGGTGCGGCTTTATGACCGGCTTTTCTCGGCGCCCGACCCCGAGGAGGACAAAGAGGCGGGTTTTATCCGGAATCTTAACCCCGATTCCCTGAAAGTCGTATCGGCGAAGGTGGAGCCATCCCTTGCAGGCGCCTCTGAAGGAGACCGTTTCCAGTTCGAGCGCACCGGCTACTTCATCGCGGATGAGAAGGACCATGCTCCGGGGAAACCGGTATTTAACCGCATCGTCCCGTTACGGGATTCCTGGGGGAAAATCGCCGGGAAAGGGAAGTAGGGCAAACACCTGACAGGGCGATCTGGCGACCGCGCGAAAAGGCAAGGTGAAGCGACTTCACCGGTCAGCGGCCCCTGGCGAGAATGGGAAAGAAAGGGCTGCGGAAAATGATGAATAATAGCTTATTGTAAAAATTTTATGCTGAACGATCCTCCTGTTTTTTCCCCCGACAACGAACCATACCTTGGCCGCGGGTCGGTTTTCCATTTTGATCAGGAAATAATATCCCGCATGGGAGTGAACAAGCATGTGGTCCAATACACCCTCAACAACAAGAATAAACTTTCAAGGCTTCAACTTTGCGCGTGCGAGGTTATTCCGCAAGGAATAAGTGTCGCCATAAGTATCAGAGAGCTTGTCAGGCAGAGGTATCTCTGTGGGGCCTCGGTGTTGTTAAGATCTTTAATTGAACGGGCTGGAATAATTTCCTGTTTGTGTGAAAATCCTCCGGCCGTTTACCTATGGGAGCGTAGCTGGAATAACAAGGAGCGGCCAAGTATGGATGAAATGCTTTCTGCGATGGCCGGTAACGTTGATTCAGAAACAAGAAAACCAATCAGACGCTTTCACAACAGCACGGTCCACGGTGATCCCTATTCGGTGATGAATTCTTTCACTACTTTTGCAAATGGAACTTCAGGATACTCCTTATCCAAGATTCTTGATAATCCAGAGTAATGCGATCAATTTTGTTTCCAAGCTTATGGCTATTTGATTGTTATCATGGGAAGGATGGTTGAGGTTTTTCCTTATAAGGACTGAATTTGAGCAGGATGACCCTGGAGAATTTTATTAGCACATGATTCCGGTTTTTCCTCCGCGGCTTCTGCGGCTCTGCGGTAAATTCGCCGCATTTGGAGGACCAAAGAAGCGGCCCTAAACGGCCGCTCCCTTTCCACCCCTTCGACAAGCTCAGGGTCCTTGGCTTTCCACTTCCCCTTTTACTTTCTACTGTTTTTTTATCCACTCCCTCGCCCCTGCAATTCTTTTCAGCGTTTTCTCTTTGCCCAGGACCTCCATGACCTCGAACAGCCCGGGACTGTCCTTTCGGAAGGTGAGGGCAACCCGCAGGGGCTGGGCCAGCACCTTGAGCTTTAAACCCTGGTCTTCGAGCCAGTCCTTTGTTTTTGTGTAGAGGGTCTCATGATCGAAAGGATCAACGGTTCCGAGGAATTCCCCCGCTTTTTCCATGAGGGATTCGATATCGGTTGTCAGGAACTTTTGGGCCGGTTCTGCCTCGTACGGGAGTTCCTCAAAATAGAAGTCCGCTTTCCCGGCCATTTCCACCAGGGTGAGGGACCTTTCCCGGAGCGTCAGGACCAGTTTTTCGAGCCATTCAAGGTCCGGAGCCCGGTCCTGGTCGACGAACCCCGTTTTTTCAAGAAAAGGGATGAGGCGCCGTGCGATTTCCCCGGAAGGGACCCTTTTCATCCACTGGCCGTTGAGCCATTCCAGTTTCTGGTGGTCGAAAACTGCTGGGGATTTCCCCACATCCTCGAGCCTCCAGTGTTCCAGGACCTCTTCCAGACTGAAGATCTCCTGGTCCCCATGGGACCATCCCAACCTCACCAGGTAGTTCACCAGGGCTTCGGGCAGATAACCCATTTCCATGAATTCCGAAATGGAGGCAGCCCCGTGCCGTTTGCTGAGCTTCTCCCGGTCGGGACCCAGGATAAGGGACATGTGGCCAAATTTCGGGACCTCGTATCCGAAGGCTTCGTAGAGCTGGACCTGGCGCGGCGTGTTGGAAAGGTGGTCCTCGCCCCGGATCACATGGGTGACCCCCATGAGGGCGTCATCCACGACAACGGTCAGGTTGTATGTCGGGGACCCGTCGGACCTGCGGATGATGAGGTCATCCATCTGTGTCTGATCGAAAGTTACAGATCCCCGGATAAGGTCTTCGATCACGATCTGACCGTCCTGGGGCGCCTTGAAGCGGATGGTGTGTTCCCCGGACCGCTCCCCTTCTTTCAGGTTCCGGCACCGTCCGTCGTATTTTAAGGGAAGGTTTTGGGCAAGGGCCTTTTTACGCATGGTTTCCAGCTCCGCGGGGGTGCAGAAACACCGGTAGGCCTTGCCGGCGGCCAGAAGGTGGTCGATATGTTCGTTATAAAGACCAACGCGCTCCGTCTGGACGAAAGGTCCCTCGTCCCAGTCAAGGCCCATCCACCCCAGGCCGTCGAGGATCCACCGGATCGCTTCGGGGGTTGACCGGTTAAGGTCCGTGTCCTCAATCCTCAGGATGAATTTACCCGCGTTCTGCCGGGCGAAAAGCCAGTTGTAAAGAGCTGTCCGGACCCCGCCGATGTGGAGATAGCCTGTCGGGCTGGGGGCAAAGCGGACTCGGATTCCGTTGGGCATTACCGTTCCTTCCAGGTCACAAATATTCGAAAAAGATGGGGGTTTTTCCCTTCCCGGGATCACCGTCCAATATCAAATACCTAAACAGTAAAGGATAGCTTTCCCTTCTACATCCTTTCTTTTCCCTCATTGGACAACCACTCCTGCATAGCCGACGACCTGCTGATAATCCCCGCTCGCATCCCCCGAGGTGCCGTAGCGGATCAGTCTTGCCTGGCTGGCTCCGAGAGCGATGGAGGCGTTGAGCATGACGGCGGTGGGGATTACGCCGCACATGGATATACTGCGGCCCATAACGACCCGGAGAAGTCCTTCCGGATCCAGGCTCAGGATCCTCGCGAGGGCTTCGGAATCCTTGGCCCTGGCGGATTCCTGGCTCTCGTAATGGGTCATGTCGGAGCTGGCCACGATCAGGATTTTTTCATCATGACGGGAGATGATATCGGCCAGGGCTTTTCCCACGAGGCGGCACTCGGCGTTGTCGAGCCTCGAGACGGTAATGGGAAGGATGCTGATATCCTTCGCCCCGCCATAGTAAAGGAAAGGGATCTGGACCTCGATGGAATGCTCCATCAGATGGGCCGTTTCGTCCGGGACGGCGAGGTTGCAGTGCTCGAAAAGTTCCCCGGCCAGTCCCTCGTTGACGGGAATATCCCCGAAGGGCATTCGCCAGGACCCGGAGGGGTACACTGAAACCGCAGGGCCTCTGCCAGTGTGATTGGGTCCCAGGATGACGACAACCCTCGGGATGGTTATGGCGGCGACGGTCTCTCCCGCGACGTCACCCGAATAGACATAACCCGCATGGGGCAGCACCGCGCCGATTGCGGTTTCCGATCCCCGCCTGGTGCCGATGCGCGAGGCGACCTCCTGCCTCAGGGTCTTTTCGTCCCCCGGGTAGAATCGATCCACGGCTACGGGCAGCCGGACATTATCCTTTGGGGGATCCATCATCTTTCATCACTCCCTCGCCAGTTTTCTTTGGAGGATCCGCGCGGCAGAAATGGCCGCCAGCGCTTCCCCCTCCAGGCCAAGCTCCCAGGGGGCGGGGGAAAAGAGCAGTGCCTTCCCCTCCAGGGCTGTCCTGATCGCTGCCTTCCCGAGGATTCCGGGGCTCCAGGAGTTCAGGGGGCCGCCGACGGGTCTGGGCATTGTGTACCCTTTGCTGGCGTTGGCGTCGGTCAGGAGAAAGTCCATGCCCTCTGATAAAAAGGGTATCACGCCCTCCAGTGTCTGCAACAGAGCCTCTCTCGTTTCCATTGCCGCCTTTGGGGACAAGGAAGCCAGCTCCTTGTCGGTGACGAGGACGGTCACCGTAAGGGCCCTTTTGCCTTTCGGAGCGTCTTTCGAACCCGACGGGTTCAGTGCGAGATACAGGGATTTCAGGTTCAAAGGGCCCACGCCCCTTTCCGGCATCATCAGGACATCGTCGGCCATTCCCACAGGTACGTACCGGTCATCCATCCCGATGTAAAACCGAAGAGGATAGCAGAGGGGGCGGTCCCGGGATGAGGCCTGATTTTTACGGGGGGGAATCCCCGGGATCCCGGATGAGATCCCTTCGGTCGTTGCCAGAAAGCGTGTTTTAAGTTTTGTTCCATCGCCAAGGTGAAGCTCCAGGCCCCCTTGAGGGCTCATTTCAGCCCCTGTGATCCTGGCGTTTTCTATGAGTTTTCCGCCGTATTCCTGAAAGCGCTGGATAAAGAGGGTTCTCAGGGCATCGGTCCCCCCCGGATCCCTGAACGTGCCCCTTTTCCCGATATTCTGGATCAGAGCCTGGGAAAGGGAAGGGAGCGACGATTTCTGCCAATGGGCCCCGAGAAAAGAGTTTTGGATGTTGAAAAAATCTTTTTCCGGGCCGGGTTCGAGGGCATCGGTCGGATCCTTGATTTTCAAGGCGCGGATATAATCCCTGAAAAGTTTTATCAGCCCGGGGAGGTTAAAATACCCTTTTTCCATCTGGGCGAGGTCAACCTGGCTTCCGTTCCACTGGTCGGCGATGGTGTCCCAGCGGCCGTAAATATCCCTGAGTGTGTCGATTGTTTCCGGGAACTCCCGTGCCAGCTCAAGGAGGAGTTTATCCCTCGCGGGAAAGACGCTGATCCGGTTCCCCGGGAGAACCACCTGGTAGCTGATTTTATTGCGGTGATGGGTTCGGTTGGTGAGTATCCGCCCTATGCCCACCTCGTCCAGCAATTTCCTGAGGATCCCGTGTTCATCCAGGCCGAAAAGAGGGACCGGTCTCCTGCGGAAACAGTATCCCTGGGCTTCTCCTTCCTCGGGTCCGAAAATTCTGGGGAGGGAATCAACGATGAGGATCTTACGCCCTTTTTTAGCCAGAAGAGCCCCCAGGGCAAGTAGAGGAAAACGGGTGCTGATAATGGTTAGGTCATGGGCGGGAGGCATTTTACGGTTGATCCGCCTTGCCGGGATCCGGAAGGATAACTACCTTACGCCCTTCCAGGCTTAGGCGTCCCTGGGACCAGAGCCGGATGGATTCGGGGTAGATCCGGTGTTCTTCCCTCAGGATCCGTTGGGAAAGGGTTTGGGGGGTGTCATCCGGGAGGACAGGGACTACGGACTGAAGGATGACAGGTCCCGTATCCGTTCCATCATCGACGAAATGGGTCGTGCATCCGGAAAACCGGACTCCGTAATCGAAAGCCTGCTCCTGGGCGTGGGTCCCTGGAAAGCTCGGCAGGAGGGCAGGGTGGATGTTCATGATGCGTTGGGAAAAATGCCGGACGAAGCGGGGTGTAAAAACCCTCATAAAGCCGGCGAGAACGATCAGGTCGACGCCGTAGCCTTCCAGCGTGTTGATCAGCCTCTCCTCAAATTCTTCCCGGGTTGGAAAGTCCGTGTGCCTGAGGACCCCGGTTGGGATGCCGTGTCTCTCGGCCCGGATCAGTCCGAAGGCGTCCTCTTTGTTGCTGATCACGGCGACGATGCTCACTCCCGGAAGGAACCCCGATTCCACCGAGTCGATGATGGCCTGGAGGTTTGTTCCGCTTCCGGAAACGAGAACCGCGATTTTCTTCATGGGATGATCCGGACGCGGAACCGGGGTCCCGTGGACCCTTCCCCACCTGTAAGAGGTTGACAAGGAAGGGACGATACCGGCTGGGCAGGACCCCTCATTGGGTCAGAAGAACCGGAGGGTCCCCGGGTTCCCTCGTTTCGACCCGGCCCACCTCAAAGACCTTTTCCCCGGCCTCGGAAAGGGCTGCCGTGATGTTCCCGGCCTCCCTCCGTGGAACGATGACGATCATTCCCAGGCCCATATTGAAGGTCTTATACATCTCATCCTCTGGTACGTTTCCCAGGCGGCCGATGAGGGAGAAGATCGGGGGTACCTGCCAGGATCCCTTCCGGATCACGGCCTTCATTCCTTCGGGGACCACCCTCGGGATATTGCCTTCAAAACCTCCGCCGGTGATGTGGATGAGCCCATGGAAGGAGTAGTGGTTCAGGAGGGGGAGCAGAGCGGGTCCGTAGGAACGGTGCTGGGCGAGGAGTTCATCCCCTAGAGGTCTTCCAAGTTCAGGGTGGGTCTCTTCAAGGGAAAGGTCCGCCATTTCCAGCAGGACTTTCCTCGCAAGGGAATACCCGTTGGTGTGCAAACCTGAAGAGGCGAGGGCGAGAATGGTGTCCCCGGAGGTCACCGACTGGCCCGTAAGAAGATTCTCCCTGGCCACGACGCCGACAATGGTTCCCGCGAGGTCATATTCTCCCTCGGCATAAAAGCCGGGCATTTCCGCTGTTTCCCCGCCGAGGAGAGCGCATCCGTTTATCCGGCAGGCCTCCGCGATTCCCTTGACGACCCCCTCCACGATGCCGGGCCTCAGGCGGCCGGTAGCCAGGTAATCCATGAAAAAGAGTGGCCTTGCGCCCTGGACCAGGATGTCGTTGACGCAGTGGTTGACCAGATCGCCCCCAACGGTTTCATGACGGTCGAGGAGGAATGCGATCTTCAGTTTTGTGCCGACTCCGTCCACGCTGGAAACCAGGATGGGATCGGCAGGGAAACCTTCGGTGGAAAAAAGCCCGCCGAAGCCTCCCAGACCGCCGATGACGGAAGGTCCGCAGGTGGATTTAACAATGGACTTGATCCGGTTTTTGGCGTCATCGGCCGCGGAAATATTAACGCCGGCGTCGGAATATCGGGTTTCTTTCATGGCAGGGTTTAGGTTCCGGAAATTCCAGCCGATAGAGGAAATTTACAAAAAGTTCTTCCAGGTTCGCCAAAGGCTCCGCCAAGGTATCCCAATTCCCAAGGTCTGTCAAACAGCAAAGGGCCGGAGAAGGGACCGGTCAAACCGCCCTTTTAAAGGAGGAATCCTGAAATTCAAGGCCCGTGAAAGGGTTGACATAAATGTTAAATATGATATATTATTGCTAAAATTAACATAAGCTTCTCGATAATGCCAAAACAGGGTTTGTTGGCAGGGAGCCATTATGGCGGAGGGAAAGATGCGGCAAAGGGGAAGTTTTACTGCGAAAATTCTTCTGATCATTCTTCTTGCCGGAATTACTTCCGGGTGTGCGTTCCTGGATCGTCTGCGGAGCAGTGAACCTGCCTCCAAGCCCTCCGAGCCGGCGATGCAGACCCTTCAGAAAAGGACTGTCCAAATGGAAGATCTGGAACAGGCTTCTTCCGGCAGGGTACCTGTGGAATTGGCGCGGTCCCGGATTTTTCTGGAGGAAATGGTGTATTTTTTTGGGAAACAGGATTATCCGGAGGTTTTGCGTCTGGATGCCCTTCTCGGGCAGTCCTTCGATTCCATCAGGGCCCAGCTGGAAACAGGAGGGGATCCCCTGATTCGACGGATAGAGGAACTTGAGGAGGAAAACGGGGGGTTGCGGTCCAGCAACACCGGGCAGGATTCCATTGAAAAGAGGTTGAAAGAGGAAATCCGGAATTTAAAAGCCCTCTCCCGTTTCGAGGCCCAAAGCCTTTCCAATAGGCTGGCGGCGGCGGAAATGGAAAGGGACAATGCCATCCGGGAGGTCGTCCGGACAAGATCCCGGATCGAGGGACTGGCTTCCGAGGCCGGAGCTGCGGCCATGCATGCCGAGGCGAGGGTCCTCGTGGACCGGATGAGGGAAGAAGCGTTTAACATGAGGGCGCGCGAACTTCTCAAACAGAGCCAGACTTATCTGGAATCCGGGGAAACGGAGTTAAGAGGGGGTAATCCCGGAGGGGCTGCCTACCTGTTTGATCTCGTTTCCGGCCTCTTCGAGGAATTTAAAAACTGCGATCCGGGAAGGCTGATTGTGACAGCGGAAAGGTCGGCACTGCGCGAGTCGGCGTCCCAATCGTCCGCCGTAGTCGGATCTCTTCCGAGGGGGAGTAATGTGCAAGGGGTCCGAATGCTGGCCAGCTGGTTTCAGGTCAAAGATTCTTCGGGGCGGACAGGATGGATCAGGAAGGAGCAGGCGCGCTGAAAACGCGGACACAGTCCCGGCCGGCCTTCTTGGCCCGGTAAAGGGCTGAATCCGCCGCGTCAATGATCTCTGTGAAATCAATGCCGTCTGAGGGGGCCGTCGCGACGCCGATGCTTACAGTAATTCTGGTGTTTTCCCCTTTCAGATGAAAGATATTGCCCGCAATGAGCTTGCGGATCTTTTCGGCGGTAGTGCTTCCTGCCTCCTTGTCGGTGTAGTTAAGGCAGATGATCCATTCCTCTCCCCCGAAACGGCCTACCACGTCGCTCTGACGCACGCTTCCCAAAAGAATTTCGCCACACTGCCGGAGGGCTTCATCCCCTGCGATGTGGCCATAAGTGTCATTGTACTTTTTGAAATCATCCAGGTCGATCATCAGGATCGTCAACGGGTGGCGGGTTCGGGCAACCAGCTGAAGCTCGCGGTTCAGGTAGTCCCGGATATACCGCCGGTTATAGCGGCCGGTAAGGGGATCCGTAATGGACATCTGAAGGAGGGTTTCATTGACGGATTTGATCTCTTCCAGGCTTTCCTGGAGACTGGTTGACATGCTGTTGAAGGTGGCGATGAATTCCCCGAGCTCCCCCCTGACCTTCGATTGGACCTGCACCCCGGGTTTTCCCGACCTGATGCTCCTGGATACCTTGCTCAGCTCTTCAAGGGGGAGGACGATGCCCCGGGCGAATAACAATGCCGGGACAAGAAGCAGGCCGGACAGGACCAGGGCCATGAGGAGCATCTGGAAACGGAAGACGCCCAGAGGGCTGAAGGCGCTTTTCCGGGAGGTTTCCAGGACAATTCCCCAGGAAAGGGGGTTCAGAAGGGCCGAGGTGGCGATGACGTCCTTTCCATCCAGTCCGCGGAAAAAGGCGTGTTTTTCCGGGCTATGAAGGAGGGCCACTGCCTCGGGGGGAGCTTTTCTCCCCGGAGGGAGGTCAATGGTGCTCACCTTGATGGATCCTTCAAGGTCGATGAGATACACCGTGGAATCCCTTGGGGAAAATTCCCGGATTTTTTTTTCCAGGAGGTTTTCCCCGATCCTGGCGCAAAAGACCGCGGATTTGGCCCCGCCGGTAAACTCAAGTCTCTGAGCCACGGCAAGCCTGGAATTCCCGGACTCCGTGATTTCCCTGACGACCGGGCCGGCCCCGAGAACCCCCAGACACTCCGGCGGGAGGATGAAATTCTCCCCTGAGGGTTGGGATGCGAGGATCTTTCCCTCCGGAGACAGGATCGCCATGGCGTCAAAAAAAACGGTGCCTTCGAGGAGGTAGCTCAGGTAGCTTTCAAGATTGCTGACGGAGTGGCCATCCTCGCCGGACGCCCCTGGCCCGGACAGCTTTTTGACCTCTTCCTGAAGAAGAAGGGAGGTCAGGGCGAAGTTCTGGACGTCGTCGGCCCTGGTTTCGATCCAGTCGAGGATCTGCTCGGCGATCCTCTGGTTATTCAACTCAATGTCCCGGTAAACCCGCTCCCTCAGAATATTGTTGATCCTGTTGCTGGCCAGGAGCCAGGAAAAAAAAGAAGGGACCAGGACGCTGACCACGACCAGGCCCAGGATCATGAAACGCAGGGTTGATATGCCCTCGGCGATGCGGGAGAGGATTTCCCGGCGGGGCCTTTTTTGGTCAAGCGGTTTTTTCCTGGATGGGGCTGACATTAACCGACCATGAGTCCCGCGCCGTACGATGTGGTCGAGCGGATGACTTTACAGAGAATCTTGACGATCTCCGAATCCAGTTGGGTCCCCGCGTTGTTTTCCATTTCCCTTAACGAGTCTTCAATGTTGATAGCGGCCCTGTAGGGTCGGGCGCTGGTCATGGCGTCGAAGGTGTCGGCCACCGTCAGGATCTTCGCTTCCAGAAGGATTTCCTCCTCCCGGAGTCCTTTGGGGTAACCCTTTCCATCGGGTCTTTCATGGTGCTGGAGGACGCTGAGTTTTATCCTTTCGTCAAAATCGAGAGGTTCCAGGATGCGGTATCCAATGAGGGGGTGAAGCTTGATCTGGTCGTATTCGTAATCCTCAAGGGCGGTTGGTTTGTTCAGGATGCTCAGCTCTACCGTGATCTTCCCGATGTCGTGGAGGATCGCGGCCCTCTGGACGATCTCCATCTGATCCAGGGAAAGTCCCATCTGTTCGGCGATAAGAAGGGAATACCTTGTGACCCTTTCCGAGTGGCCCCTGGTGTACATATCCTTGCTTTCCACCACCACGATCAGGGACTCGATGGTGGAGAAATAGTTACTCTGGATCTTTTCCAGGAGGAGGGCGTTATTGATGGCCATAGCCGTTTCGGACGCGATGGTTGCCAATAAGGTTCTCTCATTGTCGGAGAAGGGGTGACCGTTTTTCCGGTTGACAAGGGAGATAATCCCGATCAGCTCGTCACGGATCATGATCGGCACGGTCAGGGAAGTCTTCCTCTCGTATCCCATTTCGCAGTTTACGGAAAATTTGTCCTGCAGGCGGAAATCCGGGATGAGGAGAGGTTTTTTGTTGGCGGCGACCCATCCCGCAAGAGGGGAGGTTTCCCGGGCATTCCGGCGAGGCAGGGTATGAGCCGTGGGAGGAAGTCCGAGGGAGTATTCCAGATTCATCTCACCGGTTCCTTTATCGAAGAGGAATAGATGCCCGATCTCAGCCTGGAGAAGTTCCGCGGGAAGGGAAAGGGCCATCCTGAAGATCTGCTTCTTGTCGTGTTCCATTCCCAGCATTCTGCTGATCTGTTGAAGCGCCGAGAGCCTGTTGATGGCTTCGTTGAGGCTTGTGTTGATCTCTTCCAAATCCCGGTTGAGGATAAAGATCCGCTGGTTGGCCTGCCTGGTTTCCTCGAGCTGGTGTTCGAGTTGCTGGGCGAGGGTTTTTTCCTCGACCAGTTGCGTCCTTTCCTTTTTCTCCATAGCCAGCATGCTCTGCTGTAGTTTTTCCATGTTCTGAAGGTCCTTGATGGTCTCTGTGAGGATGGTTTGCCGGGTGCTCAGGCCGGAAAGGACCGGGAAGGTAGAGGACGGCACGGCTGCGTCGGTGTCTCCTTCCTGAAACCGGTGAAGGGTCTTGTTGAGGCGGTGGATATAAAAGAGAAAATAGAGGAAAAAACCCGAAACAAGGGCCGAGAACAGAAAAAGCAGCAGGATTAAAGAGGGTTTCATGGATTCCATTTGAAAACAGGCCCCCAATCGGGCGGCATCGATCCTGACGGATACAGCACACCCTGTTTAAAAAAATCACAAACCGTTCTAATAGCAAAGAAAAACGGACCCGGCAAGGGTCGGGGCCACGCAGCTGCCCTTCCGGTGAAAGGATCGTTGCCCCGGCGGGCCTGATGTGATAAGTGGAGCCAGCTCCCTTTTGCCGAACGGGAAACAAGGGGCCCCCCGAAAAGGGACCTGGAAAGGGGATTTGCCGAAGTGGATTTCCAGCTCGATATTTTTCTGGCCGCCCTTGGACTCGCCTTTGTCCTTGAGAGCCTGCCTTATTTTCTGGCGCCTGACGGGGTGAAGAGGATTCTGGAAACCGTCCGCGAAACAAATCCGTCCGTCCTGAGGTTCATCGGGCTTTTCGGGATCATAACAGGTCTGGTCCTTGTGGCCATTTCAAGGCTTGCGGCCTGAAAAAAGGCGGAAAGGGGAGAGGGGAAAAGCCCCAGGGCCGGGATAGTGGGACCGGCGGGGTATCCTGACATGAAAGGAGAGCGGACCTTTCCTCCTGAATCTATGAACCTGCCCCTTGCCACCCATCTTTTTGATTACAGTCTGCCTGATGAGCTCATTGCCCAGAGGCCGGCTGATAAACGATCCGGCTCCAGGCTCCTGGCAATGGACCGGTTTTCAGGGGGTCTTGCGCACCTGGGGTTTGAAGGGTTCCCCGGCCTTTTAAGGCCGGGAGATCTTGTGGTCCTGAACGACACAAGAGTGTTTCCGGCCCGGCTCATTACCAGACGGGAGGCGGGAGGGGTCGTGGAGGTGTTCCTTCTTCACTACCCCTCAGGGGGGGCGGAGGCGCCTTGCCTGGTGCGCCCTGCCCGGCGGATCAGGGACGGGGAAAAGGTGTTCCTGCCCGACGGTTCTTCCCTTAGGATCAGTCGGGAGGGGGAATCCTTTGCCGTTTCAGGGGACACTGTCGATCTCGAAAAGGCTGTAAAAACCTTCGGCAGGGTGCCCCTTCCTCCTTACATCCGGAGGGGGGACGCGGGACCGGACGGTCCCGACGAGGAACGCTATCAAACAATATTTGCCAGGAATGTCGGCGCCGTCGCCGCGCCGACCGCCGGCCTTCATTTTGATGATATGATCCTCGCACAGATCATGGAAAAAGGAGCAAGGCTTGCCTGGGTAACCCTGCACGTCGGTCCCGGGACCTTCAAGCCCGTCCGGGTTCCCTATGTGTCGGGGCATCGAATGGAGCCGGAAGCCTATCGGGTGCCCGGCGAGACATCCCGATTGATCCGCCACACCAGGGAGGCGGGAGGGAGGATCGTGGCCGTGGGAACAACGGTGGTCCGAACCCTCGAGTCGGCCTGGAAGGATGGCGATGTCGCCACGGGGGAGGGGACGAGCGAACTTTTTATCTACCCTGGCTACCGTTTCCGGATCGTTGACGGCCTCCTTACAAACTTTCATTTGCCCAGGTCAACCTTGCTGATGCTTGTTTGTGCTTTCGGGGGCATGGAAAATGTCCTGTTCGCATACCGGGAGGCGATCAGGGAAAAATACCGGTTTTACAGCTACGGGGACGCCATGTTCATCGGGTGATTTCAAATTTCAAAAAGGTGTTTGGTCCGATCCTTTCCCGGAAATTTGAAATGTGAAATCAGAACCTGAAACCGGGGAGAATTTTTTTGTCTCACTTTCCGTTCAAAATCCTGGCTGTTGACGGGGCTGCCCGCGCCGCGGTTCTTCAAACCCCGCACGGCGAGGTTCCCACCCCGGCGTTCATGCCTGTTGGGACATACGGAGCTGTAAAGACCCTTACCCCCGCGGAACTGGCCGACGCCGGGACGCGCATTCTCCTGTCCAACACTTATCACCTTTACCTGCGGCCGGGCGCTGAACTCGTCGGCAGGCTCGGGGGGCTGCACGCCTTCATGAACTGGGACCGGCCGATCCTGACGGACAGCGGGGGGTTTCAGATCATGAGCCTGGCATCCCTCGCCCGCGTGGATGACGAAGGAGTGACCTTCCGGTCCCATCTTGACGGAAGCGGGCACCGTTTCACCCCTGAGCTCGCGGTGCGGGTCCAGGAACTTCTGGGGACCGATATCGCCATGTGCCTGGACGACCTCGTGTCCCCCCGGTCGGACAAGCAGAACGCCTGGAAGGCGGTGGATAGGACCCTCGCCTGGGCCGATCGATGCCTTCGCGCCCGCAGTTCCGAAAAGATGGCCCTTTTCGGCATTGTCCAAGGGGGCGTTTTCCCGGACCTGAGGGCGCACTGCGCCCAGGTTCTGGGCAGCTCTCCTTTTGACGGTTTCGCCGTGGGCGGGCTGGCTCTGGGGGAGGAACCCGGGGAGACGTGGCAGGCTGTTGAGACGTCCATTCTTAATCTGCCCGGTACCCGGCCCCGTTATCTCATGGGCATGGGGACCCCTTCGGATCTTCTTGACGGGATCCAAAGAGGGGTGGATCTTTTCGACTGCGTCATGCCTACCCGGAACGCCCGGAACGGGACCCTTTTCACGAGGGCGGGGAAGATATCCATCAGGTCCGCGTCCATGAAAGAGGACAAGTCCCCCCCGGATTACGAATGTTCCTGCTTTACCTGCAGAAATTTTTCCCGGGCCTATCTGCGCCACCTTTACCTGACCCGTGAGATGCTGGGATTTCGACTTTCCACGATCCACAATTTGAGTTATTATCACCAACTTGTTTCCGGCGCCCGGGAGGCAGTGTTCTCCGGGTCCTTCGCCTCTTACCGCAAGGTAGTGGAGGGACTCTGGGTGGATCAGGAGTCCCTTTTGTAGGGAATACCTGTTTCCGGGGGGAGAATTTTTCCCGGATGCCGATGCCAAAGGAGGAGACCATGTTCACAGGCACAGCCTACGCTGCAGGACAGTCCGCGGGGGGACCCAGCGGCCTGTCGGCTTTCATGCCCATCATCATCCTTTTCGTGATCTTTTACTTCATCCTTATCCGTCCCCAGCAGAAACGGGCCAAGGAACACCAGTCGACCCTGGATGCCCTCAAATCGGGCGACACCGTGATAACCACCGGCGGCATCTACGGCACTATCGTCAAGATCGACGGACAGGTTGTGACCCTCCAGTGCTCGGACAAGGTCCGGATCAAGATCACCAAGAAAGCGATCTCCGGAAAGGTTGATCCTTCAGCCTTGGCTGGAGGGGAAGAACAGTAGAAACCTTTGGGTCAATTCGTTTCTGGGAGGAAAGATGCGCGCCCGAGTAAAGACCAAACTCATCATCGTCCTGGTGGTCATCATTGTAGCCCTTATGGCCATCACCCCGTCCTTGACGGATTCCTTGCCAGGCTGGTGGAAAAAATTCCTTCCCTCCAAGGCTGTTCAGCTTGGCTTGGATCTGAAGGGCGGGATGGAACTGCTTCTGGAAGTCCAGGTTGAGGAAGCGGTGAACAACGCCCTCAACCGCTACGCCACCGACCTCAAGACGGTTCTGAGGGAGAAGAACATCAGGATCCGGAGTGCGGAAACGACAGCCTTTAACCGCCTCATCGTCGAGGTGGGAAGGGACAAATACCGGGATGAGGCCGCCGCCATTCTGAGGGAGGAATTCCCGGGAATCGAAGTGTCCGAGGAGTCCGAGACGACCCTGGCCCTGAGTTTCCCCGATGAGGAGATCAAAAGGCTGCAGGAGAACTCCGTGGTCCAGGCTCTGGAAACCATCCGGAGCAGGGTGGATGAGTTCGGGGTCACGGAGCCGACCATTCTCAGGCAGGGCGAAAGGCGGATTCTCATCCAGCTCCCCGGCATCGATGATCCCCAGCGGGCCATCGATCTGGTCAAAAGGACGGCTGTCCTGAGGTTCATGCTGGTTGATGAAGGGGCGTCGGTTGACAATGTCCCCACCGGAGACGTGGTGCTTTACGGCAAGGAATATGACCCCGCCACCAGAAGGGTCACCAGGACACCATACGTCCTGAGGGATCGGGTCATGCTGACGGGTGACACCATCAAGGATGCCAGGGTCCGCTACGATTCCCAGTTCGGGAGGCCCTACGTTTCCCTGGAGTTTGACAAGATCGGAGCGAGGATATTCGAGCAGGTGACCGCGGAGAATGTCAACCGGCGTTTGGCCATCGTCCTTGACGAAAATGTCTATTCCGCTCCCAACATCAGGGAAAGGATCGCGGGGGGCCGTGCAGAGATCACGGGGGATTTTACCCCTGACGAGGCGGCTGATCTGGCCATCGTCCTCCGGGCGGGTTCCCTCCCTGCCTCGGTGCAGGTCCTTCAGAAGTGGACCGTAAGCCCCACTCTGGGAACGGATTCCATCCGCAAGGGCCTGATGTCCATTGCCTTCGGCTTCTGTCTGGTGATCCTTTTCATGATCTTCTACTTCCGGTTCGCCGGCATAGTGGCCAATATCGCCCTGATTCTGAATCTCCTGGTTATCATGGCATCTCTCGCCCTCTTCCAGGCTACCCTGACCCTGCCCGGTATTGCCGGGATCGTCCTCACCATCGGCATGGCCGTGGATGCCAATGTGCTTATCTTCGAGAGGATCAAGGAGGAACAGCGCACGGGGAAGACGGTGCGGGCGGCCATCGACGCGGGCTACAGCAAGGCCTTCCTGACCATTGTTGATGCCAACATCACCACCCTGATCGCGGCGCTGGTCCTCTTCCAGTTCGGGACCGGCCAGGTGAAGGGCTTCGCGGTCACCCTGACCATAGGCGTGATCACCAGTATGTTCACGGCCATTTTCGTTTCCAGAACCATTTTCGAGGCCTGGCTGGAAAACCGGACCGTCGAGAAGCTGAGCATCTAAGAAGCGGAGGCGGACTTAAATGGATTTCGTAAGACCGGATATCAATTTCGATTTCATTGGGAAAAGACGGATCGCCATGCTCCTTTCCCTGATCGCTATTCTCCTGGGTGTCGGGTCCCTGGTCATTAAGGGGGGACCCCTTTACGGCATCGATTTCGCCGGGGGTACCCTGGTCCAGGTCCGTTTCTCCCAGGCCCCGGGCGTAGGCGAGGTCCGCGATGCCCTCGCCGAAAAAGGGATGGGATCGGCTGTGATCCAGTCGCAGGGGGAGGAGGCCATCGCCGTCCGCGTCAAGAGCGAGGAAGGCCAATCGGAAACCATCTCGGATGAGATCTTTTCCGTGATCTCCGAAAGGTTCCCCGAACTGGAACCCTCCCTTGAGCTGGTGGAAATGGTGGGGCCCCAGGTGGGAGCCGACCTTCGCCGCAAGGGGATTCTTTCCCTGGTTTATGCCATTCTCGGGATCCTTCTTTACATCACCCTCCGCTTCCAGTTCCGGTTTGCCCTGGGCGCCGTCGCGGCCCTGGTCCACGACGTGCTGATCACCGTCGGGGTTTTCTCCATCATGGGGATCGAGTTCACTCTTCCTATTATCGCGGCCGTCCTGACCATCATCGGGTATTCCCTTAACGACACCATCGTCGTCTTCGACCGCATCCGTGAGAATATCAGGAGGCATCCGAAGGAAAAACTGGCAGTCGTCGTCAACGAGAGCATCAACCAGACGCTGAGCCGCACCATCCTGACCTCCGGAACGACCTTGCTGGTCGTTTTCTGCCTTTTCCTTTTCGGCGGAAAGGTGATCCACGATTTTTCCTTCGCCCTCCTTATCGGGATTCTGGTGGGCACCTATTCCTCCATATTTATCGCCAGTCCCGTCCTCCTTTTTGGAGGAAAAGGGGAATCCGCCGCCAGGGCCTCCATCCGCCAGGCCTGATTTTGTGATATACCTGATGCCTGGAGCGAAAAGCCCCTTAGTGGACTTTTCGCGACCCTGGTAAAACGCCCCGCGCGGGGCGCCCGGATCCATGACTTGAGTGATGAGTTATGGATCCGTGAGGAAAGGGAAAACCACGCTTTTCCCTTTCCGTGGAGCAAAAAGTCCCGAATCGTACTTTTTGCGATCCTTTCAATGCCTGACTCCCTGCGGCCGGGACTGTAAGACCCGAGGCTTGAGAATACTCTCCCGCTAGAGGCCGAAAGGCTTAAAGGTCCTTGTGAGCGGGTTTGGGGGCCGGATTTTTTTTGATGAGCGCTGACCGAAAAAAATGGATCCTCCGTTCCCAAGACCCTGAAAAATCGGCGATCCTCGCCCGATTTCTGCGGACTACCCCTCTCGTTGGACAGATCCTTCTGAACCGTGGAATCAGCGACCATGAAGAAGCCGCCCGCTTTTTAGAGTGCCGCCTCGATGATTTGACGGATCCTTTTCTCTTCAAGGGGATGGCGCAGGCTGTCGAGCGCATCCAAACGGCCCTTGAGCAGGGGGAAAAGATCCTCGTCTACGGGGATTACGACGTGGACGGGGTCACAGCGACCTCCCTCATCCTCCTTTTTCTTAGGGATTTGGGGGTTTCCGCCTGGTTCTATATCCCCAAGCGGGTAGAGGAAGGGTACGGGGTCAACAAGGACAGCCTCCGTAAGTTCCGGGAAATGGGGATCAGCCTGGTCATCACCGTGGACTGCGGGATCTCCTCCGTCGAAGAGGTCGCTTTCGCCCGGACCATTGGAATGGAAGTGATCGTCACCGACCACCACGAACCACCCTCTGTCCTTCCAGCCGCCGCCGCGATCATCAACCCCTTGCAGGAAGGGTGTGAATTTCCCTTCAAGTTCCTCTCAGGGGTAGGCCTCGCCTTTTACCTCGTGGCCGGACTTAGAAAGGGCCTCAGGGAAAACGGTTTTTTTGCCAACAGACAGGAACCTTCCCTTCTGGATTTTCTCGATCTGGTGGCTGTGGGCACCATTGCGGATATTGTCCCCCTTTCGGGGATCAACCGGATCCTCGTTAAGGCAGGGCTCGGGCAGATAAACAGGGATCCCAGGCTCGGGCTTAGGACCCTCCTGAAGGTCTGCGGCGTGGCTGAGGGAAAAGTGGATTCTTCCACTGTCGCCTTTCGCATCGCGCCCAAAATCAACGCTGCGGGTCGTCTTTCCGATGCGGGGGCCGGCGTTCGGTTGCTCACCACCGACTCTATCACCGATGCCGAGACTCTGGCCGGATATCTCGACGTGGAAAACGTGGAGCGTCAGCGCATCGAGGAAAGGATCCACATCGAGGCAGAGGACCAGATCCGGTCCTGCGGCTACCTGGAGGGAAGGAAAAGCCTTGTCCTTTCCTCTCCCCAATGGCACCCCGGGGTGATTGGGATTGTGGCCTCACGGCTAACGGAGAGGTATTTCCGCCCCACGGTCCTCCTTTGCCTGGAGAACGGGGTTTATAAAGGGTCCGCAAGGGGGATTCCGGGCTTCCACCTCTACCAGGGTCTGTCCCTGTGCAGGGACCTGCTTCTGGAATTTGGGGGACACAAGTTCGCCGCGGGAATCAGGATGGACCCGGCCAATGTGGATGAATTCCGCGAACGTTTCGAGAAGGTGGTGAGGGAAACGGTTTCAGAGGATGATTTCGTCCCCGTCCTGACTCTGGACGCCCCGGTTTGCCTTGAGGAGCTTCAGATAGAGAGCGTGGCCAGGTTCCAGGAAATGTCTCCCTTCGGCGCGGGAAATCCTGATCCGGTTCTCCTTATTGAAAATGTTGAAATATCCCAGGCCAGGGTTGTCGGAAGCCGGCACCTCAGTTTTCAGGTCCGGCAAAATGGATCCACGATCAGCGCCATCGCGTTTCGGATGGCCGACGAACTGGAAAATCTTGCGCCCCGGATGGATCTGGCTGCGGTGCCGGAAATCCAGCACTGGCAGGGTACCACGAGCGTGCGGCTTCGGATAAGGGGAATGAGGTCGGCGGCAAATCCGGCCGTCTAGCACTTGTCCACACAACCCTGCGCGCCGGGGATGGACGTCTCTGATTTTCCTGAATCCTTGATCCCCGATCCCCAATCACCCAATCCTCATCTGAATTTGCCCCTGTCCTCAAAAATCCGATTGAGTTAATGTTATTATTGTCCCTGATCCATGGTAGGCGGGTTTCAGTGGTTTCCGGTCGGCAGGATCATGTTCACTTTTTCCGGAGGGCAAATTCATGAAAGCCGTGGTCCTCGCTGGAGGTTTCGGGACAAGAATTCAGCCCCTTACGTCGAAGGTTCCCAAACCCATGTTGCCTCTGATGAACCGTCCCATCCTCGAGCTGATCCTCGAGCGACTGGACGGGATCGGCGTGGAAGAGATCTCCCTGCTCCTTTATTTCATGCCCGAGAGGATCCGGGACTACTTTGAAAACACCTGGCAGGGAAAAGCCTCACTCCGGTTCATTGTCCCCGACGGTGATTACGGGACGGCGGGTTCCATAAAATTTGCCGAAAAGGGGATCAATGAAACCTTCCTTGTCATGAGCGGGGATCTGGTGACGGATTTTGATCTTCTCCCTGTGCTGGAATTCCACCAGAGCAAGGGTTCCCTCGCCACCATCGTCCTTACTTCCGTCACCAACCCCCTGCAGTTCGGGGTGGTCATTGCTGACGAAAAGGGGAGGATCAAAAATTTTCTGGAAAAGCCGAGCTGGGGTGAGGTCGTGAGCGACACCATCAACACGGGGATCTATATCCTGGAACCCGAGGTGTTCCGGGAAATCCCGGAGGGGAAGCCTTTCGATTTTTCCAAAGACCTTTTCCCCAAGCTGCTGAAGGACGGAAAACCCCTTTTCGCGTGCAAGGCTCAAGGGTACTGGAAGGATGTCGGAAATTCGGAATCCTACCGGAGCGTTCATAAGGATGCCTTTCTGGGGAAGGTGAAGATCCCCTTTCCGGGGGAAGCGGTAAAGGTTGGATCCGGGACGGTTTGGCTTGCGGAAGGGGCCAAAGTCCTCAAAGGGGCAAGGATAAACGGGATAGTGGCCCTGGGCAGGGATGTCCGCCTTCCCCGCGGGCAGTACTCCGACACCATTTTCGGGGAAGGGTGCCGGATCGCCCCGGGGAGCCGGGTGGAATCCTCGGTCATCTGGAGCGGGGTCACCATCGGCGGGAGGTGCAGCATTAAAAACGCCGTCATCTGCGACAAGGCCAGGCTGGGAGATGGCGTGTTCATCCCGGAGGGCGCCATTATCGCCTCTGACTGCATCCTGGAGGACGGCGTCTCTGTGGAAAGGGATATTTCCCTCTGGCCGGGCAAAAGGGTCGAGGAGGGATCGATTCTTACCTCCAACCTGATATGGGGCGACAGGTGGAGGGCGAGCCTTTTCGAGGGCAATGTGATCTCCGGCCAGACCAACGTCGAGATGAGTACCGTCTTCACGGCGAGATTGGGGGAAGCCTACGGGAGCGTCCTCCCTGAAGCCAGCCGCGTCCTGGTGAGCCGGGACGGGCACCGGGCCTCGAGGATGTTTAAAAGGGCTTTTCTCGGGGGGATCCTCTCGACAGGGGTCAGCGCCTTTGACATCCGCCATAATCCTCTTCCCGTCATGAGGTACAAGCTGACCACCTTCGGTGAGGTGGGCGGGGTTCATTTCCGGCAGGATCCCGAGGATGAATCCAGGACCCAGGTGCTTTTCTACAACGGACACGGATATCCCCTCCCCGACGAGACTGCCAAGGCCCTGGAACGGATCTTTTTCAGGGAGAAATTCCGGCGCAGCCATTTTTCCGATGTGGGGACCATCTATGAAATGCCTCTGGCCCTTGAGTATTACAGGGAGGGGTTTGTCAAGAAAGTGTCGGCGGACCTGTTGAAGGAGAGAGGGTTTTCGGTGGTGCTGGATCTCGCCCATGGTCCGACCTCCAGCATCCTGCCCGTCCTTCTCGGAGAACTGGGGTGCGATACGGTTGTGTTAAACGCCCATACGGAGGATAAAAAACGGCCCTCTTCCCAATCGGGATTAAAGGCGTCCCTCACGAGGGTGGGCAGGATCGTCAGGACGCTCAAGGCCGACATGGGTTTTTACATCTCTCCCTCGGGAGAGCGCCTATACCTCGTGGATGACAAAGGCCGGCCGCAGCCTCCCCATATGGTTCTACTCTTTGTCCTCGAACTTCTTGCGCGATCAGGTGGCCGCACGAAGCCAAAGGCGTTTCTCCCCGTTCAGGCCCCGCTGATCGCGGCCGGAAAGATCGATGGGGTGGCCCTCCATTCCGGAAGGATGGCCAGATTAGCCCCGGAGATAATTAGCAAAAATGATCTCATCGCCTCGGTCAACGGGGAATTTGCCTTTACGCGATTCCAGCCTCACTGGGACGCCATGTTTGCTGTGGCCTGCATCCTGGAGATGGTGGCGAAGGGGGAGGGGCAGCGGGTGTCGAAGATCTTTGACGGGCTTCCCCGGACCTATTACCATTTTACGACCACCGTCTGCCCCGCCGAGGTTAAAGGGAAGCTGATGCGGAATTTCCGGGAAGCTTTCGACGGTCATGAGCTCTCTTTCGAGGACGGGGTCAAGGTGGATCTGCCGGAGGGCTGGATCCTTCTTTTGCCCGACCTTTACGGTCCGACTGTGAGTCTTTTCGTGGAGGCCGGCGACAGGGACTCCGCCCGGAGACTTTTCGACCCATGGAGGCGCCGCGTCAGGCGCTGGGCGCTGGAAAGGTGAAGGGATGCCGCACTTCGATCCGGGGATAAAAAAGTCCTCCTCGCGCTCCCCTGTTTAGGGGATCAGTCCGCGGCAAAGGGGTATCCATGTCCGAACTGCGCTACGATCCCATGAAAAAGACCTGGGTCATTATCGCCACAGAGAGGGGAGTAAGGCCCGTCAATGTCCAGAAACATGACCATCTCCGCGCCTGCACTTCCGAAGCCACCTGCCCTTTTTGCCCCGGGAACGAGAACCGGACTCCCCCTGAAATTCTGGCCATCCGCGATCCGGGGAGCATGCCCAATGGGCCGGGGTGGCGGATCAGGGTGATCCCCAACAAATTCCCCGCATTGACCATCGAAAGCCCCCTGGAACGGTACGGGGAGGGGATCTATGACGTCGTTTCCGGCTTCGGGGCCCACGAAGTGGTTGTGGAAACCCCTGACAATCTGGAACAGATGGCCGATTTTTCCATCGGCCACCTTCAGGATCTCTTCGGGGTTTACAGGAGCCGTCTCCGGGATCTTATGAAGGATAAGCGTTTCCGGTACATCATGATCTTCAAGAACCATGGCAGCGAGGCAGGGGCCAGCCTCTTTCACAGCCACTCCCAGATTATCGCCATCCCCGTCACCCCCAGCCTGGTGGCTATCGAGCTGGCCAGCGCCAGGGATTATTTCCGGCTCAAGGAGAGGTGCATGATGTGCGATATGCTCCACCAGGAAATGGAGGACCAGGCGCGCATCGTCATTGTTGAGGAGAAGTTCGTCGTATTTGCGCCCTTCGCCTCCAGCTTTCCCTATGAACTCCGCATTGTCCCCAGAAAGCACTGCCATGACTTTTCCCTGGTGGACGATGACACGCTGGCTCACCTTGCCTTTGTCATGAAAGAGGTTCTGACCCTGCTCAGAAAGGAGCTTGATGATCCTCCTTTCAATTTCATCCTCCACACCACGCCCCCCGGCACCTATCGCGCGGGAAAACCCTATTACTGGTCCAGTATCGAGCATGATTTCCACTGGTATCTGGAGCTCGTGCCCCGTTTGACGATGATCGCGGGATTCGAATGGGGGACCGGTTTCCAGATCAACCCAACCTCCCCCGAGGACGCCGCCAGGTTCCTCAGGGAATCGGAAATTTAGTCATTTTACGGGACGGGGATTAAGACAGGACGATGACCATGTTTTCTGGAAGGAAGGCGGACAAAAGCCTCTCCGTGATGATGGTCGCGGCCGAGGCGGTTCCCTTCGCCAAGGTCGGCGGCCTCGCGGATGTGATCGGAGCGCTTCCGGGGAGCCTCGCGGGGGCCGGGATCCGGGCCTCGGTGTTCCTGCCTTTTTACCGTGAGGTCAGGAAGAAAGGCTTTGATCCTGCACCGACGGGGGTCCGGTTTTCCCTCCTTCACGACGGAAAGGACCGGGAATGCCGGGTCCTTCACGATGAGCGGGACGGGGCCTCGTTCTTTTTCCTCGACGAGCCTGATTTTTTCGACAGGGAGTGGGTCTACGGGCCTCCCGGCGGGGAGTATCCGGACAGCGCCCTCCGGTTTTCCTGGTTCTGCAGGTCGTGTCTTCTGGCGGCGGAAAAATTGGCCCTTGAAGTTGACCTCATCCATTGTCACGACTGGCATGCGGCCCTGGTCCCCCTGTATCTGAAGTTCGGGGAAGCCAACCCCATCCGGGGAAAAACCCCGAGTCTTCTCACCATCCACAACCTCGCTTATCAGGGCCGGTTTGATCCCGGGGTTTTCCCATCCCTTGGCCTGGGCCGCGAGGCGTTGGATGGTGGGTACCTGGATTGGTGGGGAAGCCTGAATTTTCTCAAGGGGGGCATCCTGGCGGCCGATGCCGTCAGCACCGTGTCCCCATCCTATGCGGAGGAGATCACGACCCCGGAACAGGGGATGGGCATGGACCCCTTTCTGGGGGAAAAAAAGGTTCGGGGCATCCTGAACGGAATCGACTTCGGGCTCTGGAATCCGGAGACCGATCCTCACATCGCGGTAAATTTCTCTCCCTCCGATCCTTCCGGGAAATCAGCCAATTTAAAGGCCCTCCGGAGACAGGTGGGACTTGACCCTCTCTCCGAGGCCCCTCTTTTTGCCTTCGTCGGACGCCTCGTTCACCAGAAAGGGGCTGATATCATCGCCGCCGCTGCGGATGACATCGTGCGGAGGGGGGCCCAGCTCGTGGTCCTGGGGAGCGGCGAAAGGCAGGTGGAGGAGTCCCTCCTTTCGGCCGCGGACCGACATCGGGGAATGATTTACGCCCACCCGGGCTTTGACGATGAATTGGCGCGGCGAATATACGCTTGTGCGGACTTTTTTCTCATGCCGTCCCGTTTCGAGCCGTGCGGCCTTGGCCAGATGATCGCCATGCGCTATGGATGCATCCCCGTCGTCCGTGCCACGGGGGGACTCAGGGACACGGTCACGGATCTCGGATCGGACGCGGAAAAGGGGAACGGTTTCGTTTTCGCGGAAGAAACCCGGGAAGGTCTCCTGGACGCCATGGACCGGGCAGCGCGGTTCTTCCGGGAAGGTTTCGTGAGGGGCATCCTTTCCCGTGTCATGTCGCAGGACCACTCCTGGGGGCATTCGGCTGCAGCCTACGCCAGGTTTTACAGGGAGATCATCGAGGGAAAAAAAGAAGAAGCCCGCCGGTGATGACCCCCGGAGGCCTCTCCTCTGAATCTAGAGTTCGATCTGCTGGCCCAGTTCCACGACCCGGTTGGGAGGCAGGCCGAAAAAGGATGTGGCTCTCCTGGAGTTTCGGGACATGAGAACGAAGAGCTTCTTGCGCCAGAGCGCCATCCTGGAAGAAGTGGCGGCAATGAGGGTTTCCCGTCCCAGAAAAAAGGTGGTTTCCTCCTCCCTGTATTCCCAATCCCCCAGCTTCACGGTTCTCAATGCATCAGGAACATCAGGGTCCTCCATAAATCCGTAACGGAGGGTAAGGCGGTGAATTCCGAGGCCCAGCTCCTCGTCCCGACCGCGTCTGGGTGCCGGCACATAGGGGACGTCCGCGGTTTCCACCAGGAGGATGATGACTTTTTCGTGCAGAACTTTATTGTGCTTGAGGTTGTGCAGAAGTGAGATCGGGGTGCCGAAGGGGTTCCCTGTCATGAAGACGGCCGTACCCGGAACACGCTGGGGAGGTAACTCCTCCAGCCCCCTGATGACTGCCTCCACAGGTGTGGATGCCGAGCGCAGCTTGCCCGCGAGGATCACGCGCCCTTTTTTCCATGTGGTCATCAAAGCCAGGACCACCCCGGCGGCGAGGAGGGGAAACCACCCTCCATGGAGGACCTTCGCGATATTCGCCCCGAAAAAGCCGAGATCCATCACCATGAATATCCCGCAGACCAGTAAAGCTGTCGAAAGGTTCCAGTTCCATCGTTTTCTCACAAGGAGAAAAAAAAGCCCCGTGGTAATGACCATGGTGGTCGTGACGGCGATGCCGTAGGCAGCTGCCAGTCCGCTGGAAGAACCGAAACCGATCACGAGCCCGATACAGCTGACCATTAGGACCGAGTTGATCACTGGAAGGTAAATTTGGCCCCGTTCGGTAGGGGACGTATGCTGAATGTCGAGGCGCGGGCTGAATCCCAGATGGACCGCCTGCATGGAAAGGGAAAAGGCCCCCGAGATGACAGCCTGGGAGGCGATCACTGCCGCGGCGGTGGCGAGAAAAACCATCGGATACATCGACCAGGCCGGCGCCATGTTGAAAAAAGGGTTCTTGACCGCGCCGGGCTGGATCAGAAGAAGAGCGCCCTGGCCGAAATAGTTGAGGATCAGCGCGGGAAGGACAAGGAAGAACCAGACCAGCCGGATGGGCCTGGCGCCGAAGTGCCCCATGTCGGCGTACAGGGCCTCTCCCCCTGTCACGACCAGAAAGACCGCCCCAAGGACTAAAAAACCCTTCAGCCCGTTCTCCCCGAAGAGTCGTATTCCCCAAAGTGGGTTGAAGGCCGCGAAGACGCCCGGGGCCCTGACGATGTTGAGGATTCCCAGAAGTCCCAGGACAAGGAACCAGACCAGTGTGACAGGCCCGAAAACCGACCCGACGGAGGTGGTCCCGTGGTGCTGGAAGAGGAAAAGGCCGATCAGGATGACGATGGTGACGGGGATGATGAAATGGCCCAGGGCAGGGGTGATTATTTCCAGTCCTTCCACGGAGCTGAGGACGGAAATGGCCGGGGTGATCATTCCGTCGCTGTAAAGCAGGGCTGCTCCGAAAAGTCCCAGAAGAATCGGCAGGAGGTTTTTCCCCGCGGAGGAATGGCTGGAAGAATGGACCAGCGTTGTCAGGGCCAGAATCCCGCCTTCCCCTTCGTTGTCCGCCCTCAGTATGAAAACGAGATATTTGAGGGAAATTATCAGGATCAGGGACCACAGGATAAGGGAGAGGACCCCGAGCACATTTCCTTCGGACAAAGGAAGAGGATGGCTTCCGGCAAAACACTCCCGAAAGGCGTAAAGGGGGCTTGTCCCGATGTCTCCGAACACCACACCCAGAGCCGCCAGGGAAAGGACGGCAAGGCGCCGGCCCGCCGGTCCGCTGTCGGATGATCCCTTTTTCATCATCGGTTTTGGCCGGCAGCGCAATTTTCGGAAAAGGTTGTTTTCGGCGGGGTGCGGGGGGCGTCAGAAGAGGAAAAGGAATGTCGGGGAATCAAGGGTGCGGGGCCGAGGTTATTCTTCGCCATTCCCGTTTTTTCTCCCGTTCCGGTTTTCCCGGCCGTTGGTGTGGGTGGTGATGTAGGCCTGGGTCACATAGCGGCGCATCATCCGGTGGGAATTGAAGAAATAGGCGTTCTTCCCGATGGCGTTTCTCATGACCTTGATCCACCCCGGTTTGTTCTCGTAATAAAGGGGCAGGATGATGTTTTCAAGTTTGCTGTAGAGGTCCTCCGCGTCCCCGGTGCCGTTGTAATCGGGTTCCTGACCCGACGCGGGCTGGGGCCCGATGGACCATCCCGTCACGCCCTCAATATGTCCTTCCACCCACCAGCCGTCCAACACGCTGAAATTGGGCACCCCGTTGTGGGCGGCCTTCATCCCGCTGGTGCCGGACGCTTCCATAGGCCGGAGAGGGGTGTTGAGCCAGAGGTCCACACCGGAAACGAGGCAAAGGGCGGATTCTATATTGTAATCGGGGAGGTAGATGACGGTGACCTTTCCCGCCAGGGATTTCGCATGGGAAAAGATCCTCCGGATCAGTTCCTTGCCGGGCTCGTCCCTGGGGTGGGCCTTGCCGGAATACACTACCTGAAGACGGCCGTCCCCGATCCTGGCAAGGCGCTCGATATCCGAAAAGAGCAGATCGGCCCTTTTGTAGCTGGTGGCCCGTCTCGCGAACCCGATGGTGAGGATTTCCGGCGACAGGGAAACCCCGGTCCTTTCGGCCAGACTGTAAATCATGTTTTCCCTGGCTTTCCGGTGGGCCTGCCAGATCTCTTCATCGGGAACGGCATCGATCCTCACGAACAGTTCCGGCTCGTTGGCCCACCCCGGGAGGTAGCGGTCGTACAGCTCCCGGAACGGTTCGGAGGTCCAGGTGAAGGAGTGGACGCCATTGGTGATGCTGTGGATCTCGTAGCCCCTGAACATCTTTCTGGATACTTCGCTGTGCCTTTTGGCAACCCCGTTTACGTAATTGGAGAGGTTCAGGGCCAGGAGGGTCATGTTCAGGTGCTCGTTGCCCGCCAGATCCTTGAGGACTTCGATGGGGAAATAATCCCGAAGGATGCCCTGCACCATATCGTAGGGGAACTGGTCGTGTCCCGCTTCCACCGGGGTGTGTGTTGTGAAGATGCACATTTCCCGGACCCGCTCCTCGTCCCATACCAGCTTCTCGTCCCACGTTTCCCTGATATCGAGACGGAACCACTGGAGGAGTTCCAGGGTAAGAAGGGCGGAGTGGCCCTCGTTGAGATGGTAGCGAAAGACCTTGATCCCCATCTCATGGAGCATCCTGACCCCGCCGATGCCCAGGACAACCTCCTGTTTGAGGCGGTGGGCTTTGTCCCCGCCGTAAAGTTCGTGGGTGATGCCGCGGTCCTCGGGGCCGTTTTCCTCAAGGTCGGTGTCCAGGAAGTAGACGGGAACGCTGGTGCCGGTCTGGCTTTTGACGAGGTACCGCCATACCCCGACAAGGACCTTCCTGCCCTCGATGGTCACGGGGATCACGTGGGGGAGTTTCTCCAGAAGTTGGGAGGGATCCCACTCCACCGGGTGTTCGACCTGGGTCCCGTCTTCCAGAAGCTCCTGCCGGAAATAACCCTTTCGGGTGAGGAGTGTCACCGCCACCATCGGGAGGCCAAGATCAGCGGCGGATTTGATGGTATCTCCGGCCAGGACGCCGAGACCTCCGCTGTAGGTGGGGATTCCCTGGACAAGGCCGATCTCCATTGTAAAATAAGCGATGCTGTTGTGGTTCAACCGTTTCGCTCCTTCGGTGAAGATTGAGGATCATCTGCCAATGGTTCGATTTTACCCTCTTTGGATTGCGATGTCCGCATAAGATTAAGGACTTCGCAAGAAGCCAACAACGCGGCCCGGGCGCGGGTCGCCCGGATCCAGGACCAGTATCGCAAGTCGTGGATCCGTGAGGAAAGGGAAAACGACGCTTTTCCCTTTCCGGGAAGCGTCAAGTCCCGGATTGGACTTTTTGCGACCCTATGTAAGATCGGGTGATTTAGCACAGAACCTGGAAAGAGAAAAGCCGGGGGCCGGATCTGGAAAACCGGCTCGGGGGCGATACGAAGAAAAAGGGCGGCACTGCTGCCGCCCGGATTATGCCGGTTCCCGTCAGGGAAGCCCTTTTATTATCTCTTTTCGCGGATCACTTTTCTTAAAACCTGCAGCTGGCGGTCAGTCAAACCCAGATCCGGGCCTTCCCTATCCAACTGCTCCAGGGTACCGTATCCTCCAAGGTAGCCGTTCATCCGGGCGACAGCCGTGGAATCAGTGAAGCGTGCCGGGTCGGGATAGATGGACTCGTAGTATTTTTCGAGGTCCTTTCGATTGCGCACGTAATATTTCTGGTGGTAGTCCTCAGCCCTGGTGAAGCCATCGTAGGGAAGAAGCCGCGTGGTGACCTTTTGCCCAAGCCTTTCTTCCGTTCTTTCCATGGCCCTCAGCGCGAGGGTCTTCTGCCCCTCGTCATGATAGAATATGGCCGATTCGTACTGGCGGATGATCCGCGGCCGCGTAGCGGTGTGGGATATGAAAAAGATCTCCAGAAGCTCATCGTAACCGATCACGTCCGGGTCGAATTCTATCTGGACCGACTCGATGTGGTCGCCGATCCTCTCGTAGGT
>Ga0068714_10000798_pt1 | contig 53489 bp, 60 predicted proteins | sample MTBNYHSulfiMetaG_FD_62988 | JGI IMG/M metagenome (GOLD analysis project Ga0068714, IMG submission 62988) | Enrichment culture microbial communities from rom New York Harbor, USA that are MTBE-degrading - MTBE-NYH (New York Harbor Sulfidogenic)... | ecosystem: Environmental > Aquatic > Marine >... | reverse complement strand
GTTGAAACCGAGCGCGACCTCGTCGAAGTTGCGCCTGCGCACACCGGGGTCCTGGACGGGCATCTCCTGGCGCCGCAGACGGGCCGGGCGGGCGCTTTTCTCCTCGCTCACTGGCGCTCACCTCCACACCTGCACCGGTGCTGCTCGGCGTGTTCGATCGCGGCCTTCTCCTGAGCAAGGTACTGCCGCGAGCGACGCCAGGCCTCGTCGAAATCCACCTCGAAGCCGTCGAACATCGGGCCGTCGACACAGCAGAACTTGGTCTTGCCGCCCACGGTCAACCGGCACGCCCCGCACATCCCCGTTCCGTCCACCATGATCGGGTTCATGCTCACCCAGGTCTTGATGCCGCGCGGCCTGGTGACCTTGACGGCCGCCGCCATTGCCGGGATCGGCCCGACGACGATAACCTCGTCAGGCGCGAGCCCTTCGTTCAGAAGCTTCTCGAGCAGCTGGCTCTCAAAGCCCTTGAACCCCTCGGAGCCGTCCACGGTGGTCGTGTAGAGCTTCGAGCTGACCGCGCGCATCTCGTCCAACATGATCAGCAGGTCCGTACTGCGGGCCCCGACGATGCTGATGACCTCGACGCCCGCCTGGTGCATGGCCTTGGCCTTCGGGTACACCGGCGCGGTGCCGACGCCGGCGCCGATGCAGACCACCGTACCGTGCTCCGGCAGCTCGGCCGGAACTCCGAGGGGCCCCACGAAATCGTCAATCGCCTCTCCCGGCCCCAGACGTCCGAGGTCCTGGGTTGTCTTACCGACTTCCTGAAATACGATGGTGACGGTCCCTGCCTTACGGTCGAAGTCTGCAATGGTCAGCGGGATGCGTTCGCCTCCGGGTCCGTGACGAACGATCACAAACTGCCCGGGCTGGGCGCTCTTGGCGACCAGCGGCGCCTCGATCACGAACTCCTTGACCAGCGGCGTCAGAACCCGCTTTTTGAGAATCTTGTACATCGCGGCTGCTTCGCCCCCATCTGTAGTGAGTCACAAACAACTCACGCTGCTTCTCCGCAGAAGACAGCGATTCCTGTTTCAGAGGGCGGTCGCCGCACGGTGGATCCCGCGCAGGATGGCGTTGACGAACTTCCCGGAATCCGCGGTGCTGTAGATCTTGGCCAGAGATACCGCCTCGTCGACCACGGCTCCGGGCGGACTCGGTGTGTAGAGCAGCTCGAATGTCCCCAGGCGAAGGAGAGCGCGGTCCACGGCGGGCATCTGCTGCATGGTCCAGCCGCGCAGCTGGGCCAGGATGGCCCGGTCCACGGCGGCAAGGTTCCGGATCGTACCCTCGACCAGTTGGGCCGCGTACTCGGGGTCCGGCCGGCCGCGAAGCTCCTCCGCTCCGCGGGCCAGAGCCTCGGCGGGACCGGCCGCGGAGTGCTCCACGATGAAGAGAGCCCGCAACGCCAGCTCTCTGGTTGCCCTGCGGCTCACCGAAGCGCTGCCCCCCGCCCCGCTATCACTCGACGTTGCCGGGCGGAAGGATCCGGTCCAAGACCTCTACGAGGTTTTCCTTGTGGTCGTCCATGCGCTTGCCGACCCAGAACCCAACAATAACGCAGATAAACACGAAGACTGTCCAGAGGAAACCGACCCACATCACGAACGCGGCAAAAACCAGGCCCAACAGCGACCCGACGAGCTTGCCGCGATGGTTTTGCCACAGATCCTGTGCCAGTTCACGCAGGTCCACGTCTACCTCTCCCCTACTCCACCCTGCTGCGCCGGGTTTCATTGGTGATGTTGTTGACGAGGACCTTGACCTCGGTCACCTCGACGCCCACGACATTCTTCGTGTAGTCCACGACGCTCTGCTGTATGTGCCGCGCCGTCTCCGGGACGTTGGCCTCCGGGCTGACCACCGCCCTCAGCCTGACGCCGATGCCGCCGGGCGTCGAAAAGACGGCCGTGCGGACGTCCCGGACGCCCTTGAGCCCGCGGGTGACCTTTGTTATCAGGCTTTCCACGGCTCCTAGCGAGACGCGGACCTCTCCGACGTCGGTCTCGTGGATAAGCGTCTGCCAGGGCCTGTCCCGCCTAAAACCGTAATACAGAAAACGCAGGCTGACAGCCAGCGACAGCCCCGACAGGATCCCCAGCAGCCACCGCCCGTTGGTGTTGTGGAGCACGTTGAGGAGGTACTCCAGCGGCGAAATCCAGCCCGTGACGGCCATGGCCAGAACCAAGAACGATATCACCGCCACCGTGAGGGCGAACAAGGCCAGAATCACGCGGTCAAAGATTCCCATCACCGATCACCGCCCAACTTAGTCCCGCAACCTGGTTTCCTCGTCCTTGGTATCGGAATGGAACGAAACCCCCGCAACGTGCACGTTTACCTCCACGACCTCCAGCCCGGTCATGGTTTCCACGGTTCTTTTCACGTTTTCCTGAACCTGTCTCGCGACGTCGGGGATCCGCACCCCGTACTCCATCACGACAAACAGGTCCAGAGCGGCCTGCCTTTCCCCGACCTCAACACGCACACCCTTGGAGAAGTTCCTTTTCCCCAGCATCTCTCCGATGCCGCTGACTACTCCGCCACTCATTGAGAAGACGCCCTCGACCTCTGCCGCGGCGATGCCGGCAATGACCCCGACAACCTCGTCGGCGATCTTAACCGCGCTCGAAGGGGCCTCCTGCGCAGCGGGGCTATCGTGCTCCACCGTGCGCTCACCTCGCATTGAACCGGACAACCGTTCTTACACCTCTTCTACCATTCCCTGGACGAAAGGACAATCACCCAAGGGGTTTCTCCCCGCACGGCGGCCTGTCCTGCGTGGGGGCAGGGCCACGGGGCGCGGCGGCGCCGGGGCCCCCCCGGACCCCGGCCTCAGGCGGCTGCTCGACCGCCGGGACCGCGTTGCAGCCTGGCGGCCTACTTCGGCCTGGAGACGATATTGACAGCGTTCGGAGGCAGTCCCGTCCCCCTGACGACGATATCACCGACCTGGGCCACCTGCGACCGGCTGAGCTTCTCGGCCTTGATCACCACGGTACAGGAGCTCTCTTGGACAAAGACGATGCAGTCTTCGAATCCCTTGGCCTTGATCAGGCCCTCAAGCTCGAGCTCCTTGCCGACCTGCTTGCTTATCGCCAGCCACTGTTCGCCTGCCTGCTTGCGGGTCGCCTCATCCAGCTTCGTGTTGTTGATCATCTCGCGCAGGTACTCCAGCTGTTCCCCGCGGGCCCTCTCCCGGTCAAGCCGGAAATCGGCGAAGAAGTCGGGCTCCGGAACGGGCACTGTCTCCCCGCCTCCGGGCTGAGTCCCGCTCCCGCCGGAGACCGGCTCCTGGGAGGAACCGGAGCCGGTTCCCGTCCCCGAGCCGGTGGCCGCCGACCCCGCTGGAGCCGGATCCCAGGTAAACAGGTACTTGAGGGCACCCTGCTCGTTGACCAGGGCGACTGCCAGCGCGGCGACTGCCAGCACAACGGTAAGCGCCAACGTGACCAGCCTCTTCTTGCGGACCACAACCATCGCCAACTACCTCCCCATCGGCAGCACGGTTATCCTGTGCGTGGGCAGCGGGAACAGCGCTTGAACGGCCCGCACCAGGTTCAGACGGACCTTTGAGTCGTCCGCCCCTTCGGCCAGCACGAGGACGCCGGAAACCGTGGGCCGCTCTTCCTCCGTCACCAGAGCCCTCTCCGCCTGCTTGTCGTCCCTGACGATCACCGGCTCGCGCGTCGTTGACACCTCCGTGACGGTGCGTACCCCGCCGGAAGCGTCCTTTTCCTCGGTCGTCCGGCTGTCTTCGGATGTGTTGTTTCCGAGAACGTACACCGGGCCGCGCTCCAGGCTTAGCGCTATCCTTACCCGCCCGGCGCCCCTGACCTCGGACAGTACCGACTCCAGCTCGCTGGCCAGGGCCTGCTCGTACTCGCGGGCCCCTCCGGCGGCGTCCCCCTGGGCGAGCGACGCCGGGCTGAGCCCGGCCGCGGCCGCGTCGCCGCCGGCAGACGAAGCCGTCCCTGCCGGCTGTCCGGCGGAGCCGAGCCCTGCGACGCCCTGCCAGACGTATCCCATCGCCCAGAGCAGGATCAGCGCCGCCGTGCCGTAGACCAGCCAGCGGCCGGCGTTGCGGGCGTTGGGGCCTGACGGCGGGCCCGGGGTCGGGCCCTTACGGGAGCCGGAACCCCCGCCCACTTCGAAGGTATGCAAGAGCCTGCTCATGATTCCCAAACCGACCTACCCCCAGACTGCCGGGCGTTCACCTCGGCATGATCACCTCGACCGCACCGCTCTCAAGCCGGTAGATGGACTCCAGTTGCACCCTCAGGGCCTGCCCGATGGCTGCCAGGGCGTCGGCCCTCGTCCGCACGGGCACGGGCACGGGCGCGGGCGCCGCCCCGCCGCTGCCGGATGCGGGTGCGTCTCCCGCCCCCTGGGCTGAGATCCACGCCTCGACAAGCTGCTCCGGGGCCCTCATCACGCGTACTCGAAGATAGCGGAGGAGACGCGGCCAGCCTGCGCGGCCCTCCAGCCCGACCTCGATGCGAACGTCCGCCGGCTGGATCCCCAGAGATACGGCCACCAGGCTGCCCAGATGCGCGGAAAGGCCCTCCCTGAGGGCGGCGTCTGTTGACGAGAAGGCCGCCTCTTCGGACGAGAAGGAGTAGTCCCCCGCCGCGGGGCCGGGGACGACGCGGAGCGTGCCGCCCCCCGAGATGACGGCGCCCTGGACGTAGCCAAGCAGCGGCTTGGACAGGGCGAGAACCACCAGAAGACCCATGACGAGCACCGCGAACCGCCTGAAGTCGCCGTTGGGCAACAACATTTCGACGACCGCGGCCAGGGCGACGACGACGATCAGATCGTGAATCCAGCCCGAGAGGAAGTGCACCCGTCGCGCCTCCCTTTCTATCGCAGCATCACGGCGGCGTTTCCCGCGCCCATGATCATCACCATGCTGACAAACCAGGCCAGGCCCGTGCCGCAGACGGCCAGCAACACGAGCACCAGGCTGTTGGCCACGCCCTCCAGGCAGGCGACGACGGGGCCGCCGCCGATCGGCTGGGCAACGGCACCGGCCACGCGATACACGAGAATCAAGGCCGCCACCTTGAGCGCGGGCACTGCGGTGATGGCAAAGACAGCTACCAGCCCGGCGATGCCGACCACGCTCTTCACTATCAGGGCTCCGCCGACCACTATCTCGACCGCGTCGCCGAACAGCTTGCCGATCACCGGGATGAAGCTTGAGGCCAGGAATTTCCCCGTTCGGAACGCGACCCCGTCGGCTACCGCCCCGGCCGCCGATTGGATCGTCATCACTCCAAGAAAGAGGGTCAGCGCAAGACCGAGGACGGTGACGCCGATCTGGCGGAGGACGCCGGCGACGTGCGTTATCTTCACCTCGTCGCTGATGACGCTGACCAGCTCACAGGCTGCCCCGGCGATGGCGAGGGGGATCACGATGTCGTTGGCGACCGTCGCGACCGCATAGGTCGCGAAGAGCATCCAGGGCGAGAAAAGCCCCGCGGTGACCACCCCGCCCACCGCGATCAATAGGCTGATCAGTATTGGAAGCATGCCCCGCATGAAGTCGACGGTGAGCCCGACGTTGGTGCGCGCGGAATCGACCGCGACCCGCAGCCCGCTGATGGCAATGCCCGCAAGGACCACCGCCCCCACGAAGTAGGCCACCCGCCCCACCGACTCGCTGCCGAAAGCCGACTTCAGGGCCGAGAGGAGGCCCAGCAGGACCACCAGCGCGAGGAACCTGGCCATGAGGTGCAGGTTGGCGTAAACCTCGCGCCCAAAATAGGCGCCCAGAGCCGCTCCCAGCGCCCGCAGGTCGGGCCCTCCGCCTTGACCGCGCAGCATCGAGACGATTTCTCGAAGCCCGATCTCCGGAAGATCGACTCCCAGATCGCGCTGCAGCTGATCGAGCAACTGCTCCGCCTCGCTCAGGGGCGCCTCCGGGAGAGGCACGGTTCCCGGCGCCAGGGCGGGAGCGGCGGCCAGGGCGTGAGCAGCAGCCGCAGCAGCCGGCGTCGCCAGGGCGGCCGCCGCAGAGACCGCCAGGGCTATTGCCAGGCAAACAGCCGCTGCCGTCCGCGGGACGCAGACAGGAAACGGCCGTAGGCCCCGCTCGCCCCTCATGGCAGCATCCGCAGGATAACCTGCACAACCGCACCGATAACCGGCACCGCGAGCACGGCAATCAGCACCTTGCCGGCGAGCTCGACCTTGCCCGCCAGAGAGCTCTCCCCCGCGTCCCGGCACACCTGGGCGCCGAACTCCGCCAGGTACGCGATCCCCACAATCCGCAGGACGGTATCGAGGTAGTACCGCTCCACCTGGGCCTTCACGGCCAGGTCGGCGAGGGCGCCTACCGCCTCGCCGAGCGGTCCCAGGATCTTGATGAGTATCAGGACGCCGGCGATCATGCTGATCAGCAGCGCCAGTTCCGGCCTCTCCCGGCGCACTGTGACGGCCAGGACAACCGTTACGAGAGCGAAGGCCAGAACCTGTCCGATGTCCATCAGATCACCAGGATCACAGCCGGAACATGGCCCTGACCGACTGGAAGAAGGCGGCGACCTTGTTGATTACCAGGCTGAGAACAAAGACGACCGCTATCAGCGTGATGACCTGGGCGATCTCCTCCCTCTTCATCTTCACCAGGATGATGTCGAAAATGGCCACAAGCACACCCAGGATGGCTATCCTGAAGATGAGGTCGATCTCCATACCCAGACCTCCCGGTTCCGGCGGCGCCTTAGCTTCACGCCGGACGTCCTGCCCGTTAGATCACCAGGATCACGAGCCCGAGCCCGGCCAGCGCTCCCAAGTAAGACCACAGCCGCCCGTTCAGCCGGGCCTCCTCGGCGGCCCCCCTCTCGCGCTCGGCCAGCATCTCCCTCACCATGGCCAGATGGGCGGCCTGGTCGGCCGTGTCGCTCTGTCCGAGAAGGTTTCCGAGTGAGGCCAGAATGCGCAGGTCCTCGCTGTCGAGGGCCAGCCTGCCCTGGATCTCCCGGAGGCCTTCCCGCCAGGCCACCGAGGCCGAACCGCTGGCGGCCAGATGCCGGCCGGCCGCCCCCAAAAGTAGGCCGCCCGCCCCCAGCTCCCGGCCGCTCAGGTTCTTGCAGGCCAGCTCCAACGCCGTGCGGCCGTAGACTACCTCGGTTTCGAGAGAACGCAGGGCCGATCGCAGTTCCCTGAGCTCACGCTGCCTGGACCGGTACCGTCCCCCGTGTTCCGTGCCCGCCCGGTACAGGGCGTAGACCGCGAAGGCGGCCAGACCGAGGCGGAGGGGAACCATCAGACGGCCCTCCCGGCCCCGGACAGGATGGGAGCCGAAACCGCGCGCAGCGTACGCCCGTCAAGAACGGCCTCCAGAGTGCCGGGCCCCTTGCTGCGTCCGAGGAAGACCAGGCGGGTGAAGTCGCCTCTGGCGAGGAGCCGTCCAGTGGTGGGCCGGGCCCTGAGGTCCTCCAGGCTCCATGCGTGGGCTGTAGCCAGCACGGCAACACCGGCGTTGGCCGCCTCTTCGATGGCATGAACGTCCTCTTCCCTGCCGATTTCGTCAGTAGCCAGCACGTCCGGGGCCATGGCGCGGAGAAGGGTCACCATTCCGGCGGCCTTCGGACATGCGTCCAGGACGTCGGTCCGGGGACCGACGTCGCGTGCGGGTATGCCCTGCCAGCTGCCCGCAACCTCCGACCGCTCGTCCACCAGGCCGACCTGAAACCCGCCGATCCCCAGGGCCTTCACACCGCCGCTCAACTGCCGGACCGCGTCGCGGAGAACGGTTGTCTTGCCGCACCGTGGGGGCGAGACGAGGAGGGAGTTGACGACGCGCCCCGCGGGTCCGTCGACCAACCAGGGGAGGACCGGGCCCGCGGCTCCGCGGACCTCCCTGGCGAGCCTGAGACAGTAGGAACTGATGTGCCGGACGCCGCAGAGCCTGCCGCCCTCGACGACGGCCCTGCCCGCGAGACCCAGGCGGTGCCCGCCCGGGAGGGTCAGGTAACCCGATGCAAGCTGCTCCTGCAGGGCGTAGACGGAGCCCCTGGTGGCAAGATCTATCGTCAGCCTGGCGTCGTCTTCGTCAAAAACAAGTGCATCCCGGGGGTCTTGGGCTACCCCGCCGGACCTCGCCAGGAGCTTCTCGCCCGCCGGCGTGCACAGGCGGACCGGTTGCCTGACCCGGAGCCTGATCTCCTCGACGTCGCCCCACTCACGCGCCGGGAGGTCCGCAAGCGCCGTCCCCAGCTTGGGCGGCAGGTAGGAACGGATTTCGTCCACGGAGGGAGAGATGACCGAATACAACGGAAAAGACCCCTTTCCCCGGAGCCTGTACACATTCCGTTACAGGATATTGGGACAAGGGGTGCTTTATAACCGGCCTTGCGGCCCGCGGCTACTCCTTGGTGGGGAACGGGAGATCCGTCAGCTCGTCCTCGGGCTCGACGTCCGCAATGGAAACCGGGCCCCCGGCGACCGGCGTCGGAATGCGCGCACCGCAATTCGGGCACGCGTACGTTGTCAGGGCCCCGGTTTCACCTTGCTCTTCATAGGCCTCTTCGCGGCCTACCTCTTCCTCCTCCACGTCCCCGGCCACGAAGTCAGGCGCGCCGTAGAAGTCGTCCTCCAGATCCTGCAGGTCGGAGTCGACCACGTCCAAGTAGGTCTCCAGGTCCTCCTGGTCGGAGGCCAGATCGCCGAGATCCTGGGCAAGCTGTCCGATTACCTGCAGCATCTCGGTGATCATCTTGCCTTCCTTGCTTTCCGTGTCCAGCCCCAGACCTTCCGAGAGACCTCTCAGATACTCAACCCGACTGCGGACCTCTGTCATCTGCCGGCCCCTTTCGTGAGAATGGAGATGAGGATATTATCTGTTCTCCCGCCTCACGCTAAACCGCGCCCGCGAAACCGGGCGCGGCGCAGGGCGCGTTCAGGTTTCAGGCCCGTTCCAGGTACTGCCCGGAACGCGTGTCGATCCTAAGAACGTCCCCTTCGTTGATGAAGAACGGAACCTGGACAACCAGTCCGGTTTCCAGCCTCGCGGGTTTCGTCCCACCCGAGGCCGTGTCACCCCGGATCCCAGGGTCGGTTTCGACGACGGTCAGCTCGACCGAATTGGGAAGCTCGATACCCATCAACCGCCCCTGGTACCTGACCGCGTTGATCGTCATGCCTTCCTTCAGGTAGTTTGTCTGGTCGCCGAGGTCGTCCGCGGAAAGCGAGAGCTGTTCGAAAGTCTCGTTGTCCATGAAGGCGAAGTCGTCGCCCGCACGGTAGAGGTACTGCATCTCGCTGCGCTCGAGGATCGCCCGGGGGACCTTTTCTCCGGCGCGGAACGTCCGCTCCACGACACCGCCGGTCTCAACGTTTTTCATCTTGGTCCTGACGAACGCCGAGCCCTTGCCAGGCTTGACGTGGAGAAACTCGACGATCATGAACACCTGGCCATCGACCTCAATGGTCAGTCCATTTCGAAAGTCGTTGCTTGAAATCACGTAAGCGGCCTCCTAGCTCAGTTCCAGCAGGTCCTTGGGCGAAGCCGTCAGGTTCTCGGATCCGCCGGCCGCTACGTATACGAGGTCCTCGATACGGACTCCTCCCCAGCCCGGAACGTAGACCCCGGGCTCGACCGACGTGATCATTCCCTGACCGAGAACCGCGTCGCCGACCGGCGACAGCCGCGGCGCCTCGTGCACGGCGATACCGACGCCATGCCCTAGCCCGTGGCCGAAATGGTCCGCGTGCCCGGCCTCCGCGATGATCCCTCTCGACACCGCATCGACCTCACGCCCGGTCTTGCCCGCACGCACGGCTTCCACGCCGGCGAGCTGGGCGCGGAGCACCAGCTCGTACAGCTTGCGCTGCTCGTCGCCGGCCTTGCCGAGGACGACCGTCCGGGTGATGTCCGAGCAATAGCCATCGACGACGGCGCCGAAGTCAAGGGTAACGAAATCGCCCGCCTGAAGGATCCTCTCGGACGCCCGCCCGTGCGGCAGCGATGAGCGCGGTCCCGACGCAACGATAGTGTCAAACGCCGGCTTTGTGGCCCCGGCAAGACGCATGTAGTGCTCAAGCTCGGCAGCGACGACCCTCTCCTGCACCCCTGGACGGAGGACCCCGCTTTCCAGCAGTTGGGCGAAAGCGCGGTCGGAACAGGCCGCCGCCGCCCTCACGGCCTGGACCTCACCGGGGTCTTTGAGTACCCGCAGCTCCTCGATCACCCCGTTGACCCCGACCAGGCTGACGCCTCCGACGGCCCCGGACACCTTCTCGAAGTCCGATACGTTGAGGTGGTCCTTCTCGAAGCCGAGCTCGCGTATCCCCGAGGCCGCGGCGCGCTCGCCGAGGGTGGCGTACCACGGCGACCCGTGGCGGACGATCTCAAACCCCGGGGCCTGCTCCGCAGCTTGCTCGACATAGCGGAAATCCGTCAGCAGCAGGGCGGTGCCGGCCGTCACAAACACGTACCCGGAGCTTCCGGTGAAGCCGGTCAGGTAAAAGCGGTTCTCCGGCCTGGTTATCAGCAGGGCCTCGAGCGTCCTGCCGCCGCAGGCCTGCCCGCCGGCCAGCAACCCCCTGAGCCGGGCCAATCTCTCCGCGGACATACCCTCACCCCCAGAGAATCATACCAGAAGTTGGTTCAGCGCCGCCTGCCGGCCAGATGGATCGGCTGGCCGTCGATCCCGTGGGCGGCCTCCAGGATCGCCTCGGAGAGCGTCGGGTGGGCGTGGAGGAGTATGTTCGCCAGGTCGCAGGCCTTACCGCCAAGGGCGATGGCAATTGAGCCCTCGTGGACCAGGTCCGTGGCCCTCGGCCCCAGCACGTGCAGCCCGAGGATCTCCCCGTCCTGAGCGGCTACGATCTTCACCAGCCCCTCGGTTTCGCCCATCGCCACCGCCCGGCCGTTGGCGGAAAAGGGGAACTTGCTGACCCTTACCTCCCGGCCGGCGGAGACCGCCTCCTTCTCCGACAGCCCGACCGAGGCGACCTCGGGCATCGAGAAGACGCACTGCGGGATGACCCGGTAGTCGATTTCCACGTCGTGGCCGGCGATGTTCTCCGCCGCGACGACGCCCTCCGCCGACGCCACCGGGGCCAGCCAGTACCGGCCGCAGACGTCCCCGACGGCGAAGATGCCCGGCACGCTTGTCCTCATGTGGGAATCGGTCTTGATGCCCCCGCGGGCGTGCTCGATGCCCAGGCCATCGAGGTCTATCCCCCCGAAGTGCGGCACCCGGCCCATCGCCACGAGTATCTCGTCCGCCTCGAAGGTCACCTCGCGGGCCGCGTCGCCCTTGCGTTCCTCCGCGCGTAGGACCTTGCGGCCTCCGGGCAACGCCTCAATTTCGCGCATGTAGATGCCCGTTGAAATCGTGATTCCCCTGCGCCTGAGCAGGATCATCAGGCGCTGGCTCAGTTCCGGATCGATCGGGGGAAGGATCAGCGGCGACCTTTTGATGCAGGTCACGTTGCTCCCAAACGCGCTGTAGATGCAGGCAAACTCGATCCCGAGGACCCCGCCCCCGATCACCAGCAGATCCCGGGGGACCTCGGACGGGGAGAGGGCCTGCGTGCTGTCGATCGTGTGCGCCCACTGCTCTTCGGGGACGGGCGGCATTTGCGGCCTCGAACCGGTGGCGATAATGATGCTCCGGGCCGCCAGTCGCTCAACCGTTCCGCCAGGGAGACTGACCTCGACCTGTCCCGGGGCCGGAACCGACCCCTGTCCCTCAAACAGCTCGACACCGTACGAACGGAACAGGCGGGCGACGCCCGACGTCAGGGCCTCGACCACCCTGTCCTTGCGGGCGACGACGGCGGCGATGTCCAGGCTCACGTCGCCGGCCCGGATGCCGAACTCAGAGAGGTGCTGCACCTCGCAATACAGCTCGGCGCTGCGGACCATAGCTTTGGTCGGGATGCAGCCACGGTTCAGGCAGGTGCCGCCCACCCTGTCCATCTCGACGACGGCGGTCCGCAGCCCCCGCTGCGCCGCCCGGATAGCCGCCACGTAGCCCCCCGGTCCGCCCCCGATGACGACGACATCGTGCATCGAATCTACCTCCTGAAAGTCCATTCTCTGGTGCCGTACTTGCCGTGGTACAGCTCGCGGGTCAGTTCCAGTTCCTCCCGCGCGTATCCTGCCCGCTCGATCTCAAGGCCCAGGGCCCTTGCCATCCCACAGATGAGCGCGGTTTCCACCTCTCCCCGGCCTGGAGGCCGCCCGATCTCGTCCGAGACGGCCGTCACCCGCTCGCGGAGACGCTGCTCGAGCCGCGCACGGCGTGCGGGCGTGCCGGTCCTGAGGACGCTGGCCAGCCTCGCCGGGTCAAAGCTCAGGAGCAGCGAACCATGCTGCAGGATCACCCCGTTCTGGCGGGTCTGGGCGCTGCCGGCTATCTTCCGTCCGCCCACGAGGGTCTCGTACCAGGACGGCGAGTCAAAGCAGGCCCCGTCGAGCCCGTCCACCGCGGTCTCCCGGCGCCGGGCGGGACGGCGCGCCGGCCGCGCGAGCTCGCCGCGGATGCCGAGGTAGGCAAGAGCCTGGAGCAGCCCGGAGCTGATCCTGCGATAGGTCTCCAGCACGCCGCCGGGTAGGAGCACCTGAGGGATGACGAGGCTGTAGGTTACCTCGTCGTCGTGGAGTACTGCCCGCCCGCCGGTCGGGCGGCGGACCAGCTCCAGCCCAGCCCGGGCGCAGGCATCGACGTCCACTTCCGCGTCCGCCTTCTGGAAATAGCCCAGCGAGATACACGGCGGAGACCAGCCGTAGAGGCGCAGGGTCGGCGGGACGGCGCCTTTGGTCTGACAAATCATCAGGGCCTCGTCAGCGGCCATGTTCAGGGCACCGGGGTGGCGCCCGTCGACGATAGCCCGCCAGAACCGGGGGTTCACGCCGGGTTTCCTCCGCCGGTCGCTGGAAGGACCAGGGCGACGGCATCGCGGGCCTCCACCGGCGTCAGCGGACGCGGGTAATTGTATGGCACCCGGCCCGGCCTCTCATTGTAGTACGGGCGGTTGCAGCCGCCGCATCCGGCGGTCCGGAAGGCGTCTCCGCCCGCCAGGATGTCCGCGGCCCGCGCGGGCTCCAGACCCAGGTGCACGAGCCTTCCCTCGAGGAAACCGAGCTCAGGGAACCGGACGTCGCGGCGGCCGATCAGATATGCAGCAGCCTGCACCTTCCTGTAGCTGGTCATGCCGGGAGGCCTGCGGGAGGCCAGCCGCGTGCCGCGAACCGGGGTGAATGCGAAGAGCCCCACCGTGATCCCGCGGTCGGCGCACCATTGAACCTCGCGGAGCAGCTCGGCCTCGGTTTCGCCCAGCCCCGCGATGAGGTGGGTGCTTATCTTGCCCGGAAAACGACGGGCCGCGGCCTCGAGGAACGCCTTGGCATCCTCCATGGAGCCCCCTTTTACCTCGCGATAGGTCTCAGCCGAGGCGGCGTCCAGGGCCAGACCTGCCCGGTCGAGTCCCGCGTTGAAAAGGCTGTCAAGCTGGGCCAAATCTCTTGCGTAGACAGAAGCCGAGAGCGGGGTCCCGCAGGCGGCCGGACGCAGCCCGGCGAGAAGGTTGAGGAGCCCCTCCCCTGAGGACGGGCCTGCGAGCGTCTGGACGCAGACCCTCTGAAATGATCCCCCGCGGCACGCCCTGCCAAGGGCCTCCAGCACGTCACCGAGCTCAAACGAGGGCCACGTCACCCGGGAAAGCCTTCCGGCCCCGGCCGTGCTGTCCCGGGCCTGAGCGCAGAACGCGCAGTTCCGGGGACAGGACTCTCCGAGCATCAGGTAAGCGGTGGTGGGCGGGACCTCTCCCCCGCCGGCCCGCAGGCCCAAGACTACCGCCGTGCCCGCAGAGATCCTCACCCTCACAGCACGCAACACTCCCTGGACCAGGCCGGCGCCAATCCCAGAGCCCCTGCCTCCCTGATCGCCTGCGGCGAAGGTTGGACAAGTGTCTGGACGCCCGCCCTGACGGCCAGAGGGTCAAGCTTGCTCCGGTACGTCCCGCCGGGACGCATGCAGCCGAGCCCAAGCGCAGCCGAGGGCAGTGCCACCCGCGTCTCGGCGATCAGGGAGACGACGTCCTCGGCGGCCGGGGGCCGACAAGCCTCGAACCTGGTCCCGGGGGTCGGGATGAGCACGATGAAAACCAGCTCCTCGCATCCCTCCGAGGCCGCCAGCTCCACGGCCGCTCTCTCGCCGCGGAGGACCCCGCCGTGCAGCCCGACCAGGATGTGCGGTACGACCCGCACGTGCCTCCTCAAGGCACGCAGGGAATCGCGGTAGTCGGAGACCGTCCGGTCAAGGCCGAGGACCTCGCGGATCGTCGAGTCGTCGCCCACCAGGTCAAAAGAAACGGCATCGGCCAGTCCCTCGAGGCTGCGCGCGCCGGCCTCTCCGACCAGCCCGACGTGAAAGTTGAGGCGGCCCCTGGACTTGAGCCGCCGCAGCTCGGGGAGCGCCGGCCCGAAGGGGACCGCCCCGCTCTCGAGACACCCGCCGCTTACCAGGAAACTGGTCGCGGCAGCCGACCTCGGGCTGCTCCCTTCCAGGGCCTCGGAGAGGGGCGCCATCCGCCTGAGGTAGTGGCCCCCGCAGTGGGCGCAGCCGAGACGGCAGCCGGTCCCCGTCAAGCTCACTGAAAGCGTCGCTTCGGGCCTGACAAACCGGATCTCAGGCGGGAAGCGCTCTGCGCGCACACGCCAGGCGGCCTCCAACAGGGCGGCGAGCTCGCCGCACGCGGGACACAGGGACTCAGAGGGGGCGCCCGCCGGACGGGCGCCCCCAGGCAAGATCACGCGCTGACCAAGGCCCACCGCCCCGCCCGGCCTACCCTTCTCTGCGCCAGCGCAGGTTGGGCTTGCGGTTGGCGACAACCTCGTCCAGTCTGCCGACGGGCGTCGCGTAGGGGGCTCCCTTGACCTTGTCGGGCTCCTCCGTGGCCTCGCGATCGATTTCCTTGAGCACCGAGATGTACCGGTCCAAGGTCTCCCTGCTCTCGGTTTCAGTCGGCTCGACCATCATCGCCTCGTCGACTATCAGCGGGAAGTAGTTGGTCGGCGGGTGCATCCCGAAATCCAGCGTGCGTTTGCTGATGTCGAGCGTCCTGACGCCGGAGCGCGCTTTCTGCCAGTTGCCGGACAGGACGAACTCGTGCTTACAGTACCGGTCGTAGGGCAGGAGGTAGTATTTCTTCAGCTCGGCCATCAGGTAGTTGGCGTTGAGCACGGCGTCTTCGGTGGCCCGCTTCAGCCCGGCGGCTCCCATCTCCCGGATGTAGGTGTAGGCCTTGACGGCTACGCCCACGTTTCCGTAGAAACCGCGCACCTTGCCGATGCTCTGCGGGCGGTCGTCATCGAGGTAGTACCGCTCGCCATCGAACTCCACGGTCGGCACCGGGAGGAACGGTGCCAGCCTGCTCTTGACGCCTACCGGACCCGACCCCGGGCCGCCGCCGCCGTGCGGGGTGGCAAAGGTCTTATGCAGGTTAAAGTGCAGGACGTCGAATCCCATGTCGCCGGGACGCGTCCAACCGAGGGTCCCGTTGGCATTGGCCCCGTCGTAGTAGAGCAGCCCGCCGGCCTCGTGGACCATCCTGGCGATGACGTGGATGTTCTCGTCCGCCAGACCGAGCGTGTTCGGGTTGGTGAGCATCAGGGCGGCCACGTCCCCGTCGAGGACAGCCTTGAGGGCCTCCAGGTCCACGCCGCCGCGGGCATCGGACTTGACCTCGACCGTCACGCAGCCGTTCATGACCGCGGTGGCGGGGTTAGTCCCGTGCGCCGAATCAGGGATGATCACCTTGTTCCGGTGCCCCTGGCCGATGGACGCCTGATACGCGCGGATGATGGCCAGGCCCGTGAACTCCCCGTGCGCGCCCGCCGCCGGCTGGAGGGTGAACTTGTCCATCCCGGCGATCTCGCACAGGTACCTCTCAAGCTCGAATATCATCCTGAGCAAGCCCTGAGCGCCGGCCTCGGGGACGTAAGGGTGGACGTTGGCAAACCCTGGCAGGCTGGCTGTTTCCTCGTTGATCTTGGGGTTGTATTTCATGGTGCACGACCCGAGGGGATAGAAATCGATGTCCACCCCGTGGTTCAGCCTCGACAGGCGCACGAAATGGCGGACCACGTCCACCTCCGAAACCTCAGGGAGGTCCGCCGGCTCCTTGCGGAGGGAGCCAGGCGGCAACATCGAAGTGAGCTCCTTCCTCGGGACATCCAGTTCCGGCAACGAGTACGCCGTTCGGCCCGGTGAGGAAAGCTCGAAGATCAGCGGCTCCACGGTCTTCACCCGGCAATCACCTCCAGGGCTGAAACCAGGCCGTCGATTTCTTTGCGCGTCCGCTTTTCGGTCACCGCGAACATCGCCAGGCCCGCGTACTCGGGATAGAAGCGGCCAACGTCGACCGGGCCGAGTATCTTCCTCCCGGCCAGGCCCTCCTGGAGCCTGGCGGCCGGCACCGGGGCCTTGACAACGAACTCGTTGAAAAACGTCCCCGCAAAGGCCGGCTGAAAGCCAGGCAACCGGGTGATCCGCTCGCGGGCGTAATGGGCCTTGTGCAGGCACTGGGAGGCAACTTCGCGGAGCCCCTCCTTGCCCATCGCGGACAGGTAGACGCATGCCGCGAGGGCGCAGAGCGCCTCGTTGGAGCAGATGTTGGACGTCGCCTTCTCGCGCCGGATGTGCTGTTCCCGGGTCTGCAGGGTCAGAACGAAGGCCCGCTGCCCCCTGCTGTCAACCGTCATCCCGGACAGCCGTCCGGCCATCCTCCGCTGGTACTTTTCCAGGCAGGCAAAGAAGCCCAGGTGCGGACCCCCAAAGCCCATCGGAATGCCCAGCGGCTGGCCCTCACCGCAGACCACGTCGGCCCCGAAGGCGCCTGGAGGCGTGAGGATCCCCAGCGCGATCGGGTTGGCGACGACGACGAACAGCGCGCCCTTGGCGTGGGCGGCCTCGGCCAGCTCCGCGAGCGGCTCGATGACCCCGAAGAAGTTCGGATACTGGACGATCAAGCAGGTTGTGTCCTCGGTCAGCAGCGATGCCGCGGATGCCGTGCTGGTAGTGCCGTCCGGGCTGATCGCCGCCTCGCTGAACGTGACCCCTTGACCCGCGGTGTAGGTCTTGCACACGGACCGCGTGTCGGGGTGTACGGCCCTCGAGACGACGACGTGACGGCGCCGGTTGCTTGCCATCGCCAGCAGGATGGCTTCGGCCGCCGCGGACGGGCCGTCGTACATCGATGCGTTGGCCACGTCCATCCCGGCGAGTTCAGCGATCATCGTCTGGTATTCGTAAATGCTTTGCAGCGTTCCCTGACTGACCTCGGGCTGGTATGGAGTGTACGCCGTGTAGAACTCGTTGCGCCCGGTTATCTCTGCTACCACTGACGGGATGTAGTGGTCGTAGGCACCGGCCCCCAGGAAACAAGCGTAGTCGTCGGCCGCCCAGTTCAGGCCCGCAAGCGACTTGAGGTAGCGGCGCAACTCGGACTCGGCCATCGGGGGCGGGAGGTCAAGCGGGCGCTTGAGCCTGGTTTCGTCGGGAATATCGGAGAACAGCTCAGCGATGTCCTTGGCCCCGACGGCCGCGAGCATCAGTCGGCGGTCCTCGCCGGTGTTGGGCAGGTAGCGCATCTTAGTGGTGCCCCGCCTTGGCCTCTTCCTCGGCGTGCTTCTCGTAGGCCTTGACGTCCAAGAGCCTCTCAAGGTCCTTGGGATCCGACATCTCGACCTTCATGAACCAACCTGCGCCGTGGGGATCGGAGTTGACGGTGCCCGGCTCGTCGTTGAGCGCTTCGTTGACCTCCATAACCTTGCCGCTGACGGGCGAGTAGCAGTCGGAGACCGCCTTGACCGATTCAACGACCCCAAAAGCCTCGCCCTGACGGACGTCCTGGCCGACCTCCGGGAGCTCCACGAACACAATGTCTCCCAGCTGGTCCTGAGCGTAGTCTGTCAGACCTACGATCCCGGCGTTGCCTTCCACCCTCACGTACTCGTGGGTCTTGGTGTACTTGTAGTCAGCTGGATACGCCATCGGTTACGCCTCCTCTCACTTTCTCGGACGCCTATAGAACGGGGTCCGGACGACCTTGGCCGTCAGGGCCCTGCCCCGAACCTCCACCTGAAGCTCAGTGCCGGCCGCCGAAAGGGCCGGCGGAACGTACGCCATCGCGATGTTTTTCCCCAACGTCGGGGAGTACGAGCCGGTCGTGACGTAGCCGACCTGCCTGCCCTGATAAAGCACCGGATAGTTGTGGCGCGGAATGCCCCTGTCGACCATCTCCAGGCCGATCAGGACCTTGGACAGGCCCTTGTCCTGGCGCTCAAGGAGCCCCTCCCGGCCGATGAAACCGGGCTTGTCCAGGCTCAAGAAGCGCGCCAGGCGCGCCTCAAGGGGGGACGTATCGGCGTCGAGCTCCTGGCCGTAAAGCGGCATCCCGGCCTCAAACCGGAGGCTGTCGCGGGCCCCGAGCCCGATCGGCTTGATGCCGAAATCCTCTCCCGCCTCCATGATCGCCTCCCAGAGCTCGACCGCGTCCCCGGGCTTGCAGAAGACCTCGAAGCCGTCCTCGCCCGTGTAGCCGGTCCGGGAGATCATGACCTCAAATCCGGCTACCTTAGCCTTGGGAATCACGTAGTAGTACTTGAGCTTTGAAAGGTCGGAGCCGGTCAGCTTCTGAAGGGTCGCTTCGGCGTACGGGCCCTGGAGGGCCACCTCTCCGGTCTCCGCGGAGATGTCCTTGACCTCGACTCCGGGAAAGTCCTTCACGTGCCCTTCAAGCCAGGCGATGTCCTTTTCCGCGTTTGAAGCGTTGATTACGAGGTAATAATCGTTTTCTCCCAGCTTGGTCACCATCAAGTCGTCGACCACGCCGCCGCTGGGGTACAGGAGGTGGGTGTAGTAGATCTGGTTGTCCTTCATCGTCGAGAGGTCCCGCGAGACCATCCGCTGCAGGAACTGAAGAGCCCCCTCGCCCTTGACCGTTGCCTCCCCCATGTGCGAAACGTCGAACAGCCCCACGCGCTCGCGGACCGTCCGGTGCTCATCCAGGATCCCGGAGAACTGCACCGACAGGGCCCAGCCCCCAAAATCCACGACCTTGCCTCCGTACTTGAGGTGCATCGGGTAGAACGGGGTCTTCTGAAGGTTCTCGTGCTCGTCCAACGGTCCACCTCCTGTCAAGATAGGGCCGCCCGCCTGGCCGCAAAGCACCTGTCATACCCCGGGGCGGGTCCGCAGTTTATCATGCCCCCGGCCGTCCGGCAGCCGCCGGCGGGCACTCGGGACGGCGGCCACTCGAGACGGCCCTTGTGCGTCCGGCCCCACAAAAAGGCGAAAGGACAGGAAACCAGACGCGACCATGCGCCTTGGCAAGCCCTGTCCTTTCACCTGAGAGATTCTCCAGGGGCCACGGACCCTGGCTACTTCCCCTTTGGTGCCCCCGACGCCCCCCGTACATCCAAACAACGGGGCTCGCGAAGCGAGGTCTCTCCAGAGCTGCGTCCCGCGGCAGTGTTGGCACCTGAGAGTTTCACGCCCCGGCCGGGCGCTTGCTCCTTCGGTAGCCCGGTCAGCCGGACTTCTCCCGCCGCATTCATCCGCTCTGTTATTCGGTTCTTGGTCTTGAACCTAGTTTACCAGTGGGGAGGCCTCTTGCCAAGGATGGGCCGGGGCCGGCGGGCCGGGAGCGGGGCCGGCGGGCTTTGCCTCCCGCGTCACGGCGCGGACGTCGAATAAGCCCCGGCGCGGCATAAACACTAAGCCCGGGGTGTGCGCATGAGAACCAGAACTGCGCTGGCAGCGGCTCTGGCCCTGCTCGCCATCTTCGCGCTGGTGATCGCCGGAACGGTGGTCGCCTCCCGCCAACCCGGTCTTCCGGCGGACGCCCTTGCGGCGTTATCCAGATCGGTGGGCGCAGCACGCGGCACGGCCGGCCTGCGCGTTCTGGAGGTCGAGCGCATAGGCCCGGATTTTGCCGTGATCTACGCCCTCTCGGGCAGCCCTGGCGCGGCGCTGCTGATCTCGTCCGCCGACGATTGGTCCGTGGAGGGCGCACCGGATCCCTTGGGGCTGCTCATACCGGCTCCGCACAAGACCGGCTCGGCCAGCCTGGTGGCGGATGACCTCCAGGTGGTGTTCCTTGCGGTGCCGGACAGGAGGGTCCGCCGGGTAGCCGTCCGGTTTCCTGCGGACGGGGTGGTCTTGACCGCCGAGAGGCGGCGCACGTATGTCATCGTTTGGCGTCCGGCGGCCGGCCAGGCACTATCCTACCTGGTAGAGAGCTTTGACGGGGCTGGCCGCAGGCTCAGCCCGTGAGGCCCCGGTCCCCCGCTGAGGTCGTACCCGTGCATTCTGTCGAAGACCCGTGAGCGTTTTCGACACTCTCGAACGGTCCGTGCCGTGCCTCGACGCGGTGGCGCATGGAGGCGCTTTGTGTCTTCCAGCGGGCGACCTAAATCGACAGCAACGAAGCGACAGGTGTTGTTGCAGAACCCATGTCAGGATTTTCGGTCAGGGGGGGGAAGGGACGTGCGCCTAGGACCGTGGACGGCAGGACATTGCCCTTACATCCTCGGCCCGATGAGGTTTCCAGACTCGTACCGCCTGAGCCCGGCGCTAAAGAGCACCTGCCCGGCGGCCAGCCAGGCGGCCGCGGCAAGAAGGGCCACGACCAGGAAGCCGGTATTGGCCCGGCGCATCAGCTCCACGGGCATGTGGTTGATGAATCCCGCCGGAATCAGGGTAAAGAGGATCACCCTGACAGACCCGCCAAAGACGGTTCCGGGATAGGTGCTGAAGTGGATAACGGCGTTCTCTATCTGCTGGGCGAGGACCTCTGCGTGCCCGGCGTAAAAGGCGAGGCTCTGGAACACGATCCCGCTGCCCAGGAGAAGACAGCCGGACGTCAGCGCCCCAAGTGCAAACAAGACCAGTCTGGGGGCTGTCGGCGTGCCCCAGAGCGCGAACACGGCCAGACCAAAACCCAGATCGCCCCACCCCGTCGGCGCCGCTCTGCTCATCAGGACGTGCCAGAGCGGGCTCTTGGGCAGGACGAGGTAGTAGTCAAGCTGGCCCTCGACTATTACCCCGGCGAGCGTCCGCCACGCGCCAAAGAGCACCTCGGCAAGCCCGAAGCCGGTTGCGACTATCGCCCACAGCATCAGCACATCCTGGCGCTCCCAGCCCTTTAGGACAGGAAACCGGTTGAAGAACAGCGCCCAGTAGGCAAGCCACAGCGAGTCGTTCACGACCATGCCGAACACCTGGGCAAAAAACGCCGCCCGGTACTCCATGGCCATCGCGACGTTGGCCCGGAGGTATGCCGACAGCAGCCTCAAGTGGGCACCGAGGCGGCCGGGCGCCGTTCTACCCTCCATGTACGTTCACCCGCCTGATGCCCGCCCTGAAGACGGCCATGCACAGGAGGCCTGCGCCCAGCAGCCATCCCAGCTGGGCAAGGATGACCGGCCCGGCGGCCAACGGCTGCCGGCCGACCAGCAGCCGCGCCGGCGCATAGATGATCATGCTCAAAGGAAGCCAGCCTGCCACGTCCCGGAGCAGCCTCGGGAAGATCTCCAGGGGCAGCATCATCCCGCCGAGAAGCATCAGCAGGCGGTCGTAGAGCAACGCGAAGGGCCCGGTTTCCTCCACCCAGAAGGCCAGCAGGCCGACCGAGAACGCGAGGAAGAAATCGATCGTCGCGGCCAAGAACAGGGCGAGCAGAAACACCGCGAGATTGGCGAGATGGAAACTTGGCGGTCCAACCGTGGCGGTGACGACCAGCCCGGCAACCGCGAACCCGGCTATCCCCCTGGCGGCGGCCTCGCCAAGTGTCTGCGCATAATGGAACAGGACGTAGCTGTAGGGACGGCTGAGCGTATAGGCGAGAGAGCCGGACTTGACCTCGGTATCGACCCTCCCCGCGAGGCGCGGGCGGGCGTAGATGATCGACTCGGTTATCACAAGGTACCAGATCATGTCACGCAGCTCGAAACCCTCGATTATGCCTCCAGGCGTTCCGGCGTACACCACACGCCAAAGGACCGAGAAGACGTACAGTATCAGGACCAGCGTAAGCGAGCGGAGGAGGTACTCGCCCCGGTAGGCGACAGCCGTCGCCAGGCCGATGCGGCTCACGGCGAGGTACTTGGCAACCCTGGCGGCAATGCGCCGTCGCCCGGGGCCGGCCTCCACAGGGCTCACTGGCCGGCCTCCTGCCGGTAAATCATCCCGATCACCCGTTCGAGGGGCGGATCGCTGACGCTCAGGTCGAGCACCTTGTTGGCCTCGAGAAGCCTTCTGACCACGCACTCAACGGGCTGCACCTCGGAGTCCACCTCCAGCTTGATGCCGACCTGGGTCTTCTTGAGGACTCTGACGCCCGGCATTTCCGGCACCGTTCCCGGTCCACCGAGGAGCAGGTCGATCACCTTGGTCCGCATGAGCATGTGCTTCAGGTGGGAAACCCGGTTGTCGTAGATCACCTGGCCGTGGTTGATGACGACCACGCGCTTTGCCAGTTCCTCGATGTCCCCGACATCGTGCGAGGTCAGGAAGACGGTCAGCTTCTCGTCAGCGTTAAGCCGGCGCAGGGTCTCGCGGATGGTGCGCTTGGCCAGCACGTCCAGCCCGATGGTCGGTTCGTCGAGCAGCAAGAGCCTGGGACGGTGGAGGAGAGCCGCGGCCAGCTCGCAGCGCATGCGCTCGCCCAGCGAGAGCTTGCGGACCGGGGTGTCGAGATATGGGCCCACTCCGAACGCCTCAACCAGCTGGTCCCGGCGGTCGCGGTAGGCCCTGGCGTCCAGCTCGTAGATCCTCGCAAGGAGGTCAAAGCTGTCCAGCGGGGGCAGGTGATACCAGAGCTGTGACTTCTGTCCGAACACGGCGCCGATGAAGAAGGCCAACTGCTCGCGCCGGCTCCAGGGCTCGTAGCCGAGCACAGATGCCCTTCCGGAGCTGGGGTAAAGAATGCCGGTCAGCATCTTGATCGTGGTCGACTTCCCGGCCCCGTTCGGCCCGATGAAAGCCAGGAGCTCGCCGCTCTCGACTGTCAAGCTGACCTCCCGGACGGCGGAGACCTGGCGGTACGTGGGACGGACCAGCGCACGAAAGCTGCCCGCCAGCCCGGGCGGTTTCACCCGGACGGTAAAGGTCTTGCTGAGGCGATCAAGGACCACTGCCGCAGACAGGCTGCTCCCCTCCCGGTGGGTTTGAACCATAATAACACCCCGGCGGAGCTTTGTCCGGAGTGTACTCCACCTGGCTACCAGGGCCTGCTATACTTAGGAGCTGGACCTGCCGGGACGCGCCAGCCGGCGCCCGGATTCAGATGCCGTCTTTTCGGGGGTGTGACGATGAGCGAGCCAAGACAGCCAGGACCAACGTCTTCCGGGGCTCAAAGGCCAAAGCGGAGAAAGGACCGGAGAGGCCGGGGCTTGCACTGGCGCGACCCGCTGACCTGGGTTTCGATAGTGGTGTTGCTGGCCGTCGGCTTCGGGGGAGGCTACGCGGTCTGGTGGAGGACCTGGCAGGCCGACCAGGCAAGAGAGCTCGATTGGTACGTAAACACAAGCCAGCTGCACCTGAGGGATTTCGGGACCTGGTGCGACACCTTTTTCAACAGCCGCGACCTAAACACCCTTGCCCGGCTGTCACTCAGCGCGAGCAGCCTCAACGGGACTCTCATGCAGCTCCCGACACGCGGGCCGGCGGACTGGAAGGCTGAGATGGTGCTGCTCGCAAACACCATAAACGGACGGCTACGCGCGGTCTTGGACGCCCAGATAAGCAACAAAGACGAGGAGGTTCTCGCGTCGGTAGCGGAGAACCTGCCTGCACTTCGCGACAGGCTGCACGATCTCGACGTCGCCCTCGAGAGAACGGTCGTCCACGCAAACCAGCAGCCAAAGAGGGCTGACTGGTCGGCCGAGGTCACCGAAGGCCTGCTGGCCGCCTTACGGGCGGCATACCAGGAAGCAGCCAAGCTGCCTGAATCTTGACGCTGAGACCGCCTGTGGCGGCGGCGCAGGGCAAGTGCAGGGCGGGGCCCCCTGGCCCCGCCCCCTCGCTCCGGGTAAGGCGTGCTCTACCCCGGCATGTTCCGGTACTTGGATTGTGCCTGCGAGATGTCCTGATCGGTGGCCTGCTTCACGTTGTACCAGCCACGCTGTGACGCAGCCTGGAAAAGCTTCGCCTGCAGCTGGTGGTCCTCGTGGAGGACGTTAAGCAGGTCCGCCCGGAGCTCGTCGCTGGTAGCCTCGTTGGCATAGGTGTTCACGGTGCCTGCCAGGAACTTCTGCGTGGAGATGCCGTCGTCAACGATCTCTTTCTCCGTCATCGTGCCCTGTCCCCGGTTTCCGCCGGCTATTGACATGCTCAACCCCCCTTAACGAAGATGCCTCAGCAGAGTGTTGTAGTGCTCCCGTTGCCGCCTCGCAACGTCCGTGAACAGGTCCCTCAGCGCGGGGTCGGTCACCTGGCCGGCGTATGCCTGGTACTTTGTTGCCGCACACTGCTTCTGTGACAGGATGTCGTCCAGGGCCGAGAGCTCCTTGCTGGTCCTTTGAGCCATGCCGCTCACCTCCGGTGATTAGCATGGCCCGCATACTGCCATGACTAAACCCTGGCTTCAAACTCGTCGCTGGCCCGGGCCGTCGTTGCCGGGTCTGTGAGCAGGCGCGCGGCAGTCAGGGCAAGGGCCTTGGCCCCGAGGATCAGCCCCTCGTGCCCCCGGGTGGACACGGCAGCCTCCGCAAACTCCCGCGAATGACCAGGTATCGGGTCGTCACAGATCGCGATGTACGGGTGGATCGCCGGGACCACCTGACTGACGTTTCCCATGTCGGTCGAACCCGAGCCCCTCCCGGGGTCCGCGTAGACCTCGGCGCCCAGCCCGCGCATGCTCTCGGCCCACAGGCGGGTTAGGACCTGGTGGGCGATCAGGTTGTCGTAAGGGTGGGCGGTGCTCCGCCAGGAAACCTTCGCGCCGGTGGCGAGGCTGGCAGCGCGCGCGCAGTTGCGGATCTTCTCGACGACCTCCTTGAGATAGCCCTTGTCGGCGGCCCGGGCGTACATCCTTATCTCGGCGTACTCCGGCACGATGTTCGGAGAGACACCGCCCTTGGTGATGATCCCGTGGATCCGGACATCCGGGGTCACGTGCTGGCGCAGCGCGTTCACCCCGCTGAACGCCAGCATCGCAGCATCCAGCGCGTTTATGCCCTCGTGCGGGATGGCGGCCGCGTGGGCGGCCCTGCCCCGGAAAGCTATCTCAAACGCCTCTCTGGCCAGGGTCGGCGTGCCGAGCAGATTCCTCGACGACGAGTGGACCATCAGCGCCGCGTCAACGCCCTCAAAGGCCCCGTGGTTGACCATCACAACTTTGCCGCCGGCGCCGTCCACCGCCCCTTCCTCGGCCGGCGTACCGAGGATGACCAGCCTGCCGGGCCAGCACGCCCGGAGGCCCGCCAGGGCAAGGCCGGCGCCTGTGCTGATTACCCCGTGCAGGTTGTGGCCGCAGGCGTGCCCTATCTCGGGAAGCGCGTCATACTCGGCCAGAAGGGCCACCGCCGGGCCGTCGTCCTGCCCCTGGAGTTCGGCCCGGAAGGCCGTCGGCATGCCTGCGTAGGGGCGCTCAACGGAGAAGCCGGCCTCCTTGAGGATTTCGGTATGCCACGCCGACGCCTTGTGCTCCTGGAATCCGAGCTCCGGCTCCCGGCCTATGCGGTCGCTGAGCTCCACGAGCCTCGCCTGGATGCGGTCAACCGCCTCTATGAGGCCTGCTCTCAACTGCGGGTCAAGCGGGGATACCTCCACCGGCACCTCACCTCTGCTAGGAAATCTGCCCGTTTGTTTGACCCGGCCGGGCGGGACTCCTCCCCTCGTGAAGCGGGGTTCGCGGAGGGGCCTCCGGAGGGGGCTCCTGGGGGGCCTCCGGAAGGGGATTCCGGGAGGGCCTCGTGCTTTAGCATAGTAATGTGATAGCGTAGAAAGGTGGCTGCCGGATGACTATGGGTTGCGTGGGCTCGCAGTCCTCCGGCGAGGCGCGAGCAGCTCTCGGACGACGGCGAAAGCGCAGCCGGACAGGGCTGAAGGAGGTTTCCGGGCTATGAAAGTAGCAGTGATCGACTACGGTCGCGGCAACATCCACAGCGTCTGCAAGGCCGTGACCCAACTTGGAGCGGAACCGGTGATCGCCGCGGAGCCTACCGCGGTCTCCGGCCAGGGCATCGCCATCCTGCCGGGCACAGGTGCCTTCTCCGACGCGATGACGGGCCTCGCCGCGCGAGGGCTCGACACCGCTGTCCGTGGTTTCGCCGCTCAGGGAAAGCCCCTGCTCGGGATCTGTCTTGGCATGCAAGCGCTGATGACACAGGGAGACGAGGGCGGGACAAGGGCCGGGCTGGGCTGGATTCCGGGGACGACGCGGCTGCTTCGGGCCGGGGGCCGCAAACTACCGCACACAGGTTGGAACTCGGTGGAGTTCCTTCGGGGGTCGGACCTCACGGCGGGGATCCCAAGCCAGACGTACTTTTACTTTGCGCACTCGTATGCGGTCGTTCCCGAAGACGGCTTTGACGTGATCGGTCTGACCTGCTACGGTGAACGGTTTGCCGCTATGATCGGCCGGGGCCGGATCTGGGGCGTGCAGTTTCATCCGGAGAAATCAGGACGCCAGGGACTCAGGTTGCTGGCCAACTTTCTCAGCCTAGGAGGCGATCCCCGGTGACGCTTGCAAGGAGGCTGATCCCCTGCCTTGACATCCGTGAAGGGCGGGTGGTCAAGGGGGTAGGCTTCAGAGCGCTGGTCGACGCGGGAGATGCTGTCCGGCTGGCCGCGGCGTACGACGCCCAAGGGGCCGATGAACTGGCTTTTCTCGATATCACGGCGTCCACAGAGGGCCGGCGCACATTCACGGACCTGCTCCAGCGGGTCGCCGAGCAGGTCTTCATCCCGGTGACCGCGGGGGGTGGCGTTGGTTCGGTCGAGGATGCCGGCCGCCTACTCCGGGCGGGAGCAGACAAGGTGACCGTGAACACGGCGGCCGTCGACCGCCCGGAGTTGCTGGCTGAGGCGTCTCTGGCCTACGGAGCGCAGTGCATCGTGCTCGCGATTGACGCCGCGCGGCGGGAGCCCGGCCGGTGGGAGGTGTTCACCCACGGTGGAACGCGGCCCCGCGGCCTGGACGCAGTCGAGTGGGCGGTCAAGGCCGCATCGCTGGGTGCGGGAGAAATACTCTTGACCAGCATTGATGCCGACGGCAGGCAGGCAGGCTACGACCTCGGCCTGACCCGGGCGGTCGCTGAATCAGTGCCGGTTCCGGTCATCGCCTCGGGCGGGGCGGGGTCGGCGCAGCACATCCTCAAGGTCCTGACCGAGGGCAAGGCGGACGCGGCCTTGCTCGCGTCTCTTCTGCACTTCGGGCGGACTACTGTCCGCGAACTCAAGTCAGTCCTCGCGGCAGCGGGCGTCCCTATCCGGGCCTGCTGAGAGGCTGGTGCGTCCCGGGATCGGCCGTCAGGACTAGCCCGGTAGAGCTGGCCTGTTGAAGCGCCGGCTGCTGGCGCCGGCTGCTGGCGCCCCCTGTCTCTTATCCTTTGGCGGTGGTATAATCGCCAGGATGCACATCTCACAGGGGGATGCGATGGACAGCCCTCCGAAGGGGATCTGGCGGGTCCGCAATCTGGTGGCTGCTCTGGTCCTGAGCGCTATGACGGTCCTGCTGGTGCTCAGGGCGACAGGAGGGGCCCCTGATCTCGCGGCCCTGAAACGCATCCGTTTCTCCTACCTGCTCATCTGTTTTGGGCTCGTCCTCGCAGAGTGGCTCCTTGAAGCCTGGCGCCTGTGGCTCCTCAGCCGCGCCATCGGGGACAAAGTCACGGTCCGGGGGGTCTTGAGGGCCGTTTTCGTGGGGGCTTTCTTTGCCCGGGTTACTCCTTTCAGCACGGGCGGTGAGCCTTTCCAGGTCTACGCACTGCACCGCGACGGGGTCCCCATCGGTCACGCCACCGCCGTGGTCGCCGTCAAGGCGATCCTCAACGGCTTGACGCGCCTCGGGCTGGGGCTGGTCATTCCAGGATGGGCGTTCCTGACGACCAGGGCCTGGCGCCTCGGCCGGGCGGCAAGCATCGCCCTGTGGGTCGGCCTGGCTGTGTACCTTGGGATCCTTGTCGTCGCGCTGGTTGCTGCTTTCTTCTATACCCGTGGCTGGGATCCCGGCACGTACTTCAGGCGTTCGCGGTGGCTCAGGAGGTTCTTTGCGCACGAGAGGCTCGAGTTGATCGTGGACCTGTTCGAGGAGCACTTCAGGTCGTTCATGGGCGCTCTCCAGCATTTTGGCAAAGACCGCCGGAACACCGTTGTGCTGGTCGGCATGCTTACCGTCGCGACGTGGGGCGCCGTGCTCGCGGTACCGGTGATCCTGGTCCGCGCCCTGGGAGGAGGGTCGCCGGCCGGCGAGCTGGCCGTCACTGCGATCGTTTTCTATCTCGCCGTCAGCTACGCGCCCACCCCGGGCTCAAGCGGGGCTTCCGAGGCCGGTTTCGCCATTCTTTTCGCCCCGTTTGTCCCCCTCCCGTTGCTCGGCGTGCTGGTCATCATCTGGCGCCTCTTGACCCACTACCTCGGGTTGCTGCTGGGCTTGCTGGTGACTGCACTAAGCCTTAGGCGGAGCAAGACAAAGCCGTACGAGCGGGCCACAGGCCACGACCGGCCCGTCACGGGAGCCGGAGAGCACCCGGGCAGGCAGTGCTGAAGGGCCGGTTCTTAGGGCTTGGCTTAGGGCTTGGCGTCCGGGCCCCCACGGGCCTCCGACCTGGTTTCCTCCGCAGGTAAGGACGGCTCGGGAGCGGCAGCCGGTTCACCGCCCTTGCCCTGGCGGAAACCCGCGTACACGGACCGGCCGAGCATCCGGTCGTATGCCGACCAGTCGCCGGCAGTAAAGGTCGAGAGAACCTGCTCAAACTGCTTGAGCCTAGCGCTGCTGAGGTCGGCCAGGAACAACGCCATGGCCTCCATGGTCTGCGGCATGATCGGCGCCCCGTGTTCGAGCTCGCCGTGATGCGACAGCATGAGGTGCGTAAGGTGGTCCGCCAGGTCTTGCGGGAAATCCGGGACCGTGCTCAGCAGGCGGTCCAGCATTCTGAGTCCGACGGCGACGTGCCCGACCAGCCTGCCCTCGTTGGTCATCTCGATGCCCCCGGTAACGTGGTACTCCCTGGTCTTGCCGATGTCGTGCAGCAATGCGGCGGTCACCAGCAGGTCGCGCTGGAGGATGGGAAACAGCTTGCAGGCCGCCTCGCAGAACTCGACTACCTCCAAGCTATGCTCGAGGAGTCCGCAGACATAGGCGTGATGCACCTGTTTGGCCGCCGGGAGGCTGGTGAACGCGTCGTAGAACTGCCGCTGGGAAAAGAGAGCGCGCAGCAGCCGGCTCAGGTTGGGTTCGTCGATGCTCAGGATGGTGCGCTCCAGTTGCGCCTTGAGCTTCCTCGGGTCGGCCGTCCCGGTAGGCACGAACTCCGCAAAGAGCTTTGGCTGCGGGTTCTCCACCACGACCACCTGTTGTACCGAGAGCTGGACTTGCCCCTGCCAGTCCTCCGCCGTGCCGACCACCCTTACCGGCTGGCCCTCGGAAAGAGAGGCGGCCACCTCGTCCGCCCCGTCCCAGACCCTGCCTCGTATCTGCCCGGTCTTGTCGGACAGGTGGAGAGTCAGGTAGTTGCCGCGAGTCGGGTCGCGGAACGGAGACAAAACCATCTTCTGCAGGTAAAAGGTGGAGTCAACCTTGTCCTGTGGCCGTATGTCACGAACGTATTGCTTTGGCACACGGCATCCCTCCCGGTGGAGGGGTTCGACCAACTGGGCGCCTGACCTGCCCGCCGCCACACGGCTCCGCTAACCGGTGGAAACCCATGAGACGGTGCCGGGGGGCGCGGCGAGCAAGTCCGCGGCCAGGCTCAGCTGTTCGTCAACCGGCCCGGGACCGGTCCCCATCGGCGAGGTACGGCGCCCGACCCCCGACCGCGGCGTCAGAACTGCATAGACGCTGCCGTCAAGCGCGGGGTGGAAGCCCTGCAGAACCTCAAGGGGAAGCTCCCCGAGCGGGACGCCCTCCGCCGCGGCCCGCGCCACAGCTCTGCCTGCGATGGCATGGGCCTCCCGAAACGGCACACCCTTGGCCGCCAGATAGTCCGCGAGGTCCGTCGCATCGGTGTAGCCGGCCGCCGCCGCCGCGAGCATCCGGTCCGCCCGGAAGGTGCTCGCCGCAATCACTTCCGCCGCGATCCTCAAGCAGGCCGATACGGTATCCAGCGCGTCAAACGTGCCTTCCTTGTCCTCCTGCATATCGGTGTTGTAGCTCAGCGGTAGGCCCTTTAGCACCATGAGCAGGCCGACGAATGCCCCGGCGACGCGGCCCGCCTTGCCCCGGAGGAGCTCCCCGATGACAGGATTGCGTTTCTGGGGCATGATGCTTGAGCCGGTAGTCAAGGAGTCGGGCATCTCGAGGAAACCGAACTCCGACGAAGACCAGAGCACCAGCTCCTCGCCCAGGCGCGAGAGGTGAATCGCCACAATCGAGCAACACGCCAGGGTTTCGAGGATGAAGTCTCTGTCGCTGACGGCATCCATGCTATTCGCGTACCGCCTGTTGAAACCAAGCTCTCTGGCGACCGAATCCGGGTCGATCGGGAACGTCGTGCCGGCAAGCGCTCCGGCGCCGAGGGGCGACGTGTCGACCCGGCGGCGGCAGTCCGCAAGGCGCTCCCGATCTCTCTGGAGCATGAAGAAGTACGCCAGCAAGTGCTGGCTGAGGGCGACCGGCTGGGCCCTTTGGAGGTGCGTATAGCCCGGAAGGACGGTGCCTTGGTTGGACCGCGCCTGTTCCAGCAGGGCAGTCTGGAGGGCGTGGAGGTCCTGCTGGATTCCGTCGACGGCATCGCGTACGAACAGATGCATATCCAGTGCCACCTGGTCATTTCTGCTTCGTGCGGTATGCAACTTGCCGCCGGCGGCCCCTATCTTCTCCCGCAGCCGGGCCTCCACGTTCATGTGAACGTCCTCGTGCTCCAGCCGCCAGGGAAAGCGACCATCCTCAATCTCCGCGGATATCTCGTCCAGTCCTTTGAGGATCAGCTCAAGCTCCGGGGCCGAGATGATCCCCTGCCCGGCCAGCATCCGGGCGTGAGCGCGGCTCCCCCGGATGTCCTGAGGCCACAGCCGGCGGTCGTAGGGAAGCGAGGCCGTGAATCTCTCCGCCGCGGGGGCGGTCCCGGAGCTGTACCGGCCTCCCCAAAGCTTGCCACTTGCCTTTTCCCCGGTCTCCGGCGGGGCGGGCGGACGCTCCCTCACGCCTGACCTGCCTCGCCGCCGCCTGAGCCCAGATCGGCGCCCACGCCAGCCACGGCCCTGCCCTCCTGCGGGGTCCTTGCCGCCTCAGCCTTCGCACGCTCAAGACGCGCAGCGATCCTCGTCGGGAGCCCCCAAACCTCTATGAACCCGACGGCGGCGGCGTGGTTGTACTCATCGCCCTTGTCATACGTGGCCAGGGCGAAATCGTAGAGCGAGTAAGGTGAGGCACGCCCGACGACGATCATATTCCCGTGGTGCATCTTCATGCGCACGGTCCCGGTGACGTTTTGCTGGGTCTTGTCGATGAAGGCGTCAAGGGCCGCCCGAAGAGGCGAGTACCATAGCCCGAAGTACAGAAGCTCCGCGTACTTGGCCTCGATCGATTGCTTGAAGTGAGCCACCTCGCGTGGGAGCGTCAGATCCTCGAGGTCCCTGTGGGCTGCGAGCAAGACGGCGGCGGCCGGGGCCTCGTAGATCTCCCGGGATTTGATTCCGACGAGACGGTTCTCGACGTGGTCGATGCGGCCGATGCCCTGCAGGCCGGCGATCCCATTGAGCGCGGAGACCAGGTCGACCGGGGCAAGCCGTTCTCCGTTGAGCGAAACCGGCATTCCCTGCTCAAACCCGATCTCGACGTAGGAGGGCTCAGCCGGGCAATCGCCGGACGACCTGGTGAGTACGTAGACGTCCTCGGGTGGTTCCTGCCAGGGGTCCTCGAGGACCCCGCACTCCACGCTCCTTCCCCACAGGTTGAAATCGATGCTGTACGGGGTCTTCTTGGCGGTCGGCACCGGGATGCCCCGCTCGGCCGCATAGTCCATCTCCTCATCGCGGGACATCGGCCATTCGCGGACCGGCGCCACGACCCTCAGGTGGGGAGCCAGGGCCGCCGCGGAAACGTCGAACCGCACCTGGTCATTGCCCTTCCCGGTACACCCGTGGGCAATCGCGTGCGCGCCCTCGCTCGTTGCGACGTCCACCAGCAGCCTGGTGATGAGCGGGCGGGAAAGCGCCGATGCCAGCGGGTACTGGGACTCGTAGACGGCATTGGCCTTCAGGGCCCTGAAAGCAAACTCCCTCAGAAACTCCTCCCTCGCGTCAATCGCGTACGCAGCCTTGGCGCCGACGGCGAGGGCCTTCTGGCGAATCGCTTCGACATCAGCCCCCTGTCCGACGTCAGCCGTCAGGGTTATGACGTCGTAGCCATACTTCTCCTCCAGCCACTTCACGGCGACGGATGTATCCAGTCCGCCGGAGTAGGCGAGAACCACTTTCTTGGACATGGGGCTCCCCCTTCGGGCCGCCGGGATCTGGTGTCCCGCAGGCCGCTTCCGCAGCGGGCGACGGCCTACTGGATAATTATACGGGACCGGGACATAGGTATGCAACACCTGCTCAGGTACCTGCTCAGGTACCCGATTGGACTTGAGCACGATGCCGTGCCGCGGGCGAGAAGGTTACCTGCTGCGCCTGAGGCAGGCCAGCCCCAACCAGCAGAGAACCGATGCCGGCACGGCGACGCCGACGGCCGCCGGCACGGGCAGACAGAAGGAATACAGCAGCCCAAGGACCGGGAACGCAATCCAACCTGCCAGCTGATCGAAGAAACCAGGGTTGTGTCCACCGCCGTCGGCCACTCCGGGGGGCAGGTCGCAGTCGACAAGCGAGAGCATCTCCGTGGCCGACTCAGGATGCCTCCAGCCAGCCAGTGCCGCCGGGTCGTCGCGGCCCCGGAGGAGGGCAAGGCCTTCCCGCTCCCATATGACCGCTCCCTGACGGCGAAAGTCCTCCATGGCGGGCGCGATCCAGTTCGGCTCTTCCGTGTGCTGGCCACCAGTTGTCTGAAAAAGCACAAACACCGGACCTCGCCCGTCAGCCAGCTCCGGGCTCAAAACGGGATTCAGGGCCGGCTGGCCTGTGAGCAGTTGGGCCCAATAGCGCATGCCAGGAGTGGCCACAACCAGGCGTGACCCGGGGGGAAACTCCGGTCCCGCTGCTCGAAGCACCTCGAACTGCTGCCTATTCATGACCGGAACAGCCTTGACCATCGTCCAGCCCTGGAGGAGCAGCCCGAAGGAAAGAGACAGGACCACCGCGACGCGGAGAGCGGCAAGCCTTACGGAAACGCGGGCAGGCGTATCGGGCGGGCGGTCGCTCATCGCCATGAAGACCCCCGCCAGAGAAACCAGCGGAACGAAGAGCTGGACAGCAAAGCGTCCGGAGGTCAGGCCCGTCACAGCGCTGAGAGCCGCCAGGCCAGGTCCCCATGCAACAAGCGAGAGCGCGGCGAGACGCGCCCAACTCCCGGCCGCGAGGTCCCCGGCCGTGGACCTGCGGGCGACGAGGGCGGCGCCGCACACTGCGATTGGCCAGAGGGGGAGATACCGCACCACTAGGCCGGAGAAATACCACCTGAAGACAACCCGTGGCTCGTCTCCCGAAGGGCTGGAGACTAGATAGGAGGAAAGGTACCGCCCAAAGGTAGGCAGCACCGCCGGTAAGGTGACCGCTAAGACCAGAACGAGTATCGCCAGCAGCACCCGGTGACGACGAAGCGCATCCCCCAGGCGTTTGGGCCTGAGAGCCGTCAGCACCGGGCCCGGATCTGCCGTGCGCCAGCTTAGCGCGGACCAGAACAGGCCCGCAAGCACGAAGGCCATGAGCCAGGTGGCCGCCACGCCTGGGTGGCACAAAAACGCGGCGGCGCTCCATCCTGCGGTGCGCCACCGGCGGCCGCGCAGCGCCGCCGTCAGGGCCAGCAGGATGAATACGTTCGCCCACGCGTTCTTGAGCAGCCCGCTGACAAACGGAAAGGACATGAAACAGAACCCCAAGGCGACCGACCAGGTTGCAGCGACTTCGCTTTGGAGTTGCGGATCTGGACAGCCCGGCTCCCGTCCTCTGCGCACAATAGGCACAACCCAGGCGGCCGCCGCGCCCAGCAACTGAAGAGTCAGAGCCCCGGCGAGAGAGTTGCAGATGACGAAGGCAGCGCTGGCCGGCAACATCGTGGCAAACGGAAGCAACAGGAGAAAGGCCAGAGGAGGCTCGGATCCCCAAGGCCAACGGCCGGCGCGGAGGTCTTCGCACCCGATCAGATAATAGCCTGCATCCGGACCGGGCGGGGTCGGCATCGGCAGCTGAACTGCGACGTAAACCACAAGAGCCGCGGCCACCAGCGTCAGACGGAGCAGACGCAGGCGGCGGACGCTGGTGTCCAGATCGGTCCGGGCCATGACTCCCCTCCCGGGCAAGAACTGCCTCTAGCGGCCGTTGGCCCGGAGAATGACCAGTACGGTCTGCCCGAGCACCCGGAGGTCGGTCCAGATTGTGGCGGTATTCCGATAGTCCAAGTCGTAGTAGAGCTTTTCCTGGGCGGTGGCGTAGTAGCTCTCCGCCACCTGCGCCGGGCCGGTCAGCCCTGGGTGAATTGAGAAGCGTCCGGCATATCCCGGGATCTGGCGCATGAACTGCTTCACAAACACGGGGCGCTCCGGCCTGGGTCCAACCAGACTCATCTCTCCCCGGATGACGTTCAGCAGTTGCGGGATCTCGTCGATGCGAGTACGCCGGAGAAGCCGCCCGAATGACGTTACCCTTGGGTCATCCGGCCTCGCCAGGACAGGGCCGGTCGTCCGTTCGGCGTCCCTGCGCATCGTCCGGAACTTTAGGACGGTAAAGGGACGCAGATCCAGGCCAAGCCGGGTCTGCCTGTAGGTGACGGGCCAACCCGAGTTTGCGATGATCCCGGTGGATACGCAGAGCACCAGCGGCAGTGAGGCGACAAGTAGGAACAGCGCCCCGATGACATCCAGCACCCTCTTTCCGCGGCTCTGGCACCAGGCGCTTGTGGGTGCGGCCTCCGCCGTCTGGGCGGGAGACAGCTCCCAGAAGTCTACGGACGTTTCTTGGCTATGGGCGTGGACGCTGATCTCGCATTGCCCCTTTCAGCGTTGTCTCAGAGGCCGCCAGCCGCACATTTGAGAAGCGGCTTGACGGCAAGCAGGTGTCTCCACGTCGCAGCAACACCGGCGACGAGTCCTGTCTTTGGGGTCCAACTCAGAATTCGTTGCGCGAGGGCAGGGCTCAGGGCACTTCGCTCAATGTCGCCTGGCTGCGGCCTAATGCGGTCGAACTTGGGCGCACCGCCCACCGTGCGCGCTATCTCGACGGCCAGCTCGGTCAGACCCGTCTCACGGCCCGTGCTGATGTTGAAAACGCCCCAGTCCTCGGAGTCCATCGCCGAGATCAGCCCCTCCACTACATCGAGCACATACACGAAGTCCCGCGTGCGTTCGTTGCCGTGGGCCAGTCTGAGGGGGAAACCGCTGGCCATGGCCAGCAGCCAGTTCACGATCACTCCGGGCTCGTCCTTGTCTTCCTGCCCTGGCCCGTAGCAGTTGGCGAAACGCAGGACCGTGCAGCTCACGCCGGTTTCCTCCGCGCACCTCGCCACCAGCTGTTCCCCGGCTGCTTTGGACCATCCATAGGCGGACTCCGGTGATATCGGCACTGACTCCGGGATGGGCAGCGTCCGGCAGTCTCCATATACTGCTGCCGAGGAGGCGAAGACCAGGCGCGAGACCCCGGCATCCACGCACCCCTGGATCACGTTCTCCGTTGCCACGACGTTGTCGCGTATGCCTTGCACGGGGTCCCGCACAAGAGCTCTGAGGCTGCTCTGGGCAGCCAGATGGACCACGCACCGCGGAGAGATCTGGGCCAGTATAGGCCGGAAAGAAGGTTCGGCGACGTCCGCGCGAAGGAACCTCAATCTCGAGGGCACCGACCGCTGGCCCGTGCCCGGGGCCCTGCGGTCCACACCCACAACCGACCATCCCTGAGCAAGCAATTCGCGAACGAGGTGACGGCCGATGAAGCCTTGCGCGCCTGTAACCACAGCAGTATTGTCAGCCACCGGCGACCTCCCAACTGTGTCCGGTTCCTGGACACCGGGCTACATCACACAGAAAATCGACGGCTTGCGAGGTGTTGTCCAGAGAGAACAAGGCCTCGGCCCGGGCTCTTCCGGCAGCCCCCAGGGCCCGTGCGTGATCGTGGTCTCGGATCAAACCCTCGAGCGCGTCCGCAAGCCCGGTTGCAGCGGCCCCGGGGCAAACCAGCCGGCCCGTCCGGCCGTTGGCAACCGCCTCGGTCATCCCGCAGACCTCGAAGCCGACGACAGGTAGACACGCGGCCATTGCCTCGACGGCTGCCAGGCCGAGCCCTTCGGCGGAGGAAGGCAGGAGAAAGACGTCCGCGGCCCTTAGGATGTCGGGAACGTCGTCACGGTGGCCCAGCAAGACCACAGCGGCGCCTTCGCGTCGCGCACGTGCCGCTGCAGCTTCCACCGTGTCTCGCAGGGGACCGGCGCCGACCAGGGCCAGACTTGCCCTCGTTCCGCGACGGGCCAGGACCACAGCCGCCTCGATGGCCAGGAGGTGACCCTTGCCGTCCGCGAGGCGAGCCACCATGACTATCTGAGGGGGGTCGGGCGAAAGCCCGAGAGCTTGGCGCCTTTGCGAAGATGACCGGAACGGCCCCGGGCCGGGAGGGCCCAGATCGACTCCGTTGTAGATAGTAGCCGCCAGCGCCGCCGGGTAGAGACGCTGCCTCGTGATTTCCTCCATCACACCCTCCGAGACGGCGATAACACGGTCGCAGAGACCGCCGGTCAGGCGCTCCGCGAGCCGGTAAGCCAGGGCCATCACATGACCGGCCCGACGTCCTGTACCCCAGGAAAGGCCATGGCAGGTATGGGCGATGACAATTCGGGTACCCAGCCTCCGGCGGGCGGCCGCGGCAGACAGGCGCCCGATGACCCCGGCCTTCGAGCTGTGGGTGTGCACCAGGTCTGGCCGGAGCTGACAGATCAGCGACGAGATTTCAGACCAGGCAGCGACTTCCCTGAAGGGCATAACGGCACGCTGGAGGTGGTTGAGAAGGTGGGGCTTGGCTCCGGCCATTGCGGCGCGTCCCAGCAGGCCGTCTGGCCGGCCGCAGGCCACATGAACCTCGTGACCGCGGGAGAGCAGTTCCCTCGATATCGCCAACACCTGGGCCTGGGCTCCTCCCCAGACGCCTGAGGTGATCAGTTCGAGTACTTTCAGCAGGGCTTCCCCTCTCCTCGGCCGTGATTGGCTAAGACCTATATCGAAGGGCGGAGACCGAGAGAGCAGGCATGAAAGAAGCTAACCGGGAGGTGGGTCCGCCTCGCCGGCGGTGCATCGGGGAGGTATCAGTGGGCTGTCTGCGGCGTGCGGGCTGGACGCCTCACCAACTCATGAGGCGAGCGCGCTAGATCCGGACCTTCCTGGCGCAGGCGGCCACCCCTGCCGGTCTACTCCAGTTTTGGACAGAGTGGCAGTACCTCTTGGGGCCTCCGCAGGCGGAAATGCGGGGAAACCCCCTGCCGGGCAAGTGCTTCAGGGTCGAACTCACCCCACTCGGCGAGTGCAACCGTCATGCCAGCCGCGAGCCCGGCCAACATATCCCAGGGGCTGTCGCCAACGACCAGGCAATGCGCCGGCGGCAGACCGAGCCTTCTCGCCGCGAGCAGCAAAGGCTCGGGGGCAGGCTTGTGAGTCTCGGTATCATCGCTCGTCACCACTGTGTCCACTCGCCGCTCAAGATCGTGCAGAGCAAGATGGCGGAGGGCAAACAGACGGCTCTTGGAGGTAACCACGGCCAGGCGGTATTGCCGGCGCCTTAACTCGGCCAAGGTGGCTTCCCACCCGGGAAACACCCTGATCGTGTGGTCAAGCAAGGCGAGATGCCGTTGATACGCAGCGACTAAGTTGTCGGCCTGGTCCTCGCCCGCGAGCACTGCCATCTGAGCCCGCAGGGGATAGCCGAGGGTTTCCTGCAATTCGTCCCGGCGTAGCTCGCGGCCGAGTTCCTCCGCGAAAGTCGCTTCGAAAGCGATCAGGATGCTCTCGCGGCTATCGACAAGCGTCTGATCCAGGTCCATCAGGACGGCCTTGTATCTGCCCATCGTAAGCCGCGGTTCCCCCAACGCGAAAGGATACCTCGGGGTCTTCTCCGTCAGACGGGTGGATGACCTTCCGGCGGCCGTGCAGGCAGGCCAACAAGCCTCGTGGCGCGAGACCCGGCCTGCTACCTCGGAACGACGCTGGCGTCAGCGTGGGCCTGGATGTCTGCGTAACCGCGGAAGGGACCCACGCCGATCGGGATCCTCATGGACACCAGGACACAGACCGTCGGCCACTCATGTACCCGACCGGTCACCGGATCCCTGCGCACGCTCCCTTCCGGATCGATCACCTCCGTCTCGATCGTTGCTTCCGGACCCGCTTCCGGGAACGTCAAGCTGAGGTTATACATCACGTATTCCCGGGACCTGGCCCGCGCCTCCTCCGGGATCAGGACCATCCGACCCTGAGCCAGGGTGTCCAGGTCAAGGGCTTGGACCCCGGCCAGGGCACCCAGGTCGGCGGCGTGAGTAACAAGGTGGCGGGCAAGGATCGTCTGCCCCAGGGCGACGACCGCCAGTAAAGACCCCACAAGGGCCGGGAGAAAGAGCACGGTCAGCAGCCCGGCCGCCCCTCTCTCCCAGCTATGTACCCGTACGAACCTTCTCACTTCTGCTCACTGCCTCGCTCTTTATCTCAAAGGTCGCTCCGAGAAGTGCCCTCCCCACCGGCGTCCGCCACCTGTAGGTAACCTGAACGCTGACCTCCACCGGCGTACCGTAGCTCGCTGTGGAAGGCGTGATCTCCACCACCGTCTCTGTAGAGTCCAGGCAGCCCGCAAGTGAAAGCTGTTTATCAATCGCATTCCTGACGGAGGGTAGATCGCCCCCCTCGATGGCGGCCCGTCTGGCGCCTTCCCTTGCGGCGCCGGCCACGATCAGCCGTACGTTGAGAGCCATGCCTATTTCCGCCGCAAGAAACAGGATCGTCGTCAGAACGCTGAGGACAAGAACGAACTCGACCGCAGCCTGGCCCCTAGACTCCTCCAAGCTGCAATATGATCTCCTGGATGCGCTGGACCAAGACGGCCCCTAGCTCAGTCAGGGCCCCGATGAGGACGACTACGACGAGAGCGAGAAGCAGGGCATACTCGGCCGTAGCAGCTCCGCGACGCCGGCGGAGCTTGGGAGTTACGGTTTTCAGCAATCCCAACACCAGAACCTCTCCTTTCTGGGCCCCGAGGGGACCCGGATTCACCAGCCCGACCGTAGGAAGGCCAGAATATTGGGGAGCAGAACCACCACCAAGACGGCCGGGAGAAAGAAGATCATCGCACAGAAGCTGAGCCTCGATGGAAGGCTGTTTAGCCATGCAAGATAGCCATGTCGCAACCGTGCCCGTCCCAACTGCACTTGACGGGCCAGGGTGTCCGTTAGGGGGACGCCGAGTGCGCGAGACCTCTCCACGCTCGTTGAGAAGGCCTCGACCTCCTCAAGTCCCGTGTTGCGGGCCAGGCCAGCCAGGGCAGCCTCGACCGACGTCCCGGAGCTGATGTGGGCTGTCAGGTGGAGAAGCTCCGCGCTCAGTCCCCGCGACCGGCCTGGGTCAGGGTACGTCGACAGGGTCACCAGGGCCTGCTCGATAGACATCCCTCCAAGGAGGCATAGCCTTAGCTGATGAAGGAAGTCAGGCCAATCCGATCGCAGAGCCAACAACCGCGATCTTGCCCGTCGGGCCAGCCACCAGTCCACACAGGCGAGCCCGACCATCGCGCTCACGGCAACGGCCGCTGTCAGCCGGCCGGATCCCGGCATACCATGTCGAACGCTGAGAAGCACCCCGACCACGCCGCAACAGGTTGCCGCCATCAGGCGGATGGATAGGCCGATCTCAGGTTCGGGATGCAGTCCGGCCCTGCCCAGACGCTCGCGCTCTGCGGCAGTCCACTCCTGAGGAATATACCTGAGAAGCTTGTTCTTCGCCTTCTGACGCAAGCCGGAGACGCTCCGCGAGGTGATTGTACCGGCAAGGCCAAGGTTTTCCTTCAGCAGGCGCCTTCGTATCCCCGAAGCCGTCTCGAAGCCTGCAAGGACACACAGCACGGCTACCATCAGGAGAATGCACGGTACACCCGCGGGCATGACTACACCTCCCGCCGGAGGCCCCGGGGAGGTCTCTGCATCTGAGTTGATACGCCTATGCCTGCTAGCCAGAGACAGAAACCCACTGCAAGCGCCTGACGGCCGATCGGGTCGCTGGCAAGAGGCAGAACGAGATCCGGCTGAGCCAACCGCAGGAAGACCAGAAGGGCGACAGGAATCACGGCAAGAACCCTTGCCGTCCACCTCGCTTCAGCAAGCCGGGCGGACAGCTCGCCCTGTGCCAGGAGCGCTTCGTCTGCCTGGTCCAGGACAACACCCAGGAGTTCTCCCAGACTCGCGCCGGTCTTCTCGTGTAGCCAGAGCGCGTAGACAAAACCCTGATACGATGCGCTGGCTACCAGAGGCTGAAGGCGCCCATAGGCAGTCGCCATGTCCTCCCCTGCCTGGACTGCCAGCCACGCCTGGTGAAGCAGGCTATGAAGCGGCTCCGGCGCACGCTCACAGGCATGGGCCAGAGATCTGCTTGCCGTCTCGCCAGCCGCGGCCGAAAGGTGCAGCTCGCGTAGAAATGAACTGACAAGGGACCCCAGATTTCGAAAGCGTGTGGCGGCTTTCCGGCATCGCCACGCGACGACGCCCAATGACCCGACGATCAGCATTAGGGCGCGCCCGAGCATAGGTAGGCTCATGATCTGGCCCAGCAGGAGTCCGATGAGCCCGCCCGTCGCCGCGAGGCAGAACAGCGCGGTGGACGGGAGATCAGAACCCATGAGGCGGTTCACCTGGTCTGTGACCGCGTGCCTACCGGTGACGTTCCGTCTTTGGTCCCCGGCCGCCGCACCCTGGAGACGGGTGCGGATGGCGTGAATGCCAGCCCTTCTGTTGACAGCCATTCCTGAAGCCAATAGCTGGATGGCTAGCGCCAAAGCGGCTGCAACCATAACGGGCGCAAGCGCCAGCTCAGTACCCATGATCGTCCCTCATGACGACTGCTCTCGCAGTATCGATGATCCCTGACGCCCGCGTCTGGCCGGCTCGCTGGACGGAGCGCTGGGCGAGTGTCTCAAGAGCACCGCCGTCCTTCTCAGGCCGCGGGAGGAGAGGAAGGAGATGAAGCCCTTCGCCCGTCCGGGGAAGGCCGACGACCCCGATCTCGGAAAGCTGGCGGCTGCCGTTTTCGGACCTGGCGAGATGGATCACCAGGTCAAGGGCTGAGGAGACCTGGCTTTTGATGGCCGCTAAAACGACATTTCCGGCGGCCATCAGGGCCAGGTTCTCGAGCCGGTGCAGGGCGTCGCGTGCAGTGTTGGCGTGCACGGTGCACATCGACCCTGCGTGCCCTGTATTGATGGCCTGCAGGAATTCAAACGCTGAGGCATCGCGTATCTCCCCGATGACAAGGCGGTCGGGCCGCATACGCAAAGCGTTCTTCAGCAGCTGCCGGATGGTAATCTGACCAAGCCCCTCCACGTTGGGCGGTCTGGCCTCCAAGCCGACCACGTGGGCGCCGCTCAGTCTGAGCTCCGCTGCGTCTTCGATGGTGATGATCCTCTCCCGCGGCATGACCACCGACAAGAGAGCATTGAGGAGCGTCGTCTTCCCTGATCCTGCTCCTCCGGAGATGAGGAGATTCAGCCTGCCTGCCACTGATGCCTTAAGGAAAGCAGCTGTAGCTTCCGAAAGGAAGCCAAGACTCTGAAGGTCGTCAAGGCCCAGCGGGTGCTGCCGAAACCGCCTGATGGTAACGACGAAGCCTTGCCGGGTAATCGGTGGAATGACCACGTTCAGGCGAGAGCCGTCTTGAAGCCTTGCATCGACGTACGGGGACAGCGTATCGAGCCTGCGACCTAGGGGGGCGAGAAGCCGAGCCACGGTATCCCGGAGGTGCGCCTCATCTCGAAACTGAACGCCGGCGGGTCTGAGCTGGCCTTCTCGCTCCACCCAGACGTCAGCGGGGCCGTTTACCATGACATCTGTGACCAGGGGGTCCCGGATCAAGGGCTCTATCGGCCCCAGGCCCACCATCTCGTACAAGGCAACATCCACCAGCGCTTCGCGGGTGAGCCCGTCAACGACAATGCTCTCGCTGCAGATAATCGTGTCAATCGCCGGCCTGAGCTGGTTCTGAGGCATCGCTCCAGTCCTAACGCCTTCAAGCAGAGCCGGTTGGTCGCGCAGCAGCCGCTGCCGCAGAAGGTCCACAGCGGCGAGAGCGTCCAGTGCTTCCGACCCCGGCAGGCCGCCACTCGCCGCTTCAGATGGCGCCAGGCAGTCTCCCTTCCGGCGTTGGCCGTCAGAAGCATGCCTAAGGTCGTCTATCGGCTCACCTTGAAGCCGCAGTCTCTCCAAGAGACCAGGCATCAGGACCACCTCAATGGCCGCCCGGCTTCCCGGGCATCCCGTCTCCACGGCATCGGGAGGCTCCACATCCTGCGAACGGGAAGGCGGCGACCGCTGCCGCCACTTGACTCGTCCATGGGAGCCAGCGAGGCCAGCAGACGCGAGACGCGCGCGCGTGGCGAGGCAATCACAGTGGGTCGCCCGAGATAGGCTTCGTTCTCCGCCAACTGGGGTGCATCGGGGATGATCGCGGCCGGGTCCAGCCCTATGACTTCGCACGCGTCATGAACCGTAAAAGGGCTCCTCCTGCGCACCCTGTTTAGGACCACCCGAAGCCGCTCTCTGACCGGGTAGTTGAGCCGTTTGAGCAGTTCCACCATGACACGAGCCTGACGTATGGCCCCCGGCGTAACCGTCGTTACGAGAATGGCCTGCGCCGACCGCTCGAGGGCCGCATAACTCAGCGCGCAGTCGCAGTCCCCGGGGGTGTCCACAACGAGATAGCGGGCGCGGGCGGCAGCCAACTCGATGAACCGGGTGACGGCCTCCTCGGTCACCGCAGAGGCCAGCTCGGGGCGTGCCGGAGCTGCCCAGACAAGGAGGTCCAGAGAAGGGGTCCGAGACGCCCACCGGTTGAGGTCCTCAGGGCCGGGATCAGATATCCCCAACGGATCAAGCTGAGGCGTGATACCCAACCGCAGTGCCAGGTCACCGGCCTCGAAGTCCAGGTCCAGTGCGGCTGTGCTCGTACCGCGAAGGGCCAGCGCGGCCGCGAGGTTCGCAGAGACGAACGTCTTGCCGACTCCTCCTTTTGAGCCAAGAACGACGATATGCCGCCCCTTCGGAGGGTCCTTAGCCTGTGTATGGACAGCACTGAGGGAGGTCGTTAGACGGGTCCCGCTGTCGATGATCTTTGCGGCACTTTCCGACCACCGGGGAAGACGCTGGCGACCGTCGTCAGCGATGATCCAGATCTCTGGCGGCGAGCTTCCCAGGCGGCCAAGGCTTCTCAGGGCTTCCCACCCATCAACTACCTGAACCAGGCGTTGCGACACCACAAGGACGTCCGCTCCAACACGGGAGGCCAGGGGAATGGCCAGGTCAAAGCGATCCAGCCGTCCCACGTATTCGAGCTCCTCCGGGAGATCCGCACCGGCCGGCGCAACGGCGAAGCCTGTCCGCGGACGGCCTGGCTGGCTTGGCGCACGGCCAGAGTGGGCGTTCATTCCGGATCCTGTCCCGGCTGGGCGCGGGACGGCTCCTCAGGGGACAGGAGGAGGTATACGTGGCCGCAGGAAACAGCCAGGGCGATCGCCTCGGCTTCTGCATCCGAAACCGCGACAAGGACTCCCCCCACGACTTGACGATCGTCGCGCGCATTCCAGGCCCTTCCGCGGTCATCGCGGATCTCAAGGATCTCTAGACCCCGAGCCAGGCGGTAAGCCATGGGTTCGTCCCGTCCGGAGATCACACAGATAAGGTCTACCCGGTCGCCCGTCTTGAGTACGCCGCCGGCCGCGCGCTGAAACCCGGCAGGGATGAACAGGGCCCGGTGTTCAGGCCCCAGGCCGTACACCTGCCAACCTACGGGATTGAGGTCTGTGCGCGCTGCGCGGACCGGCTCCCCCTTAAGGATGGGTTGTGTCACCTGACGCCCGATCGCCTGAGCGGGTAGTCTTATTGCGTCAGCGTGGACAGCGTCGGGGTGCAGCGAGCGTACCAGGACATCGCCCGTCTCGATCCGTTCCCATCGCTGTAGATCTCTGGCAGCGACAACGACGGATACCCGCTGCTCGAGCCCTTGCAGGTAACTATAAGCGGACAATGCAGCCAGCAGAGCAAAGATAATTCCACCGGCGAAGAACCACTTGCCTCTCAACGGCCACCCCTCCGCTCTCCAAGATAGTGGGAATAAGTGGTAAAAGCAAATCCCTCTCTTCGACACGACTCGACACTTTACCGAACTGCCAATTCGTCTAACAGGTCGTAACCCGCGTTGCTCCCGCGGAATGCGTCGGGCGATTCCGATTAGACCCGCTGACAGAAACTGGTATCATGGTTTTGAGGAGGCTGGGAGATGAGACCGCCGTTTTCGCAGATTGTGAGAATCGCCCTTGCAGTATCCCTGCTGGGAACCACTGGGGCACATTGCCATCCCTCTATCGCCGAGGGGATATGTCTGGGCATATTGCCCGGGCCGGCCTCTGCCCTTGAGGAGCGCGCTATCTTACGGCAGGACTGGCGACAGATGGTCACCGAGGCATTCGGCGCGTGGATCGATCCGGTTTCGGTCCGCGCCCCCGACAGCTCACCTGCTGACCTGGCAATCACCGCCAAGGAAGCTTCCGACTCGCTCAGGTCCTTGGTCTGGATGGTCATGAGACGGCTCGGGTTCGCAGCCGTGACCTCTGTCGAAGGCATTCTCTTCCTCGTTCGCAGCCCGGGTGTGCTGTCTTATATCAACCGATCGGTCCGCGGCCCCGGCTATCTGTCGTACGCGTGTGGCCTTGAGGCCATACAGCGCCTGCTCCAGATCCTCCCCCTTCCTCCAGGAGCACCGGATCCCATGCAGGCCGTAAGTCTCTACTATAGCCGCCTGTCGGATGTAGTAGCCCACCGGGGCGCACAGGACCCGGCCCCGCTTCCGGTCTGCGGGCTTGCAGGGGCCAACCTCGAACGCAACGTTGAGGCGCTCCGGGCCTTGACGCAGGACAAGGGGGTCTGCTTTGCCATCGCCTCTCTGGACTGCGTGTCGCACATGCGCAGGGGGCTGCTGGCCGACCTGACGGTAAGCCGCCGGATTGTGACGGTCGTCGGTCAGGACCGGTTGGAGGATGCCGGGCAGGACACGTTCCGTATGCGGCTGACCTCGGACGGATGGCTCATCTACCAATGAAGGAGGTGATTTCTGTTGAAGCTTCAGATCCGGCGAAGGCGCCCGTACGTCATGGCGATCGCTCTCTCATCGCTGCTGATGGCGGCAGTCGGCACAGCCTGCCGGCCTTGTTGCGCTGGTTCCGCGGCCGCTGTCGCCTACGGCAGCCCTCAGGTCTTTCGTGTTTCTATGGAGTATTCGGAGCCACCTCATCTCAGCCGTGTGACGTATTTCCGCAGAGCCGTGTATGTCTGCGGGCTTTTTGACCATTGGGAAGTCCTTCACGACCTTACCCAGAGTGCAGATGCCTGCGACGAAACGTTCGGCACCCCGGTCCCCGAGGAGGCCCGCGTCGTGACGGGCGATGGGGCCACCTGGCTTGAAATCCGCTATTCGATCCCGGTTCTCCACACCAACCCGCGATACGGAACGTTCCAGGTAGGCACAAAGACGAGCGTGGAGCGAGAGCCGCTGGCGGAGGCATCCTACGGCACACAGTCTTCCTCACACGGGCACGAGGCTGTGGAGCAGGCAACGGGACTGGACGTTGCCCTGCGCCGTTTGTCGAGCGTAGAGGAGTTTGACGACTATAACACCGTGCGCGAGAGCCAGTTCGCGAGCGATATCGCACTGGCATTCGAACTTGGGATCATACAGGGGAAATACGACGAGGACCGCCGCTTTTACGATCCTGAGGCCCTGATAACGACGGGTGAAATGCTCAACATCCTTGCCCGTAACCTGGGAGCAGAGACCACAACCAGCGGGCTTGCTTCGGTCCGATATCTCGAGGACCTGGGCCTGGCCGTGCCCGGCGACCTCGAGAGCCGGCTGTCTCTCTCGGATCTCGAATCGCTCGCCACCCAGATTGCCACCCTGGAGGCACCGGGCAAGGGCGACCTGCTGGTCCTGCGCGAGGCCGTGGCGGGAAGCCTCGTTCCCGACCACGAGCACGGAATCACGCGCGCGCACGCTGTCGCGATGTTCCGGCCGGCAACGTCGGACATACCCCCGTCCATCGTACGCCTCCCTGAACCATCTCAGCACCATCCAGGGGAATGGCCATCACTGGGCGGACAGCCGCCGTCGTCCGGTACACCCGGCCCGCATGATCCCCTTCCGGACCCCGGCGGCAACGGCACACCGGCACCGGGCGGGACGGCCGTAGATCCGCTGTTCATCTTGACTGACTGAGAAGGCGGCAGACCGGCGGCCCGAGAGAGGCCGCCGGTCTCGCTCCTGTGTCGAAATCGAACCTACGTCAGACCACGATCTCGCCGTCGGGCTCCAGCACCGGCAGGTCCGGGCGTACCAGATCGGGGTACTTCAGCCCGGTACCGGTGTTGAGCAACACAACCTTGTCGTCCGATCTGATGAATCCGGTCTGGACCAGCCTGCGGGTCGCGGCTACAGCTGCCCCGCCTTCAGGGCAGATGAACATCCCTTCAGTGAGGGCCGCCAGTTTGACTCCTTCGATGATCTCAGGATCGCTCACCGCAACTGCGGTCCCCCCGGTCTCCCTGATTGCCTGGAGGACGAGGAAGTCGCCCAGGGCCTTGGGCACCCTGAGCCCGCCGGCTACGGTCTGGGCCCCCTGCCAAAACTCCGAGCTCTCCTTTCCCTCCTCAAACGCCTTGACTATGGGCTGGCAGCCTTCGGCTTGAACGGCGACAAGCTTAGGGAACCTGTCTCTGACCCAACCCATCTCCTGCAGTTCCTTGTAGGCCTTCCATATACCGATCAGGCCGACGCCGCCGCCGGTCGGGTACAGCACGACGTCCGGCGCTCCCCAATCGAAGTCCTCTGCGATCTCCAGTCCCATCGTCTTCTTGCCCTCAATTCGGTAAGGTTCCTTGAGAGTGGCAACGTCGAACCAGCCGTACTTGGCCGAGGCCTGGGAGATCATCCGTCCCGCGTCGCTGATGAGGCCTCTTACCAGCCAGGTTTTCGCCCCACTGAGGATACATTCCAGCACCGGCACCTTCTCGGCATCGACCGGCATCGCAATGTAGGCCTCGATTCCCGCCCTTGCGGCGTAGCAGGCCCAGGCTCCTCCGGCGTTGCCGGCCGTCGGCATGGCAATCTTGTCGATCCCCAATTCCTTGCACCTTGAGATGCCGCACGCCGCGCCTCTCGACTTGAAAGTCCCTGTAGGGTTGAGGCCTTCGTCCTTGACGTAGAAATGATCGAGCCCGAGCGCTCTACCCAAGCTGGGAGCCTTGAGCATCGGCACCGAGCCCTCGCCGAGCGTCACGATGTTCTCGTCCTTGGCTACGGGGAGAAACTCCTTGTACTTCCACATGCCAGGGCTGCGCCGTTTGAGCTCCCTCCGGCTAATCCCCCTGCTCATCTCCCGAAGGTTATACCGTACCAACAAGGGAGCCCCGCACTGGCAGGTGTTGTGCGCGCGAAAAGGCGCATAGCTGCGGCCGCACTTGGGGCATTCAAGGTGGGAAATGTACGTCACCGTTGTTGTGCACCTCCAGATGTCAGACGACCCCTATGCGGAATCCTGATTATGGAGTCCTGTGTTTCATCAGGAGATGCCGCATGTCCTGCAAGACTAGCCGGTTGTCTGCATCTCCTGCTTCTCCGAAGCTCTCACTACTTCCTGGGCTTCATTGTGAGATAATCGTTGACCATCCAGCCGTATTTCCGCCGAAACCCCGCCTGGCGGGGGAGGGAGACCGGGAACGGGCCGTGTCGCAAGGCGGCCTGGCCCTGTTTCACACTGCAGCAGCCGTATCGGTTGTCTCCCACGAGAGCTGATCGCCGGCGCACGTCAGCGTGTCCCTGACCGTCCCGGCCGGTAGCTCAAGACAGCTGTGAGTACCGCGAACCGCAAAGACCACTCGCCAGGGCGCGACGGCGAGGCGCGCGTCCACCACTACACCGACCGCGTCGAGGAAGACAAGGTCGATCGGATAACGCATAAAGCAGGTGTGGACGGAGCCGGATGGCAAGAGCCATAGTCCGTGACCCGGTTTCAGCGGCGCAGCAAGCTGGAGCCCCTTCAGACGCGCCCAGAAGGACCCGGCAGGCTTGATAGAGTCGCCCAATTCGGTTCCACGGGTCGAGTTGCTCACCCGCAGCAGAGCAGGGCTACTTGACACCGCTCATGATCCCCATAAGCTGAACCGCCATCGGGGCGAAAAGAACGATGAAGATGGTCGGAAGAATGAAAATGACAAGCGGAAAGATGATCTTTACGGGCATCTTCATAGCCCTTTCCTGCGCCCGCTGCTTTCTGCGGTAGCGCATCTGCTCCGCCTGGACCCGGAGGACGTGGGCCAGGCTGACACCAAGCTGCTCCGCTTGGATGAGCGCGGCCACAAAAGTCCGTATCTCCTCGAGATCAACCCGTCTACTAAGCCCGCGCAGAGCGTCGACCCGTGGCCTGCCGAGTTTTACCTCCTTGACGTATTCCTGAAACTCCTCGCCGAGCGGTCCCCGGAACTTCTCCGCCACCTTCTGGATAGCGGCGTCAAACCCGAGCCCGGCCTCCACCGAGATGGTGAGAAGGTCAAGGACGTCGGGGAGGGCTACCTGAATAGCGCTCTTTCTCCGGGAGATTCGTCCGGCCAACCAGATGTCCGGGAGAATAAGCCCGATGCCGGTGCACACGCCGACTGCCAGACTCCGCTTGAGGGGGCCCCAGGATGCAAGCGCAAAGCCAAAGAACAGGCCGATGACGAGGAAACCAGCAATCATTAGGGCCCGCAGGGAGAACAGGGCCCCGACCTCCATTGGTCTTCCCGCCCGCACGAGCTTCTCTTCGGCGCGCCGCCGCATGCCCACCGGAGTGTACCGGAGGACCTTGGTTCTGAGCGAGGTCATCGCCGGGGCAACGACACGCTGGCTAAACGGCAAGGAGAGCTCCTGGTCCTCGAGCGCGAGGGCGTCCTGTCTGCCTGGACGGATAGTCACAGCACGCCGCAGAGCTATCCGCTCCCTCGCGGAGGGACCCAGCAGGCCCTGGCTGAGGATAGCCACGGCGCAGAAGATGATCAGCAGGATCAGCCGTTCCACGATTTCATCCGCTCCCCGGTTTTTCTATCCGCCAGGCCGCCAGGCCTAGAACTTGACGGTTGTGATCCGGGAGATAAAGAAGAGCCCAATTATCTGCATCACCAGTCCCACGGTGAGTGCGGCCCAGCCGATGGGATGGGTGAACAGCGGCTTCATGAACTCCGGATTGACCGAACTCACCAGCACGACGAGGGCGGTGGGCACGCCTGCGACGACCCAACCCGAGAGCCTGCCGCTGGCAGTGAGGGTCCGGATCTCCGCCGCGATCCTGAAGCGTTCGCGGATCGTGGAGGTGATGTGGTCTAACACCTCGGACAGGTTTCCTCCGATCTGCCGCTGCGTCAATATCGCGGTCACAGCGAGATCAAGGTCCTTGCTGCGAGCCCTCCGGACGAGGTTCTCCAGCGCGGTTTCGACCGGTATGTTGACCCGGGTCTCGCGCAGGACCTGCTCGAATTCGCGGGAGATCGGCGCCGGCATCTCTTTGGACACAAGGTCCATCGCCTGCAAGAAGGAGTATCCGGATCTCAGCGAGTTGCTGATCAGGGAAAAGGCGTCGGCCAGCTGGCCCTCAAGCGCGCGCTGGCGCTGCGAGAGGCGGTGGGTGAGGTAGATGAATGGCCCAAAGAGGCCCGCGATTCCCAGCGAAAAGGACAGGAACGGCCTGTCGACCAACCACCCCAGGACGAAACCTAGAACCGCAAGCGCGCTGGTCGCGAGGGCGAACTCCGCGACCTGCAGCCGGAGGTCGGCACGCCGGAGACGGAGGGCCAGCCAGTTCCCAAAGCCCTCCCCTGCCAGCCGCTCACTCACCAGCCTGACCAGCCTGCGAACCTGGCCGGCCTTCGCTCGGGCCTCTCTGGCCGAGAGCGCCTCCGAGCGCCTCTGCACCTCCGCAATCAGGTCCTCGGCCCGATCAGAGTTCCGAGCAAGCTTCATTGCCTCGCGCATGCGGATATCGGCCTGGCGAAACCGGCGGTCACCTATGTAGACAGCCAGGCCGGTAACCAGGAACACGGCCGCGAAGGTCAGGAGATAGGGCCCAGGCGAGATGTCTGACATGGCGGGCGCCTCCCTACCCTTTCCGTCCAGGGCTTGTCGCGAACCTGTCGGCCCTGTCCCGCACTGTTCCAGGTTCCTGACCTCTGTCTCCGGTAACTGCGAACATGTCATGGGGAACCACGACCCCGTAGTTGTCAAACCTCTCCATGAAACCAGGTACGACTCCCGTCGGGACGTGGTTGCCGAGGACCCTGCCATCGGGGCCGATTCCAGTTTGCTTGAAAACGAAGATGTCCTGCAAAAGGATGACGTCGCCCTCCATCCCCTGGACCTCTGTGATGTGAGTGACCTTACGCGACCCATCCTTGAGACGGTTTTGATGAACGATCACATCGACGGCTGAGGCCACCTGCTCGCGGATTGCTTTCACCGGCAGTTCCACCCCCGCCATGAGGACCATGGTCTCCAACCTTGCCAGCATGTCCCGCGGGGAGTTGGCGTGACCGGTCGTCAGGCTGCCGTCGTGACCGGTGTTCATGGCCTGCAGCATGTCAAGCGCTTCCCCGGTGCGCACCTCCCCTACCACGATACGGTTGGGACGCATCCGGAGGGCGTTCCTCACCAACTGGCGGACTGTTATCTCCCCCCGCCCCTCGAGGTTGGGCGGCCTGGTTTCCAGGGAAACGACGTGATCCTGGTGCAGTTGCAGCTCGGCGGCATCCTCGATCGTGACAATCCTCTCGTCTTCGGGAATGAAAGAGCTAAGGACGTTCAGCGTCGTCGTCTTGCCGCTGCCCGTGCCGCCTGAGACGAATACGTTTAGCCGGGCCCTTACGCACGCCGCCAAGAACAGGGCCATGTTCCTGCTAAGTGTTCCGGTGCGGATGAGGTCCTCGATCTTGAACGGTTCCTTGGCGAACTTCCGCACGGTCAGGGTGGGGCCTCTTAGCGCCAGAGGAGGAATGATGGCGTTGACGCGGGATCCGTCCGGCAGGCGGGCATCGACCATCGGGCTTGACTCGTCGATTCGCCGCCCGAGAGGGGTGACGATCCTTTCTATCAGGTGCATGACCTCCATGTCCGTGCCAAAGCGGATGGGGGTCTGGACCAGCCGTCCTTCGCGCTCTATGTAGATCTGATCCCGCCGGTTGATCATGATTTCAGTCACGGTTGAGTCGTCCAGCAGGGCCTGTATCGGACCAAAACCCACGATCTCGGCGTAAAGGGACTCGGCGATTTCCTCGCGTTCGAGCGGGCCGACCTCCTCTTCCTCGGCCAGAAGATCGAGGATCCGTGACCTGATCGTTGCCTGCTCGGCCTCGGACAGAGGGCCGGTTCGAGCAACCGCGGCCGAGTCGAGTTCGCTGATCAGCTGGTTCTGAATGCGGGCCTTGAGTTCGGCGTGAAGGTTGCTCCTGCCCTCAGGGTCCAGCCGGTCGTCGTCCGATCCGGCAGCGCCGGGTCCGATGCGGCGCCGGGGTTCGGGCCCCTGACCTTTGAGTCTGCGGTAGAGTGAGCTCACCGCCTAAGCCACCTCGTTATCCCTTGTCAGGGCCCGTCTTGCCGCTGGCCTCAATCTGCCTTGCCAGTGCAATCAGGCCCTCCGCGACCTTGGTCCGGGCGTGTGTTAGAACGAACGGCTGGCCGCAGTTGGCAGCCCAGATCACTGTGCGCGCATCCCGCGGCAGCCGGTGGCCGACGGGGAAGTCAAGTCCCCTGCTTATCTCCTGCACCGAGACACCCATTGCCGTGTCGGCCTGGTTCATGAGCAGGAGTATCTTCTCCCTTGGGTACTCCAGGCGGTGGAGCAGGATCTCCAGGCATTTCCCGGTGTTCTGCAGCGAGAGTATGTCCGGAGTGGTGATCAGGAGCACGATGGTGGCCCGGTCGAGCGCCGTCAGATTCGTTTCCCGGAAGCTCGAGCCCATGTCGATAACGACATAAGGGCTGGCCGCGGTCACCGCCTCGAGGATGTCTCCGACGTAGTTGTACCCTGCTCGTCGCCGGGCGTCCCCGTCAACCTCAGCAGCAAGGTCGGGACTCTGCGGAGCAGCCAGGATTTTCAGCCGGCCAGGCTGGTGGTTGGACCTTCCATGCCCGGGGACCATCTCGCTCAGTTTGGCGGAAACCATGACCTTCTCAACCAGTCCGTTGTCTATGCCGCTGTCCAGGCGGCAGAGGTCAACTATCGTGGCCTGCGGGTGGACGCCAAACATCGAGGCCGCTCCACCAAACTCGAGGTCCAGGTCGACGAGCGCCGTGTCGTGACCGCAATGGTAGGCGAAGGCCGCCGCCAGGTTACATGCGACTGTGGTCTTCCCCACGCCGCCTTTTGTCGAGAAAACGGCCACGACCGTGGACGGACCGGCGGTGCCGCCTGTAGGAGTCTGGCTCGTAACCGAAAGCACTGCCACTTTCCTGATCGAAGAACCGAGCCTTTGGCCCTCGCTCCGAACCAGGATGAAGTCACGGGCCCCCGCCTGCATCACCCGGCGAAGCTGGGCAGCGTCAAGCTCCTCGCCCAGGACAATAACAGCTGTCGTGGTGTCCCGAGATACTTGTTCGATAACCGCAAAGATGTCATCACCGAACGCGGCGTCGAGCAGGGCAACCTGAGGTTGCACCTCCTGGCACCGCGCGGGCAGGTCCCAAAGCTCGCTGACCTCTCCGGCGCAGAGGATGCCCTCTTGGGCTATCCGGTTACGAATCTCCTGCCGAAGTAACCGGTTGCCGCTGGCAATCACGGCCGAATACGACAAGTCCCACCGCCCCCCGATCATCTAAACCGAAGGCTTGATGACAACAACCAGCACACGGGATCCCGAGGCGAGCGCCTCGGATACCCGTCCGCCGGGCAATACCATTCTCGTGA
>Ga0068714_10000795_pt1 | contig 53708 bp, 48 predicted proteins | sample MTBNYHSulfiMetaG_FD_62988 | JGI IMG/M metagenome (GOLD analysis project Ga0068714, IMG submission 62988) | Enrichment culture microbial communities from rom New York Harbor, USA that are MTBE-degrading - MTBE-NYH (New York Harbor Sulfidogenic)... | ecosystem: Environmental > Aquatic > Marine >... | reverse complement strand
GCGCCCGAGCGGGCACCCTTCGCGTCCCTCTGCGTTAAGGCTCCTGGGTTTAAGCATGGAACGCAATGGACGCAGAGGCGGCTCGCTGGGAGGCCGCCCGGTTCGCAAAGGAGCGCAAAGGAAAAGAAGAGTTTTCCAACCCAACCATTTTAATCCTGGATTTCCTTTGCGGCCCATTGCGGGAGCGCCAAAAGGGCGCTCTTTGTGTCCCTCTGCGTTAAGGCTCCCGGGTTAAAGCATGGAAGGCAATGGACGCAGAGGCGGCTTGCCGGGAGGGCGTTGAGAAGGGCAGAAAAGAAGTATTATCTGGACTCTGGACCCTTAACTCTGGACTTTTTTTCAGAGCAGGCGTGAAACCTGTCAGGTCCTGCGATAAGGCAAGGACAAAAAAAGCAGGGCCCCGAGGGCCCTGCCTGGATTTTTCTTTCAAATCAAGCTGGATCAGTTCTTTCTCAGCCTCCTGCCGATTCCCGCGAGGCCGATCATGCCCATCCCGAGAAGAAGGACGCTCGGGGGTTCCGGCACGCTGACCTGGCCGACGTGGCTGACCCGCGTGATGTCGAAATTCCGGGCGACGTAAATCTCCGAAAGATCGATTACTCCCCAGCCTAACTCTTCCAGGTTCTGGTAGAGGTAGTGGTCGGCAGGCTCAGGGTCCAGTCCCCCGGTCCCGATCTTGAGGAAGAAATAGGCGGGCTCGCCTGTGAAGTCCAGGGCCCACCAGTCGTCGGTTCCCTCCACGAATTCGAAGGTGAATGTCTGGAGGATGTCGTCCTCGGTGAAGGTCCATTCGGGGCCTAGCCAGTCCTGCACCCAGGCCAGCTCGTTTTCATAGGAGGGTATGAAGGTGGAACTGGCCTCCTCAATGAGGTTGTCGAGGGATCCCACATCCGCAAGAGGCACAGCCCAACCGGACCCGGAAAAAACCAGCAAAACCAGGAAAGCAAGCATTACCACAAGATGTCTTTTCATATTCCCGCCACCCTTCCAAAAATGTTGTTTTTATCTTTATAATACAGCAAGTTTCGTGCCAGATTTGCGTATGAAGGATTTACACTTCTTTGCCGGGAATTTTCATTATTCCCGTCTTTTTTCAGCCCGGGCCGTCCTTTTGGACACCGGAAAGCGGTTTTTCGGGGAGGGGGGTGGGAAAAAAACTACCACTATTTGGTTTTGATTTTCCTTGAAAGGATATCGGCAATCTTATGTTAAAAAAGTCAATAAAATCAGTATTGTCGATTATTGAACCGTTTCCCGAAAGGCCTTGACCACCCGTTTGTCGAACATGGCGCCGCTCTCTTCCTCCAGGGTGGCCAGGGCCTGATCGGCAGACATGGCCTCCCGGAAGGGACGCTCGTGGATCATGGCGTCGAAGGCATCGGAAACGGCGAGTATGCGGCCGCCGATGGGGATCTCCTCACCCATGAGGCCGTCGGGATAGCCCTTTCCGTCGTAGCGCTCGTGGTGGGTCCGCACTGCCGGGAGATCGATTTCAAGGCTTGGGAAATTCTGCAGAAGGCGGGTGCTCCAGAGAGGATGCTGGCGCATGAGGTTCTTTTCCTCGGTCTCCAGAGGCCCGGGTTTGCTGAGGATGGATTCGTCAACGGCGATGCGTCCAAGATCGTGGAAGCGAGCCGCGGTGGCGATCCGCAGGGCCTCCGGTTCAGGGATGTTCAGGGAGCGGGCCACGCGATAGGCGTTGGCCGAGACACGGTCGCTGTGTCCCCTCAGATAGGGGCTCTTGTCCTCCGCGATGTTGAGCAGGGTGTCGGCGGTGTCGTTGAGAAAATCCTTCTGCACGATGTTGAACCGTTTCCCCTCGGCGAGAAGCTTGGCCATGGTGTGGACGTGCGGCAGAACAAGAGTCAGGTCGTCCCGGGTGAAGGATCCACGGTCGTGCCGGTTGCTGAAATTGATGACCCCGATGGGTTTTCCCTGGTAGATCAGGGGGATGGAAAGGAAGGAGGGGCTGGAATAGCGAATTCCCCGCCTTGGCCGGTCGGCCATAAAAAGATCGATATTTTCAACCAGCAGGGGTTCCTTCTTCTTGAGCACCTGGCCGCAGATGCTGTCTTCCACGGCGATGACGCTTTTCTGGATCTCTTCCTCGAACCCCTGGAATCCGATGCCGTGCTGGAAAACGAGGCGGTTGCCCGTCTCATCGAGGAGGAGGATGGACACACGGTCGGCATCCGTCAGGCGGGAGAAGAAATCCACAAGGTGGTGCAGGAGGCGGTCCAGGTCGAAGAAGGCCCCAAGGGTGTTGAGGAGCTCCTGAAGGTCGAGGGAAACGGGCTTCCTTTCGGTGTGGCCGGTGGAGGAATAGCGGCTGACAGCCTTGTTTCCCCCGTTTTCCAATGCTTTTTCGAGGTTTTTTTCCGCTTCCGCCAGGAGGTCGCTAACTGTAGCGGCCATGGGGTAGCCGGACAGCCCGATGCTTATGGTGAGGCTCCCCTGGGAAAGCCCGCTCTGCATATTGATGGGCGCACCGGAAATCCGGCTACGGATGCGGTTGGCGAGGACATTGGCCTGTTCAAGTTCTGTCTCGGGAAGAAGGATGGCCAGAGTCGTTTCGGAATATCGGGTGAAGGTGTCGATCCTGCGCACCATGGGAAGGATCCGTTTGACGACCTCCCGGATGATCATCCCTCCCCCGAAGGACGCGGCCTGCTGGCCAAGTTCTTGAAAATTGTCTATGGAAATGAACATCAGGGCGAAGGGGCGGTTGTTACGCCTGGACCTCGTGAACTCGCGTTCCATCTCGTTGTCAAACTGGGGCCTCATGGGAAGATCGGTGAAGGGATCCTTCCCGTCCCCGATCCCCGTTTCCGTCCGCATCATCTTGTGGAAGAGCCCCTCAAGCTGAAGGACCAAAATCCACAGGAAGCGGATGTTATCGTCTGTGAAGTTGTAGGGCCTGGAGCTGAACAGCTGGATGACGGCCCGGATGTTGCCTTCAACGATTATGGGGATGGAGACGACGCTTCGGCAGGAGAGTTCGGAGAAAGCAGCCTCCACCTCCGGGCCTTCGGGCTCCTGGACCCGGATGGGCAGGTGGTTTTCAACGGTCCAGTCGAGGAATATGTTCCCCTTCCGGAGGCTTCTGGGGACCTTTTCCCCGAAGCCGCAGACCAGTTCCGCGTAGAAGGACTTATCCTCCTCGTCAAGCTGATAGAAGATGGCCTTGTCGAAGTCCGCCAGGTCGCGGGCAAGATCCATCATGACCTTCATGGCGGAGTGAAGGTCCAGCCGGAGGCTGTAAACCATCGAGGCCTTGAAGAGGACGTTCAGCTTCTGAAAAAGAGAATCGATGCTGCTGATGTCCAGTTCAGGCGCGACGTTAACGACGAACCGTTCTCCCCTTGTCAATGGGGTCTCCATAGGGTGGAGTGTGGGTGTGGCTTTATGTTGCATTTAATTTAATAAAGCAAAAAGCATTCCAATACAAAGGCAATAAGCATTCCAGAACAGACACAGATTCCAGGAATCAGGGACGACCCCTGTTATTCCTACCCCTGCAGATTCCTTCAGAAAAGAAATAACGTAGAAAGATACCCTGCAATGAACCTTCCGGTCAAGAAGGATAAAAAGGGGGGGAAAAGCATGAAGGAGGAAGGATGGAGGAGGAAGGGAGAGGCCGAAAACCCCGAGCACGCCTGCCCTGAGCTTGTCGAGGGGTCGAGGGGGAAGAAAGGAAAAGGGGAAAAGGGAAGGGAAAAAAAGAAACCATGTCCCACGTCCCGGGTCCCATGTCATGACAGACACGTCTGACGTCGAACGAAGCAGCAGTCGTCTTGTTCCCTGTTGAAAGAAAAACGAAAAACGATAAACGATAAACGATAAACCATGAACGATAAAGGCAGTTTATCCTTTTAACGCCGGATTGAAATACCCGAACCGGATTTCCGGGAAGCGCTGCCGGATGGCCTCCATGAAGTTTTTCATCCCCATGGCGGTTCCCTCTTTCCAGTCCAGGCACTGTGTGTAAAGGTCCGGGTCGATATTCAGGTTGCGCCACTGGATCATGTCGGGCTGCGTCCTTTCCGAGAGAGTCAGGAAGGCTTCCAACTCCTCTTCCTCGTCGGTGACTCCTGGAAAGACGAAATAGTTCAGGCTTATGAATTTGCTTTTTGAACGGGCAATTTCCATGCTTTTGACCACATCGTCGAAGGTATAGCCCACGGGCCGGAAGTAGGAATGATAAAGGGGCGGTCTGGCGGAGTTGAGGCTGACCCGGATGCTGTCCAGGCCGGCGTCGAAAAGGGCTTCTATCGCCCGAGGCATGCTGGCGTTGGTGTTGAGGTTGATGGTCCCTTCCAGCGTTTCCCTGCGGATAAGCCTTATGGACTCTTCCAGGACTTTCCAGTTGGTGAGGGGTTCCCCCTCGCACCCCTGCCCGAAGCTGACCACGGCTTCGGGGACGCGGGCGATGTGATAGAGGGCGACTTCGGCCACCTCTTCGGGAGTCGGGATGAAATCCATGCGGTCCTGGCTGCAGGGGACCCCGGAATTTTCCTGCAGGGAGATGCACCCCACGCACCGGGCGTTGCATCCGGTGGAAGTGGGCAGTGGAGCTTCGTAGCGGTTCAGGAACAGGTTCCTCGCCGCCGGACACCGGTAGACCTTGCAGCAGTTGCGGGCAAGGTGAGCGAATAACCGGTTATGGGGATGCTCGCGGACCAGGGCCTCGGCCTTGAGGACATCCACATCTCCCTCCGGGAAGTGGTCGAGGTCCTGCCTGGGGTCCGGGTCGATTCTCACCGCCGCTGCAAAGAACCCTTTCTCAGTCCATCCCAAAGCCGTGTAGGCGTAAAGGGGCAAGGCCGGCGCTCCCTGCTGTTTCTCGAAGGCTGCAGTCAGGTAGCCCGTGTGGGCGGGGGGCAGGAAGACGGAGACAGCCGCCACCGGCTCCCTCCGGAAGGTGTTTACGACCTGTATCCTCCCCGTCTCCGGGTGGATGCCCACAGGACTTCGTCCCGGCAGGACGTAAAGGTCCGAACCGGAAGGAAGGGGAATGAGCTCATCCGCCTGGGGAGGGCGCAGGGACAGGCCGCTTCGGCCCGCCATGCGCAGGAGAGGGTGCTCGAAGATGCGCCCCTTCCGGTCCGCCATGACCAGGTAGGGGAGATGTGAGAAGGACATGGGGGATCATATTAACAGAAGGAGGAAGGATGAAGGAAGAAAGATGAAGGAGGAAGGGAGAAGGGAGAAGGGAGAAGGAAAGGGAAGAGGGAATTGGGAAGTGGGAAGACCAGCCCAAAGGCCAAAGCGGAAAGTAAAGGGCCTGTCGAAAAGACAGACCCATAGGATACGATAACTGCCCCTGGTCCGGGTCTATGGTTCGCATTCCAGATGTTGTCTTTCGGGAAGCCCCTGGAGAGTCACTGCCGGGTTGTCATTGCGAGGCCAATACCGGGCCGCGGCAATCCCGCCCTGTCCCTTTCATCCCCTTCACCTGTCCCGGCATGGCCCTGGGGACGAAGCCGGGTCTCTTTTAAATATCATGGCCTTTGCCCCGGGATCGCTTCACGCGGATTTCGGTTCGCGATGACAGCATAAAAGGCCAAGACCAAAGCCCAAAAAAAGGGCTAAGAGTTCAGACGAAAAATGCTGTTAACGTTAATTGCCTCCTTTGCGCTTCTGGCGGCTTTGCCTGTCCTGAGGTTGTCGAAGGGCGTGAAGCTGTTTTTCAGCGCCCTGGCGATTGAGCCCAAAGCCTTTTCGCCCCCACGCCCCTACGCTCCCACTCCGTCACGATGCTTCCCTTCTTCCTTCCCCCTTCTTCGATTTTACAGCAGCCTCACCGCCTCCGCCTTGATGATGAGGTAAATCTCCATCCCCAGGCGGCACCCCAGTTTGTGAAGGGACTCGGGGGTGATGCGCGAAGTGAATTCCTCACCCGCGTTGACCGTCACCTCTACTGACCCGTTGCGCATGCGGACCCCGGTAACAATACCCTTGAGCACGTTTCGCGCGCTCGTGATTGTCGGATCGAGGCTAAGGATGATGGCCTCGGGGGGGACGACTGCGGTTCTGGCATCCTCCCTTCCGGGGGGTACAACCAGTTCGCAAAGGTCGGTTTTAAAGACCCACCCGTCTTCCCTTTTTATGACGGTCCCGTGGAAAATGTTCTCGAGACCGCCTTCCACCAGGGTTCCCTGATGCAGGGTCACGATCCGGGTGCCCAGCCTCAGAGCCTGGTCCACGTCGTGGGTGGAAAGGATGACGGTGATGCCCCGCGACCGGATGGAATTTTCAAGGGCCCTCTCCAGGAGAGTCCTGGTCGCCGCGTCCACGTTGGCCATGGGTTCGTCAAGCAGGAGGACCCTGGGTTCCAGGACGAGGGCCCTTGCGAGGGCCACCCTCTGGATCTCCCCGCCGGAAAGGGCGTGATGCCGTCTGCTGCCGAATCCGCCAAGGCCAACGTCTTCCAGGGCTCGCTCAACTTTCCACGCCCTTTCGGGCCCTCTTATGCCCTTTGCCGAAAGGCCGTATGAAACGTTTCCTTCCACGGTGGTCCTGAAAAGGTAGGGCGACTGGAGACACACCCCCATTTCGGCCCTCACGCCCTCCTGGACTTCACGGTCGGGGGAGGACAGGTCCTGTCCCCGGTAAAGGATCCTTCCGGAGAAGGGCTGGGCGAGGCCCGCCATGAGACTTAAAAGGGTGCTTTTCCCCGAACCGTTGGCACCGGTGAGGCACACCATGCCCCCATCCTCGATGGCCAGCTCGGGAATATCCAGGGCCGTGCGGGTCCCGTAGCGGAAGATGAGGTTTTCGATACGGAAAAGGCTCATCGTCCCGAGGAGACCTGGAGTTTGCGGAAGGCGAAATTCACCATCAGGGCAACCAGGAGAAGGATTATCCCCAGGGCCATGGCGAAGGCGAATTCCCCCTTGCTCGTTTCGAGGGCGATGGCGGTGGTTACCGTCCGGGTGTAGCCCCGAATGTTGCCCCCCAGCATAATGGCCGATCCCACCTCGGCGACCACCCGGCCGAAGCCGTTGAAAAGGGCCGCCATGAGCCCGAACCGGGCTTCCTTTAAAATCGTCAGGGAAACCTGCCTGCGGGAGGCTCCCAGGCTCACCGCCGTGACCTTGGCGCGGGGATCGACAGCGTGCACTGCCGCTATGGTGAGCCCGACGATGAGGGGAAAGGCGATGATCACGTCCCCGATGATGATCCCTGAGGGTGTGAACAGCAGCTCCAGGAATCCGAGAGGCCCCTTCCGGGACAGGAAGGAATAAGTGAAAAGCCCCACCACGACCGTGGGAAGAGCCATCAGGGTGTTAAAGACCGTGATCAGCCCCTGTTTTCCCGGGAACTCCTTTGTTGCGACGATATAGGCAAGAGGGATCCCAAGAAGAGCGGCAATGATTGTCGCGCTAATGGCCACCCACAGGGACAGGAAGACGATGGAAAAGACCTCGGGGTCGAGGGAGAGGATGAGGGCAAAGGCCTCGAGGAGGGCTTCAAGGATGAAGTTCATGACGATGCGCCAGGGAAGGGGGAATGAGGAAGGAGGAAGGATGAATAAAAATTCCGGCAGTATTTTTGCAAGGAACTTGATGACACTTTTTCGTGAAAATTTTCCATGGTTCTGATGAAAGGGATCTCCGTTATAATGGCCCCGGCGGAAGATTTTGAAGACCTTGTCGTTTGGCAGAAGGCACACCAGCTGGTTCTGGCTGTGTACCGGTTCTCGTCATGCATGCCCAAATCGGAGGAGTTTGGTCTTGTCAGCCAACTGAAACGGTCCGCTGTCTCCATCCCGGCGAATATTGCCGAAGGATTCAAAAAACGGTCCAAACCGGATAAACTCCGCTACTACAATATCGCACAAGGATCCCTGGAAGAGTGCCGTTATTATCTGGTCCTTGTAAGGGATCTGGATTTCGGCGACCCTGCCCATTTGCAAGAGATGGCCCGGGAAGTCAAAGGGCTCCTGGGTTCCTATGTCCAGAGGATCCGTTCATCCTGACGGTGGATTTTCCCCTCCTTCATCCTTCATCCTTCTCCCTTCCTTTTTCCTCACTTCCCCGCCGTGGGAGTGAAAAGGATGTTCCCGTACTTGTCCTTGAACTCACCGATGAGCTTCTGGCCCTCCGGCGAGGTCATGAAGGTGATGAGCTTCATGGCGCCCTCGTAGTCCACGTGGGGTTGTTTCGCGGGGTTGACGGCCATGATGGCGTAGGGGTTGTACAGGAGATCGGAGGGTCTGGTAAAGAGCATCTTCAGGTCGATCTTGTCGGAGTATTTGAGAAAAGATCCCGAGTCGGAGAGGGTGTAGCCCATCTTCTCGTCGGCGATGGTAAGGGTTTCTCCCATGCCTTTCCCGGATTCGAGATACCAGCTTTTTCCGGTGGGAAGGTCGCCCAGAACGGCTTTCCAGATGCTCTGCTCCTTCGCGTGAGTCCCCGAACTGTCACCGCGGGAAACAAAGGGAGAACCGCTCGCGGCAATGCGCTTGAAGGCTTCGTTGGCATCGGGCGCGGTGCCCACCCCCGCAGGGTCCTTTTCAGGGCCCACGATCACGAAGTAGTTCACCATGACGGGCCGGTGATTCACGCCGAACCCGGCGTCCATGAACGCTTTTTCTGCAACGGGGTCATGCACCAGGGTCACGTCCACATCCCCGTTCTCGGCCAGTTTCAGGGCTTTTCCCGTCCCCACCGCGATGACGTCCACCTTTATCCCGGTCTTCTCCTCGAAGATAGGCAGCAGATAGGCCAGAAGGCCGGTGTTGTCGGTGCTGGTGGTCGAGGACAGCTTCAGGCGTTCCGCCGCCGCTGCGCCGCTTGCAAGGAAAATGGTAATCAACGCCGCTGCAAAAAAGGTTCTGAGTGCTTTCATCTTTTCTCCTCTCAGGTTTTAAGGTTTCTTCTTTTCGTTTACGGTCCCTTGCGAAATGGGCGGCCTCCCAGAATTCCGGAATAGGGAAGAGGGAACAGGGAAGTGTGAAAAGACCCTTCGTATTGGTTTCCTTTTTCCCTCTGGACTCTGGACTGCTTCTCTATTCCCTCTTCGCCTCTGTTTAAAAGCCTGAACGAAAAGGGCCGCGAAGGAGGCCTGTTCCCCGTTCAACGCGCCCCGCGCGGGGCGTCCGGATCAAAGGACACGGGTTGTAAGTCCTTGATCCGTGAGGAAAGGGAAAACGACGTTTTTCCTAACCGTTGCGCAAAAAGTCCCGGATCGGACTTTTTGCGACCCTGTCAACGCTAAACGTTCAACGATTTTTTTCTCCCTTTCTCATTCCACCAGCACTTTCCCGCTGTCATCCGTGTCGTACCCTTCAAGGGAAGCGGCCATTTCCCTGAATTCCTGCTCCCGGAGCAGATCCAGAAGCGCCTGGACCTGCGGCATGAAGAAATTCTCCCGGCGGATGATCAGCTTGAAATGCTCCTGGCGCAGGGGGATAAAGGAGCAGCCGGTCAAAGCAGCAGCCGCCTGGATTCCCAGACCGATGTCCGCTCGGCCTGTGAGGACGGCCAGGGCTGTTTCCATGTGCCCTTCCCTTTCGACGGATCTGGAGATGAGATCGCCAAGGTCAATATGCAGTTGATCCAGTTCCCGGTCCATCAGGGCTCGCGTGCCGGTCCCCACTTCCCGGATCGCCCAGCGAAGGCCCCTATGGGCGGCATCGCTGATCCCCTCAATGCCAAGGGGGTTGCCGGGCGGAAGAAAAAGTCCCTGGGTCCTGACGGCGAAGGCGACGACGGCAATGTCGTCCCCGAGGCGGTCCCGGAGGAAACGGGAACTGTACCCCCCCTCGGGATCCATGAGGTGGACGCAGGCTATGTGCACCAGTCCCTTGCGCAGGGCGAGGAGTCCGTCCCCGCTTCCGGCGCGGGACCGGAGGGTGACGACCTCAGGATTCCTCCTTCGGTAGAGGGAGATCAGGCTCGAGAAAAGGGGATCGTCGCTCCCCGCGATGAGAAGCAGATCCTTCTCGTCCCGCAGAAGGGGGTCCGCTGTCGGCACGTTGGCGACGCTCGTTTCAAGCCACCGGTCCACCAGGTGGCGGGGAAAAAGCCATTTCCCTGTGATCTTCGTGGCCGGGAGGCCGCGTTCGTGGATGAGGGTGTAGACCTGCTTTTCGTTGACACCTAGGTAGGCGGCGATTTCCTGGGTATCCAGAAACCGTTTTTCCAACATTCAGGACCTCCAGCGCGAAGGAAAATCGGACAGGCTTTTGCTTGACAGGAAAAATACTACATTAAATTACTCAATATTACAATAAAAACTGATTCAGGTTCAGGCAGTCCTCCTTTCCGGCGTTTTTGTCCAAGGCCGGAGTTCATTCACAGGGACCCGGCTTCATCCTTAGGACTGCGCCGAGACAGATGAAGGGGATGAAGGGGATGGGGGGAAAAACAGGAAGGATGAAGGAGGAAGCCGAAATTTCAAGGGATTTCCTTCCCAATTCCCTATTCCCTCTTTCCACTTCTGTTTTTTGTTCCCCTCTGCGGCCCCTGGCGGAAGCGCCCGAGCCGGCACCCTTTGTGGCCCTCTGCGTTAGGGCTGTTGAAAACCAATGTAACGCAAAGGTGCGCCCAGGCAGAGATCGCAGAGAATGGCAAGGAGAAGCAGAAATTTTTCCTCTGAACTCTGAACTCTCCCCTCTGAACTGGTATTTTCGAGCGGGCGTGAGGCTGCTTTCAGCGGTTTGGCGCAGGAGCCCGGGATCGCCTTACAAACAATCCGGGAAAAATAGTTCAGCGATAAGCCTTTCTTGTTTAAAATGGACAAAAACATTTTCAGGAGGGATCCCATGAGAAGCTACCGGAAGGAGCTCTGGTTCGATGTGCCGACCCGGCGGGCCTTTGTCCACATCACGCCCCATGTGGAAAAATGCCTTGAGGAAAGCGGGATCCGGGAGGGTCTGGCCCTTGTCAACGCCATGCATATCACGGCCTCGGTGTTTATCAACGACAACGAGGAGGGCCTGCACCAGGATTACGAGAGATGGCTCGAGGAGCTCGCCCCCCATGAGCCTTTGACCCGCTACAGACACAACCGGACAGGGGAGGACAACGGGGACGCCCATTTGAAGCGGCAGGTCATGGGCCGCGAAGTGGTGGTTGCGGTCACGGATGGAAAACTGGACTTCGGCCCGTGGGAGCGGATCTTCTACGGCGAGTTCGACGGCAGGCGGAAAAAGCGGGTGCTGGTGAAGATCATAGGGGAATGAGGGAGCCGACGCTATCACAAGGCCCAACCGTGCGATGCGGGGACACGGAAACACGGCGACATGGGGATGGACTGCCGCAGGAACAGGGGTGATTGGTTATTAGTGATTTTTAACTGATGATGCCAGATTGCCGCTTATTGACTGGTGATGGAAACCGCTGATTGGTGCTTGAAAAATCCGGGTCTGCACCACAGGGATTTTAGCTCACGATGATTGCGGTTTCGCCAATCATCAATCACAGGTAACTGATCCCCGGTTTGCTCGCATTCTCCGGTCTTCTCTTCTGGTATTTTTTCTCCGCGTCCCCTTGTCCCCGCGTCTCCACGTCCGTTTCCTCTCTTCCCTCTTCCCTCTTCCCTATTCCGAATTCAATATGCAGCTATTTTTTTTATCTCCAGCCGGAACGCGCCTTCCTGCCTGTCTGAAATGAGCAGTCCGAAGGTGGCGATCCGGGAGGGGTCCAGGGGAGGTTCCCCGGAAACGGGATCCCCCCGGAAGGTGGGGATAAAGTCGGAAAAGGGGAGTGTTACCTTGGACCATCGCCCCGCCTCGGGGGAAAAACGGGCCTGGTACACGACGGAGTCGAAGCGCAGATCCGTGGTTGCATTCAGCTTGTAATTCTTCCCGTCCCCTTTTACTTCCAGTTCGAGCCCTGCATGTCCTTCCAGATCGTAGCGTCCCGGCAATGACCTGACGGAGGCGAATCCCCCGAAATTTTCCAGGGACACTTTCCCCGAAAAGACCGCGTGGTCTCCCTCCTGCGTGAGCAGGCCGGAGGAAACCCCTCCCATGACAACGTCGCCGATGGGATGGAAAATGCCGGTGGTTTCAGAGTCGGAGAAATCGAAAATAATCATAGGAAAACCGGAATAGGGGCGTGGGAATAGGGAAGTGGGAAGAAAGCCTTCGTGCAGGTGGTATTTTTCCCTCCGGCCTCTGGACTTTGGACTCTGGACAAGGTTTCCCTTCCCTCTCCCCTCTTCCCAATTCCCTCTCCCTGGTTTCTCACACTTCCCTCCCCACCGCCTGGGCCACCTTTCCCATAGCTTCCATCATGGCTTTGAACTTTTCAGGCTTGAGGGATTGCGGGCCGTCGCAGAGGGCAAGGTCGGGTTCAGGGTGGACCTCGACCATGATTCCGTCGGCCCCCGCCGCTATGGCCGCCAGGGAAAGGGAGTGGACGTACTGCCAGTGTCCCGAGGCGTGGGACGGATCCACGATGACCGGAAGGTGGGTCCTTTCCTTAAGGACAGGGACGGCGCTGATGTCCAGGGTGTTCCTCGTGGCGTTCTCGAAGGTCCGGATCCCCCGTTCGCAGAGGATCACCCGTTCGTTTCCCGCGGAAAGGATGTACTCGGCGGACATGAGGAATTCGTCGATGGTCGTCATCATTCCCCGCTTGAGGAGAATGGGTTTGGTCACGTTGCCCAGACGCTTTAGAAGGGCGAAATTCTGGACGTTCCTGGCTCCTACCTGGAGGATGTCAACATAAGTGGCCACCAGGTCCACATCCTCGGGGTTGACCACCTCGGTGACCACGGGGAGCCCGACCACTTCCCGGGCTTCGGCCAGGATCTTCAGGCCTTCTTCCTCCAGACCCTGGAAGGCATAGGGTGAGGTCCTGGGTTTGTATGCGCCTCCGCGGAGGACCATCGCCCCAAGTTCCTTGACCTCCCTCGCCGCCTGGAAAAGTCCGTCCCGGTTTTCCACGCTGCAGGGCCCCGCGATGACCAGGAGCTTTTTTCCCCCGACCGTGACGCCCGGAGCGAGCTCGAAAACGGAGCGTTCCCCCACCTTCTGGTCTTTGATCTCGATGCTGGCCAGCTTGTAGGGCCGGAGGATGGGAACGACCCTTTCCACTCCCGGGAGGGCTTCCAGATACTGGAGCCGGGCCTTTCCCCTTTCATCCCCGATGGCGCCGATAACGTTTCGCGTCTCTCCATGGATAATGTGGGGTTTATACCCAAGCTCCTCTATCCTTTGAAGGACCTCCTTTAACTGGTTTTTGGTGGCATTGGGCTGCATTACGATGATCATATCGATGCTCCGTGTTCGGAAATGCGGCTGATTATCCCTGGGATCAAGGTTTTAAGCCGGGCGAAGAGAGTAAATGCTTTTTTGACCGTGCTTTTTCCATTTTCTCCAACATTTGCGGCTCGTTGTCAATAAGGCAGCGGAATCAGGGAAAGAGGATGGAGCCAAAGAGTAAGGGAAAGAAGCCGGGATGGAGAAAACAACCCCGGCATAATTGCTGGCCCCCAGGTTCTATTGCCCTTCCGGCGGGTCCCGGGTGAATGGAAAAAAAGGCGGAAATTTTGTGGTAAAATGACGAAAAAAGGAGGCATGGAATGAAACTCAGCGCGAGAAATCAGTTTAAGGGGACAGTGAAAAAAGTGAAACTTGGAATGGTCACGGCGGAAATAGAACTGGAAATACCGGGAGGAACCATCATTACCTCCGTCATAACCAGGGAAAGCGCCGAGACCATGGGTTTGAAGGAAGGGGTGCAGGCGATAGCGATCATCAAGGCCACCGAGGTTTTGATCGCCAGGGATTGAAAAAGCCTACAGCCTGAAACCTGAAGACCAAAAATCAGGGACCAAAGACAAAAAATCCGGAAGCAAATCCCGGGGAGCAAAGGTCGAGGTGCGAATAGTCAACCATTGCCGGAAGCCCGGTGATTGGGCTCGCCCCTTTAGCGCCATTTCTCATTGCGGGAGGTTGCCCGGGCCGGGGATTCACACGAACATCCCTCCAGGATTTCCCCTGAAAAATGAAGTCCAGGCAAGAATAATCTTCCGCGAAAACCACGTTAAACTCCAACCTTAAACGGTTAATCGCTTCCTGTTTCTTTTTACCTCGTTCAGGCCTTTCTCTTTCCCCTTGACACTAATGCAGCGGGTAGGGTATTAAAACCCTTCACGTTCATTCATTTGAACAAATGTTCAAATTTGATGACCTCCAAAAGAGTCAGCAACGCGTCCCGCGCGGGGCGCCCGGATCAAGGACCCGGGTTGTAACTCCTTGATCCGTGAGGAAAGGGGAAACCACGCTTTTCCCTAACCGTTGCGCAAAAAGTCCCGAATCGGACTTTTTCCGACCCTGTCAACGATGATGACCTTGCAAGAAGTCATCAACGCGTCCCGCGTGGGACGCCCGGATCAAGGACCCGGGTTGTAACTCCTTGATCCGTGAGGAAAGGGGAAACCACGCTTTTCCCTAACCGTTGCGCAAAAAATCCCGAATCGGACTTTTTGCGACTTTATCAAATAAAGGGAGGCGGCATGAAAGGCCGGAGATGGCAGGATGACCTCAGGGCCAGGCTCGAGCGGGAGGATGTCGATTCCCTCATCGAAGATATGGCTGAGACCTTCCGGGTCCTGGGGGAGCCGACGAGGGTCCGCATCCTGATGGCCCTTGTGAAGGAGGAGATGTGCGTCAGCCACCTGGCCGAAAAGCTTGGCATGTCGGATTCCGCCATCTCCCATCAGCTGCGCATCCTGAGGAACGGCCGTCTGGTGAGGTTCCGCAAGGAAGGGAAGAACGTCCTCTATTCCATAGGCGATGACCACGTTGGGACCATTTTCAAGGAAGGTTTCGAACATGTGGAGGCCCTGTGAATCCTGATCATCCTCCAAGGCAGGGCGGTCCCGGGCCCCAGGGGGGAAGGGGACGTGGTTTCCGCTGGGGATTCGGCAGGGGAAAAAGCGCAGCGCAGGCCCCTTGCGGAAGACATGGACAGCATGATCCGGAGCGCCGGATCATCATGGTCGGCAACCCCAATGTCGGCAAGAGCGCCCTTTTTAACCGGCTTACCGGAAGCTATGTCGTGGTTTCCAATTATCCAGGAACCACTGTGGCCGTCTCCAGGGGCCGCATGCGGTTTGAGGGGGTTGACTATTCCGTTGTCGACACACCCGGAATGTACACTCTTTTCTCCATCACGGAGGAGGAGAGGGTAGCACGGCGGATCCTAATGGATGAACGGCACGATGTTGTCCTTCACGTCGTCGACGCGAAAAACCTCCATCGGATGCTGCCCTTCACCCTCCAGCTCACCGAGGCAAGGCTTCCGGTGATTCTTGTCCTTAATATCATGGATGAGGCGGAAAAGGCGGGCCTCGCCATCGACGTCGAGGGGCTCGAAAAAACACTTGGAATCCCCGTCATACCCACGGTGAGCATTACCGGAAAAGGAATCCGGCAGCTCAAGGAATCCATTGCCTCCTGTCCCCTTCCCAAGGGAAGGAATGAGCCGGATTACGGTTTGTGGATTGAAAGGGCCCTCATGACAGTCGTGCCCTATATGCCGGAGACCAGTTTTTCAAGACGCAGCACGGCCCTTCTGGCCCTTCAGGAGGACCAGGAAATTTTAAACCGCGTCCTGGCGGCCGGCTCCGAGAGGGCGCAGGAGGTATTCTCGGCGTTAAACGGCTTGAAGAAAAGGCTTCGGCATCCGGTGGGGTTTTATCTGACCATGGTGCGGAAGGAGAAAACGGACAGCCTGCTTAAGGAGCATTTTTCAGATAAGGGAGAAATACGGAAAAATCACTCCCAGATCCTCGAAAGGCTGCTTTTAAACCCCCTGACGGGGATACCTATCCTCCTTCTGGTCCTTTATTTCGGGTTCTACAAGTTCGTTGGAGGCTTCGGCGCCGGGGTGATGGTGGATTTCTTGGAAGGTCATATTTTTGAGGAATACTTCGTCCCCTTCGTCAACGGGTGGACCAGACGGCTCATTCCCTGGCCGGTGATCCAGGATCTTGTGGCTATGGATTACGGGATCCTCACCCTGGGCGTCCGCTACGCCGTCGCCATCGTCATGCCCATCGTCGGGGCATTCTTCCTCGTTTTTTCGGTGGTGGAAGACAGCGGGTATCTTCCCAGACTGGCCCTTCTCATCGACCGCCTTTTCAAAAGGATCGGTCTTTCAGGACGGGCCATCATCCCCCTGACCCTCGGGTTCGGCTGCGGAACCATGGCAACGATGGTCACGCGGACCCTGGAATCTGCCCGAGAGCGGATCATCGCGACGGTTCTCCTGGCTCTGGCCATTCCGTGCTCGGCTCAGCTCGGGGTGATCTTCGGCCTGGCCTCCGAATCGCCCGGGATCATCGTGACGTGGATCATCACGGTCGGCCTGATGTTTTTCCTGGTTGGTTTTCTCCTTGCCCGTTTCATGCCGGGGAAGACCCCCGATTTTTTCATGGAGCTCCCGCCTCTGAGGATGCCGAAGGTGGCCAACGTCTGGATCAAGACCTCCGCCCGCATGCGCTGGTATTTTCTGGAGATCTTTCCCCTTTTCCTCCTGGCCTCCGTGATCATCTGGGTCGGGAATATCACGGGCCTTTTCAGCTGGGCCCTGACCCTGCTCAGCTATCCCACCCAGTGGATCGGCCTCCCGGAGGAAACCGCCCAGGCATTCCTGTTCGGGTTCTTCAGGAGGGATTACGGGGTGGCGGGGCTGTATGATGTCCAGAGGACTTCCGGGATGACGGCCAACCAGCTGGCTGTGGCCACAGTGACCCTGACTCTGTTTCTTCCCTGCGTCGCCCAGTTTCTCGTCATGGTCAAGGAGAGGGGCTGGCCAATCGCATTCGCCGTCGCCGGTTTCGTGTTTCCCTTCGCTTTTCTGGTGGGAGGCGGTTTGAACTTTGTCCTTAACGTGCTGGGGATAGTGTTATGATTCGATTCCAGGCTCTGAACTCTGGACTCTGGACTCTGAACTCTGGATCCCTCGACGGTGCCCGGGGCAGGCTCTGAACTCTGAACTCTGAACTCTGAACTCTGCAAAGATCTTTTGGAGGTACCATGATCGAGCTTGGCAATTACGCGGAAGAGATTCTGGATGAGGTTCTGGAGATGCTCTGGATCAAACTGGAGGAGGCCGGCCGCGAATCCGTGCCCGCCGGGGAGATAGTAGTCGGACCGGAACCGGTTCACCCCGAAGTTTTAAAGGTCCTGGAAAAAAACGGGATGATCGCGGTAGAGGAGGGATCCGTTCAACTCACCAAAGCCGGCTGGGAGGAAGCCCGCCACACCATCCGCAGGCATCGCTTGAGCGAGAGGCTGTTTTACGATCTTTTTGAAATTTCGGAAGAACAGATGGAAAATGTTGCCTGCCGCTTTGAACACCTCCTCATCAAGCCGGAGATCGAGGAAAAAATCTGTGAGCTTCTCGGTCACCCGAGGTTCTGTCCTCACGGAAAACCCATTCCCCCCGGGGAATGCTGCGATCGCGCCGAGGGCCAGGTGGACCAGACGGTCGTTCCCATGAGCGACTTGAGGCAGGGCGAATCGGGAGCTATCGCCTATGTCCAGACAGGGGATTCGGACAAGCTGAAAAAGCTGATGGCCATGGGGATCCTTCCAGGAGAACCCGTGGCCCTGGAGAGACGTTTCCCTTCCTTCGTCTTCACCGTGGGGCGCAGCCGCTACGCTGTGGACGAGGAGATGGCCAGGGCCATCTTCGTCCGCAGGCAAAAATCCCCCGGGTAACTTCAAAACGGGGATCGCGCGCGGGTGACCGGGTGACCGCGCAACCGCGAAACAGCAGCAAAAATCGAAGGGGCAATCCACGGCCCCTCCCACCCGCGTCCCCAAAGTAATGGGTCTTCTCATCCTTTTTTCCCAACGCTGGATCCTCCGGCCCCCGATGGCAGAATGCCAGGAAAATCGGGGATTCCCTTGTTTGCCAAGGTGTTATATAAAAAGAGCAAGGAAGGGATCTTGATCTTTTAACGTTTTTCTCCGGGAACAAACCTTGTCTGAAGAAAATAACGACATCCGCGCGAAGAAATTTTCCCTCCATGGTGATGAGGATCTTTTCCTGGAGACGGATGGCCTGGTTTTTGTCCTCTCCATGGGCGGAACCATTCATTTCGCCAATGCAATGGGGTGCGAGGTCCTCGGGTGCGACGAGGATGAACTCATTGGGAAGAACTGGTTCGAAGCGGTCCTTTCACCTGGACTGGAAAGGGACTATGCCAGGGCCGTCTTTTCCGAAGCCGCCGGCTCTGGAACGCCCCCCGCCTCCCGGATGGAAATCCCCATTTTCGACGGGAAGGGAGATACAAGGATCATTTCCTGGACCAACCTGTTTCTGATCCGCGAGGGGGACGGGATTGTCTCCGCCATCTGCCACGGGGAAGACATCACCCGGAAGAAAGAGGACGAGGAAAATCTCAGGAAACGTGAAGAGCGCTTCCGGCAGGTCTTCATGCAGGCGGATGACGTCTATATGATCATGAATCGGGATGACCTCACAGTCCTTGACGTAAACCCGGCCGTGCTCGGTTACGGCTTCACCCGGGATGAGGTTCTCAGTGGGGGTGTGGGCGTCCTCATGGACAGGAAGGGATTCAGGAGGTTCCAGGAGGGACTGGCCAGGGAAAAGGGCAAGGAAATCATAAGCATCGACCGCCTTTCCTTCGTAAAGAAAGACGGGGACCCGGTTTTTGTCTCCTTCCGCGGACAGAGGGTCCTTCTTCCCGAGAGTGAGGCTATCCTCGGTTCGTTCAGGGACATCACCGACAGGATCCTCACCGAGGAAGAGGGCAAGCTCATGCAGGCCAAGCTGATCCAGGGCAACAAGATGACCACCCTGGGCCTCATGGTCTCCAGCGTCGCCCACGATATCAATAATCCCAATAATTACATTATGTTCAACTCCCGCATCGTGTCGGATTTCCTGGCGGACGCCCTTCCGGTTCTGGACCGCTACTGCCGGGACAACAAAGGGGCGACCGTCGGCGGTTTTTCGGCCAAGGAGTTTTCCGACATTATCCCCAGGCTGATGGAGGGGATCTCCGACGGTACAAAAATGATAACGAGGATCGTCAACGACCTGAAAGACTTCGTCAGGCAGAACGTCCAGATCATGGACTGGGATATCGATGTCAACCAGATCGTCAAAGGAGCCCGCTCTCTCATCGAAAACCACATCAGGAAACTGACCGAGAAATTCGCCGTCGAGCTTTCGGAAGACCTCCCCCCTATCCGGGGGAATAAACAGCAGCTCATCCAGGTCCTGGTCAACCTGATCCTCAATGCCCTGGAGTCCCTTCCGGACAAAAAGCACGGGATCACCATCACGACATCCGCTGTGGAAAACGGGAGGTTTGTGGAGGTCAAGGTTGCCGACGAAGGGTGCGGGATGCCCGAAGAGGTTCGGGAACGGGCCCTGGAAGCCTTTTTCAGCACCAGGCTGGAAAAGGGAGGCACCGGACTAGGCCTGACCATCTGCAATTCCATACTCAGGGAGCACGACGGTCTCATGATGATCGACTCGGTTCAAGGGGAGGGAACGATCATCACACTGAGACTGCCGGTAGTGAAAGATTCCCGGAGAAAGCTTTCCTGATGGAGAAAAAAGCAAAAGGGCGGCCCGAGGCCTCCCAGGACCAGGGCAGCCGCGGCCTCGTTCTGCTCGTGGATGACGACAGAAATTTTCTTCTCAGTGCCAGCTCCATCCTTCGCAAGGGCGGCATCGATATGGTCCAGGTCATGGAGGACGGACGGAATGTCCTCTCCTTCCTGGAAAAGACCTCATCGGCGGTTGTCGTCCTCGATCTGAACATGCCCCATGTTTCCGGTCGGGAGCTTCTCAGCGGGATCAAGGCAAAATATCCCGACGTAAGCGTTATCATCCTCACGGGGATGGACGATCTGGACACCGCAGTGGAGTGCATGAAAGGCGGGGCTTTTGATTACCTTGTCAAACCAGTGGAAGAGATCCGCTTTTTAAGTTCCATCCGGAAGGCGGTCCAGCTCCGGCAGCTTCATGAAGAGCTTTTCACCTTAAAGGAGAGGATCCTTTCCGACAGCCCGGTCCACAGCCAGGCTTTTTCGGAGATCATCACCATCAGCCCCAGGATGGAAAACCTGTTTCGCTACGCCGAAGCGGTGGCCGTGTCCGACCAGCCGGTCCTGGTTACGGGCGAGACAGGGGTGGGAAAGGAACTGATAGCCAAAGCCCTCCACTCCCTGAGCGGACGCCAGGGGGAGTTCATTGCCGTCAGCGTCGCCGGCCTGGACGACCAGATGTTTTCGGACACCCTTTTCGGCCACGAAAAAGGGGCTTTTACAGGTGCGGAAAGGACGCGGGAGGGGCTGATCCAGAAGGCGGAAAGGGGCACCTTGTTCCTGGACGAGATCGGGGACCTTCCGGGACCTTCCCAGGTCAAGCTCCTCCGTCTTCTGCAGGAGCGTGAATACTATCCTTTGGGCTCCGATCGCCCGAAGCGGAGCTCCGCCAGGGTGCTGGTTGCCACCAACCGGGATCTGGTAGAAGAACAGGAAAATGGCCGGTTCCGGAAGGATCTGTTTTACCGGTTGAAATTCCACCATATTAAAATTCCCTCCCTCCGGGAGAGGCCTGAGGATATTCCATTTCTTCTGGATCATTTTCTCGGGCAGGCGGCCCGGTCCCTGGGGCGGAAGAAGCCGACCTATCCCCCCGAGCTGGTGACCCTTTTGAAGAATTACCCTTTCCCCGGCAACATCAGGGAACTGGAAGGGATGGTCCATGATGCCGTCGCCCGGCACGATTCCGGGGTCCTTTCCGCCGAGACCTTCCGCGAGAGCATCGGCATTTCGGAATCCGGGATGACCGAAACGGAGGGGGCAGGAATGGATCAGGGATCTGAATTTTTGATTGACCCCGCCAAACCCTTTCCCAGCCTGAAGAAGATGGAAGAGTACATGATCCTGGAAGCCATGAGGCGCGCGGAAGGGAACCAGCGGATCGCGGCGGAAATTCTCGGGGTCACCCGTCAGGCATTAAACAAGAGGCTTGTCCGGGGCAAAAAGGACCTTTCCGAAGGGTGAGACACCCCTTTCCATGGAAACGCACCCTTGCCAGGACCTAACCCTATGAAATCACAAAGGTATAATCCAAACAGATTCTAACCTGTCTTTTTATGTCTCACCCCGCTTACCCGTATCCATTCTCTGGTCAGTGTTGAAACTGTTTGAAAAAAAAGGGTTTTTTTATGGCGGTTTTTCGGGCACGGTTTGTGCAATTACCAGCTTGCGTAAAAAAACGGATTCCGAAAGGCGGGTCAATTCGCATGGGAAATGCGGCTTTGGAAAACCTGGACACAGGGAGGCGCTACCGCGTTCTGCTTGTCGATGACGAGAGCCATTTTTGCTTTGCCGCCGGTCTCGCCCTCAGGCAGTCGGGTATGGACGTTTTCTCTGCCGGCAACGGCCTGGAAGCACTGGAAATGATCATTGCCTCAATGGAGGAAAAAAGGCCCTTCGACATGATCATCACCGATATCGTAATGCCCGTAATGGACGGGATCGAATTGATCGATAACCTGAAAAGACAGGATTTAAATATCCCGACCCTGGTTATCACGGGGTTTCTGGACATCGAATACAGGGAAGCCCTGCAGATCCGGGGCATCAACCACACGCTGGAAAAACCCTTTTTGCCGCGCCAGCTGATTGAAGCCGTCAAGGGCGTTATCCGGAACGGCGGCCGGGATAAAAGAGCAGGGAGACTGACGGAATAAGATCGGAGGGAAGGGCACAGGGAAAGGTTTTTCCTGCCATCCTTGTCTTCTCTCCCCGGAAGATGAGCCGTACCCCGGCAGATGTTTCAGCCGGGCTTGAAAAAAGGTTTTACACCCCCACCCCCCTTCCCCTGTCCGGGGCCCGGTTTTCCGGGCCCCGGACCCTTCTTTCTTTCCTCTCCGGAAAGCAGTTCCAACGTCCCACGTCAAACGTCAAACGAAAGAACGAACAGGGAAGGAAAACATCGTGATGGGGTTAATCGTGGGGAGAAAAAGTTTTCAGCCGATTCGCAGGAACACTGAAAAAATCCTTCATGGATCATTGTTTATGGTTCATCGAGGGAACACCCGCAGGCCCTGTAGCGGGCTCTTCTTTTCCTACTTCCCCATTCCTTGTTCCAGCTCTTTTAAGTCTGGACGCAAGGTACGCGAAGAGTGCCTGCTCCGGCTCTCCCGCCAGGGGCCGCGGAGAATCCCACTCCACGATAAGCGATAAACACCCCTTACCTGGATCTTCTCCCCCCATTTCTGCGTCTGTTCTTTCCTTCTCCCTTCTCCCTTCTGTCTTTTTCCATCCCCCCGACCCGTGCGACATTGGTTGCCTTCGGGAAAAAAGCGTTTTTTCTCTTAACTATTTAAGAATAAACAAGAAATTATTTTTATAGCCTTTTCTCCCGGCAGACGTCGCACCAATGCGGGCTGGAGCCAGAGGCTCTGAAAAAATTGTAACCCGCTGAAAATAAATGGAATTTTGTTTTAAGGCCCTTTTGGTATGGCAGTTGCTTTCAGAGCAGGTGAAACTAACGTCGATTTCCCTGGAAACCCGGAAGAGAAAGGTATCCAGGGGGAAGATTTCGGTCAAGAAAAGGAGGAAGGAAAATGAAAAGGATTCTGACAGTTGTTCTCGCGGTTGTTTTTATGGGGATGTCGGCAGCGGCCATCGCCGGTGAAAAGGCCCCGGCCAAGGTTGAGAGTCTCGCCAGAACGGAGTTGGTCAAGCTGAGCGTCGATCCAGTCATTGTCGCGGCCGTCAAGGCTGAAAATGCAAAGGGAAAATCCTTGGCCTCCATCAAGGAGATGGACAAGAAGTGGATCGAGACGCCTGGCGTGGTCGATTACATGAGAGCCCTGATGGAAAACGAATGTGGTCTGTATCTTCGGAAATTTCAGATGTCCAAATCCTTTTTCGCCGAGATCTTTGTCATGGACAATCAGGGCGCGAACGTCTGCATGACGGACAAGACAAGCGATTACTGGCAGGGAGATGAGGATAAATTCAAGAATTCCTACAATGGAGGTCAGGGCGGTATTTTTATCGGGGAAGTGGAATTCGATGAAAGCACCCAGACCTATATTTCCCAGGTTTCGGTCCCCGTCATTGACGGCGAAACCGTTATCGGAGCGATTACCTTCGGCATCGATGTCGAGGGTTTCTAGTGATCCATGCGGGAAATGGAATCGATCACCGGGGCTTTGACGCTCAGGAGCCTTTCGAGGTGAAAGCGGGGAGGCAACAGTCATGAGGTACAGGGATGTAAAGATAGGAACCAAGCTGTTCACGGGGTTTTTAGCGGTGCTCATGCTGATGGGCGTGGTGGCCCTGACCGGGTATTTCGCAAGCAAATCCATTCAGCAGCAGCTTGAAAGCGTGGTGGCAAAGGACATGCCCGGGATGGATTTTCTTCTCGAGACGGACCGCGATCTCTACCAGCTCCTGGCCTCGGAACGGACCATGATCTTCACTGATGTCAACAGTGAGGATTTCCCCAACCTGGTAAAGGACTGGGAGGAAAACCTGCAGCAGTCCGACGAACGCTTCGAGTCCTTCAGAAAGCTCACCACCCTTGAGGAAACGGCTCCTTTGATTGCAGCCTATGACGCGGCCCGAAAAGAGTGGGAAACGATCTCTAGGAGAGTGGTGGATGGCCGCGCCTCCGATACCAGGGAAGGACGCAGGCTCGCCATAGACCTGACCCTGGGAGAGGCCATGACCAAGTTCAACATCATGCGCGATAACCTGGATCAGCTCACCAACCTCGTTCTCCAGGAGGCGCAGGCTAAAAAAGTGAGAAGCCAGGCCGCGTTTCGGAACACCGTATGGCTTCTGTCTATTGTGACCGGCATCGGCATGATCCTGGGATTGGTTCTTTCCTTCCTGATCTCAAGGGGGGTCACCCAGCCGGTCAAAAAACTGGTGGGTGTCCTGGACCATATGAGTCAGGGGCACATGGACCTTGATATCGAAGTCGACCGGAAGGATGAGATCGGCATCCTTCTCGCCACAGTAAAGGACTTTTCCGGAAAGCTCGGGGGCGTGGTCGAGGAAGTCCGGGTGTCTGCCGCCAACGTTGCCAGTGCCAGCCAAGCTCTAAGCGCCAGCACGGAGGAGATGTCCCAGGGGGCTACGGAGCAGGCGTTCGGCGCCGAGGAGGCCTCCTCCTCCATTGAGCAGATGACGGCAAACATCAGGCAGAACGCGGATAACGCCCAGCAGACCGAGAAGATCGCGGTCAAGGCGGCCTCGGATGCCATAGAGGGCGGATCTGCCGTCAACGCAACCGTCACCGCCATGACGGATATCGCCGAGAAGATCAGCATAATAGAGGAGATCGCCCGGCAAACGAATCTGCTTGCTCTGAATGCGGCCATAGAAGCGGCCCGCGCCGGAGAGCACGGGAAAGGTTTTGCCGTTGTCGCGGCCGAGGTCAGAAAGCTCGCGGAACGAAGCCAGGCGGCGGCGGCGGAGATCAGCCAGCTTTCCTCCTCAAGCGTGCAGGTTGCCCAAAAGGCCGGCGAGATGCTGGAAAAGATCGTGCCGGATATAAAGAAAACCGCGGAGCTGGTCCAGGAGATCAATGCCGCATCCATGGAGCAGAGCGCGGGGGCCAACGAGATCAACAAGGCGATCCAGCAGCTGGATCAGGTAACCCAGCAAAACGCCTCCTCAGCCGAGGAGCTTTCTTCCACCGCCGAGGAACTCTCTTCCCAGTCCGAATCCCTTATGGCCTCCATGGCATTCTTCAAGATCAAGGGGATGCAGGGAGTCCGGGAAGCCGGTCAGTTGGCGAGCTTCAAAAAGCCCCCGGTAAGTGCCTCCGCAGGAAACGGGAAAGGCAATGGCAAGGGAAACGGCAAGGGGACCGGAGGAAAGGAATCGGGGAAATCCATCCTGTTTGATGATGAGACTCCAGCCAGATCCAACGGCGTATATTTGAACCTTAATGAAGTCAGCAACAACGGCGATGAGGACGACGCCAAATTCGAGAGCTATTGAGATAATTCCAGAACCAGGGGTTCCGGGCGGGCACCTAATGGGCCGCCCGGACCTCTCGATCCCCGGGGATCCCCGGCCTTCTGGTGGATGATCTGGAGGAAGACCATGGCAGGAATACAGATGGAAGAAAAAAAGACTTATCTGACTTTTACCCTGGGGGAGGAAACTTTTGCCTTTCCGGTTGCCCACGTGAGGGAAGTCCTTGATCTGACCGACGTGACGAAAGTGCCGAGAACCCCGGATTTTTTAAGGGGGGTCATCAATCTGAGGGGCAGCGTCGTCCCGGTTGTGGATATGCGGATCAAGTTCGGATTTCCCTCGGTCCAGGATGGTCTGGATACCTGCATCATCGTGGTTGAAGTGGATTACTACGGAGAAAAAACCCAGATCGGGGCGCTGGCCGATTCTGTCCAGGAGGTTTTCGACCTCTCCTCCTCGGAGATTGAACCTCCTCCCGCCTTCGGGATGCGCCTGCATGCCGGGTATATCAAGGGAATGGGAAAAAGGGACGATCGGTTCATCATCATCCTTGATACGGACAAGGTTTTCTCCGAGGATGAACTACTCGTCGTGTCCGGGATCTCCGACTCCCCGATGAATGAAGCAGAAGAGGATGAGGATCCCTCTTTAGAGACCGCGGGGGTTTGAGGGGAAACAGTTCAGAGTTCAGAGTGGTGAGTTCAGAGAAGGGAAAGCCGGAGGAGGGAATAAAGAATTGGGAAGTGGGAAGGGAGGAGGAGAACAACAACAATGTCCCATGTCCCATGTCCCACGAAAAAACACGCACCTTGTTTCCTGCTCCTTCCTGATTTTCTTCGCGCCCTTCGCGTTCAGGCTTTCAATTCCAAGCTGTAACGCAAAGTGTCGCAAAGGCGGCTCTTTGAAGAGCCGCTCATCCCGCAAGGGAACGCAAGGGAAAGCAAACACACAAGCTTTGACCTTGACCAGGGTTTCCTTCGCGGCCCTTGGCGGGAGCGCCGGAGCGGGCATTCTCAGCGTTCCTTTGCGTTCAGGTTTTAATACAGAGGCAAAGAGGGAATAGAGAACAGAGAATAGAGAATAGGGAAGCTGCAGGCCCTGAGCCTGTCGAAGGAGAGCAAAAAACCTCTTTACGGATCAAGGGAGGGGGTGCTTAAGGGCGAGAAGTAGAAAGAAGAAAGTCACAGGTGGAAAGAGGGCAGGTTGCTCGTGCGATCGTTGTCCTCTCTGGACTCTGGCCTCTGGCCTCTGGACTCTGGCCTCTGGACTCTGGACTTTGTTTTACTGTGGACGTTTAACGTTCGATGTTTGACGTTATTCTTTCCCCCTTCCTTTTCTGGACATCGAATTAACTCCCGTTTAAAATCACCCGGAAATGAAGATCCAGGAAGATTGCAGGCCCTGTCTCCTCCGCCAGATGGAGGGCACAGTGCGGATCGCCGGAGGGGATGACGAGACCGTCCAAAGGGTCCTTCTGGCAGCCGAAGAAAGGCTTGAAAATATCTGGGATCTTGAGCTCACACCGCCGGAGATCAGCGCCTCCCTTTATGAAATGGCCGGGGCCATGTGCGGGTCCGAGGACCCTTGGCTGCCGAAGAAGATCCAGTACACCCGGGAGGCATTGAAACTTCTGCCCGAACTGTTCGCCAGGGTGGAAAAAGCCGATGACCCCTTTGAAGCGGCTGTCCGGATCTCCATCGCCGGAAATGTCATCGATTTCGGGGTCGGGAACAGGAGCGAGGAAAGCTTTGATCTGGGTTCGGTCATCGGCGAACATCTGGGGAAAAAGATCTTTCCGGATGATTTGTCAGCCTTGAGCCGCGCCGCATCCCGCGCCGGGACCATCCTTTTCATCGGGGACAATGCCGGAGAGACGGTTTTCGACAGGGTCCTCCTTTCCCGGCTCAAACCGCAAAGGCTGGTCTACGCCGCAAGAGGGGGTCCCGTCATCAACGACGCTACGGTCAAGGATGCCATTCTGGCAGGGATTGGCCTTCATGGGGAAATTATAAGTACAGGTGCAGCCATCCCGGGGGCTGTCCCCGGAAGGTGTTCCAGTGAGTTTCAGGATCTTTTCCGGGAGGCGGACCTGATCATTGCCAAGGGTCAGGGGAATTTTGAAACACTGAGCGAGTTACCCCGAAGCGGCCGCATTTTCCTGCTATTCGTGATCAAATGTTCCCTTTCCAGCCGTCAGATCGGCGGTGAAGTCGGGGACATGGCCGTCATCCGATGGTGATTCCGGATTAGATTCGTTCAGAAGGGGAGTCCATTGCCTCGAGTCCTTTGCCAAAACTGCAAGACCATTGTTGAAGTCGCGGAGAGGGTCGGGTTTAACGAAACATGCCCGTCCTGCGGGGCCTGGCTCCATTCCTGCGTCCACTGCCGGTTCTGGTCGGGCGGCCAGTGTCTGGAACCCTCCGCGGAAAAGATGAGCGACCCGGAGGGCAAAAACTTCTGCGACTGGTATCAGGAGGCTGAGGCCAGCGACCCGGATGTAAAGGAAAAAAGCGGGGGAAAGGACGCCGCGGAGGAAATGTGGAAGAAACTGACCGGAAAAAAGGAATAAGGAATAGGGAAGAGAAGAGTGGGGAGGGAGACCCTCGGATGTTTTTTATTCCCAGTTCCCTCTTCCCTTTTCCCTTTTCCAATGACGAAACGGCCAAGGGGAGGTCTTGGTAATGAAGAATGACCCCCTTCGTTTCATCATCTACGGCGCCGGTGCCATCGGCAGCGTCTTCGGAGGGATGCTGACCCGGGGAGGCCACCAAGTGGATCTGGTCGGGCGGCCAGACCACATGGAAGCCGTTCAAAAAGAAGGGCTTTTGATCGAAGGGCTCCTTGGTGATCATGTGGTCCATCCTTCCGGGATGTGGACATCCCTGAAGGAGGTACCCAGGGACCCCCCCGCCGGGGCGGTCCTCATCTGCGTCAAGTCCAATGATACGGCTTTCGCGGTTAGGGACCTGGCCGGATCGGGCCTGGTGGATTCTGGTACCCAGGTTGTTTCCCTTCAGAACGGTCTTGGAAACCTGGAGCAGATCCGGGACGTTTTCGGCCCGGAGACCAGCCTCGGGGGAAGGGTAATTTTCGGGGCTGAAACCAAAGGCCCGGGCAGAGTTTTCGTTTCGGTCTGGGCGGACGCGGTTTTCATCGGCGGACCGGTTTTAAAAGAGGGGGTCGCGAAAGGGGAAGAACTGGCCCGAATTCTGACCCAATGCAGCATCCAGACCCGCTTTTCTATGGATATCCAGTCCGCCCTTTGGGTAAAGGTCCTTTACAATGTGGGGTTAAATCCCCTTTCCTCCCTTCTCGAGGTCCCGTACGGGGTCCTTGGCGAGGAAGAAAACGCCCGGTTTCTCCTCGAAGAGTCCATCCGGGAGGCGTTCCGCGTGGCTTCTCGCGAGACGGAAACGGGTTTTGCCGATGAAGAATCGTATCTGGACCATTTTTTCACAAAGCTCCTTCCGGCAACGCGCTCTCACCACAGCTCGATGCTCCAGGATATTAAAAAGGGAAGGGATACCGAGATCGATGCGATCACGGGAGAAGTGGTCAGGCGGGGCCTGGTATACGGTATCCCGACCCCCGTCAATGGGGTTCTCCTCGATCTGGTAAAGGGAAAAACGGGGATCAGGAAAGTAAAGCAAAAATGGACATGAAAAGAAAAAACACGTTAATCCGCACCGAAGGGGCTGATATCAGACCTGAAGGGAAAGGAGACAGGATGACAACAGTAATGATCAAGACCTCCAAAGGGGACATCACCGCCCGGTTGGACGACGCCAAAGCGCCGGAAACCGTCAGAAATTTTCTCGCATACGCGAAAGAGGGTTTTTACGACGGGACCATCTTCCACCGCGTCATCGAAGGATTCATGATCCAGGGCGGAGGGTTTACCGCCGACATGAGACAGAAAAACACCAAACCACCCATAAAGAACGAAGCGGCCAATGGGCTTGACAATCTCGCGGGGACCCTCGCCATGGCCCGCACCTCCGCCGTGGACAGCGCCACCTCCCAGTTCTTCATCAACCTTGACGACAACGATTTTCTGGACCACAAGGACAACTCCCCCTCCGGGTTCGGGTATGCCGTTTTCGGGAGCGTTTGCGGGGGAATGGACGTGGTGAAAGCCATAGGAAGCGTGCCGACGGGGAATGAAAACGGTTTTCAGGATGTCCCCCTGGAGGCGGTGGTGATTGAGAATGTGGAGGTAGAGTAAAACAGGAGGAAGGATGAAGGATGAAGGGAAAAACCCGGAAGGGAGAAAGGAGAATGGAGAAGGAGGAATGAAAAAGATATGGAAGAATCGCACCGTACACCTTCACTGGACACATAAAATTATTTAACTTTGTCTGTCATCCCGCGGCCAGCTCAATGACCCCTCGATCCCTGTGGCGAAGATTTCGGGATATTAACCAAAACCCGGATTGTGATGACAAATCCATGGAACAGAAATGGAGTGGAAGGAAGAAAAATGGCGGATAACCAGAATAAAACTGATAAAAAAATTCCACCGCAAGGTTTTCTTCTTCCTTCTTCCTTCTCCCTTCTTACTTCCCTTTTCCTGCTCCTTCTCCTCCTCTTCTCCTGCGCGACGGCCCCGCGGCCTCCCGCCCGGGTTCCGCCGCCATCGCCGCCCGCCCGCCCCGCCGTCCCGGCCCCGGCAGAGCCGGGAGAAGAATATGCGGTGTTCGGGCAGACCTATAGGGTCATGGGGTCTTCCAAGGGATACGTCGAGACGGGAATGGCCTCGTGGTATGGGAAACAGTTCCACGGCCGAAAGACCTCCAGCGGGGAAGTCTACGACATGGAGAAATTCACCGCCGCCCATCGAACTTTGCCCCTGGGGACCTACGTCAAGGTCAAAAGGACCGACGGCAAAGGGGAGTCGGTTGTGGTAAAGGTCAATGACAGGGGGCCTTTTGTAGAGGGGCGCATCCTGGACGTTTCCAGGGGCGCGGCGAAACAGCTGGACATGCTCGATGACGGCGTGGCCAGGGTGACGGTGACCGCCCTTGGCGAGGAAGTCTTCCGCACCAGATCCAGCGTCACCCTCCAGCCGAAGCCGGATTACGCCATTGGTTCCTTTTCGGTCCAGGTCGGGGCTTTCACCGTCAGGGAGAACGCCCAGCGGCTGGCCAGCCAGGCAAAAGACATCTACGGGAGCGCGGATGTGTCCCTTTTCGACAGGGGCGACATGGTTTTTTACCGGGTGCAGGTGGGCCGTTTCGGCACGCGGGCCGAAGCGGAGGAATTTCGGGACCGGCTGGTCCGGAGCGGGGATTTTTCAAGGGCGTTTGTAGTTTCCCGATGAAGTGGGGTCCAGAGTCCAGTGTCCAAAATCCAGAGGGACATTTGCAGGAATTCGGGATGTATGAAATTGGCTCTTCTCACGATGAGTCCTTGGGTAAAGGCGAAAAAGAGGAGGCTTTCGAGGTCCGGTTTCAGATTGGGGTCGAAGTCTCTGGATTCCCCTCTCTGGGCTCTGGACTGATCCTGTGATCCTGGTCTTTGGCAACATCAGCTACGACGTGATCCTGCCCCTTAAGGACCTTCCCGGGCCCCACGAGAAGGTCCTCTGTGAGGGAGCCGTCACCGGGTTCGGCGGCAGCGCGGCCAACACCGCCTGGTGGCTGGGGAAAATGGGTATTCCGGTCCGCCTGTCCGGGGCCGCGGGAAAGGACATTTTCGGGGAGGCGCACCTTGCGAGCCTTGAGGAAGGGGGCGTCCAGGTTTCTGGAGTGGACCGGGTGGAGGAGGGATCCGGCATGGCCGTCGTTTTTTCCCTGAAGAGGGAAAAGAGGATGATCCGGGTTCCAGGCGCGAACGCCTTTGGACGGTTTAATCCCGGACTTTTGGATGGGTGTCGCCTTGTCTACCTTTCCGGGATCAATGTTCCCGTCCGGAGGCAATTTGCCGCAGAGGCCAGATCAAGGGGGATCCCCGTGGTGTGCGGATGGCACGGAGCTCAAAACCCCGGGCTGGCCGCCATGGTGGATGGGTTCATCATGAACGCCGACGAAGGGGAGCGGCTGACAGGCCGGACCGATCCCTGGGAGATTATCCGGGCCCTGGGGGGTTCCTTTGCCGCCATCACCCTCCCTGAGGGCGGATGCGTTGTGTCGGATGGGATCGAGTTGCGACAGGTTTCGGCCCCCGAACTCGATCCTGTGGACAGGACCGGCGGCGGAGATGCTTTTGCGGCAGGTTTCCTGGCGGGATTTTATCTGGGAAGAGACCTCTTTGAATGCGGCGAAGCGGGAAACCGGCTCGCTGCCCGGGTGATCATGGGGAAGGGCGCCAGGCCGACAATAACGATCCCCGAAGGGATGTTTGACCCAGGGGGATAATCAAACCGTACCTTCTTCCAGTCCTCAATTCGCGATCCGCACCCGGAATTTCCCGGGGGGAACCGATTCGTCCAGCGCCTGCCGGATCATCCCCACCAGCGTCATGGCCATCATTTCCCTGGAAGGGGCTGTGCCGTCAACGAACACCTTGTCGTTGACCCAGATCTTGGGTACGGTCACTACCCCGAAGGCCTGGCTCTCCTTCGGGAACTGGTGGCTCCCGAAGACAAGGGAGGTGATTTTCGCGCTTCGAGACGCGAAGGAGTACGCCAGATTGACCGGGATGGGACAGTAGCCGCAATCGGGGGTCGTGAAGATCCGTATGAGGACTTCCTCCTGAAGGTTAATCAGAAAATCCTCGACAGGTGCAGGAAGGTCCGCCGGAGCGCCCGAAGCAAGGGCAATTCCCTCAAGAAAAGGCGCCAGTTCCTTCCGCTCAGGGAGTCCAAGGTAGAATAAGGGTTGCCTCCCCTCTCCCTGGATCCTGATGGCAGGGCCGTGGGACACGCCAAGGTTCGAGAAAAATTCTTTTGCCTGGGAGTCTTCTCCAAGGGAAAAGGCCGAAAAGCTCACTTTGGGGGAAGCGCCGGCTATCAGTTCCAGAAGGTCCCGGGTTTCCCTGTCATCGGTTTCCCCTTGCCCCCCCGAGAAAAGGTAAATGTTTACAGGGTTTTCCAAAGGAGCCAGAGCCTCGGCAACAGCGTCCTTCACGCTTTCACCGAAACGGGCGGGAGGCCTGGTTTTCTCCCCACCGGGCTGGTCCCCGGCAGGTTGACACCCCCAAACCGCGAGGACCAGGGCCAGGGCGACAAGGAAAAGCCCAGGAAAGGGAAAGGATATAAGAGCCGGCCGTCCTGATTTTTCGTGCATATCCAGCAAGATCCTCCATTTGGCGTCTTTAATAGGGTCGCGAAAAGTCCGATGTGGGACTTTCCGCTCCACGGAAAGGGAAAAGCGTGGTTTTCCCTTTCCTCGCGGATCCATAACTCATCACTCCGGTCATGGATCCGGGCGGCCCGTACCCGGGCCGCTTTGATGGCTTTTCGCGAAGCCATCACGGTTGACAGGGCCGCGAAAAGTCCGGTGCGGGACTTAACGCTTCCCGGAAAGGGAAAAGCGTGGTTTTCCCTTTCCTCGCGGATCCATAACTCATCAATCAGGTCATGGATCCGGGCACCCCGCATCCGGGCCGCATCGACGGTTTTGCAAAAAAACGTTAACTTTCATAATCATTTTCCGTGAACAGCAGGGTCGACAGGTAGCGTTCCCCCGTATCGCAAAGGATGGTCACGATGGTTTTTCCGCTGTTCTCCGGACGCCCGGCTAACTGAAGGGCAGCCCAGACGTTGGCGCCGGCGGAAATGCCCCCCAGGACCCCCTCCTCCCTGGCCAGGCGCCGGCAGGTTGCGAGGGCCTGCTCCAGTTCCACCTTGATGATCTCGTCGATGATGGCCATGTTCAGCACGGCCGGGATGAAGCCGGCTCCAATGCCCTGGATCCCATGGGGCCCCGGCGACCCGCCTGAGAGGACCGGACTGTCTTCCGGCTCGACGGCCACAATCCGAACCTGGGGGTTTTTCTCTTTCAGCACTTCGCCGACGCCGGTGATGGTGCCCCCCGTTCCCACCCCGGCAACAAAAATATCCACCCTGCCATCGGTGTCATCCCAGATCTCCCGGGCGGTTGTCCGGCGATGGGCTTCGGGATTAGCGGTGTTCTCGAACTGTTGGGGCATATAGGCTCCGGGGGTGCTCTCGAGGATCTCCTGGGCCTTCCGGATGGCGCCCTTCATGCCCCCAGCGCCCGGCGTCAGGATGACATCGGCGCCCAGGGCGCGAAGGAGATTGCGTCTTTCGATGCTCATCGTTTCGGGCATCGTCAGGATGAGGCGGTAACCCCTGCTCGCGGCCACGAAGGCCAGGGCGATCCCGGTGTTTCCCGAGGTCGGCTCAACGATGACGGTATCTTTGGTGAGAAGTCCCTTTTTCTCCGCTTCCTCGATCATGGTCACGCCGATGCGGTCCTTGACGCTGGAAAGGGGGTTCATGGATTCCATCTTTAAAAGGACAGCCGCCCCCTCCCCTGGCGCAAGCCTGTTTAATTTTAAAAGAGGGGTCCTTCCAACCATTTCGGTGACGCTGTTGTAGATCCTTGCCATAAATCCTCCCTGGAAGTGTTTAGACCGGGGTCCTAGGCTTCCAGCTTTTTAAAGTCTTCTGGGTAATTGATATTGAAAAAGGGATCCTTCCCGGTTCCCTCCGGGGTGATCCGGGGGGAATAGACCTTTTTCCCCTCCAGGGCCGAAAGGATCCTGTTTCTGCCTTTTTCCAGATTTTCGCGGATCGAGTCAAGACAGGTCTTTGAATAGACGGCGCAAAGGGGTTCGAACCTTTCAGGTCCCTGCGGGATCACGGCGTCCTGCCCTTCCCGGGCCCGGAGGATCTTTTCAAGAAGGGAAGGGGTCAGGAAAGGCATATCCGCGGCAACCGCGAGGACAAAGGGGGTCCCGGCGGAGACCAGGGCCGTATAGATACCCCCGAGGGGTCCCGCGTCCGGCCAGAGGTCCTCGACAGTCCGGATCCGCAGCGTCTCGAACTCGGGCCTGGGATGTCCCACGATCAGAGTTTCCTCGACCATTGGCGAGAGGATTCCCCATAAATGGGAAACCAGCGGTTTTCCCCGGTAGGTCAGAAGAACCTTGTCCTGCCCGAAACGCCGGCTCCTTCCCCCGACGAGGATGGCTCCCGCTACGCCTTTTTCAGGGAAAGAAAGGGGATTCACAACCGATCCGATTTTGAGATGAGCCAGTAGACCACAGCCAGAACGAAGAGGGTCAGGATCTTGGTCCCGTATTCCATGATGTCGCCGTGCTCGAGGGATCCGATGAGGACCTTCCGGATAAAGGCGATGAGAACGATTCCGACGAAGATTTTTATGGGGATCTTGCGCCCCTTGAGATGCTGTACCTCGGTGGCTAAAAGTTCGATCATCATCCAGATGATGAGAAGGGAGCCCAGGGCCGCCACGACACTGGTCTCGAGCCTGGCGCTCTGGAAGATTTTCATGACGTCATGGGCGAACAGGCTGACAACCGCAAGGGAAACCACGACAAGAGCGAGAGCCAGGACAAGGTTGAGCCCGTGTGTGAACCTTTCCATGAAACTTATGAGGGCGGACTCGGCCCGGGCCGATATGAAGTATTTCTTTAACTCAGCCTGACGGTAGGAACTCGTCAGGATATCCAGGTTGATGTCCAGGATCTTGTTGACCGCCAGAAGGAGCTCATCGTGGTCTGCCTCGGGGGTGGCTGACAGAATCACTTCGCTGACGAAATTGCGCACCCTGGTCATGGCTGAATTGACAAAGTGGCCATCGAGGTTGATTGTAACGTGGACCTTTCCGATGCGGTGCAGGTCGCGGATATACGCCTCGTCATAGTCACCCTTGAAAAGCCCCATGAACCAGGCAGCGATGAGATTTTTATGACGGGCCAGCTTGTCTGTGTCATCGAAAAAGGCGGCCATTTCCTCGTGGGACATGATGTAGTCGTAGAAATCGAGGGCGAACCTTTCCCGATGGCCTTCCATAATGGGACCAAGATCCGCGAGGATCTTTTCCTCGGCCTCGCTCAGTTCGTAATGGGTTTTAAGCTTTTTTGCTGTGATCATAGGGATCTCCCGGCACTGGCGGCTCCCCTTTCAGCCAGGCGATGGGGCTGCCGGTGCCTCCGGTTTTGGGCGATCGTTTAAACAGGGTCGCGAAAAGTCCGATGCGGGTCTTTTCGCTCCACGGAAAGGGAAAAGCGTGGTTTTCCCTTTCCTCACGGATCAAGGACGTACGATGCCGGTCCTTGATCCGGGCGCCCCGACCGGGGCGCGTTGATGATTTTTTCAAATCCATCAACCTTCAACGATGTAAACTCCCCGGTCATCCTTCCTGTAACCTATATCTTCCAGGTCCTGGGGGGAAGATATGCGGATGAGATTGCCCATGGCGGTTTTTTCCTCTTCGGTCATGTGCCAGAGATGGAAATCAAGGAGGATCTGATCATCCTCGATTCCCTTGCCTTTTTTTATGAAGAAAGGGAAGTCCCAGGCTTCCACTTCATTGACATGGCAGCAGGCTATGGGGAATTTCCGGGCCACTGTCTTTGTCCCCTTATTTCCTGGTTTGAGGCCCATTCAGGGAGCCTGAAGACCCTCGCTCCTTTTTTTAGTCCATATCCGGATCAAGGTCCAGACTTTCCTCGATCTCCGGGCCGGGACCTCTTCCTGAGGGGGCTTTGGGGTAAAAATACTTGATTTTTGGAAAAGTATAGGGATAATTCTAAAAAATTACATCCTAAATGAGATAACTTCGCGAAAAGTCCCGTGTCGGACTTCTTGCGGCCCTACAAAATAAGATACCCCCTTATCGAGAGTGGTGGAGGGACGGGCCCTTTGAAACCACAGCAACCGGCCGGACGACTGGACGGCGCCCGGTGCTAAATCCCGCAAGGTAACCTTGGTAGATGAGGAGGCAGTGCTGATTCTGCCCCTTCCCTGCCGGGAAGGGGTTTTTTGTTGCCGTTACAAAGGAGAGAAGAAGATGGCCAGGGTTAAAAAGAGCTTCGAGGAAATCAATGAACGGATAAGGTCCGGAAAAGCGGTCGTTCTCACCGCCAACGAGATGTCGGATCTGGTGGATGAAATCGGTCCGGCAAAGGCCGCCGCAGAGGTGGATGTGGTGACGACCGGAACCTTCGGAATGATGTGTTCCTCGAGCGCGATGTTCAATTTTGGCCACACAGTCCCCAGGATCAAGGCCAACAGGGTCTGGTTCAATGATGTGCCGGCATATGCGGGCCTGGCCGCGGTGGACGCTTTTCTGGGCGCCACCGAAACGAGGGAGGACGATCCTCTCAACAAGGTCCCCCCGGGGCGTTTCCTGTACGGAGGGGGACATGTCATCGAGGACCTGGTGGCGGGCAAAACCATTGCCATCAGGATTGAAGCCTACGGCACGGACTGCTACCCCAAAATGCACGCGCGGATGGAAAAAACCCTTGAGGAACTGCCCTACGCCAACCTGCTCAACCCCAGGAACGCGTACCAGAACTACAACTGCGCGGTCAACATGGGGGAGCGGACCATCTATACCTATATGGGGGTTTTAAAACCTGAAGGGGGAAACGCCACCTATTCCAGCGCCGGCCAGATGTCTCCTCTGCTCAACGACCCCTATTACCGCACTATCGGCCTGGGTACCCGGATCTTTCTGGGGGGAGGGGAGGGGTTCGTCATCTGGCACGGGACGCAGCATAACCCCAACGTCCCCAGGGGGAAAAATGGTGTCGTCAGGATCCCCGCGGGAACCCTGTCCGTCACCGGAGAACTCAAGGGAATGAAGGCAAGGTATCTGAGGGGGGCCAGCATGATGGGCTACGGCGTTTCCTTGTTCGTTGGCCTCGGGATTCCCATCCCGATCCTGGATGAGGAGATGGCCGGGTTTACCGGAGTCCGGGACAAGGATATCTTCACGAACATCGTCGATTACGGGGAGGATTATCCACAGGGGACCGGGAAAATTCTGGCGGAGGTCAATTACGAGGAGCTGAAAAGCGGCACGATCCGGTTCAACGGGAGGGAGATCCCGACGTCCCCCCTCTCCAGCTATCCTATGGCCCTTGAGATCTGCAAAGAACTCAAAAGGTGGATCATGGAGGAAGGGTTCACCCTCGGTGTGCCCCAGCGCCCTATCCCGGGACCGGCCCGTACATGAAATACCGGAGCGGGTGCGGATGCAATCGAGGGACTACAGGAATCAAGCCGTCCCCGCGGGGCTGACGTCCTTCAGGGCCGCCGTTGCCCAGACCGACCTCTGGATCGCCGCCAGGCGGGATCTGACAGAACTTGCCATTCAGTCCATCCGCGGCCATCGGCGCGCCATAGAGGATTATATCCGGGAGCATCCGGCCTTCGCCACGACCCTGATCCCCTGGCCGGAAGGGGTTTTTGCCAGCCCCATTGTTGAGAGGATGGTTCATGCGTCCATGGCGGCAGGGGTCGGCCCCATGGCCTCGGTGGCGGGGGCCATTGCCCAAGCCGTTGCCGAGGACCTCTCGCCCCACAGCGACCGGATCCTGGTGGAAAACGGAGGAGATCTCTTTCTGATCGGGGACGATTCAACCGTTGTGGGATTATGGGCGGGGAATTCTCCCCTGAGCGGACAGCTCGGTCTGGCCCTGCATCCCGGGCGGGGAATTTCCGTGTGCACTTCGTCCGGGACAGTGGGTCCCTCCCTGAGCTACGGCAGGGCGGATTGCGCCACGGTGATTTCCAGATCAGGGGCCCTCGCCGACGCGGCCGCCACCGAACTGGGCAACAGGGTGAAGGTCCCGGATGAAATCGCGGCGGCCCTCGATTGGGCCCTGTCGGTGAGGGGCGTCATCGGGGCCGCGGTCATCATGGGAAGTGTGATGGGGGCCAAGGGGGAAGTGGAATTGGTGAGGACAAGAAAAAACGGCAAGGAGGAATGAGGAGGGAAGAAGGAGGAAGTTGACCGGTGTTATTCATCCTTCATCCTTCACTCTCCTTCCTTCTGATTTTAAAAGGAGTTTCCCTATGGAAAAGACGATCATTCTGCGTTTTACGAAAAAGACCTGGAACACCCCTGTCATCTACGAGCTGTCAAAACGGACCGACCTGGTCTTCAATATCCTCGAGGCCAAAGTCCTTCCCCGGCAGGACAGCTACGCCATTATCAACCTTGAGGGCAGCGACGAGGATTATCAAAAGGGGATCGAATATCTCGAGAGCTGCAATATCGTCATCGAGGATGTCCCGGACAAGGTCCAGAGGGATGAAGAGAGCTGCGTCCATTGCGGCGCCTGTACGGCGGTCTGTCCTACCGGGGCACTGCATGTGGAGGGGGAGGAACGGAAGGTTGAACTGGACCGGCAAAAATGTGTGGCCTGCGGGAACTGCGTCACCGCCTGCCCGGTCCAGTGCATCGATCTGTTTATTATCAATTAATGGAAAAAACCCCGTTGAACGTTTAACGTTAAACGTTTAACGGGGAATCGGCATTCTTCGCGGCCCTTTGCGTTCAGGCTGTAAAACCAAAGCGTTTAACGCAAAGTTTCGCGAAGGCGGCTCGCTGGGAGGCCGCTAATTTCGCAAAGAACCGCAAAGGGAACCAAGGAAATAATCAGACCTTGACCGGGATTTCCATCGCGGCCCTTTGCGATAGAGCCCGAGCAGGCATTCTTCGCGGTCCTTTGCGTTCAGGCTTTCAGACTAAAGCGATTTACGCAAAGCAACCCCTTCGATGGGTTATCGTTTGCTCAGGGCAGGGGGCAAAAGCAACTCCCTGGCCGCAAGGTCCGCAAGGGAACCCAAGGAGAAGCGGGGCGTAAGCTGATTTCTTCCCAATTCCCTCTTCTCACTTCCCTCTTCCTTTTTTTTCAGTATCCCTCCCTGTTGAACCTTTCCCCTCATTAGGTTTTAATAGTGTTAATTGCTTTTCTCGGCTTTTTCACCGCATTCCAGGGAGACCGTCATGCCTGAGATCCACATAATCGACGCCACGAAGGAACTTGGGATCATCCGGTTCATGAAGGGGTACAAACCCCCCTTCGAAGTCATCGGGACCTATCGGTTGATAGATGACGGCATCCGGCCCGAGGCAACGGTCATGCTCCGTACCGGAAGCCAGGAGATGCACGAGGCGGATATGGGGGTGGGGCCTGTCGACGCTCTGGGCAATGTCCTGAAAAAATCCCTTGGCCGGCTCTTCCCCGATCTGCCGGGCGTGCGCCTTCTGGATTTCGAGGTCCATCTGATCCAGGGGACGATTGGGACCTCTGCCCAGATCGAGGTCCATATCATTTTTTCGGACGGGGATTATGTCTGGAGGGTTTCTGCCACCAGCGACAACATCAACAATGCCTCTTTCCACGCGCTGTTGGACGGGTATGAATACGCGATCTACCTCTGGGGGAAAAATAAAACAGGGAAAGACCGTCCCACGTCCCACGTCCGGCGTCCAAGGGAAGAGGCGGGAGGAAAAGTCGGGGGTATATCAAAGAAAAGCAGGTCGGGATCAAGAGCAAAAAATCAATCTGGAATCAAAAACCTGAAATCCGGAATTTAAGATATGGAATCCGGAATCCCCCTCACCCGCATCGTAACCCACGACGACCTCGACGGGGTGGTCAGTGCTGCCCTTCTGTCCCATTCCCTGGGGATCGACCGGTTTTTCTTCACCGGGCCTGTGGCCATCCAGAGCGGCCGGACACAGACCACCGAGGGGGACGTCGTCAGCGACCTGCCCTGCCCGGTCCGGGTGGGGATGTGGTTTGACCATCATCAGGGGAACATCGAGGATCTCAAACTCAGGGGGGTCGATCCGGCCAAAATCCCTGGAAAATTCTCCCAGGAGGACTCCTGTGCGAGGGTCATCTACGATTTTTTCAAGGATAAGGTCACGTTTCCTCCTTTCATGGAGGATACGATTGAGGGAACTGACCGCGTGGATTCCTTTGACTACAGGACCATGGAAGAGTGGCGAAGGCCGACTCCCGATCGCCGGCTTTCCGATTCCCTTTTTGCCGCTTCCCTGGAGCGCGGCAGCTATTCCTATCTGGAGCGGCTCGTGCGGCTCCTCAGGGACCAGCCGATGGAAAAGACGCTCCTCGACGTCCAGGTCCGCACTCTTGCCGACCGGTACAAGCTCATGGAGGGAAAAAGCGTCGACCTTTTTGCCAAAGATGCCCGTTTCCATGAGGAGGACCAACAGCGCGAGGTGATCATCATTGACCTCACCCGGCACAACCGAAAGCCTGAGGTGATCCGGACGGCTGCCTTCATCCTGTACCCTGACGCCCTCGCGGCCCTCTTGGTGGGAAACGCCTTTTCCTTCGGGAAGAAGACCAATGACCTGTCCTTTTCCATGTCCCTTTCCTTCCTGATGAACCGCCGGGAGCATCGCAAGGATATCGGGGAGATCATGAGGAAGCTCAACATCGGGGACGGGCACCCGGGGGCCGGAGCGGGGAGGGTCTCTTGCGGCAGCAAGCAGGAGATGATGAAGGTCAAGGAGGAAACGATAGGCGAGATCATCCGCCTGTGGAAGGAAATGGGGTGAGAGTGGAAAAACGTTGTGATCGGGTGGGTGTATGGGTCGGAAAATAGAAAAGGGAAATATGCAAAAAGAAGACCCTCCCGTTTTGTGAGGGTCTTTGTTTTGAAAGTGGCGCGCCCGGCAGGGTTCGAACCTGCGACCTGCGGCTTCGAAGGCCGACGCTCTATCCAGCTGAGCTACGGGCGCTGAAGTCCCTGAAAGGGCTGGAGTTCAGAGTCCAGAGTATAGAGTTCAGAGGGTTAAGTCCATTTCCCGATGCTTCTAATCCAGATCATGGGTTCTCTCGCAGGGTTCTCTCTCTGAACCCTGAACTCTGAACTTTATTAATGGACCCTTTCGGGTCTGGCGATGTTACTGGGCCGCGCCGTTTCCTGTCAAGAGGGGGCGCCCAAACCGTTCGTCCCGGCCCCGCCGTCTAGTTATAGGAAATTCTTTTTACTCCCTTCAATTCCTTGAGGGCTGTCATGAGCTCTTTTCCAACCCGCCTCCGGTGCCCGGTCAGGATCACCTTGAAGGAGATCTCGTCCTGATCAAAGTCCACTTGTGAGCCGATATTGGCCACCTTCAGGTTCATATCCCGAAAGACTTCCTCCAGCTCATCGTAAAGGGACTCCCTGTGCCTCGCGGTCAGGATGAGGTTCAGGTAGCGGTCCTTGGTGATGAAGGGGTCCAGCTTCTTGAGGAAGACCAGGCTGAAGAGGATGAGGACGGTGGCGAAAGCGCCCAGGGTGAGGTGACCCATCCCGAAGGCCATGCCGAGGCCCGCGACGGCCCAGAGACCGGCCGCGGTGGTCAACCCCCTGACATTGACCCCTTCCTTGATGATCACGCCGGCCCCGAGAAACCCGATCCCGGTGATGATCTGGGCCGCCGTCCGGGATGGATCAAGGCGCATGACCTCGTTTCCCGCCATCTCCGCGTATTTCAGGTAGAAGGCTTCCGAGATGATCATCATGGTGCAGGCCCCCACCGAGACCAGGATGTTGGTCCGCAGTCCTGCCGGACGCCCGTGTTTTTCCCTTTCAAGACCTACCAGACCCCCAGCTATTGCGGCCAGGATCAGCTTTATCAGAAGGGAGAGTTCAAAGCTTCCCAGGATCGTGTCGCCCAGAAACATGGATTTTCCCCTAATGGAAACGGAAAGGCCGGATTTCACTCATGCGGAAAGAGACTGGGCCTTCATGAGTTTTCTCCCCAGAAGAGAAGCGGCCATGACCAGGGTGGAAGAAAAGAATATCATTATGATCCCAAGGGCGGAGAGGCGTCCCCAGAGGCCATCCTCCGCGAACCTGAGGATCTGGACGGCAAGGACCTCCGAACCTGGCCGGGAGAGCACCACCGAAAGGGTCAGTTCCCTCACGAACATGGTGGCCATGAGGATCCACGCCGAGATGATGCCCGGGATCAGGAGGGGAATGACGATCCGGCGCATGGTCTGGAACGGGCCGGCGCCGCAGACGCGGGAGGATTCCTCGAGGTGGCTGTGGATCTGGACAAACGCGCTGGATAAAGGCCGGATGCCATAGGGCAGGTAGGTGGCGATGTATCCGATGAGGAGAGCCCAGAGGGTCCCGTAGAGAGGGGTATGGACGAAGAACCACATGAACCCCACACCGATGACAATCCCCGGGAAAGAGAAGGAAAGGAAGCTCAGGGATTCCAGGATACCGGCCGCGGTGGTTCTTACCTTGACGATGACATAGGAAACGAAGACGGAGAGGATCACGCCGAGGGTGGCCCCCGCCAGCCCCAGGGTCAGGCTGTTTTTCAGGGCGAGGAGGGAAACCGGGTCTTTGAGCACCCCGATCCAGTTTTTGAAGCTAATCAGGGAAAAGGCCCTTGCGCTCGGCGCCATGACATAGGGCAGGAGCGAGGTGTAAAACAGCACCACGACTGGAAGCACGATCAGGATGAAAGACAGGAATCCGACAATCCCGAAAAGGGGGATCCTTGCGGACTTGAGGTCCAGAAGGGTGGGTTTGTAACCCCGGCTGGAGATGGTGACGTACCGGCTGCTCTCCGAGGTCAGATAGCGGTACAGGTAGATCAACACGATGGAAGCCGCAAGGGCGCTCATGCCTATAGCGGCCGCTTTTCCGTAATCCGTTGCGAACCCCGTGGAAATGGTTCGGTAGATGTGGGTGGCGAGGACGTATTTCCTTCCCGGCATCCCGATGACCGAGGGGACGGCGAAGGAGGCCAGGCTCCTGACGATGACCAGGATACCGGAGGCCAGGATCGCCGGGCGCAGCACGGGAAGGGTCACCCGGGTCAGGGTCCTGAAAAAGGAGGCGCCGCACACCTTGGAGGATTCCTCCAGGGAGACATCAAAGGAGCCCATGGCCGGCGCGATAATGAGATAGGCGATAGGCAGGTCAAGGAGCCCCTCCACCAGGATCATCCCTGGCAGGGTGTAGATGTTGAGCAGAGCATTCTCCAGGCCGAAAGCCTGCATGAGCAGGCGGTTCAGGATCCCGTTGCTCGGGTTCAGAAGGAGCACCCAGCTCACTGCGAAAAGGATGTGGGGGATCATCATCGGGATGATGGTAATGACCCCGAACAGGAATTTGAACGGGATGTTGGTCCTTGTGTTCATGTAGGCCAGGAACAGGGCCAGGACGGTGGCCACGACGGCTGACCCGAGGGTGAAGATCAGGGTATTGAGAAGGATCTCCGCGAAGTCAGGGTCGGTGTAGGCGCTGATGTATTTCTCGAGGGTGAAGGTGCCGAATGCCCCGAGCCCCTGGGAAAAACTTCCCAGGAACAGCATGAGCACCGGGCAGATCGTCAGGAATCCGACAATGAGGATGAGGGTCAATGTCAGGGAAGGTTTCCGGATCATGATTTTCAGTTCGGAAGCAGGAAGCAGTGGTCCGGGTCGAAGGACACAAAGATCGTGTCCCCTTCGTTGATATCTTCCGTCGGGGGGATGGTGGTGGTCAGGACGGTTTCCCCGATTTTGATCTCCCCTTCACAAGCCTCGCCGACGAATATCAGGGCCTGGACTTTTCCCTTGAATACATTTCTGCTGTTCCCGGCCTCCTTCCGGGCGAGCTTCATGAACTCCGGACGCACGCACAGGAAAGCCTCGGAGCCGGGCCGGATCTGCTGGCTGTTAAGGCCGACGATGGGACCCATATCCGTGTCGATGACCGCGTGATCGCCCTCCTCAGTCGCGATCCTTCCTTTGATGAGGTTGGCTCGCCCGATGAAGTCAGCGACAAACCGATGGTCGGAATCAAAATAGATCTTCCTGGGATTCCCCGTTTCCACGATGGCTCCCGCTTTCATGACGGCGATCAAGTCGGAAAGGGCCAGGGCTTCGATGCGGTCGTGGGTTACGTAAACCGCGGTGATCTGCAGCTCGCTGAGGAATCGGCGAAGCTCCTTTCTGGTCTCCTCCCGAAGCTTGGCGTCCAGATTGCTGAGAGGTTCGTCGAAAAGGATCACCTTGGGCTCCGCCACAAGGGCGCGGGCCAGGGCCACCCGCTGCTGCTGCCCCCCGCTGAGCTTGGTGGCCGGACGGTTTTCAAACCCTTCAAGCTGGACGAATTGGAGGACCTTTGCCACCCTGTCCCTTATCTCGGGAGCGGGCGTTTTCCGGCTCTGAAGGGGGTAGGCGACGTTGTTGAAGACATTCATGTGCGGCCAGATGGCATAGGTCTGGAACACCATTCCCAGGCCCCGCTCCTCGGGGGGAACGAAGATCCCCTTTTCCCTCGACCACACCAGATCCCCGCCGATGGAGATCTCGCCGGAATCCGGTGTTTCCAGGCCCACGATGCACCGGAGCAGGGTCGTTTTGCCGCAGCCGCTTGGTCCGAGGAGGGTGAATATCCGGTTGGCCGGAATGGTCAGGTCCACGTTGTCCAGCGCCCGGATACGCTTCCCTTCGGAAAAATAGTCCCTCGTGAGTCCCTGGATTTTTATCTCCATAGATCCATGTTCCTGTCCGGCGCGGATCCTGAGTCAGTCCCGGCAGCGCGATGATATTTTCAAGGAAAAGAGTCCCGGGGAGACTCAGCCGGTGCGATGCAGTAAAACGGCTGGAAACCCCCCGGGGCCCGCGTCAGGTTGAAAGGGTCGCGAAAAGTCCAATTCGGGACTTTTCGCTTCCCTGAAAGGGAAAAGCGTGGTTTTCCCTTTCCTCACGGATCAAGGGTTTACGACGCGAGTCCTTGATCCGGGCGCCCCGCGCGGGGCGCATTGATGACTTCTTGCGAAGCCATCAATTATTTGACCTCGAAGATCTCCTTGAACTTTGCCCCCCAATCCTGGATCTCCTGGTCGCTGAGTTCGCGGATGGGAAGGACCTTGGCCTCGTTGATCCCGTCGATGGGAGGGAACACACCGGGGGCAAGGACGTACTCTCCCACCTTGTCGGCCAGTGTTTTCATGGCATCCCTGGAAAGCCAGTAATCCATGAAGACCTTGGCGGCCTCGGGGTGGGGGGCCTTGGCTGCCATGGCGATACCGCGTGGGGAGCCCAGGATTGTGTCAACCCTCACCCAGTCCAGGGGAGCCGGCGCATGGGTGATGATGTATTTCGGCATGGAGATGGCGATGAGCTTCTCCCCGCTCTCGACGGGAGCGGGGGAGGGCCCGAAGGAGGCCACGAACATGGGCCGGTTGGCGGCAAGGCCTTTGACGAATTTCATCCACTCATCCTCGGAGGCGAAGATGCCCGCCTCTTTCATGCCCACAAGCCAGGAAATGGTTGTGGCGTGGGTGGAGGGATCCGGCATGACGATCTTGTCCTTCCACTTCGGGTCCGTCAGTTCCATGTAGGTCTTCGGCGCGTCGGCCGGCTTCAGGAGCTCCTTGTTGTAAATGGGCGCCACATACTCGATGCCGAACTGCATGATAGTGTCGTCCTCACGGGCCCATGCCGGGTACCCTTGAGCGGAGGGGGAGCGGTAGGGGGCGAGGACCCCGTTTTCCTTAAGGATCTGGAGGATGGGCAGCGGCCCCTGAAGCACATCGGCGGCAAGCTTCCCTGCCTGGTGCTCCGTCATGACCGTGGCCAGATATTTGGATGTGGATATCCGGGTGTAGACGCCTTCCACCCCCGTGGCCGTTTTGAAATCTTCCATTATCGGTTCGACGGCCGTGATGTTGGCGTAAAAGGTTGCGCGGCCCTCCTCTTTTGCCCTGGCGAGATCCGCGGCATAGGCGGCGGGAGCCAGGAAGCAGACAAGCACCAGCAAAATGATAAGTTTTTTCATGGCAGTCTCTCCTTTAAAAAAGAACCTCAAATCCGCCCTTCCAGGGCGCCATCCGATTATAATTTTTATTATAACGCATAAAGTGGAAAATCCGGGGTCTGGCGGGATAAAGATCGATCAAAAAAAGAGAAAATCCGGACCGGAAAAACCGGCCCGGACGCAAAATCTTGTGGGGTGAACAGAGGGACTTGAACCCTCAACCTCTGGAGCCACAGTCCAGCGCTCTAACCAATTGAGCTATGCTCACCGTGAGACGCCCCCCAACGGGAGACGCGAGTTTCTAACACGGGTAAAAAATCATGTCAACGCGGCCTCGCCCCCGGAACAGGCCCTGTTGGCCCTGCTCTAGTGAATGTTGCCCGGAAGTCTCTTTACGGGAATCTGGATTTCCGTCACCAGGTCTTCCTGGCTGTTCTCAAGAGGGCTGGTGAGGTAGATTTCCCTGCTCCGGCCCAGGGGTGTAAGGCCGTTTTCAAGAATCCATGCCCGGATGCGGCCATAGGATTCATGGATCCCGGACAGGCTGCCGTGATGTCTTGAGCACGCTCCGCTTATCCCGGGGAGGTTCCTGATGACCAGATCCTCCTCTTCGAGAATCCTGTCCCTTATAGGGACGCAGGCCTCGAAGGGACCCCGTGGCTGTGTGGAATTTTCCGGAATGTCTGGGAAAAGGGCCATCGGGTAGGAGGAGACCTGGCCTCCCTGGGTGAGCACCCATCGGAAGAGCTCCATCATGATCCGGGTAACATCCTCCCGGGAGCCGAAGCCCCTGGCGGATGCCACCAGGAGGGGCGATGTTTCCTTGAGCTCGACGACCTGATCTTTTTCCATGACGGGCATAATGTCGTGACCGGATCCTCGAAGGGGCCTGCTCAGTCTTCCATGAGCCAGGTTCCGGAAATGGATTCATAGTACTGGCGCCACTTTTCCCAGAGCAGGCTCAAATCACTGGACATCAAAAGGACATCATGTTTTCGCCCCCCGGGATCGATATGGTGTCCCGCGAGGACAGTGTCCTCTTTAAACCCCAGCCGCGCCAATGCCTTCCTGGCATCCTCCTGTTCAACCACCACCTCCGCGATGACTTTCTCGATTCCGGAAGAGAGGGCGGCGGAGAAAATTTCTCCCATGAGGATTCTGGCCAGGCCCATTTTCCGGAATTCAGGGGAAACGGTCACCCGGATGTTCCCCATATGGCGGTTCCAGGGAAAGGGGCAGCGCTGGAGCCTGGCGAGGCCCGCGACGGTCTCGCCCTCCAGAGCCAGAAGACTGAAGGTGTCTCCGGTGGTCGGGTCCCATCCGGGCGAATGGATCACTTCCGTGTTGGTAATGTCGTCCCTCAGGAGGACCCGCTCCATTTCGGGCAGGCTGAAGGAAAAATGCAGCAGAAGGTCCCTGTCCGAAGAGGTGATGGGCCTGACTTTCACCTTCCGGGTGTTTCTCAATGTCAACTGTCTGGGGTATTCTTCCACGGATTTTTTCTCCAGAAACAGAGGGTCCTCTCTTAGGTGGTTCCGGGTTCTTCAGATGTTTTTCAGTTTAACATAACCCCGGGGGCGGGGGCAGGGGAAAAACATGGTCTTTGGGAGAGGAAACGGCAACGCGAAACAGGGAAAATGCACGGCAATAGAACGAATAAAACATCATGACACCGCTCCGCGGGAAATCCCCGGATCTCCCCCATGAGGTGCCTTTTTATTGAGGCCGCCTTGATGAAACATTATTACAGGGATCCAGAACACCGGCCCGCACCAACCCATTTCCCGTTTCCCTGTACCGTGGAGCACGGGGCCGTACGGGAAAAGTCGGGGGAGGCGATGACTTCCCTTTCCAGGGAAGAATCGTGTGTTTTATAAACCGAAAAAAGACCTCAAGGAGGGAATTTTCAGTCCACCCTCAACCTGGTATCCACATCATCAATCCGCTCGTAAAGCCTGTGCTCTATATCCACGAGGAGTTTGAAATCCTCATCCTTGACGGGGCAATGGAAGGTCGTTTCCCAGGTGTGCTTCATGCATTCGTCGTCGTATTCGGGAGGCATCTGGATGCCGTGGACACCCTTCCTGGTTACCTTCAGATAATATTCGTGAAAACCTCCGCAAAGAGGACATTCCTCAACGGCTACGTAATCCAGATATTCATCATCGGCGCTCATTGGGTTTTCTCCTGTTAGTTTTATTGTTTTTCCGGCAGCAGATTATGCTATTCCTCAAAGCATGGCATATTACCTGCCCAAATCCATTATCGCAAGAGGATAACCGGGGGAAAACCCCTTCCCGGATTTGTTTTATTCAAGGCGGCCCACATTCCGTTGAACTGATCCGGAAAAGCCTGTATATTCGCAGCCGGGAACGAGGTATTTTTTAAGGCCCTCCCGAGTTGAGCCGGGGATGTAAGGCATTTTCCGGGCGGGTAATCAGAGACGGCCTGATGGAAGGAGGAAAAATGGAAATATCGGAATTCACAGAGGTCCTTATAGAGGCCAAGGATGAAAAGGGACTGACCTTTACGCAGCTTGGTGATCTTCTCGGGCGCAGCGAAATGTGGACCGCGGCCCTTATGTTTGGTCAGGCCCAGGCCACCGATCAGGAGGCTGACAAGGTCATCGAGGCCCTGGGTCTTGAAGAGGACAAGGAAGCCTTCAAGTATTTTCTCACCAGTTTCCCCAGCAAGGGACTGGGGCCCGTTGTCCCAACAGATCCCCTCATCTATCGTCTTTACGAGATCATGCAGGTTTACGGCTTTCCCTTCAAGGCCGTCGTGCACGAGAAATTCGGCGACGGGATCATGAGCGCCATCGATTTTTCCATGGATGTGGAGAAGGAAAAAGACCCCAAGGGCGACCGCGTCAAGGTAATCATGTCCGGTAAATTCCTGCCCTACAAGATCTGGTAAAAGGCTTTTTGCCGGAGTTCCTGCGGCGCGAAGGCGTTTGGCCTTTCGCGCCGTTTTTTTCCCTTCTTCAGTTTTTCCACAGCGGCCCTCTGTGACGGCGCCGGAAAGGGCGCCCCTGCGGCCCTCTGCGATAAAGCCCCCGGGTTGGAGCATGGAACGCCATGGACGCAGAGGCGGCTCGCTGGAAGGCCGCCCGGTTCGCAAAGGAGCGCAAAGGGAACCGGCGGGCAAATTTCATTTTGGCCAGGGTTTCCTCTGCGGTCCACTGCGGGAGAGCCCTGAGCGGGCACCCTTCGTGTCCCTCTGCGTTAAGGCTTTCAGGTCAAAGCGATCAACGCGAAGTGCCGCCAGGGGCGTTACTTCAACAGGGGTGAAAGGGGGGAAGAAAAGCCGGAATATTGAAGGATCAAGGAGGAAGGGGGAAGGAAAATTCCGGATTGAGAATTGAAGATTACAGATACTCCAGGCCACGCCTCTGATTCTCAATTCCCAATCCTCAATTCTCAATTTGATTTTCACACACCCGCCCAACTTAGGCGCGTTTAACGTTCAACGTTAAACGTTCAACGTCGCCCTCTTTCCTTTTCCTCATTTCCTCCTTCAGGCGGTGGGCGGACCGGATGAAGCTTTCCAGCTTGGCTTCAGCCATCTGTGAGAGGGCGCTTCCGTCCGTCTCCAGGGCGAGGAAGGGAAGGGGAAGGGCCGACCTCGATGTTTCCCAGAACCGGGAATTGTCCCTGGAAAAGAGTGGTTTATCCTCTTTCAGGCGGTGGGTGATGATGGCCTCTGCAAGCCGGCCGGGCATGCATCCGAAGGGGCTGATGCTGATCACCCCATGGACCATGTCGCCGATTTCCGACATGGTGGCACCCACGGTAAGGATCGCTTCCCCTGTCAGGGAGGAATGGATGAGCCTGCTGCCCCTGTCCACGAGGAAGGGCATATCGCAGTCCTGCCGGGAATAAAAACCGGAGGTTTCGAGGGTCTTTTGAACCTTCCCCACAATCCGTGCCCCGATCCGGTTTCTCAGCCACAAGGCCATCCTCTCCCGCAGTGTTGCCTGTCCCAGGATGCCGGTTATCACGATGTGGTCGATGTAGGAAATCCATTCCAGGGTGGGGGAGGTTCTGACCAGGATGCCTTCCTCCGCCAGGCGCCGGACCATCTCATAATTGGAAAAGCTGTCTTTTCTGACGTAGATCTCCCCCGTGAGAAGGACCTTCGTCGTTTCCTGGACGGTCCCCGAACGTTCCAGGCCGGCCAGCCGGGCCATCCCGTCCCGGAGGATTTTTTCCAGCTGTTTTTCCGGGTCCGAGGCGATGCTCAGGCAGATGGAATCCTCCACCTCCTTGAAGGTCCGCAGCGCCACGTTCTGTTCACGGGCAAGGGTCAGGATGGCCGCCCTGATGTCCGTCAGTCCGTCTGCGATGGCGATGGCTAAAAAACCCCTGCGAAGGAGAGAATCCGGGAAACCCTGATAGCCGTTGGAGGAGGAAAGGGAAAAAACGGCAGTATTTTGCATCCCCTCTTTCTGGATAAGGCTTCTGATGGCCTCACCGTAAAGGCCGAAGCGGCAAGGACCATTGGCTTCGGGCACCAGGTAAAGAAGGATTTCATGGTTGTCGGCGCGGTCTCTCATATACCGCCTCAGGGATCCGGAAGTGAGGAGGTATGGCAGACACTCCTTGCACGATGCGCATTCGGAGCCCAGGAGCAGTTCATCACGGCCCGGTCTGGGCACGGATGTCGCCCTGATGCCGGCGAACCGGAGGGCGGCGGCAAAATACGGCGATGAAATATCCCCCATGGAAGGCACCAGGAGGTGGATCTCCGGGTCCGTCACAGGGATCTTTTTCCCGGCTGGCGTCCGGACAAGGGCATTCCCGTTTTCCATGACGATGCGGCACGGTTCGAAAGCCTCCGGATCCTTTCGAACGGGATTTATCCTCCTGAAGCTTTGGGCCACATCCAGGAAGGCTTCTATCCTCGTGTCTATGCCCGCGTCGGCGGTGTGGGCGTCGAGCTCCAGGATGAGGTAGGGTTTGTCCCCCATGATGGATCGGAACCTTTCAATGATGAAAGAGTCGGGGCCGCAGCTGAAACTGGTGACAAAGACGCCGAAAAGTCCCGCCTGGTCCCGGACGAACTCGGCCGCGGCCAGGATCTCCCGGCCCGTCGCATAGTACATGCGCTGCTGCCCGCGGCACTTCCGGCCGGCCGCGGAAAGGATGTCGTGGGGGATGACGGGGTATCCCCTGCTGGTGAATTTGGCGGGGATTCCCATATTGGCGAGGCTGGTGAAGGCGTTGTATGGGCGTCCGAAGAGGATGATGGCCGAATCGTCCGATCCCATTTCGGCCAGGAACGCGGCTGCGCGGCGGGAAAGCTCTTCACGCCCCTGGCGCCAGGCTTCGAAAGCCCTCTGAAAGGACCTGGCCGCCAGACCCTTGGGGAAGCCGAGGTCAATCCCGAGGCGGATAAACGCTTCCCGTGCCTGGCCGGGCCTTGAAAAGTCGATGATGGCAGTCAGGAGCTTGTCCGAAAGGGGTTTATTAAAGGCCGCGCGGAGGATATAGGGCTCGCCCTGGACCAGGGGGCAGGTGCAGTTTCCCGCATCCTTGTCCCCCGACGGGAACCTTTTCACGTGGGGGATAAAGATCCGGTCAACGCCCCTTTCCAGGAGGTCGTGCAGGTGCCCGTGGGAATGGAGGAGGGGGAGACAGAAGGCCGCCCCAACAGCCTCCATCCCATCAGGCCGGATAGAGAGGCTCCGGACTGTTTCCAGCCCCAGGCCCTCGAAGAAATCCCGATAAAGGGAAAAGAAGGTGTTGGAGAAAAGGGAGGAGAGGATGCCGATGGTCTGCCGTTTTCCGGTCCCTTTTTTACCGGGGGGGTCGGTAAGGCCGAACACCGTCTCTTCCCTCATCCGAACCATATCGACGGATGTTGGGGCGTCCTCCCGGCCCGGCTCCAGATTATAGTGGCGGTCGCATGCGCCCCCGAAGGGATAGACCCTTCCATCGACGCGGTAGCGCGCGATAAGGCACTTTCGGTCGCATTTCTCCCTTCCACCATCGCAGACGAAGGGTCTGCAGGGTTCCAGCTTCCTGGAGGCGAGTCCTTCAAGGGAGAAAATTTTCCTGTCTGCCGTTCCCTCCTCGATCTTTCGCAGGGCTTCCAGGGCGGCCCCGAAGGCGCCCATGAGCCCCGGGTCGGGAGGGACCACGATGGCAGTCCCGCACAGCTGGGCCATGGCCGGCGGTACGGCCCTGTTGTAGCAGACCCCTCCCTGCATGAAGATCTTCCGCCCCGTCCGCCTGTTCCCCCTGACCCGGGAAAGGTAGTTCCGGCAGACGGAGTAGACCAGGCCCGCGGCGATGTCCTCCCGCGCCAGGCCCTCCTGCATGGCGGTCTTGATGTCGCTGCTGATGAAGGCGGAGCACTGGTCGTTGAAATCCGGAGGATCCGTTCCCTCCAGAGCCACGTCCCCGATGGCCTCCGTCTCCAGCCCGAAGGATTCCCGGCAGGCTTCCTCGAGGAAGGATCCCGTCCCCGCCGAACACGCCTCGTTCATGGCGTAGTCGACGGGGACCCCGTTGGTGAGATGGGTGTATTTGGCGTCCTGGCCGCCGATTTCGAAGATCGTGTCCACTTCCGGATCGAAATGGACGGCCGCCGCCGCATGGGCGATGATCTCGTTGATGACGGTGTCGGTCAGCGCGTGGAGGCCCGCTATCTTCCTTCCGCTGCCGGTTACCCCCAGGCCGACGATGCGGGGGGCAAACCCTTCCGGAAGCTGTTCAAGGAGGCCCCGGTAGCAGGAACGGGCGGCGCCCACGGGGTCGCCGTCGGTCCGGAGGTATACGCTGGAGATGATGGTTTTCTCCCCGGTTCCCATAAGCACGGCCTTGGTGGTGGTGCTCCCCACGTCCAGGCCGAGGATGTATTCAGGATCAGTAAAAGTCCCCCTCCGGGAGGGGTGAAAGGTCACCTTTTCGAGCCCGTGTCCGATGGTGGGAAGTCCGGAGAAGGAATGCACGCCGGTCCTGATCAGACCTTTCCCGGCAGGAACCCCGCTGCCGTTTCCGGCTGCCCATTCCATCGCCCCAAGGGCTTCAAAAAAGGCCCCTTCCGGAGGGACAGTGATATTCGGGAACATCAGGGCGAGATGTTCCATGACGATGGCGTTTTGGGAAACGCCTCCCACTACAAGGGCCTTATTCGCGCCGGCCGTGCGAAGGAGGAGAGCGATTTTTCCGGCCATCATCCGGCAAAGACCCGCGGTCACCCTTTCCCTGGGGACCCCCTTGTTCAGGGCGTGGGTGCAGTCGCTCTTGCAGAAGACGGTGCAGCGGGAAGCGACGGAATAGGGTTCGGCATGCCGGGCCGAAGTCACAGCCTGTTCCGGGGAAAGCCCCATCCTCCGGACTTGCTGGAGGAAGAATTCCCCCGTTCCCGAGGCGCACTTGTTCCCCGTGTGGACGGAACTGATGTGTCCCTGGCTGTCGAGGTTGTAGGCGATAAAGGATTCCCCCCCGGCCGAAACGATGCAGTCAATGTCAGGATACCGTCCGCGGACGCTATCGAAGGCAAGCTCCACGGCTTCGGATTCCGGCAGCGTGGGTGCGTTGACGAGCCGGCGGAATTTCCGGCCGGTGATCCCGATGCGGGCTCCATGATATTCCTCGATTATGGTCCGCAGGGACGCGGAGACGTTTCCCTCATGGGGAAACCGGGAAAAACGGACCCCGTCGCCGGTCTCCTCAGCAACAGTGATATTCATGGCCCCGAGGCATATGCCTACGCAGCGAGACATCCGTACCTCCCTTGGGGGATGCGTTTTTCGACCGCGATTTTTCATAAAGTGACGTATCCCGGGTTGAGCCGATAGGAATACTATAGCCGGTCGGGGTCGATAGGGAAACGGGCTCCCGGTAAAAGTTGAAAGTTTAAGGTTTAACGTTGAACGCAAATTGCCTGAGGCATCGGGCTGTTGCCCAGGAGTGACTTAAATCCTGTCTTACCCTCGCTCGTTTCCCTCGCTAAAGCCGCAAAGCTCGCAAAGGGAAACCGGAAAATCGGAATTTAACCAGGTTTTTGACCTTCTTTGCGTCCTTGGCGGCTTGAGTGAGTTCCGCCGTTAGG
>Ga0068714_10000792_pt1 | contig 53850 bp, 41 predicted proteins | sample MTBNYHSulfiMetaG_FD_62988 | JGI IMG/M metagenome (GOLD analysis project Ga0068714, IMG submission 62988) | Enrichment culture microbial communities from rom New York Harbor, USA that are MTBE-degrading - MTBE-NYH (New York Harbor Sulfidogenic)... | ecosystem: Environmental > Aquatic > Marine >... | reverse complement strand
AGGTAGGTGATATTGAGCGCTGGCAGCCAATCTTCCTTCTCGAGGAGGGCCTGGCCGACGACCGCCTGCGCGGGGTCGGTGGCGAAGCGATCCCTGGTGGTAACCTCCTGGCGCCAATCCTCCATCCGCACACCGCCGCTCGCGCGCAGGCGTTTCAGAACGGGGAAATCGGCGACCAGGTAGAAGGCGGTCACTTCCAGCGTGGCCTCGTAAGCGTCCTCCGGCTGCGTGAGCTCCGTGAGGACGAAGAGCTTGCTGGGGTTGGCGCCGATGTTCTCATTGGTCATGAGCGATTCGGGGGGCAGCGTGAAGTCGAGCGGGCGCCCACTGGGGCGCCGGAAGGCCAACCGGCGGTAGGCCAGGTCGCGATCCTTGTACGTATGGGCATAGCCGATCCTGAGCGTCGAGCGGCTGTCGGCGGCACGGGTCAGGGGCACGAGCCAGCTCGCCTCGAACGCACGCTCCTCCTCGGTGAGATCCCCGAACATTCGAGTGAAACCCCGACTCGGGCCGCGCGCGGTGAGCTCCCAATACCCGCCGGTCGAGTCCTCCCGCAGTTCATAGTTGTACTCGCGGCGGTCGGGCTCATGGAATCCGGCGCGGGAGTAATCCACCCGCCAGAGCAGGGTGGAATTCCAGGCTCTTGGGATCCGGTGCTCGGTGCCCAGGTTGCTGGTCCACAGTGTGCGCTCGGTCCAACGCAAGCGCGTGTTGTGCATATAGGCACCCGTATTGTGATTCTGGCCTTCGTAGACGCGGGTTTCGTCTTCGGCGATGCGATTGAACATCGAACGTAGATGCAGGGTGGCCGTGTCCCCCAATCGATAGTTGGTGCTTCCCAAGACACTCGACAGATGCTTGACCTTCGAGGCCTTGACCTGGTACTCCGTGTTCGGCTCGTACGCGCCTTCGGTGGCGCCCGGGCGATAGGAGTTGTTGAGACTCTCGCGTGTGTCGTACGACGTCTTGAGGACCCCGCCGAATATGACCCCGAGCGGGTTGCCAAGCACCTTGAACTCGTTGCCGTAGGACCCCTCGATATTGTAGCGGGGCACTGCTCGCCGGCTTGTGGGCACCCAAACCTTGTTGAAGCACTGTCCGAGCTGCTCAAGCGTGTCGGGTTTGAATCCCTGACCGGTCACCGGCGAGTAACCGGTGATCTTCTTGTTGGCGGCGACGCGCTGGAAGAACTCCGGCAGGTCGCGCTGGCCGTCGTCGATCCCCAGAAAATCCAGGTTGCCGCCCTCGTACGAGAGGAATGGTTGGCCGGTGGTGCCGACATCCATCCCGCTGGCGATGGCCAGCGACCAAGTCTTGCGGCCGGGAAAGTCGCGGGTGCGGATGTTGACGCCACCGCCAGCGAATTCGGCCGGCAACTCGGGCGAGTAGGTCTTCACGATCCAGGCGTTGTCGAGCATGTTGGCGGGGATCAAGTCCAGCGGCACGACGCGCTTGTTGGGCTCGGGCGATCCGACGGTCGCTCCGTTGATTTGCGTCGAGCTGTAGCGCTCGCCCATGCCGCGCACGAAGACGTACTTGTCCTCAACCAGCGAAAGTCCGGCCACCCGTCGCAGCGCCTCGGCCGCGTTCGAGTCGGCAGTGCGCTTGACCTGTTCCGCACTGATGGCATCGGCGACCACCTCGGCCTTCTTCTCCCGGGCCAGCAGGGCCGCCTGGGTGTTGCGGATGATCGTTCCGCGCACCTCAACCTTGGGTAGGACGAGAGCCGGGACGGCGGATAGGTGTAGATCGAGCGGCACCGTCTGCCCCGCTGCCACCGTGAGGACCTCCGACCACGCTGCCTGATGAGCGATGTGGCTGACCTTGAGGCGATACCAGCCTGGACTGGCCACGAGCTGATAGTTCCCCTCGGGTGCCAGTGAAAAGGTTCCCGTGAGTTGTACCCCCACGGAGTCGCGTGGTGAAGCCAGCTTGTACAGCATGATGTTGGCGTAGGGCAGGGCGAGGCCGGTGGCAGCGCTCAAGACGCGGCCGCTGATCCAACCGGCATCGTCACCGTCATCAACCTGAGCCGGGCAGGCGGCGGGAGCGAGCAGCAGAGCCAAGCCCGCCACTGCAACTCGCCACCCGCCGCACAGACCAAGCAGATTACGCATCGCTTCGTTTCTACTGAGTGATCTTGAACACATGTCCCGTGGCGACGCCGCCCGGGGTTTCGATCCGGTAGAAGTAGGCGCCCGTCCCCCGCTCGGTGGGCAGCGTCCAATCGATCTCCTGGGCGCCGGCGGTCAGCTCGCGATCGAGGAGCCTCGTCACCTGGCGACCGCTGGCGTCGTACACGGTGATCTGCGCGCGTCCCGCGGATGGCATATCAAAGGAGAAGCGCGTGTGGGTCGTGGCAGGATTGGGCCAGGTGCGAACCGGGATGGCGTTCGCGCCCAGGCTGTTCTCCGCCACGTCGCTGCCGCAGATCGAACCGGTCTGCGGATAGACGCCACGGTTGACGGTCTGGTTGTGTTCGAGACGCAGGCCCTGCTGGGGCCAGCCCATGATGATCGAGTTGTAGATCTGGGCGTCGGTGCCGCGGCGCAGGTGGATACCATAGGTGGCCGTGGCAGCCGGGGTGTTCGGGCCCACGAGCGTTAGGTTGGCGATCAGGGGATTCGAGCGGCAGACCTTGTCATAGTCGAACTCGTTGTTGTCTGCTTCAATGGCCTTGTCGCCCGCATCGTCGTAGAGCTGGATGACCGCGAACTGGACGCGGCCGCGGAAGCCCATCTGCCAGTCGAGCCCGTCGTCGCCGCCGCCGGTGCCCACCAGGTGGTGGGCCTCGCACTCGCCGCCGAACCACTCGAAGAGGTCATCGTCGCCCATGTGGGCTTGCAGGAAAGAAAGCTTCGTGTTGCAGCCGACGGCATTGAAGGTCCAGCAGTTGAGCTCGTTGTCGACCGAGATCTCGACGCCGGAGTACTCGACCCGCGCGTACCTGATCTCGCCGCTGTCGTCGCAACTGTTATCGCCGCAGTAGAAACCGGCGCCGCCCTCGGACTCGCAGCTCTCGCCGCCGAGGCAGTCGGCGCAGTTGGCGACGCCCCGCCCGTGGATGACGACGCCGCCCCAGCCGCCGCGGGTCATGAACCCGGGCGCCGCATCCGTGGTGAGGATGATCGGCTCCTGGGCGGTGCCCACGGCCTGGATCTTGGCGCCGCGCTCGATGACGAAGTAGCCCGCGGTCGCGTTCTCTCCAAAGCAGACCACGCCCGGATCGATCGTCAGGGTCGTGCCCTCTAGCATGTTGACCTTGCCGCGGATGAGGTAGTTGTTGTCAGCCGTAAGCTGGAGATCGCTGCTCTGGGTACCCTGCAGGATCACCAGGGGCTTGCTGTAGTTGATGTCCGTCCGTCCATCCCCGTCGAACGAGTAGTAGGTCCAACCTTGAGTCCAGTCGCCCTCGCCCATGGGGGCGGGGGCCATGGCCCCCCGGTAGCAAACGTGCCGGGGCACCTCGTAGGTGCAGCCGCCCGGGCAGGTGAAGCATTCGACGTCGTGCGCCTCGGCCCTGACCATCACCCACTGCGTGGGGATCTGCGTGGGCAACCAGTCGGGGTTCACGGTGTCGTAAGGATCGCCGAGCATGGGATCGACGAGGCTGTCATTGTAGGTGAAATACTGCCAGGCCAGTTCGCAGGCGTCGAAGGGCATCGACGCCGACGGCCGGCAGGTTCCACCGAGGTTTCCGAACAGGGAGTTGCCGTCGAAGGCATGCTGCGCCATGGCCGGGCAGACGCTGATCGTCAGAACGGCCAGACATAGCAGCCCCCGACTCAAGGATGCCGACCTCATAGGGAAGTCCTCCTCCTGTGCTTTCAAATGGTCTAGGTTCCGTTTGCGAATCGCGCTCCGTCGACGAGGCCTCCCGGGCGAGCCAGTGCTCGAACCGTGCAAGCCAAGCAGTGGAAGCCAGGGGCTGCCCATGGCTCGTTCCACCCCGAGGATCCCGTCCCGCCCAGCCGCGCGAATGCTCTGATGCGGCTCGGAGCCGGCGGCTGGGTAAGAACACGACGCGTCGGAGAGGCTAGCAAAGGACTCCCGAGGATCGGTTAGGGCGCCGCGAAAGAACATCGCGGAGTGCGTGAGCGGCAGGTTAGGGCCGGGCCGCGACGCCGGTTTCGGGGGGGGCCGCACGGAGAATCCCCTCGGGAAGTGGCCAATTCCAACCGATAGAGACGAGCGAGGTGGCGGACCGCGCCCGTGGCCCCCAGGAGCGGGCGATGTGCGGGTCGCCCGGGAGGCTGGTATCGACGGGCGGGGAGAACCACGCCCTGGCAGGCCATGCGAAGGGAACCGCTATGCCGAGGCAGATCCGCGTCTTCCTGGTCGATGACTCCGTAGCCACGCGCAAGATGCTCATGCGGTCGCTCGACGACACCGGTCTGGCCGACTTCAGTTTCGTGGAGGCCTGCGACGGTGTCGATGCGCTCGAGAAGTACCGCCCCGGCGAACTGGACCTCTTGCTCGTGGACATGGAGATGCCGCGCATGGACGGCATCGAGCTCCTCCGCACGCTCAGACGCAAGCACCGTCGTTGCCCACCTGCGGTCATCATCACGTCCGAAATGGGCCGTGAGCGGATGATGGCGGTGGTGAACGAGGCCGGCGCGGACGCCCTGCTGCTCAAGCCGCTCAACGCCGACCGCCTGAAGCGCGGGCTGAAGCGTCTCATCGAGGGCATTCCCGACCCCGCCGGGCCGTGGACGGTCCCCCACGGCGACGTCGTCGGTGACGCGCTCAAGCGGGTCATGCGCTCGGTGTGCGATGCGGAGTTGGAGACGACCACCGAGCCCTTCGCCACGACAGCGGGCAACGTTGTCTTCAGCATGATCTCGATCTACGGTGAGGTGCAGTGGACTATCTCAGTCGGCTATGAGGAGAGTGCGGCGGTCGGCGTCGCGTCGCGTCTCGCTGGAGAGAAGATCTCCTTCGACAGTGAAGATCTGGGTGACGCGATCGGTGAGATCACCAATATGGTCGCCGGCGAGATCAAGCGGGCACTCATCAACCGCAACATGCAGGTCCAGATCTCGCTGCCGACGGTGCTGGCGGCCACCGAGATCCGCTGGCTGGTCCACAGCGCGCAGAGCGTCAGCAACGACCAGGTCCGCTACGCGACCCCCTTCGGCAAGATGCGGATCGCGCTTACCGTGGGCCAGGGCGTGGAGGTCGTGCTCTAGCCGCCCCTGGCATCGACACCCGGCGCCGGCGGTGCTATCCTCAGCGCCGCGTAATGAATACAGCCGCGACACCCAACTCCGCGTCTGCAGCGGTGCAGGACACCGGGCGCTTCCGCGCCGGGGGTGTCATCACCATCAGCGCTGCCCACGCCGTCCATGACACCTACACCGCCTTTCTGTCCCCCCTGCTCCCGGCCTTCAAGACCCAGCTCGCGCTGACGAACACCTCGGCCGGACTGCTCACCGTGTTCCTCCAGATCCCGTCCCTGGCCCAACCCTTCATCGGGCACGCGGCCGATCGGATCAGTCTGCGCTACCTGGTGATCCTGGCCCCGGCGGTCGCGGCGGTCGTGATGAGTCTGCTGGGCATCTGCCCCAGCTATCTGCTGCTGGCGGTGCTGCTGCTCATCGCCGGCATCAACTCAGCGGGCCTGCATTCGGTCGGGCCGGTCATGGCGGGGTACCTGTCGGGTCGCAGCCTGGGGCGGGGCATGGGCTTCTGGATGGTGGGCGGCGAGCTGGGCCGCACGCTGGGACCGATCGTCATCGTCTCGGCCGTGGGCTGGCTCGGCTTGCGCGGCACACCCTGGTTGATGTTGGGCGGTCTGGCTTTCACGGGTCTTCTGTACGCGCGGCTGCGCGATGTACCCGCGCGCGCTCCCGGTGGCCCGAGCGTGCGGCCCTGGCGGGAGGCGCTGCGAGCGATGGGGCCGCTGCTGCTGCCGCTGGCCGGAGTTCTCCTGCTGCGGGGTTTCGTGATCTCGGCGCTGACCACCTACCTGCCGCTGATGCTGAGCGAGTCGGGGGCCAGTCTGTGGTTCGCCGGCATGTCGCTGACGGTGCTCGAGGCGGCGGGCGCGGTCGGAGCGATTACGGGCGGTGCGATCAGCGATCGGTTCGGCCGCCGCCGGGTGCTGGCGGCATCGTTCCTTGCCACGCCGCTGCTCATGTTCGCGTTCCTGCCGGCGACGGGGGCGCTGCGATTCCCATTGCTTCTGCTCATGGGCTTCACGTCGCTCGCGGTGGCGCCGGTCATCATGGCCATGATGCAGGAGAATTACCCGGAGAACCGGGCATTGGCCAACGGTATCTACATGGCGCTCAGCTTCGGCATCCACGCGGCGGCCATCCTGATCTATGGGGTGGTGAGCGATCTCTGCGGTCTGCGCACCGCATTCGCGGCGAGCGCCGTGGCCGGGCTGGCCGGGGTGCCATTGGCGGCCTTGCTGCGCCGGAGATGAGCATGGACGAGAAGAGCCGATCGCAACGCAAGCGCGAGGTGCAGGCTTTGCAGGATCTCGGCGCGCGATTGGCCGATCTGCCGCCGGAGCAGCTCCGTCACATCGACCTCCCCGCGGAGCTGCGCGAGGCGATCGAGGCGTACCGCGCGATGAAGAGCCACGGCGCCCGCCGGCGGCAGCTCCTCTTCATCGGTGGGCTGCTGCGCCGAGTGGATCCCACCGACATCCAGGCCGCGCTGGCGGCGATCGACCAGGGCCACGCCCGCGAGGTGGCCTGGCAGCACCGGATCGAGCGCTGGCGGGACCGCCTGATCGAGGGCAATGACGAGACGATCGAGGAAGTCGCGCAGCGCTGCCCCGGCATCGACCGGCAGCAGCTGCGCCAACTCGTGCGCAACGCGCGATCGGCGTCCGAGGGGCCGGAGCGCACGCGCACGGGCCGAGCGTTGCTGCGGTTCTTGAGGGAGACCACGGCCCGAGAACCCGGATAGCTGGCCGGCCCTGCTGGATGGCGGAGCCGGATGGTGCAGCTGCGTGGCACAGCTGCCTGGCCCCGGCTGGCCGGGGGCTGGATCCGTGGCGTGATCTCCTGCGTCGTGGTAGTGTTTACCGAGGGGTTCGAGATGGGCCTATCGAAGAGACACCTGTCCGGTCGAGCGGAGCCGATCGATTTCGATCCCGCCGCTTTGGGTGCGGCCTTGCGGGCGGCGTGCGAAGAGATCGTCTTCGCCCTGCTCATGGGCTCAGCCAGAGATGGGCATGTGGCAGCGGGCAGCGACATCGATCTGGCGCTCTATCTGGAGAAACCGGCTTCCCTGCGGCTGATTGGACACGTGCAAGAAGTCACGGCCCGCTTTGCGCCGGAGGTCCATTGCGATGTCGGCTTCCTGAGGAATGCCGAGCCAGTCTTTCGGTTCGAGGCTCTGAAAGGACGTTTGTTGTTCACGCGTGATCAGGAGGTGTTCCTGCACTTCTTCTCTCTAACGTGCCGGGAATACGAGTCCCAGCTTGTTTCCTACGCCAGGCAGTACTCGTATCGAATGGGTGCGGCATGAATCTCGCCTTCAACGGTGTCATTCAGCGCAAGCTCGCCCTGCTGGACACCCAGGTAGGCCGACTCGAAACACATCTGAAGGGTATCACAGCGGAGCAGTTCGCGGAAAACTGGGCGCTGCGATCGATGGCCGAGCGCGCGCTGCAGGTCGCCGCGGAACTCATGATCGATATCGCTGAACGGATCATCGCGATGCGAGGGGCCGGTCCGGTAGCCTCGGCGGCCGACGCCATGACCGCGCTCGAGCGGTTGCGCGTGCTTCAATCGGCCGCAACCTACGTGAAGATCGTCCGATTTCGGAATCTCATCGTTCATCAGTATGAGGAGATCGATCCGGCGATCCTCTTCGACCTGGTCACCAACCGTCTGGTTGACTTCCGCCGCTTTCGGGACGAGATCGACCGGGCGGCCTCTTCTCCGGGCGCAGCGTCTGGTGCCTAGCCATGAAGACCGACTCCCGCCAACATCAGCCGGGACTCACCATGGTCAAGACGGCTCTGGCGGTCGTCGCCCTGTGCCTGATCGCGAGTCCGGCTCGCGCGGAGGCGCCCCAGGAGGTCATCGTCCGCGCCCAGCTCGAGATCGACGCGGCCGACGTGCGGCTGGAGGCGCACGATACGGGGCTGGCCGTGATGCTCCCCGGCGGAGTTTTGAGCGGGCGGCCGGGGGAGCCGGCCCTACCAGCGGTGGGTCGCAGCGTGGAGCTGCCGCCGGGGATGATCGCCACGGCCATCAGGGTGGTGTCCCTGGAGTCGATCACGCTGGAGGCGCCGGGGCTCGTGCCGGTCGGCCAGCCGGCCATTCCGGGCTTCGAGCGCGCGGCGCCCGCGCCGGCGGCAGCGCGCGATGAGCGGATCTACGCCGCGACGGGGCCCTTCCCCAAGGCGGCCGCCGAACTGAATGGCACCGCCTGGTCGGGGGGCCAGCCGGTCGCGATGCTGCGGTTCTTTCCGGCGCGCTACCTGCCGCGCGACGGGCGACTCCTCGTTCATCCCCGCATCGTGGTCGAGATCATCTGCGAGCCTGAGCCATCCGCGCGGCCGCTGGCGGCCTCGGCCCCCGCGACACCCGCGCCGCAAGCCCTGGCCCTGGCCGCGCCCGGCCTGGCCGAGGCGGTCGATCCTGCGCTGCGCCAGTACGTCATCGTCACGACCGCCGAACTCGCGCCGGCCTTCGCGCCACTGGCCGAGTGGAAGACGCGCAAGGGTGTGCCGGCGCAGGTCGTGACCGTTGAGGAGATCGCCGCCACCCACGCGGGAGAGGATCTGGCCGCGCAGGTCCGCGACCATCTACGCTCGGCGTTCGAGACCCGCGGGGCGACGTACGCGCTGCTGGCCGGGCCGCCTGAGCAGGTCGGCTACCGGTTCGCCTTCGCGATGGACTGCCAGCTTGGCGACCCGATCGTCAACGCGATCCCGGCCGACCTGTACTTCGCCGATCTGGACGGTGACTGGAACGCAGACCAAGACAGCCTCTTCGGCGAAACGACCGACGGCGTCGACCTCCTGCCCGAGATCTACGTCGGACGCGTGACGCCCGGATCGCTCGCCGAGGCGGAGGCGTGGGTCGCCAAAGTCCTCGCCTACGAACAAGACCCCCCGGTCGACTACCAGACCCGCGTGCTGATGCTGGGCGAGATCAGCTTCGATGAACCTTATACAGACGATGGTATCGGCCTCGATCGCCTGGACGAGCTCTACTTCGGACCCGAATACGATCCCATCGTCAAGTTGTACGAGTCCCGAGGCAATGAGAGCCTCGCAACGACGGTCGCGGAGCTCAACAACGGACCGCACTTCGTTCTGCACTGCGGCCATGCTCATTATACAGTGCTGTCTGTTGGTAGCGGCAACTTCAGTCGGAGCAATGCTGCAGCGCTGACAAACGGATCCAGGTCGTTCTTCTTCTACTCCGTGGGCTGTCTGGCGGCCGCCTTCGATCGGGGGCCAACGGTGCTGGGCGAGGTGCTGTTGCATCCCGGCGGGGGCGGCTTCGCGTCGATCGGCAACACGCGCTACGGCTGGGCCGCGCCGGGCAATCCCGGCTACGGCTACTCCGAGACCTTCATGCAGGCCTTCTTCCGCGAGGTCCTGATCGAGGGCGAGGCGCGCCTCGGCGTGGCCCTGGCGAAGGCGAAGGCGGGCATGATCCCCTTTTCGGGCTCGGAGAACGTCTACCGCTGGCACCAGTACTGCGTGAACCTGCTGGGTGACCCTGAGCTCTGCCTGTACACCCGTGTGCCGGTGCCGCTGGCGATCAGCGCGCCGGAGAGCATCCCGAGCGGCGCGGGAGTCTTCGAGGCCCTTGTCACCGGCGGGAGCGGTCCGCTCGCCGGAGCCCGGGTGTGCCTGCGCAGCGAGGATGGGGGCCTCTACCAGGTCGGGTCGACGGACGGCGCGGGCCGCGTGCGCTTCGCGGTGCCGGCGATCGCGGGGGCGATCTGCACCTTGACGGCCACCGCGCCCGATTACGTTGCCGCCACCACGCCGCTGATCGTGGGCGCGGGCAACGATCCCGCGCTGGCGATCGCACAGATCGAGATCGACGACGACTGCGGGGGAGCGAGCCACGGCAACGGCGACGGCGAGATCAACCCCGGCGAGCGCGTGGAGCTGTGGGTCACGCTGCGCAATCTGGGGGGCGCGTTCGGTGAGGATGTGGCGCTCGGCTTGAGCAGCGACCACACCGGGATCACGGTCGTACAGGGGGCGGCCGCGGGCGCAAAGGTCATTGCCGCGGGTGCGGTCGCGCGGGCGGCCGAGCCGTTCGTGATCGCGGTCGGGGCGGACGTCGGCGCTGGCGATGGGACGGATCTCGCCCTGACCATCACCGCGGCGGGTGGGCACGTCTGGCAGGCCAACGCGGGCGTCACCGTTCGCCAGGCCGCGCCCTACGTGGCGGGTAGCCGGGCGCTCGAGATCGCGGGCGATGGCGATGGTGCGATCGAGCCGGGTGAGAGCGCGCTGCTCGAGCTAGCGCTCGGCAACCGGGGGAACGGCACGTTGCCAGCCGCCCACGTGATCCTGTTCACGCGCGACCCGTACGTGACGGTGAGCGACCGAGCGGCCCTGCTCGGCGAGAGCGTGCCCGCCGCGGCCAGTGGCCGCCTCGACGAGGGCTTGCTCGTGCACGTGCGCAGTGACTGCCCAGTCCCGCGGTACACCGCCGCGCTCGAGGTGATGCTCGCGACGGCCGACACGCTCTACAGGCTGCCCCTCAGCCTGGTGATAGGTCAGGCGGGTTTCGCCGACGACCTGGAATCGGGCCCGGGAGCGTGGGCAGCCCCACAGATGCCCTGGCACGTCTCTACCCGTCGCGCGCATTCAGGCGGCGCGAGCTGGTATTGCGGCGATGTGCTGACCGGGCAGTACGCCGATGAGCTCGAGGCGGTGCTGGAGTCGCCCACGATCACCTGTCCGCCCGACGCTGAGCTTCGCCTGTGGCGCTACTTCGGTGTCGCGACCTATGGAAGCGACGGGTTGTACATCGAGGCCCGGGCCGATGACGGTGGAGCTACTGACTGGGAGACGCTCGATTTTCTAGGCAGTGGGGGCGCATTGGGGACGCTGGCGATCGAGTGCGACTGGGCGGAGCAGGTCTACGCGCTCGACTTCCCGGCGGGCACGCCGATCAGGATTCGCTTCCGCTTCGTGAGCGACCGCAGCGATGGGGGCGAGGGCTTCTACCTGGACGACGTTCAGGTCCGCAGCCGGAATCGTGTCGACTGGCCGGTCATCGCCACGGGCCGAATCTGGCCCAGTCCCTTCGATGACCGCACTTTTGTGCAGTTCGACTTGCCATCGCCGGCGGGCGCGCGGCTGGATGTCTTCGATGTGTCGGGGCGGCGCGTGCGCACGCTCTTTCACGGTCGCCTCGCCGCGGGAGACTATCGGTTTCTGTGGGATGGCCGCGATGGGCACGGCGAGCGTGTGCCGGCGGGATCGTATAGCCTGCGGCTCGAGGCGGGCCAGGACTCGTGGACCTGGCGGGTGATGCACGTGCGGTAGCGGGGAGCGCGATGATCCGAATCACCCCCCATATCCAGCTCGACGAGCGCGAGGTCGAGCTCGAGTTCGTGCGGGCTCCCGGCCCGGGCGGCCAGAACGTCAACAAGGTCGCCACCGCCGTGCAGCTCCGCTTCCCGGTGCGGCACTCGGCCTCTCTGCCGGAAGACGTTCGCGAGCGGCTGGCGCGCCTCGCGGGGCGACGCTTGACGCGGGACGGCTGGTTGGTCATTGTCGCGCGACGTTATCGGACCCAGGAGCGCAACCGTCAGGACGCGCTCGACCGGCTCATCGACCTGATCCGCCGGGCTGCGGCGCGCCCCAAGATCCGGCGGGCGACCCGGCCCTCGGAGGCGGCACGGCGGGAGCGGCTCGAGCGCAAACGTAAGCGGGGCGAGGCCAAGCGGCGCCGGCGCCGCCCGCCGGCCGAGGATGAGTCATGAGCGTCACCGAGAGGATCGCCGAGATCGCCACCGCCTTCATCGCCGCCGGGGGCTATCCGAGCGTCTTTCTGCTGATGACGGGCGAGAGCATGGTGCTGCCCATCCCCAGCGAGGCGGTCATGCCGTTCGCCGGCTTCCTGATCGCCGAAGGCAAGATGACCTTCTTCGGGGTGGTTCTCGCCGCGACGCTGGGCAGCATCGTCGGTTCGCTCATCTCCTATTACATGGGCGCCCTGGGCGGTCGACCTTTGGTGGAGCGCTGGGGCAAGTACCTGCTGCTGCGCCAGGAGGATCTGGTCGCGGCGGAGAGGTTCTTCGCGAAGTGGGGCAGCAGTGCCATCTTCGTCTGCCGCTTCATCCCGGTCGTCCGGCACCTGATCTCGATCCCGGCCGGCTTCGCGCGCATGCGGCTCCTGCCCTTCTGCGTCTACACCATCATCGGGGCCGGACTGTGGAACGCCTTCCTGGCCTATGTGGGTTACTACCTGCGCCAGCGCTGGGAGCTGGTCATGAAGTACAGCCACGCCGTCGACATCGTCGTCGTGGCTATCCTGGCAGCGGGCATCGTCTGGTTCGTGGCGCGGCACGTCCTGCGCCACAAGTAGGACCCCCGCGCCGCGTCCAGGCGCTCGCCTGCCGCGACCAGGCGTGCCCCTCAGGCGCCATGATCGCGGCGGCCGTGTAGAGCGGCGATCATTTGTCCCGCAGGACTTTGCTGTAGGAGAAGAAGAACAGCCCGAGCACGAGTGCCCAGGAAAGAGCCATGAAGATCACGCCACCGGTATTCATCGCGTCTCTCCCTGCTCGACATCTTCGACCGACCGCGGCCGACGGCGTTTCCAGATCAGCCAGACCATGACGATCACGGCTGCCCACAGCCCGAGGATCATTGCCCGAGCGCCCCAGACGTAGGGCCGGTTCTCCGGGGGCACGTTGGTCATCTTGACGACGTCCAAACCCTGCTGATCGATCCAGAATCCCAGCAGGATGAGCAGATAGGCTGGCGTGACGTACTTGATAATGTACTTGTACACACGCGGGATCTTGAGGCGGGCGCCAATGTGCATCTCCTCCCAGCCTCGCTTCATGCCAAACACCCAACCGAATAGGATGATTTCGATCGTGGCAAAGACGACGAGGAACATCGTTCCGCCCCAGAAGTCCATCTCATCCACAAACCCGTGCTTCAGGAAGAAGATCGCCGGTTGGCACGCGGCGAAAGCGACGGCGCCCAGAATCAACGTGGTCTTTCGGCGGCTGATGCCGAACTCGTCCTCCAGAAAGGACATGAGGGGTTGGATCAGGGATACCGAGGAGGTCACTCCCGCGACAAAGAGCAGGAGGAACCAGAGCCCTGAGAAGAAGAAACCTAGCGGGATGTGACTGAAGATAAGCGGCATCGTGACAAAGCCCAGGTTGAACGTCCCGCTGCCGGCGACCTCCATCGCGCCCGGGCCGCCGAAGAAGAGGAACGCGGCCGGGATCACGATCGAGGCGCCCAGGATCACCTCGCAGAACTCGTTGGTCGATGCCGCGCTCAGTCCGGAGAGGGCCACATCGTCCTTCCGGCGCAGATAGCTGGCATACGTCAGAATCACGCCGATGCCGACCGAGAGCGTGTAGAAGATCTGCCCCGAGGCCTCCAGCCACACCTTGGCGTCGGTCAGCTTGGCGAAGTCCGGGTTCCAGACGAAACCGAGCGCGGTGTTCACCGTCAGCTCCGGACGGGTGGGATCGGGCGTACCCAGGGTAAGAACGCGGATGGCGAGCGCGATGGCGATCAGCACCAGCACGGGCATGCCCCAACGCGATAGCTTCTCGATCCCCCCCTGCACGCCCCGGTAGATGAAGTAGAAATTGGTGAGGAAGGTCAGAATGAAGAAGAGGTAAGCGGTGCCCACGCTCGAGAAGAACTCGTTCTGGGCCACGCCCTGGTAACCCTGGAGGAAGGCCTTCATGCTGGCCGGCTCTGTCGCCGCGAAGAGATGCTTGCTGAATGAGAACCAGGCGTAGCCTAGCGTCCAGGACTCGATGTACATGTAGTTGACCAGGATCACCAGGGGTCCAAGGACGCCGATCGTGCCCAGGTACTTGGCGATCCGGCGGCGGCTGATGGTGTCGAAGATGCCCGGCGCGGTTCCGTGCCCGTGGTGGCCACCCAGACGCCCGATGGTCCACTCGACCCACACGAGCGGGATGCCCAGGAGTAGGAGGGCCACGAAGTAGGGGATCATGAAGGCCCCCCCGCCGTTGACGGTGGCCTTGGCGGGGAAGCGCAGGAAGTTGCCGAGCCCGACCGCGCTGCCAGCCACCGCCAGGATCACACCGAGGCGGGAACCCCAATGTTCGCGCAGTTTCGCCATGCCGGCTCCTTTCTCCATGGGTCGTGCGCACGAGCCTGGACGGCCGCAAGGAAACGGGTGCAGAATAGGGTCCGATGTTTGAAGAGTCAACGGAGGCGACCCGTGATCGCGAAGACACCCTGGCTCGAGCGTCAATTCGATTTCACCCTGCCGGTGACAGCCTTTCCCCTGCTGCTCGAGAGGCTGCGGGGCACACCGGCCCGGATCGAGGACCGGGTGCGCGGGATTGAGCCACCGGTCCTGGCGCAACGGTCCGGCGATTCCTGGTCCATTCTGGAGATCATCGGGCACCTGATCCAGGTCGAGGAGCTGTGGACCGCGCGCCTGGAGGACTTCGCCGCGGGCGCCGAGGTCCTGCGGCCGGCACGGTTCGAGTCCGGCCGCGTGGAGCAAGCCGGGTTCAACCAGCGTCCCCTGTGCGACCTGCTCGAGGGCTTCCGCGTTCGGCGCCAGGAGCTGGTGGAGCGGCTCGAGGCACTCGACGAGGCCATAATGGCGCGCACCGCGCACCATCCGCGTTTGAACAGGTCCATACGCCTCCTCGACCTGCTGGTGTTCACCGCTGAGCACGACGACCACCATGTCGCCCGCATCAGCGAGATCCTGCGCGCATCGCCGGCGAGCTCGGGCTCGCGCGGCCAGGTGCTCGCCACGGGACCCAGCGTGCTCCTGCGGGACCGGCTAGCCTCGGATGCCGAGGACTACATACGCTGGCAATCGGCCGGCGAGTGGCGCGAGTTCGATGCGCCGTGGGAGCAGGGTCCCCCGGTGCCAGCGGATGACCAGCGCGAGGCCTTGCGCCGGCGCTTTCTCCATCTAAGCACCGAACCACTCCCCGAGCTGCGAACGATGGCGATCATTGCGCGGCCCGACGGTCGCCCCCTGGGCTGGGTGAACCGCTACGACAGCCAGCGTTTTGCGGATACGTGCAAGCTGGGCATCGATATCTGCGACGACGAGTGTCTGAATCGCGGGCTGGGCACTGAGGCGCTAACACTCTGGATCGACTACATCTTTGCAGCCCCATCAATTCGGCGCGTCGGACTCGATACCTGGTCCTTCAACCAGCGCATGATCCGCGTCGCGCACAAGCTCGGCTTCACCCAGGAAGGCGCCGATCGTGAGATGATCCAATGGCGCGGCGCATGGCTCGACCGTCTCCACTTCGGCCTGCTGCGCCGGGAGTGGAAAGCTCGTCGCGGCATCAGCGAGTGAAGAGAAGGAGGACCGCCGAGCCCACCGCCAGGAGCGACAGCCCCACGCCCAGAGCCACGCACACAATGTTGTACAGTCGCGAATTCGTGTAAGTGCCCATGATACGTTGATCGTTGATCAAAATCAGCATGAAGATCAGCACCACCGGCAAGAGCAGGCCATTGACGACCTGGCTTACGTACATGATGCCGAGCAATGAGATTCGAGGGAACAAGACCATGCCCGCGCCCACGGCGATCAGCGCCGTGTAAAGGATGTAGAACTGCCGTGCCTCGGAGAAGTCCTTGTCGACGCCCGATTCCCAGCCCATCGCCTCGCAAATCGTGTAGGAGGTTGACAGCGGCAGAATGCTGGCCGCGAATACGGAGGCATTGAGCAAGCCGAAGGCGAAGAGCAAGGCGGCGTAGGGGCCCGCGATCGGCGCCAGGCTGCGTGCGGCATCGGCCGCGGTTTCGATCGGTACACCGCGCGCATGGAGATTGGTCGCGCAGACGACCACGATGAAGACCGCAATGACGGTCACCGCCACGCAACCAACGATCGTATCGATGCGTGAGAGGTTGTACTCGCGCACGGGGATGTGTTTCTCCACCACAGCGGCTTGTTGGTAAAACTGCATCCAGGGTGCGATCGTGGTGCCCACCAGGCCGATCAGCATGATGAGATAGGCCGCATCGGACGTGAAATGGGGAACGACCAGCGCGCGGGCGACCTCACCCGCGGGGGGATGACTGGCAATCCCCGCCAGGATGTAGCTCACGTAGAACAAGCACGCTACCAGGAAGACCTTCTCGACCGTCCGATAGCTCGCCCGTAGAACGATGCCCCAGACAAACACCGCCGCCAGTGGTACGATGATGATCCGCGGGACACCAAAGATCTCACCGGCGGCGGCGACTCCGGCGAACTCAGCCAGGATGTTCCCCATGTTGGTCACCAGCAGCGCGAGCATGAGCCAGAAGGTGGGCCTGACGCCGAAGCGCTCGCGGATCAGGTCGGACAGCCCCTTGCCGGAGACGACGCCCATGCGGTTCGCCATTTCCTGGACGACGATCAATGCCAGGCACAGGGGCAAGAAGATCCAAAGGGTCGCCAGGCCGAAGCGAGCGCCGGCTTGTGAGTAGGTCGTGATGCCGCCGGCGTCATTGTCGACGTTGGCGGTGATGATGCCCGGGCCGAGGATGGCCAGAAAGAGCCGCGCGCGCAGCCAGAAGCGGCCCCAGCGTCCCCGTGCCCGCTCGCTCATGCCCGCGCCTCACGCCGCAACTCTGGCAGCAGATCGTCGAAGGCGTGCTTCACAAGGATGACGCCCATCATGTGCATCTCCTCGTCCACGACCGGGCACGCCAGGAAGGAGTACTTCTGGAAGGCCTCGGCCACGACGCGCGGGTTGTCCTCCGGGTGAACTGTGACGAGGCGGGTCTCCATGAAGTCGCCGATGCGCTCCTCGGGGCCGACCCGCAACAGGCGGCGCAGGGTCGTCACGCCCAAGAGCTTCCGCTCCGCATCGAGCACGTAGATGTAGTAGATGCTCTCGATCTCTGCCGCCAGGCGGCGCAGCTCGTCCATCGTTGCCGCGACGGTGGCATCCGGGGACACGGCCACGAACTCCGGGGTCATGAGTCCCGCGGCAGTCTTCTCCTCGTACTCGATGAGCTGTTCGATCTGCGCACGTTCATGCGGCTCGACGGCGGCGATGATCTCCTCGCTCTGGGCATCCGGAAGGCTCGTCAGAATGTCGGCGGCTTCGCCGGGGTCCATCTCCTCCAGAATGTCGGCCGCCATCTCCGGTTCGAGTTCTGCGAACACCGCGGCCTGAACCTCGTCCTCGGTTTCCTCGAGTGCGTCGGCGGCCGCCTCGGGACCCAGGCTGTGGAGTATCATGGCCCGCTCGTCGCGGCCCAGCTCCTCCAGGATGTCCGCGATCTCGCCGGGGTGCAGATCACGGATCTGGGCGTGCTCGACCTTGAGACGGATCGGGCGGCCCACCTCTTCGTGCTCGGCCAGCGGCTGGACGAACTTCCACGAGATGAGATCCTCAGGAAAGGGCCGGCCCGTAAGGCGCCAAATCCGGCGGACGGCGCCTTCCACTCCCAGGCGTCGCAGGATGCCCGCGAAGCCTACATCGACGTGCACGATCCAGGCGCGGTCGGTGACGAGCAGGTGCACGTCGTTGACGCGCTCGACCTTCGCGCCCTGGACATCGACGATCTGCTGGTCGAGCAGCCAGTCGCGCACGAGGAATCCTGTGCTGCCGAGGTCGAGATCCTGAAGATGGGCGGGGTCCAGGCGCAACGGCCTGCCGGTCGTCAAGGCCCGCAGCGCCGTACCGGTGACCGCAATCACCCGGCGGCGCCCGCGCGGGGTCCGCTCACGAACGACCAGGCCTCTGACCAACGGGTACATCTCACTCGTGGTGGCGAGGATATCGACCACGCGTCCAATACGATGGCCCTCGAGATCGATCACCCGCCGGCCCATGAGCGTCGACACGAACAGAAACGCGAAGGCATCGTGTTTGGCTGTCGGGGTCATTGGATTGCCCTCCGCAAGGAGCCGCACGCTATGGCCGCCGCCAGCCACATCAGGGGCCTGGGGGTCTCGTCGGGGAAGGTTTCGCCGGGAGCGAGGGTTGGCAGGGGCTCGCGAGCAGGGCGGGCTATCCACGCCGCCAAGTGCTCGTACGCGAATCGGAACAGTGCGCCTGGGCTCGGCATGGTCTCGATTCCCTTGGGCAACCTGCCCGCGGAGGCGCCGGGCACCCTCATCGGTCCGATGTGGCTCGAATACCAGGTACATATAGACAGGGGCAGGATCGAATTCCAGGCAATTCTGACCGCGCAGAGGGGGCGGCGGGGTGGCGGGGGACGCGATCCACGCGCCTGCCCGACGTGAGAACTGCCACAGCATCACAGCCGCAATTGTGTTGTGCGGCTACGGCAGTGGAACTCGCGGGAACTTGCGTACTACTCAATGCTGGTTGCCGTGAGACAAAACCCTCTCGAGGCACCGCCCTATCAAGTCATTCAAGCCAGGAGGATATACAATGAGAGCGAAGATTATTCAGGCGTCCCTGCACAGAGCGTTCGTTCATTGGCGGTCCGCATCTGCGGGCGTAGTGTTAGCAGCTCTTCTGGGAGTTGGATTGGCCGCGGCCGACACGTTTGTCTACGGCTGCGTGCTTAGCGACAAGCAAGAGGTGCCCCCCACCGTGTCGCCCGCTTTTGGCGGAGGCCAGTTCTTGATCGACACCGATGCGAACACGGTGACCTATGAAATCGCGTTCGTCGGCCTGACCGGCGCGGAAACGGCCGCGCACATCCACGGTCCCGCTGACCCGGGCATGAACGGCGGCGCGCTCCATGCCCTGGCATTGGGCAATCCGAAGGGCGGCGTGTGGAACTACCTGGAAGCACAGGAGAGCAACATCCTGGCCGGCAAGATGTATGTGAACATTCACTCATCCGCATTCCCCGGCGGTGAGATTCGGGGCCAGATCACCAGGCTGAACGCCTCATTGGATGGCGCGCAGGAGGTTCCGGCCACGGGATCGCCCGGGAGCGGATGGGGCGTATTTCAGGTCGACACCGCTGCGAACGAGCTGTCGTACTACATCGCGATGGGCGGACTGTTGGGCGCGGAAACCGCCGCGCACATTCACGGCATGGCGCTCCACGGTACCAATGCCGCGGCGGTCCACGCCCTGCCGCTGGGCAGCCCGAAGGTCGGGGTCTGGAACTACACAGAGGCTCAGGAGCAGGACATCCTGTCCGGCCGCTGCTATGTGAACGTGCACACGGCGCCCTTCCCGGGCGGCGAGATCCGCGGGCAGGTCGTGTCGGTGGTCGTGCCAATCGATGGCCAGCAGGAGGTGCCGCCGAGCGCCTCCACGGGTGCCGGCATCGGTCTGATCAGCATCGATAAGCTCTCCGACGCGTTGAGCTACGACTTCCGCATGGCGGGCCTGTCGGGACCAGAGACGGCGGCGCACATCCACGGCTTCGCGCCACCGGGGACCAACGGGGGCGTGCTCGTCGCCCTGCCGCTCGGCAACCGCAAGTTGGGCGTGTGGAGTTACGCCGCGGCCGATGAGCCCCAGGTTCTGGCCGGCGAGACCTACTTCAACGCGCACACGACGGTCTTCCCGGCTGGTGAGATCCGGGGCCAAATCCGAGGCTTCTCATCGCTGGGGGCAAGCTCGGTCGCCGAGCGGGACCTGCCCGCCGGGTTGCGGCTGTCGCGCATGGCGCCGAATCCACTGAGCGGACCAGGCACCATCCAGTTCCGCCTCGATCAGACCGCCCCCGTTCGGATTGCGCTCTACGACGCACAGGGCCGTCTGGTGCGCGACCTCGGCGAGCGCGAGCTTTACGCGGGCAACCAGGCGGTGCCCTGGGACGGACGGGATTTGCACGGCCGGCCGGTGGCCAGTGGCTTCTACCACTACGTGCTCGAGACACCCCAGGGCCGGATCAGTCGACATGTGACTTTGGTGCGATAGGCGCCCGCGCCGGGCCCGCGCCTTGCGCCCAGTCGGCCGATCCAGTAGTCTGCTGCGCGCAGTGGGGAGTCCTGCTGATGTGAGCCACCGCGAGCACCAGCGATGCGAATCAAGAGGGCCAGGGACGCGCCGGCCTGACGAGTTGGCGAGGGCCGGCGCCAGACATCGGACGTGTCGAGAAACTCATCCAACAGAAAGGAGAGCACCATGATCAAGAAGCTCATGGTGTACGGGAGCGTGCTGTGCGTCTCCGCGATTGCCCTGCTGGCCACTGCCCAGACGGAGCAGTCTGGGCCGCCCGCTCCACCGCCGGCGCGCAAGATCCCGGGCATCACCGCCGAGGATCCGTATCGGCACGCGTGTGTCGATTGCCACCTCAACTATGTTGAGATGAACCTGGATACCAGGTTCAGCACGCTGCTGCACCACTGGAGCGAGCAGGTGGATCCGAAGCTGCTGGCGAAAGCGCAGGCGTCGGCGCCGGCCGGCATGACCCTCCAGGGGAAGCATCCGGACGCCACCAGCTCCCTGACGGACATTCCGGCGAAGTGCCTCGTCTGCCACGGCAAGGGCTCGAAGATTGCGCCTCCGTTCGTGGGCATGATCCACAACATCCATTTGACCGGAGGCGAGGAGAACCACTTCCTGACCATGTTTCAGGGCGAGTGCACCTACTGCCACAAGATTGACTTGGCGACCGGTCACTGGACGATTCCCAGCGCACCGGAGAAATAGCGGAAGGTGAGTGGGCCCGGTGCGCTGCCCCACACGGGCCCGGGCCCAAGTCACTCCACCCGCCGGCCGCGCATCTGGCGCCCGCTCTGCACGAGGACCAGCCCGTCGGCCCGGCCATCCGCAAACCCCTCGAACTCGACGACCGCATCGATCTGCAGCGGAAACCAGCGCGATTCACTCTGGGGGTAGAGGCGCAGGGCGGGTTGACCCGTGGGCTGGATCAGTAGCGCATCGGCCTCGCGGCGTACCTCCACGCTGAAGCCGGGAGCCAACTCATAGCGCCCAGCCAGGGCATCGAGAAGCGAGGTGTCCCGGATCTCGATGGCCTGAGACAAATCGAGCTGGCGATGTTCCTCCAGAGGTATTCCGAGGACGAGGGCCGCCGCGCGCTGCGCTAGCCCTTGCGGCGATGGACCGCCGCCGGCCCGGTTGGAGAGGACGACCACCGTGAGATCGGCGTCGGGCACATAGGCGACAAAGGCGGCGAAGCCCCCGCCTCCACCGCCGTGGGCTAGCATCCGATGCCCGGCCAACGTGTGGAGCTCGAAGCCGCACGCATACGACGTGCTGCGGCCATCGGCGAGCACGGCGGGAGCCAGAAGTTGCTGGCGCCACTCGTCTGAGAGCAGCCGCTCACTGCCGAAGAGCGCCGCGTTCCAGCCGACAATGTCATCGACGCTCGAGAGCAGCCCCCCCGCGGCATGGGCCAGGCTCAGGGACACCCAGGGTGTGTTGCGGTACTCTCCGCCCTCGTGATCGTATCCCCGCACCCGACCGGGGATGATCCGCGCGGCATCGCCAAACATCGTGTTCTTGAGGCCCAGCGGCGCGGCGATCCGTTCTTCAATGAAGCGCGCGTAGTTGAGGCCACTCACGACTTCGATCACCTTGCCCAGGAGCACGTAGCCGGAATTGCTGTAGTTCCAGTCCGTGCCGGGAGGAAAATCGAGGGGCTCGTTCCTCCAGGTGGCGATGAGCTCATCGAGCTCCCGGGGCTGGCACGCGGCCCTCCAGAACGCGGGATCGCTTGTATAACTTGGGATGCCCGCCGTGTGGGTGAGGAGTTGGTGAATGGTTGCCGCGGCGCCGGGCGGCGGGTAGTCGGGGAGATAGCGCTGCAGCGGCGCGTCCAGGTCGATCTGGCCTTCGGCGGCCAACTTCAGCACGGCGACCGCCGTGAATTGCTTCGTGACCGAACAGAGCTGGAAGACCATGTCCGGCGATGCAGACACGTCCAGCTCTACATCCGCCATGCCGTAACCCTTGCGCAGCAGCGCCTCGTTGCCGCGCTGCACGCGGACGGCCGCGCCGGGTTCGTCGGGGCGATAGGCGGCGGTGAACAGGGCATCGAGACGTGCGGTGAGATCGTCACCCGCGCCGGGGCTCACCCTTGAGGTCTCCGGTGCGGCCGAAGCGGCCTCCCGTGTGGCCGGTGCGCTCGGTGGAACCTCCGTACCGGCCGGGGGGGCTGCTGTCGCGCGTGTTAGCGCTGCTCCCGCCATGCACGCAGCGGCGCAGAGGATCAGACCCCACCGGAACGCCGCGTCCGCCCGCAGGAGGGCTCGCGGAGCGCGGGGGCGGTAGCCGGCCAGGCCAGGGTGGGTGAGTGGATGCATGGGACACCTCCGTGGGTTTCCATCCGGGTGGACAAGCGATCGAGTGCCCTCAGATGCCGTGGGCAAAGAACAGCAAAGCGACGAGAGCTCCAATCGCCAGAAGCCCGGCCAGGGCGAGCGCGGCGCCGATCAACATCAGTTTCGTTCGGGCGCGTCGCTGCGCGTCGTCGAGCAAACGACGCTCTGCGTCCGGTGACAGTCTGATTCCGGACATCGGGCCCGGCAGGCGCTCGCTCTGCCGCAGCATCCCGGCAAAGGCCGGGTCCTCGGCGAGAAACGTGTCCACCAGTGCGCGGCTGTCGGAGCTAGCATCTCCGGACTTGTACAGCGGCCAGATGTCGCTGACCACATCCCGGGTCACTTCAAGCTTCATGGTGTCCTCCCCGTGATTCCAAGGCGTTCGACAGGTGCAGCCGGGCACGATGCACGCGGACCTTGGCCGCGCCCACCGAGATCCCGAGCGCCGCGGCGATCTCCTCGTAGGGCAGCTCGTGATCGACGCGCAGCAGGAGGGGCGCGCGCTCACCCTCCGGCAGGTCGCGCAGCGCGTGCAGCGTCGCCGCCAGGCGATCCTCGCCGTGCAGACGTTCGGCGGGGTCGTGCGTCGGCGCGGGCAAGTCCTCGGGCAACGGGACCTCCCGCTTTCGGCGGCGCTGTCCGCTGAGGTAGATGTTGCGGGCGATCGTCAGCAGGTAGGCGACCGCGGTCCGCGTCTCGATCCGCGGCGCCCGCGTCATGACGCGCACGAAGGTCTCCGAGACGATGTCCTCGGCCTGGCTGCGGTCCCCGCACAAACCCCACGCGAAGCGAAAGACAGCCGAGGCGTAGGTTCGGTAGAGCGTCTCGAATTCCTTCATGTCGACCTCCGAGGGGTATACTCGGGAAGATGCCAAAGGTTACTGCGGCAGGCTACCGGCCAGCGGCGCGCGTTCACGCCCCAGGTGTGATCGGACAATTGCGGACCTTGGTGGTTGAGAGCGGCAAGGCACTGCCAGCGGAGAGGTTATGGTGTCTGCCCGGCGTTGAGATCCGCGCAGACGGCGCTCTCGCCGGGATTTGGCCGGCGGGGGCCGGCTGTGGTAGACTCCGCTTGGTCTGGGATTCGCGTCCATCAAGTCTGCGCATCACCCAGGAGGGACGTATGATCACCCACCGGCTTTCCGCCACGCCCACACTCGCACTGATGTCCGCACTATCCGCGGTCTTGCTTCTTGGTTTCGGCGCGCCGGCGATCATGGCGCAGGGTGGAACGACCGCGCCTATCGACGCGCCTGATCCGGGCGCGTTCGAGGCCGCCCCGCCGACGCCGGCGGGAACGGTCGCGACCACCGAAGGCGGCCGGCTCTCGCCCCCCTACCACACCGGCTGGCCGCAGGTGATGGGCACGCACCCGAACTACTTGCCGGTGGGGATCGTCCTCGCCGATCTGGACGCGGACGGCACCCTGGAGGTCTTGGCAGGCTCGACCGATAACCTCTTCTACGTCTGGCGACACGACGGCACGCTGCTCCCTGGCTGGCCGATCAACATGGGCGGCCAGGTGCAGTCCAAGGCGGCCGCCGCCGACCTCGACGGGGACGGCGATCTGGAGATTCTGATTTCGGTGAAGAGCGGTCCGCTGCGCATCTACCACCACGACGGCACGCCGCTCGCGGGCTGGCCGCAGACCTCGGGCGTGACCTACGGATTCATCTCGCCGGTGGTCTATGACCTCACTGGCGACGGCCGCCCGGAAGTCCTGATCGGCGGCGCGAGCTTCGTGCGCGCCTGGCTGGCGGATGGAACGCCGCTCTTCGCCACCAGCGTCGGGTCGAACATCTCCGGCACGCTGGCCGTCGGCGACATCACCGGGGACGAGGTGCCCGAGATCCTCGCGGTTGCCCTGTCGGGAACGCTGTGGGCGCTCGACAAGAGCGGTGTCGCGTTGACCGGCTGGCCGGCCGTCTTCGGGCTCTCATCCTCCTATGCCGCACCGTCCATTGGAGACATCGATGGCGACGGGCAGAACGAGGCCCTCGTCGTCGGCTACGAGTTCCCGAGCTACACGCAGATCTTCGCCTACCGCTGGACCCCGACTGAGCCGGCTATCGTACCCGGCTTCCCGGTCTCCTACCCGAGCCTGCAGACCTACTCCTGCCCCGTCATCGGGGATGTCGACGGGGACGGCGACCTCGAGCTCTGGAACGCCGGCAAGGTCAACGGTCCGGCCTTGTACGCCTGGGACCACACCGGGGCGCCGCTGCCCGGCTGGCCCAGGACCGGCGACCCGAACATGGAAGGCTCGGTGATTCTGGCTGATTTCGACGGTCTCCCCGGTGCGGAAATGGCGGTGGGTGACAACTACAACCCGGGTGTCATCTTCGGTCACAATTTGGACGGCACGATTGCGACCGACTTTCCCATCCCGAAGCCGGGGGCCTCAGGCCCGAACAGCCCAGAGGTCGGCGATGTCGATGGCGATGGCCTGCTGGAGCTGGGCTTCACGATGATGACCGGTCACGTCGCCCTGTGGGACTTCCCCATCGCCTACGACGAGGCGCGCATCGAATGGGGCGCGCTCTTCCACGATGACTGGAACACGAACCAGCACGGGTTCGTCGTGCCCGGCGGCGCGGCCGCGGTGGCACCCGCGGCCAGCGCACGTGGATCGGGTACGCTGAAGCTCGTCCCGAATCCGACCTGCGGATCGGTCGCGATGGCGCTCACCCTCGATCATCCCGAGCTGACCGGGGTGAGCGTCTTTGACATGCAGGGGCGCGAAGTCGTGCGGCTCTTCTCCGGCCAATGGATCCGCGGACAGCACGGCATCGTCTGGGATGGACGTGATGCCGCGGGACGACCCGTGCCGGCCGGGATCTACCGGGTGCAGGTCGAGGGCGCAAACACGGGCGTGCACACCGGGCGAGTCGTCATCCTGCGATAGACTCGGGCTCCAGCAGCGCGCGGGGCGGCGGGTCACATCCGTTCGAGCGGTCTGAATAGCCAGGCCCATCGACCGGGCACCAGGTCGATTGCTTGCACGGGACAGAACTCGTGGCAGCAGTAGCAGCGGATGCAACCCGCATCGTCCACGCCACCGGTTGTCTTACTCAGCGGATCGATCGCGGGGGGATCGACCGGGCACCCCTTGACGCAAGCGTTGCAGCGGATGCAAGCCTCGGCGCGGATGCGTGGACGGGGTTGCCACTGGCGGCGAATCCAGTGCTGGGCTCGGTCGGGCAGCGGGAGGATGTTCAGCAGGCTGGTGATCTCACTGATGCGCTCGAAGTCGGCCAGCCGCAACGCATCGAGATCCCCGCCGCGCACCTCGATCTCCTCCAGCCGGGTGGTCCCATAGCCGATCTCCGCCGCGGCGGTCAGCGTGGGGACATTGCGCGGGTCGATGCCGACGAGATGACAGGCGATCGCATCCACCGCGGAGAGGTCCGCGCCCGCGAGCAGCACGCCCACTTCCCGCGGGCGCCCACCGCTCGGACCGGCCCCCTCCATGGCGACGATGCCATCCATCACCGCGAGCACGGGACGCGCGATCCGGTTGATATCCACGATCAGCCGCGCCAGCCAGAGGCGCGTCTGCAGCCGGTAGTGGTAGCTTGCCTTGCGCGTGCCGGGGACGAGGCCGAACTGGTTCTTGACCGCGCCCGTGAAGGTGAGCTGGCCGTGGGTTTTCAGCTTGGGCAGCGTAATTATGGCGTCGATCTGGGCAAGGGCGCTGGGCAGCGCGATGCGGCGCGCGACGCGGTTTTCCGGCGCCTCGCAGATGCATGTGTCGGTGAGATCAACCCACTCCGCGCCGCTGTCCTCGACCGCCGCGAGAATCCCCGTCTTGCGCGCGATCGCCGTCGGGTCGCCAACGCCGGGATTGTCGCCCACCCACACGCGCGCGCCGGCTTCACGGCACAGATCGACCATGGCGCGCACCACCGCGGGGTGCGTGGTGACGGCCTTCTCGGGAGCGGCGCCCTGCAGCAGGTTCGGCTTGAGCAGGACCGTTTGCCCGGCTCGCACGAAGGCGCCTATCCCGCCCAGCGGCTCCAAGCAGATCCGCACCGCCGCGGCGACCCGCTGCGGTTCGTAGGTGCGGATCTCGTGGAGCGAGACGATCGCTGCCATGTCACCGGGTGATCAGCAACCGTAGCGTCTGCTGCACCGCGCCGGCCTCCAACCGGCAGAAGTAGACGCCGGACTGGGCCTCGGCGCCCGTGTCGGTCCTGCCCGTCCAGGTTACCGAGTGACGTCCAGGACCCTGGCGGCCCTCGAGCAGTGTGGCGACACGGCGGCCGGCCGGATCGTAGATCTCCAGGCGCACGTCGCAGCTCTGGTGCACCTCAAAGGCGATCTCGGTTTCCGGACGACCCGGGCTGGGCTGCGCCGGATAGAGGACGGGCATGAGACTGGCCCGAACGTCGCCGCCCAGTACTTCGTGAATGCCGGCCATGTTCATGAGCTCGGTGATCGAGACCTTGGCGCCCTGCCAGATTTCAAGAGTTTCATTAGGTTGGAAGACGGTGTCCTGGAAGAAGCAGATGACCTCGCATTCTTCCTCGACCCAGGCAGCCTGGAGCTGGAAGGGCAACGTGATGGCCTCCTGCTCGCCCGGGGCGAGCGTCACCGGGGTGCCGTTCTCCGTCGGGACCATGTCGCGCATGACATGGTGATGCCAGTCGAGCCCATTGGGGGCGACGTAATAGAGCTCCGACTCGGTGAGCACGCAGTGGACCTTGCCGGAGAGGCTGCTCGCGCCGACATTGTGGAGCAGAATAGTGACGGAGCCGGTGCGCGTGCCAGCGTCATAGCCGCCGCTCAGATCAAGGGTCACATCAGACGGCACCGTCAGTCTGTCCAGCAGGTGGCCCTGCCAGCCTGAATAAACGTATCCGGGAGTGGGGCAGCCGTCCAGCCACAACCAAGGCCAGGCGTAGTGGTAGGTGCCTCCGTAGTAGTAAGGCGGCGGGTAGGTGTGCCACCGATTGTAACCCTCGGTGGTGTAAAACGGAGCGGCGGAATTCGTGTAGTAGGCGATCGCCGCCACGCGCGCGCTGTACACCTCGGCCAGTCTGTCCAGCTCACGGCTGGCTTGGTTGCAGGACCCTCAGGTGGTGCTGGTGAAGTACTCCAGGACCGCCATGCGTTCAACGGCGCCGGCCATCCCTGACCCGAACGCGATGATCAGGGCAGGGAGCAGCGTCGCGCCCAGCACCATCCGCCTCAGAACCCGACTCCGAGATCCGTGCATGGTCTACCTCCGTGGTTGGGATTCCCAACGGATTGTACCATGCCCGATCCTGGCCAGCATCGCGATGGCAGGCTGGATGCGAGCGGTTTCGCTAACGCAGCCGCCGGCGCGCAAAGAGCATGCAGCCCACCAGGCCGCTGCCCAAGAGCAGGAGGGTCGTTGGCTCGGGGGCCGTTCCAGGCGGCGGGGGCGGTGGGGGGTCTTCGTAGCCGGCGTCGTGGGAGAAGGGACCGAATTGGCTCCGCAGGTCTCCCGCAATGTGGTTGAACGTGTCGAAGTGGAGTGCCGAGTATCCGCACACCTCGACGCTGTAGACATTGATCTGGCCCCAGGACGGGAAGGTCGTGGGATACTCAGACATGAAATCACCCACGGGGGAATCGGCCAGGTCGAAGTCGCCCAAGTCGTATTGGAAGAAGCTGACGCCGGGGCGGTAGACGCCGTGCGGCGGGAGTTGTTGGCCTGAGCTCATGATGGGGATGGTGCCGTCACCGCCCACGGTGGGATCCAGCACCGGAATGCTCGCCACCGACGGGTCCAGAAGCTTGGTCGTGGTCGTCGGCGTGATGGTGATCGAGCCGATCTCGTTCGTGTAGTAGGCCGCGACCAGGTGCATGTCGAGAATGGGGCCATGGGCGCCGACGTTGCCGATCACCCATAGATCGAAGGTGTTGGCCATCGTGACCCACGTCTGGGTCTCCTCGTCGTACGTCGCCCCGTCGATGTAGAGCTGCAAGACGGGAATGGCCGCGGCGGGCGTCGTAGCTGCGCATAGGCAAAGAAGTCCCAGCACCACCAACCTTGACATCGTAATCACCTCCCACAGATGCAGTTGCAGATTGGGGCCCCCGGCCCGCACGGGTTTGGCGGTCCAGCCAGGACGCACCGAAATCAGGAGCATTGCGGCTGGATAGGCACGTTCTGTGCCCCGGCCGACCTCGCGGGGGATCGGCATCCCAACCCATTGAGGTACGCATGTATACAAGTGCCATCGTGTCTCAACACCGGGCAGGCGGGATCGTGGTGCAGGGAGATAGTGTCCGGATTTGCTTACATCGTCATATCTGCGTGACGGGAACAACGACGGAATTGACTAAGAAGGAAATGATTACGCCAATTGAGAGCAATGTCGCCAAATCCGACGCTCCTTCTCTGCTGCCGGAGACTTCCGCGGGCTACTCTCTCGGGGTCTCCGGCGCTGGCTGCGGACTGCGGTGGTAGGGATGGGAACGCCTGTGGATCCGCAGATTCTGGGCGGCCTTGTTGCAGGTGGTGAAGCACTCCTTGCAGATGGGGCGACCCGTGCGAGGCATGGCGAGCGAATCCTGGCGATAGCTCCGGTAACGGGCCCCGTGCCAGATCTGGGCAAAGCTCTGCTCGTGGATATTGCCCAGGATCTCCTCTTCGCAATAGCAACAGGGGACCACCACGCCGTCGGGTCCGATGACACAGAAGACCCACCCCTCGTAGCAGGGGATCTCGCGCTGCAGCGGATTGCTCTGGATCTTGCCCGCGCCGGATCGGATGGGCAGATGCGTGCTGAACTCAGCGAAGTTGTGGACGATGCCCGCTTGATCCAGCCGGGACCGCCACGGGGGGATACGGGCGAGTAAGCGAGCCATGTCCCCGGGCCTCAGGCGCAAATGGTCTGTCTCGGGAAGCTCCCCCATGACATTCCAGACGATCTCGTCGACACCGAGGTCCAGGCAGATCTGCGCCATGCCGTCAAAGTCGTCCAGATTGTCACGGCAGACAACGTGGCTCGCGCGGACCCAGGGGCGCCGGCGGCCCGCGGCGCGCCGGCGATCGAGGACCTCCTTGAGAAACGTGGTGGCCTTCTCCCACAGATCGGAGCCGTTGATGCGCCGGTACGTCTCGCGCGTCCCCGCATTGAGCGAGACGGTCAGGCGGTCTAGCTGTGTCTCGACCAGGGTGGGTGCGAAATCGGGCGAAGCCAGGGTGGCGTTGGTGACGAGTGCGCAACCCAGGCCAGTTCCCTTGATCGCGCGGACCACCCCGGTCGGATCGGGATGTGCGATGGGGTCCCCTTTGCCGGATAGCTCGACCAAGTCGACGCCGGCCTGTTTGAGCTCGCCCGCCAGTCGGCGGACGGTGGGCAGATCCATGGTCTTGCGGCCGCCGGCGTAGGTGCGATACGCGGTGACGGGCGCGGGCTGCAGACTACCGTGCGACTCGCAGAAGACGCAGCGGAGATTGCAATGGTGCGTGACTTCCAGGCTGACCACCTGGGGGCCGACCAGGGAACGGCCCAGGGCAGCACCGAGAATCCGCCGCACTTGTCGTGCGCGGGAAGTGAACGTGAATTCGGCCATGCGCATGTCTTTCGCAGACAACCTTCACGATGAATCGGAGAGAGTGTACCACGGGGTTCGGAGGCGGACCAGGCCTACCGCAGAGGTCGCCCGAGCTGCCCGGTCGCTCGTTCGTCTTCTCGGCCAACGCCCGGGAGCCGGACGGCACCGGTATGGCCCGCGGGCAACCTCTGCCAACCCGAGACGAACCCGAGACGCTCCCGATACGCCTCCCTGCCACACTCAACGCGGCGATGACACTTGGTCGACACAAAATCGCAAGGAAGGGGGGAGTATGAGATCGATCACCGCTTTGGGCCTGGCCATGTGTCTGGTCCCGCTGTGCGCCGCGCCCGTGCAGGGTGAGGCGGCCCAGCAAACCGACTGGTCGGGCGGCACCGGCGCTCTCGGACCCGTGACGCAGTGGGACAATCGCTCTGCCGCCGCGAGCGGGATCGACTGGGCGGACCCAGCGGGCGAGCTGACCCTGCTGTCAGCGCTGCCCCACCCGCACGAGGTCACCTCGACGTTTGGGGAGCCGGCCTGCGTCGATGCGGCCGACCTAGACGGCGATCTGGACATCGACCTCGTGTGCGCGGCCTACCAGGGGCACGAGGTCGCCTGGTGGGAGAACGACGGCGCCGGCGGCGGCTGGGTCCAGCACACCATCGCCACAGGGTTCACCGAGGCGGCCAGCGTGCATGCGGCTGACATCGACGGCGATGGCGACATCGACGTGGCGGCCACGTCGGAGGGCGGCCACACGGTCGCCTGGTGGGAGAACGACGGCGCGGGTGGCGGCTGGGTTCCCCACGTCGTCGACGCGGCGGTCAACGGGCCGTTCTGTGTCTGTTCGGCCGACTTTGACGGCGACCAGGACCTGGATCTCTGTGGCGCCGTGTTCTACGCCAGCGACATTGTCTGGTGGGAGAACATGGACGGCGTCGGCCACACCTGGACCCCACACACGGTCGACCCCAGCTTCTCGTACGCCTGGTGGACGGTCGCCGCGGACATCGACGACGATGGGGACATGGACATCGTCGGCGCGGCCTACAGCGCCGGCGACATCTGCTGGTACGAGAACAGCGGCGACGGCGCCACCTGGACCAAACACTTCATCTGCGCGACCTTCCCCCACGCGCTCAACGTGCGCGCGGCAGACCTGGACGGCGACGACGATCTCGACGTCGTCGGCGCCTCCTATGCCGGCAACATCGCGTGGTGGGAGAACGACGACCCGACGGGCACCTGGGCGCAGCATCCCATCGACTCGGGGCTGTCGGATCCGTTCAGCTCGCGCGTCGCGGACCTCGATGCGGACGGCGACCAGGACGTGATCACGAACGAACGCGACGGCAACCGCGTGCTGTGGTACGAGAACGTCGCTGCGAGTGGGGAGGTGTGGCTCAAACGCGTGGTGGACGAGACGTCCGACGGGCCCAACGACGTGCTGGCGGCCGACGTCAATGGCGACCTCATCCCGGAGATCATCGCCACGTTCTCCTGGGATGGGAGCATCCTGTGGTACGAGCCGGCCAGTGAATACGCCGCGGGTGGATCCCTCGAGTCCTCGATCCTCGATGGCGGTGGCCCGGTGCCCGACTGGGGCGCGATCACCTGGAACGGCACAACGCCTCCGGGCACCTCCGTGGTTGTACAAGTGCGGGCGGCGGCCGATCCAGCCGACCTGGGTCCATGGATCGACGTGACCTCCTCAGGGGATGATCTGTCCGACTACATCGTTAACGGCACCCGCTACTTCCAGTACCGCGTCTCCCTGGCGACGAGCGACGCGCTGGTCAGCCCGGCGCTCCAGGACCTCGGCATTCAATGGGAGTACGCCAGCGCGGTCAGCGACGGCGATTCACCGCGGGATGCGCGGGCCTGGTGCTCGGCGGCGGGCAACCCGGCGCGGCCCGGTGAGGCGGCGATCAGGTTCGCGGTCCCCTGCGCCAGCGAGGTCGACCTGGCGTTGTACGATATCAGCGGCCGGAAGCTCGCCACGATCGTTCGGGGACACTATCCGGCCGGTGAGCATGTGGCACCGGTTGAGGGCTTGGGCAGCGGGGTCTACCTCTACGCCCTGCGCGTGGGAGAGCTCCGCGAGGCCGGCAAGATCGTGCTGCCCTAGGAGGATTCGCCGCGGCCGTCCAGCGCGGCCTGGACGGCCCGGACCTGTGCGATCAGCGGCTCGTGGTGGATTCTCTGGGCGTCTTGCAACGCGCTCGACAACGACTGCTGGCAGGCGGGGTAGTTCTCTTGCGATAAGGCGAAGCGGGCCGCGAGCAGATCACGCCACGCCGAGGACCCCACCCGCGGCCAGCCTTCGCCAACGGGGTGCGCGGCTTGCTTTGCTGACTCGGAGCGTTCGACCGTCATGGCGCGCTCGAGACACCAGCGAGCCTCCTGGGGATCACCTTGGTCCAGCGCCATGATCCCGCTGAGCACGTGCAGGTGATCCAACCACACAGCATGCTGGGCGTCCTCAGCGACCGCGAGCGCCGCTTCGATGGGCGCATGGGCCTCGGCCGCCGCGCCCGTCAACAGGTGGATCTGCGCCAGACGGGTGTGCGCCACACCGAGCTTGGCACGGTGTCCGAGCCTCTCGGCGAGCGCTAGGGCCTCCGTGCAGTGGCGGTGGGCGTCTGGCAGGGCACCCGCGTGCAAGGCTGTCCGCGTGATGCCCTCGAGGCAATCGAGGGCCCCGTCCGGATCCACGCCCAGCCGGCGCCGCAGGGCGAGGCTGGCCTCGTAACGCCGGCGCGCCCCGCGCAGGTGGCCGCGTCCTTCGAGCAGGAGACCCAGGACGTACAACCCGAGCGCGATCGACCAGCGATCATGGCAGCGACGCCGCAATACGAGACTGCGGTACAGCGCGCGCAGCGCTTCCTCCGGATGGCTCGTTCGCAGATGACAGGCCAGCACCTCCCAGCAGAACCCCGCGCACCACAGGTCACCGGCGCGCTCACAGGCGAGGGCGCCCGCGCGCAGCTCGCGCTCGGTGCGCTGGGAGGTGAGGTCGAGGATCGCGGCCAGCCCCTCGGCGAAAGCGCGCTCGACCGGCGTGCCCGCCACGCGCAGCTCGCGCCGGCCCTGGCGCACGAGGCTGCGGGCCCGGGCCGGGTTCTCGTAGCGCAGGAACCAACCCTGCGCGACGCGACATTGGGCGAGGAGTCGGAGCGCCGCGGCGCTGCGGGCGCGCCCCGGCAAGTGCGTCAGCGCGAGCCCCACCGTCTCGATGCCCTCGACCGCGCGGCTGCTCATGTCGTAGAAGAGGAAGAGCGGCCGCGCGGCCTGCGCCATCTCGGCGATCCAGCCGCGCTCGGCCGCGTGCGCCCAGGCCTGACGCAGGTTGTGACGATCGCGGGCCAACGCGCGCAGCGCCCGCTTCTGACCGGCGCCCTCGAGCGCGGCGCGCGCGGCGATGACCCTGCCCAGGTAGTGGCGCGCGCCGCGATCGCGTGCGGCAGCTTCCTCGCGCGCGCTCTGGGCGAGCTTCGCGCGGCCGAATTGTCTGAGCGGTGCCAGGATCTCGAAGCGCTGATCGCGCGTGCGCATCAGAAACGACTGCTCGATCAAGGCAGCGAAGGTCACCAGGGTCGATCGGGCGACTTCTTGAGCTGCTTCACGATCGAAGGAGCCCGTGAGGACACAGAGCCGGCGAAAGGCCGCGCGCTCGTCGCGGGTGAGCATGGCCCAGGACTGCTCGAACACGGCGCGTAGGCTGCGATGACGCGGCGGGACATCGGCCTGCGGCGCGGCTTCCAGCTCGAGGTTCTCAGCCAGTCGCCCGGCGATCTCAGGGACGCTCAGGCTGTGCGCCCAGGTTGCCAGCAGCTCGAGGCCCAGCGGATGGCCGCGCAGCCTGCGGCTGATCGTCGCGGCCGCGGACAGATCCGCCGGCGAAGGTCTGAAGGAGGAGCGCGCCCGGCGGATCGCCCGGAGGAACAGGCGGACAGAGGCGCAGCGCGACACCTCGTCGCGCGTCGCCGCCTGCCCCGGCCAGGGCAGGCCCGCCACTTCCAGCACCTGCTCTCCCGCCAGGCGCAGTCGCGACCGCGAGGTGGCCAGCATGACGCACTGGCGCGTACCCCCCAGGATCTCCCGCAAGGGCCCGAGGTCGCCGGCGACCTGTTCCAGGTTGTCCAGGATGAGCAGCATCCGCTTGCCACGCAGGAATTCGATCAGATCCCGGCATGATCCCGACGCGGAGGAATCCGCCCGCGTCGGCCCGCGATCGCGCGTCCCGAGCGGGAGGGCCAAAGCCTCGGCCAATGCGGCCGGGAGCAGGTGCCCCGCTTCGACCGAGACCAGAGAGGCGAAGACCACGCCGTCGGGGAACAGCCCGCTCAGCCTGCGCCCGGCCTCGAGCGCCAGGCGCGTCTTGCCGCAGCCGCCGGGGCCGGTCAGGGTGAGGAGCCGCACGTCCGGCTCGCCGAGAAACCGTCCGATCGCCTCCAGCTCCTGTTCGCGTCCCACGAAGGGCGTCGGAGGCTCGGGGAGAACGCGCTGCGCCGTCACCGCCGCTGACGCTGCCGGCGGCGAGCCCGGCTGCCCCGGATCGCGCGACGGGATCGGCGAGCCCGGCTGCCCCGGATCGCGCGACGGGATCGGCGCGCTCGATTGCCCCGGATCGCGCGCCAGGATCTCGTTGCGCAGCAGTACCGTCTCTCGGCTCGGTGCGACCTCGAGCTCGCGGGCGATGAGCTTATTGAAGCGGTCGTACAAGTGCAGCGCTTCGGTGCGCCGGCCCGCGCGTGCCAGGAGCGTCATCCGCATGCGCAAAGCCCGCTCGTCGAGCGGATCGAGGTCCGCGCGCAGGCGAGCGCTCGCCAGCGCTTCATCCAGATCGCCGCGCTCCTCGCGCAGGCGGATCAGGGCATCGAGCGCGCTGCCCTGGGCGGTTTTCAGCGCCTCCTCCTCACGAAGCTGCCACTCCTCGAAGGGGTAACTGCCGGCGAGCGAGAACCCGGCCAGGAAGTGGCCCTGATAGAGCTCCACCGCTTCAGTCAGGGCCGGCTCTGCTCGCGCATCGAGCGGCGGGCGGCGACCTGCGACCAGGCCGGCGGACTTGAGCAACCGGCGATGCTCGCGCACATCGACCCAGAGGCCCTCGCCCGACCGCAGCTCGACCATCTCGCCCTCGGTCGCCAGCCACGGACTGAAGCCCGACCTTCGCAGGACCCACAAATGATTGCGCAGTTGGGCCAGCGCATCCTCCCGGCCGGTGTCGGGCCAGAACAGGGCGGCCAGCGACTCGCGCGTGTGCGGCGTGCGGGTTGCGGCCAGGTAAGCGGCGAGCGCCAAGGCCCGGCGGCGCCGGATGGGCAGCGCTTGACCGGAGGCTTGTACGCGCGGGGGACCCAGCAGGCGGATTTCCAGTCCGGGCACAGACCGCTCTCCCTTCCGCGGTTAGGCGTCTTGTCGATCGACGGCCTCACAGACGGAAGACATGAGATCGAAGTTGCCCGCCGCGGCCGCGTTCCTAATGGCTCGTCCCGAAGCTCAACACCACCCCATGCGCCCCGTGGCCGCCGACCTTCTCGAACTCCTCAAAGACGTAGTGGTAGCGCAGATCCACCACGATCTGGTAGCTGTACGTCCGGAACGCGAGCACGCCGCCCCCAAGATCTGCCGAGAGCGTCGTCGCGCCCTGGGATTTGGAGTATGTGCAGTAGCAGGTCGTGCCGGGTAGGCAGTCTCCACAGCCCACGTCCTGCTCCACATGAACGTAGCGCATGCCCAGTCCACCGCCGATGTAGCCGGACAGATCACCCTTTCCGAACATACGCCCGACAAAGATGTCCAACGGCATCCACTCGACGGAGCCGCCCCCCCAGGCGATACCCAGGAGCGCCGTCGACTCGATCAGAAACTTGCGGCCCTCGAACTTGTACACCAGCCGCAGGCTGGTCAAACGCTCTCCGCCGTAGCTGTCGCCATCCGGGAAGATGAAACCGGCCCGCAGGCCAATCCCGGAGCGTCCGGCCCTACGGCGCGGGGTCTCCGATTCCGCGCGCGTGACAGACTCGACCGTGGCGCGCTCGGAGTCTGCCCGACCGGAGGCGATTCCCTCGGCGACCCGCCGCATAACGGTGTCAAGGTCCTCTTCGGTCATCGCCGAAAGCTGATCGCTGTAGTAGGGCGTTGAATCCCCCACCCGCAGAGCCCGGACGCGCACGATGACCTTCTCTCTCAACCGGCTCAGCGAGCCATAGATGACCTGCGCCGCCTGGCGCTCGCGCGCCAGAGACAGAGCGCACTCGACTTCATCGCACCCCTGGTCGCCATGCGGCAGCTCGGCGTGGAAGCTGCGGCCCAGCACCGCCACGCCCCGCCCCTCGAGTTCGCCTGCCAGAAGATCGCGCGCCACCATTGCCGTCGTGTCGCTCACGCCGACCGTGTGAAAGGGCAAGAGCAAGGTACCCGTCTGTCCACAGGCTCTGGAGGCAGTCAGCAAGATAAACGCCCCGAAGAGCGCCAAGACCCGGCCCCATCCGCTCGCTCGCATGGTCGGCTCCGTCTCAAGTCGTTGCGGGCCCGGAAACCTCGAAGATCATGCCCCCCGCGCAGCCCGCCTGTCAACGTGTGGCGCCCGCTCCACGGGCCGTCACGTCTTCTTCACCATCACTACCAGGTACTTCACCTTCCGGAACTCGTGCGGATCCGTGATGACGAGCTGCGTGCCCTCGCCCGCTGGTCGCAGCTCGTAGCTCGCCTTGCTCTGCGCGCTCAGCACCTGGGGCTTCGCATCCGGGATCCGGATGTCTCTGACCCGGTCGGTATCCAGAGCTGTGAAGTCGCTCTCCAGGAAGGCACCGGTGAGGACCGTCGACTTGCCTATGCCGATGATGCCGCCCTTGTCCGCGATGATGCCCATGTCCTTCAGCATGTCCTTGGTGCCGATGATGTAGTAGATCGTGCCCAACTCCCTGGCCTTCTCGGCGATCACCTCCTGCTGCTCGGCGATCGTCTCCTGTCCCCGCCGGACGTCGGTTTGCAGCTCGGCCACCTTGACCACGAGCGAGTCGACTCTGTTGGTCAGGCGGGCGATCGTGGCCTCCTTCTCCGCGACCGAGCGCTTGAGATTATCGATGATCCGTTTCAGGCCGGTGATTTCGGTGCGGCTGTTCTCGAGGCTCTCCTCGAGCGCTCGGATCCGGGTCTTGCTGTTCTCGATGCTCTCCCTGAGTCCAGAGATGGTGTCGAGCATTCGCTCGCGCTGCGTCTGGGCGACGGCGGCGCCCGGTTCCAGCTCGTGAGTGATACGGATGAGCCGTTCCTCTTCGGGGATGATGGAATCCAGACCCTCCTGGATCTCCGCGATCGACTCCAGCGCCGTGTTGAACTGGCCGCGCACAGCTTCTTCCGCCATCCGGGTTTCGGCGTAGCGTGCGGTGGTTTCCCTGTACTTGAGCCCGAGCACGATGATGGCGGCCAGCATGATGAGGACCGCCAGGCTCAGCACGACAGCAGCCGACTTCTTCACGAGCCCTCCTCGGAACCTTCGGTTCCTTCCCGGGAGCGGGCCACGGCCCAAGCGCCCGCCGACACGGGCAGCCTACCAGGGCTGCCCGGCCGTGTCCCTACGGATACCGAGCGGATCCCGAAGGATACAATCACCCAGCATCCGACAAGCGGCCAACATCATAATCCATTTCCTCGTAGCATGATACGGCATATGTCGGTGATGGCACGCGCCCTGCCACTCGGCAGGCCAAGGGCGGCCGGGTGGCTGCCGCGGGACGAAAGGGGAGCGCCAGACTCCCCGCACGGCTTTCGTGGACACTCCGTCCGGACGGTGCGATAAGGAGGCCGTCCGAACGATGCCAGGAGGTTTTATGTGGACGTTGAGGAACGGGCTCAGAAGGGAAGCGCATGGCCGCGCGGCGCTGGCCGCGCTGGCGGTGTTGGCGACGCTGACCGCGGCGCCGCGCTGTGTTCAGGCCCAGGCTTCGGCCGCGGGCACCGACGAGGAGCGGCTCCGACTCGAGGCCCGCATCGATTCCCTCGAAGTCAAGCTCGAGAAGATCATCATGGAGAACGTCGACGCCAGTCCGTTCGCGACGGGGGAGACTTTGAATTGGGGCACCGGCTGGAACGCCTCGTTCTTCACCGCCGCCGAGAACCAGTCGGCGATCGAGGTCGGGTACACATTTGGGTTTCCGGGTTGGACGCCGCCGTGGGATCGTGAGTACATCGACAGTCGTCGATCCTATCGGCTGGGGATCTCTGCCGGTTACCAGTACTATCGCCGCGAGGGCCCACTCGCCAAGGACAACGGTGACCTGTACTACTCACAGGGCAGTGTCCTGGCCCTCAAACTCAGCTGGGGCACGCCGGTTCTGCTCAACTTCATCAGCGCCAGCGCCAACCTGCGGGGGCTGTGGATCTTCCCCAATTACGATGACGGCGATACGGGCCGCGACAAGTCACTGTTCGGCATCGGTCTGGGGTCGGATCTCGAGTTCTGGATCGCGCGCGACAAGTGCCTGACGCTCGGCTTCAAGATGGAGGGGGACTGGGATAGCTGGACCGACGAGGACCAGTACGGGACCGACCAGGTGCTGCCCTATCGCTTCCGGCCGCAGATGGGTGCCCGCGTGTTCTTCTAGACGGCGTGCCGCCATGCGTGCCGGGCCGACAGCGTGAGGAAGCGCAGGTGATTCACGATTTCGTCATGAAGGTGCTGGGAGCGGGGATCGCGGCGGTGGTCTACTTCCTGCCGCTCGTTCCCCAGTCCGATCAGGGCGGCTTGATGGTCGAGGCGCAGCTCACGGCTCCCGTCACCAAGGACACGCACGCCCTGGTGACGCACGGGTTGGGGTTTGGCATCGACTACTACTGCTCGGTCATCGTCAATGACCGCAAAGCGTATAACACGCACGTGGTCAAGGTCCTGACGTTCCAGGAAGGTTGGACGGTCAACGGCGAGGAGCTTCCCGAGGCAGAGATCCAGAAGCAGATGGGAGCGGCTCGGTTTCTGTTTCCCGAAGTCGTCCTGGCCGAAGGAGACGAGGTGCTGACGTTCGTCAAGGCGGTCATCCTGCCCGACTCGACCTTCCGTCAGTCCACCGGGTTATCGACGCGCGTCCTGTGGAATCACTATGTTCCCCGCAAGAAGGAAGCATGGGTATTCCACAACGGTGCGTTGGAGCGCAAATGACGATCAAACGCAGGTTCCTGCTCTTCTTCAGCGCCTACGTCGGACTGCTCGTCGTGATCGTCGCAGCGGCATCGATTCTTGTCCTGAGCGGCACGCTGGCGCGGGTGCTCCACGCCGAAAACCAGGCCTACGCGATGATCATGGGCGAGCGGATCCTGCAAAGGGCGATCATCGGGTACGTCCTGCTGGTGCTGCTGGTGGTGGCGATCTCCCTGCCGATCGGCCTGCTGCTCGCGCGGATCGTGTCGCGCGCCTACGTGCGCATCTTCGAAGACCTGACGCGCATCGCCCGCGACCGATTGCGCCTCGACCGGACGCTGGCGGCCGACGACAACGAGCGGTCGCTGCTGCAGAAGTACATCGATCTGCTCGTCGCCGATCAAGAGAAGCTGCGCGACTACGAGCGGACCAAGGCCTGGAAGGACGGGGCGCGGATGCTGATGCACGAGCTGAAGAACCCGCTCACCCCGCTCAAGCTATCGGCTGAGACGCTGAGCCTCCAGAGCGCGCAGCCGCGCGTCCCGGGCTGGAATGCGGATGTGGTTCAGGAGGAAATCGGCAGCATCCTCGCCGCCACGCGGGATGTGGAGGCCATCCTGGGCGTCTTCCGGGAACTGGTGAACCTCGACTTCGGTCCACGCGAGGAGCACGCCCTGCGGCCGATCCTGGCCGAGACCTTCCAGCAGCTGCGCGCCAGCCACGGCGCGCTGGACGTGCGCGGCGACCTGCCGGGCGCGGGGACCCGCGTGGTGACGGAGCCGACGCTCCTGCGCATGGCGATCGCGAATCTGGTCAACAACGGGCTGGAAGCCGATCCGGGCGGGTTCCACGTCGATCTGAGCGAAACCCCCGAGGTCGTGACGCTCACGTTCTTCACGCCGCGGGGCCACATCGAGGATCCCGCCCGGGTCTTCCACATCCGCTACTCGGAGAAGGGCTCCGGGCGCGGTTACGGGCTGTTCCTGGTGCGGCGGATTGCCGACTACCTGGAGCTCGATTTGGACTTCGCCGCGCGCACTGAGGGTGTCATCTTCGGCATCCGAATGAAGAAGGTGGACCCGGGCGCCGCCTGAAGCGAGGTGCGCCGCCCGAAGACCAGGGCGGCGCTTGAAGCCAGGGGAGGATGGTGTCATGGACACGCTCTGGATCGTGGATGACGATGTGACCATCCTCGAACGGCTGCGTGCCATCCTGACCCGCGAGGGTTATCACGTCGAGACCGCCGTGAGCCCGGACGATTTCCTTTCCCGCGCCCCCCTGTGCCCCCCCTCCGTGGCGATCTTCGACATCGTCTTCCCTGGATCGCGACTGGACGGCGAGGGTCTGGTCAAGCTGCTGGGTGAACGCTTCCCCCATGCCCAGGCGGTCATGATGTCCGGCGAGAGCGATGTGCAGAAGACGCTCGCCTGTTTGCAGCAAGGCGCCCTCGACTTCCTGGAGAAGCCGGTCTCCCTGGCGCGGCTGCTGACCTCGGTACGCAACGCCTTCTCGATCTGCAACTCCCGCACCTCGGCCCGCGCCCAGTACACGATTCTGGGCCACAGCGCCGCCATCCAACGTGTAAATGGGTTGGTGCGCAAGCTCGCGGTCCTCAACGAGAGCGTGCTCATCCTCGGCGAAAGCGGAACCGGGAAGGAGTTGGTGGCGGTCAACTTGCACCTCTACTCGCCACGCTGCTCTCTGCCGATGCAGAAGGTGAATTGCGCCGCACTCAATCCCAACCTGATCGAGGCGGAGCTATTCGGTTACCGGAAGGGCAGCTTCACCGGCGCCCTGCGCGATCACAAGGGCTACTTTGAAGCGGCGCACCAGAGCACGCTCTTTATCGACGAAGTGGGCGACTTCGCCCTGCCGCTCCAGAGCCGCATCCTCCGAGTCCTGCAGGAGCGCACGGTGACCCCGGTGGGCGAGACGCGGGAAGTGCCCATTGATGCGCGGCTAATCTTCGCGACCCACCGCAACCTCGAGGAGATGGTCGCCCGCGGCGACTTCCGGGAGGACTTGTACTTCAGGCTGTCGACGTTCGTCATCGAGCTGCCCCCGCTGCGGGAGCACCTCGAGGACATCGATGACCTGGCGCCGCACTTCCTGGCCCGATTCTTCGACGAGAACAACCTGGGCTTCAAGGAGCTCTCGCCCGATGCCCTGAGGAAGCTGAAGCAACACGACTACCCGGGCAACATCCGCGAACTGGCCAAGGTCGTCAAGAACGCCGCCTTCTTCTGCCCGGGCGATCGCATCACGGCCGACGACATCGATTTCCATCCCCGTCCCGGACCCACCGACATCTGGGTTCAGACCCGCGGGGCGTCCCTGCGCGACGCGCGCCGCCAGTTCGAGCGCGAGCTGATCCTGCGCCGTCTGCGGGCGGCGGGCGGCGACATGGAACAGACCGCCACCGGCCTGGGTCTCCTGCGCACGAACCTCTACCGTAAGATGCGATCCCTGGGCCTCGATCCGCGCGACTGAGCCCGCCGCGCCTGCCTTTCGGTTGACATTCCCTTGGAGGCGGGAATATTCCTTGTCCGGTACCTTCCTTGTCCGGTACCAGAGTAGCAGGTCGCCGCTGCGGGTCCCCCCAGCCGGATGGCTCGCGGGCCCGCGCGCACCCACGGAGTCCAAGGAGATGTCGCCTCCGCAGCCCCCCCACGCTAACGATCCCATCGCGGCTGCCCTCGTCGGCTGCGCCCGCTTCATCCGGCGGCACTTCCTGGCCCTTCTGATCGTCTTCGTCGTCTCCGCCGCCGCCAGCATGGCCTACACCCTGCGCCTGCCCAATGTCTACACGGCCACCGCCAGCATTCTGACGCAGGTGCCGCCGCCCCCGATCGCCGGCACGAGCGAGCTGCTCGGTGAGGCAGCACGCGGGAGCACACCCGAGGCGATTGCGGCCCTGTACACCCAGGTTGCCCGCAGCCGCACCGTGCTGACCGAGCTGCTCGACATGGAACACGCGACCGGGTCATTGCGCTCCATCCTCGCGCACGAATCGGGTCTGGCGAACCCATCGGATGCAGAACTGGTCGCCGATCTCGCTCGTGCTTTCAAGCTGGAAGTCGATCCACGCACGCACTCTGTCCACGCCGCCGCCACCCATCGCGATCCGGTTTTGGCAGCTGCCTTGCTCACCGGGTTGCACGACCGCGTCGATTCGTATATCCAACGCGCTACCGACAAGGGATTCGGTTACACGCGCGACGTGCTGGAGATGCGCCGTGAGCAGGTCGGCCAAATGCTTCGTCTGGCGGAAGAACGACTGCAGACGTTCGAACGTGAGAATCCCGGACGGGAGCTCTCTGGTGCGCTGCTGGCCAGACGCGATGTCTTACGGGTCGAGGTCAAGTCCGCGGCTGACTTGTACAGATCGGTGAGCAATCAGTGCGATCTGGCGCGGGTGGCCCAACAGCACTATGGCTCCGTGGTGAGCATCCTGGATCGGCCGACCGTCCCGGAGCGCAAGTCGGGGCCGCCACGAGGCAAGATCGTCATCATCGCGGTCGGAATCGCCATGCTGGCGGCGGCGTTGTACATGCGCGCCCACGACGTCGCGCGGCGGTACTCGGCGGCCGCGGCGGCGGGGAAGTGACCACGGCCGCACCCAGGCGCCGCCGGCGCGTGGGCAGGTGGGGAGGTGGATCGTGGTAGATAGTGTCTGGAGCGCCTGGCAGGGCTTTGCGTGGGTTGCGCTCGCGAGCATGCTCCTGCTCACAGTCGCGGGAACCAGCGGCGCTCAGCAGGATGCCGGGTCGCAATCCGCGTCGAGCGCGGCGTTGCTAGCCCAGGGCGACGCGACCTTCAGCGCGCGCGACTACGAGGGGGCGGGGAAGATCTACCAGCAGGCCGCCAGCGCGGCGGAGGCGGAGGGGCACCGTGGCAACCAGGTCGAAGCGCTGGCCCAGGTGGCGCGCTGCTACAGCATCCGCGGCCTGGGCGAGGAAGGCCGCCCGTGGCTCGCCCGTGCCGCCGCCCTCGCCGACACGAGTGCGCCCCAGGGCTGGGCCCGCTACGAAATCGTCCGGGGCGTCTACCAGCGTGAGGACGGCCATCGCGCGGAGGCCACCGAGACCTTCGCGCGCTTGTACGACTTCTGTCGCGAGCACGGCCTTCATCGCCAGGCGGTCAACGCCGCGCACATGGCCGCGATTGCGGCCCAACCGGAGCAGCAGATCGCCTGGGCGCACAAGGGGATTCAGGCGGCCGAGGAGGGGGGATATGCGAGCTCGCTGGCGATGCTCTGGAACAACCTCGGCTGGACCTACGACGACCTGGGCCGCTACGAGGAGGCCCTGGACGCGCTCACCAAGGCGCGGGAATACCACTGGCAGACCGGTGATGACCAGGCCAAGTTGATCGCCGATTGGTCGCTGGGCCACGCCCTGCGCATGGTGGGCCGCAACGACGAGGCGCGCGGATATCTCACCGGCGCGTTCGCGTGGGCCGAGCGCCGCTACGCCGAAGACCCCAGCCCGGCCAATGCCGAGTGGCTGGGAATGGGGCACAAGGAGTTGGGTGAGCTGGCGCTCGCGGAGGGACGGCGGGACACAGCGCGCCGCGAGCTGGCGCAGGCGGTCGGGAAGCTGCGCGAGGCGGGGATGGAGCAGTGGGACGCCGACGGTCTCCGGGAGCTCGGCGAGCGGGTGGCCCGCTTGGATCAGCCGTGAGGCGGTCTAACGATCCCCGATGGAACGGCGCAGGGCCTCTGGATTGAGCACGCGGATCTGAACTCGCCGGTTGAGGGCCAGCGCGGTAGGGCTCGATCCCGCGATCACCGGGCGTTCTTGCCCGTAACCAACCGCTTCAACCCGCTGTGCTCCGAGTCCGCCGGTCGTCACCAGGTAGTCGCGCACCGCCTCGGCTCGCCGGCGACTCAGTGCCAGGTTCGCGTCCGCGCGACCGCGGGGGTCGGCGTGGCCCTCGACCCGCACCCGCACCTCGGGAAACTCCCGCAACACCTCGGCCACAACGCTCAGGATCTCGCGGGAGATGGGCAGAAGCTCGCTCTTGGCCGTCTCGAAGAGAAGGAACTGGCTGGTGAAGAGGCCTTCACTGGTGAAAGCCTCCCGCACCGTTCGCGGCTCGACCGAGGGCGCCAACCTGAGCGTCTCGGCCGGGGCTGCGGGCGGCGGCGGGAGGAAGACCGCCACGTGCGGAGGAGACTGCGCCCGCGCTGGCGCGAGCAAGGCAAGGGTGTCGGGGATCAATTGCGCTTCAGCCGGGGGCAGCGCGGCCAGTGTGTCCGGGCGCGGCGCCCAGCGCGCGGGCGGAGATACGGCGAGTGGGTCAGCGGGTGGCGCCTGGCCGGGCCGCACCATCCCGACCCGATAGCGCGGCGCCGCGGGCAGCCCGGCCAATTCCTCGGCGAGGATGCGCCGCACCTGCGCGGCGAGCGGCTCGGTGGGCGCCGGGGTCGAGGCTGCGTGAGCCGGAGGTGGACTCAAAGCGGGACCGGGTTCGGCCGACAACGGCTCCGCCTGGGCCCGGCGCGATGTGGGTGGGCCGCTGCGGATGCGCACGCCCCCCGGCTGGCCGTAACGCACGTAGAAGAGCGTGCCGTCGGGCAGCGGAATGGACGTCCACGCCTCACCCTCGGGGTGCGCCTCGATCGCGGCCGGGGAATCCTCCGGCTGGGCCAGCGTGGGCTGTACCGGCTCGACCGGCCGGCGCTCGCGCTCCGTGACCGCGGGCGCGTGCACCGGCTTCGCCGCGCCGGGCACGGGCGGAGGCCCGCCACACCCGCCCAGCACGAACAGGCCGGTGCCGGCGATCGACGCCAGAACCGCGCTGCGTAGATGCACGCTCCGGTCCATCAAGTCCATCCCCCCTGCTGTCACGAGCCGAAACGGAGGCCGATGACGAGGCGATTCGCGTCGAAGGCCTTGATGCCCTGGTACTCGAGGAACGGCGCCCAGCGGCCGAAGCGGGCGTCCATCCCCACGCCGAAGTTCACCGCGAGATCGGTCTCGCTCTCACCACCCGCATCCACGTTGAGTACCCCCAGACCTCCGTAGATGTAGGGACTCCACTGGGGCGCACCCCCCAGATTCGTGAGCGGGAGTTGGACGTTGACCGCGCCCAGGATGGTGGTCACGTCGTCACCCAGCCCCACGGCCACCTCGGGAAGGAGATGGAATGGCGTGCGACCAAGGACCGCGCCGAGATCCAGGCGGCCGCCCAGGATGAACTGCTGCGGGTCCTCCAGGCCAACTCCGGTGTAGACGCGGAATCCCACCGGCTTCAGCCCCGAGCTCTCTTCCCCCTCGACCTTCTCGATGACGATGACCGTCGGTTCGGATTGTCGTTCAGGTTGTGGTTCGGGCGGTGTCGCCGTTTCCTTCTCGAGCCATTGGCCCTCAGGTGTGGCTTCGCTCGTCTCCCGCACCACACCAGCCCGCCGAAGCTCGTCGCGGATCACCTGGCGGATCGTTTCGAGATCAGGGGCGGGCGCCTCGGCCGGGTGCGACGGGGGCTGCGGCGCGGGCGGCGCCATCGTGGGGGGCACGGGCGGCACCGGCGGCGCGGGCGGCGTCCCCGCCGTATCGGACTCCCCGATCACATTGCGAGCCTCGATGTTCACGCCGCCCGGACTGCCGTAGCGTACGTAGATCTCTCCCTCCGTCGGCACCGGGATCATGATCATGCGCTCCCCCGCGTACCCGGCGACCATCCTCCGCTCGCGCGGCGTCCGCCCGAGCCACTTCTTGCCGCCCAACTCGGGCCCTGCCCGCCTTTCCCGGCGGATTTCCCTGGCGATCTCTACGCTCACCGAATCGGCCCCGCCTTCGGTCACCTCTTCTTCCAGCTCTTCTTCCAGCTCCAGCGCCTCGAGCGGCAGGCCTGGCTCAGGCGCGGGCTCCTCGCCCTGGCCGAACAGCGGCTTCTGCCCCTGCGCGGATGCTCCCCCGAGACTGAACCGGAAGGCTGCGCCGATCATCCAGTTGTTGAGGAGGTCGTCCGGCTGGGAGGTTTCGTCCAGGTCGGTCGCGCTCAGGATGTGATCGCGGGCCGAGATGTCCAGCTCCAGACGATCGCCGAGCCGGAACCCGAGTCCGGCGCCCAGGATCAGCATGGTCTTGTCGTCGAGCACGCTCTGGCCCTCGTCGAAGAAGTTCTTCATGAAGTCGAGCTGGCCGACACCGGTGACGAGATACGGCACCGCGCCCTGACCGGAGTTGAGGTTGAAGCGAGCTTCTCCACCCCAGCTCTGGATCGGCACGGTGTCGTCGAAGTCATCGTTCATGCCCCGCCAGTAGTAGCCGCGTAGACCGAAGAACCGCCCGAAGTCGAAGCCAGTGCGCAGCCCCACGAGATCCTGCTTATCGAGCATGAGCTCGTCGCTGAAGTCGAGGCGGCCGACGAAGGGTTCGATCGGGATCGAGAGCCCCGAGAGCCCTTGCCGGTAACGCGCGAGCATCGCGCGATCGGTCTCGCTCAGCTCGGAATCACGCGCTCCACCCAGGAAGAGGGTCAGCCCGGCGCCCAGCGAGAGGTTGTGGCGGATCTGGTCGGCATCGGGATCGGGCGGATGGCTGCCGGTTGCGGGAGGCTCCGCCAGTTGGAAACGATCGACGCGGAACGCCATGTCTTCAGCGAAGAGCTCCGCCTGGAATCGGGGGAACCCAAGGCGCAGGCCCGCCCCGGCCTTGACGCTGATCTGGCGGATCTCGTCACCCTCGGCCGGATCAAACCTCAGAACCCCGCCACCGCCGCGCAGGAACGGGACCACCCGACCGGTGCCGAGATTCAGCAGGACGTCGACCCCATACGTGGAGATGTCGAGATCGCGGTCGGTGAGCGGTTCACCCGCACCGGGGAGATCGAGCTTCCCGAGCCGAGTCTCCACGTCCGGGCGGGTCAGGTAGTAGCCTTGCAGGGCTGCCAGCCGGCCGAACCCGATGCCCAGGCGGCCACCATAGAGCTGCGCGTCTTCGAGCCCGATCTCGTCGTCCCACTGCACGACATTGTAGGTCGGCGTGATCGTGTAGCTCAGCCCCTCCGGCTGTGCACCGACGGAGCCGGCCAGGCCCAAGCTCAGCGCACAGAAAAGGGCGAGAGCGTGGCTGGGGCAGACGAGATTCGAAAGCTTCAACATAACGTCGTCCTCCTGCAGGGAGTCCTCAATCGTTCGACATCGACCGCTTACGACAAGCGCACGGGATGGCCAACCCCACGGGGTTTGCCACCACGGCGGTTTGGGGGACTACGGCTTCACCACCGCCCCGCTGGGCTCTACCGGCTGCCCTTCTTCCTTGGCCCGCCGCCACAGTCCCCACTCATCTTCGGTCACCGCGCAGCGCCCCCGCTTCGAGTGCGTCGCGTGGTAGTTGTAGTTCCACCCCAGAGCCTCGGACCCGCCCCCGCTGTGCGTGGTCACGAAGTAGCGGTTCTGCAGCCGGCCGATGGCGTCGACCTGCCCGCCCGGTGTTCCCTGATCGCCCCCGCTGGGATCGATCGGGACCCAGCCGTAGTTGGGGAGATAGACCTCGGCCCACCGGTGATGGACATCATCCATACTGACGTCGTCGCCGCGCACGGCGATACCAGCCTCGTAGCGCGCCGGCAGCCCGGCGGCGCGACACAGGGCGATGAAGAGGAAGGCATACTCAGAGCAGGATCCGGTACCGCGCTTGATTAGCGTCTCCGGAACATCCCAGCCACCCACCCGCTCGTACTCGAGCGTCTCGATCACCCAATCGAAGATCTTGCGGGCGATCCAGTAGGGGTTCTTTTCGTCGCCAACAATCTTCTTGGCAGTGGATTGGATGAGCTCAGATGCGACTTGGTAGCGGTCGCCATCGGCTGTGTACAGGCTCCGGATGTCTCCGGGAATGTCGTCCAGTCGGCCGGTCTTCTCCGGGATCAGGATGTAGTTCAGCGCTCCGATGCGCGCTCTGGCGAAGTAGCCGACCTCGAACCGCTCACCCGGCTTGAGCACGTCGCGCTGGAAAGACGCGATCTCCTGCTGCCAGCGATCCCGCGACATCTGCGGGCGGCCGCCGGAGTATTCCAGCGGTGCGAGCAGCACCATGTGCTCCGATTCCATCTCCGGCACCGCCAGGTTGACGATCGCCTGGATGACATCGCCGGGTCCGTGGTTCTCGAGTCGGTAGACCAGGCGCATCTCAGCTTCACGCCAGTCGCGCGTCTGGTACCTGCGCGCCTCGCGCGGCGCGCAGAGCCGGACCACCCCCTCCTCGAGGTCGGCGAGCCAGAGACGACCGCCGGGCGCCGCGGCGAGTCCGCACGGGTAGGGGCCCGGCGAGACGAAGCTCGTGATCGCCTTCCCCGTGGCGGGCGCGACCATATAGACGCGGTCGTGCAGGCGCTGGGCCACCCACAGGTAGGTGCCGTCGAAGGCGAGCCCGCTCGGTTCCCCCTGCGGCGCGGGAAAGTAGGTGAGCGCGGTGCCATCGCCGGGGATCAGCCGGTACAGCTCACTGCGGGCGTTATCGGCCAGCCACAGGGCTTGGCCGTCCCAGGCGAGGCCGAGCCCGGCCCCGTTGGGGGTAGCGTAGTCGCTGAGCGTGATGCCGCTGGCCGGATCGAACACGTAGATGCGGCCGGCGAAGTCGTCGCAGATGTAGAGCTTTCCATCGGCCCAGGCGAGACCCCGCGGGCGATAACAGGGTGCAGCGATGCGCTGAAGGACGCGGCCATCCTCGGGGGCGCAGCGCCAGAGCACGCCCTCGCTCCAGTCCGACACCCACAGCGCCTCGCCGTCCCAGGCGAGGTCGCCCGGGGTGGTCGTTGGCAGCGGCAAGGTCTTCAAGACGAGGCCGCCATCATCAGCGCTCTCTGCCGGCGCTTGAGCGGGCGTCCGAGATTGAGGCTGACCCTGTGCCCCGCCAGTGAGCGCCACGATCAGTCCGGCGATGGACAGCACTCTGGCTGCCGGCCCGAAGAAGGGCGAGCGGGTGAGAAGGAATGGCGCAGCAAGCATGATGGCCTCCTGGCGGCGAACCGGGCATTCGATCTCGGGCGGGCCTCTTGGGTATTCTCAACACCCAGAGGTCGGGGTGCAACACTTGATTGCGGCCATGTTTACAGTTCGTCATAACGCCGCGGATGCCCGCCTGCCGGGGTCGGGTCCAGCCCTTCGCGGCCCACTCACAGCCCCGCCCCGTCGGGGCGAAAGCAGCTTCTGCTATAATCTCCCCTGGGCCGGACCCCGCCGTAGGTATCCGGGAGACAAGCACATGGGACGAGAACAAGGCTCCGTCCCTACCCGTTGAGCGGGGGTTGCTACCGCCGGCCGCCGCGCATTGCGCGGGATGCAGTCGCGACGTGGGAGACGTGCCGGCATGAACGTACCCATCATTCCTGCCAAGCTCAGCCCGCCCACGCCCTCTGCTTCCTATGTGCCGCGGCCCCGGCTCGACGACCGCTGGAAGTCGTGGTCGACCCGGCGTCTCATCCAGGTCACCGCCGGGGCGGGCTATGGCAAGACCGCGCTCATCGCGGCCAACGTGGCCAACGATGGCCGCCATTGCATCTGGTACACCTTCGACGATCTCGACAACGACCTCGCTTGCTTCCATGCGCACATGGTCGAGGCCGGAAGGCGCCTGGGCCGCAACCCTTTGCCGGAGGGCATCACCGGCCGTCCCGGCGAGGGCACGCGCATCCTGTCGCACATCCTGCTAGCCCTGCAGCAGAAGAAGACCCGCGCCGTCTTTGTGTTTGACGACGTGCAGCGCGTGTCCCGATCTGCGGATGCTCTCCGTCTGCTGGAGCAGCTCATCCGCTTCCTGCCGGCCGGCAGCGCCGTTGTGCTCGCGGCGCGCGAACCCACGCCCATTCACATCTCCAAGCTGCGCGCGGGCGGCGAGGTGGCCACGCTGGAGGCCCAGGAGCTCTGCTTCACCGAGGCCGAAGTTGCACGCTTGTTTGCGCAGCGATTTCCCAATTTGCCGCTCGACCGCCGGTTGATCCGCCGAGTGACGGCCAAAACCGAGGGCTGGGTGGCCGGGATCGAAATGGCGGCCCAGCTCGCGGCCGATCAGTCGCCCGAGGCGTTGGACCGCGCCCTGGGGCAGCTGGGATCAACCCAGGCGGGCTGGTTCGCCTACTTCGCCGAAGAGGTGATCGCCCGGCTCGAACCCGCCCTGCGCGACTTCCTGCTGCGCGTCGCGGTGCTTTCCTACCTGGATGCCAAGCTGTGCAATGAGTTCCTCGGACGCAACGACAGCCGGCGGATGCTGGCACTTCTCCATCGTCGCAACCTCTTCATGCACCCCATCGGCGATGGGAGGGAGGCCTATCGTCTTCACGACCTGTTCCGCCACTTCCTCCAGGAGCAGCTCTTTGCGACGCTCAACCCCGATGAGCAGCGCGAGCTCTTACGTCGGGCAGCCGATGCGTTGGCGCAGTCGGGCGCGTGGGCCGAAGCCGCCGCGACCTATGCGCGCGCGGGCGACCCCGCGGCGACGCTGGACCTGATCGAGAAGCGCGGTGAAGAACTGCTGGCGGCCGGACACTATAACGTGCTCGAACAGGCATTCAGCACGTTGCCGGCAGCGGCCCTCGCCAAGCGAATCCAGGCTCGGACGTTGTACGGGGAGCTTCAGGATATCCGCGGGCAGTGGGAGGATGCCTGGGCCACCTACACTGCCGCGCGCCGGGCCTGTCCACCGGGTGAACAGCGAGCGCAACTCACCGGCCTCCTGGCTCGCTTTCAGATGAGACGCGGCAAGTACGCTGCGGCGCGCTCTCTGTGTAAGCGAGCCTTGGAAGAACGAGGGACCCGCCGCCCGGCGCTTCGCGCCCAATTACACACCACATTGGGCATCGCGACTGCCGAGCTCGGTCATCTGGACGAGGCCGAGAAGCACTTCCAGCGATCCCTGGCGATCTGCCGGCGAAGTGGTGACGAAGGGGGGCAGGCGCGGGCGACCTACCTGCTGGCGGTCAATGTCTATCTGCAACGCGGAGAGTTCCGCCGGGCCCGCGAGGCGGCGGACTGGGCCTGGCACCAATTCGCGCGGTTGGGCGACCGACGGCTGAGTTGCTTGACGCACGGTGTGCGCGCGTACATTGCGGCCCTCGCAGGCGAGGAGCGGGAGGCGCGGCATATGGCGGAGGAGGGCCTGCGGCAGTCCGAGGCTCTGGGTTACCGCATGATCGAGGGCTACTCCCACTGCACATTGGGACATTGCGCTCTTTTGCGCCAAGAGCTACCGGCCGCGCGCGAGCACTTCGCGGCGGCCCGCCGGTTGGGCGAGGAGCTGGGTGAGGTCGATCTGGTCATCCAGCCGCGCCTCGGAGAGGCGATGATCGCGCTGGCGGAGGGCAATCCCCGCGCCGCCGAGGGATTGGCCCGCGAGGTGCTCGCGATCACGACCCGGATCAAGGACCGCTACCAGGAGGCGCAGGCCTGGGTGATCCATGGCCTGGCGCGCCCGACTCTGGCGGGCACCGCGTGGGCGCGCGCCGAGCGGATCTGCCGGCAGATGGGCGCCACCTTCGAGCTTCACCGTGTGTTGCTCCTGCGTCTGCACGCGGCCGGCGACCTACAGGGTCCCCGGCGACGTTGGCTGGATGAGTTGCTGACCGGGGCTGCAGGTGCCCAGCACGATGCCTTGTTCCTGACCTTCGAGCCCGAACGCTCCACGAGGGTCCTGGCCGCGGCGCTGCGCCTGGGGATCGAGACCCGCTATGCAGCTCGCCTGCTGGTGCACCTGGGGCCGCCCGCCGCGGCCGCACTGCGGTCCCTGGCGGAGGATCCCAGCGAAGATGTGCGGGTGCGCGTGACCGATGTGCTTTCACAGATCGGGGGCCCCCAGGCTCAGGAAGCTCTCGCCCGGGTGGCCCAATCGACCACGCGAGCGGGTCGGGCGGCTCGGCGGGCGATCGAGGAGCTGCAGGAGTCGTGCGGGCCGCCGCTGCAGATCCGCGCCCTGGGACCCTTCACGCTCGAAGTGGACGGCCGCACCCTCACGCACGGGGACTGGCGCTCGAAGCGCGCGCTCAAGCTCCTCCTGCTGCTGCTCACGCATCGCTTCCGCTGGGTGCCCCGCGACGTGATCATGGAAGCGCTGTGGCCCGATGCCGATCCCGACAAGGCTGACAACAACCTAAGGCAGACGGTGCACATCCTGCGCCGGGTCCTGGAGCCCGACTTGAAGGAGACGCGCGACTCCCGTTACATCCGGCTACGCAACGAATCGTGGCGCCTCGATCCTTGTGGGCGCTACGGCTATGACGTTCAACGCTTCGAGGCCACGCTGCGCGAGGCGGATGCCCTGCGCGATGACGGACGTCCCCGGCGGGCGGCCGATCGCTACCAGAAGGCGCTCGATCTCTACCGCGGCGACTTCCTGGAGGAGGCGCGCTACGAGGAGTTCACCGACAGCGAACGCGAGCACCTGCGTGATCTCTACCTGCGTGGCGCGGCTGCGCTGCTGAAGCTGCACGCCGCATCCCGGCGCTGGGAGGTGATCATCCCGCTGGCCCGCCGGGTGCTGCAGCAGGATCCCTATCGCGAGGAGTTCCACTGGCAGCTTGTGCACGCCCTGCTGCGGGCGGGGTATCGCCGTGAGGCGTTGGAGGCCTACCTGGAGTACGAGCGGGAGGTGATTCGCGAGCTGGGCGTGCTGCCCTCCGGAGCCATGCGCCGGCTGGCCGACGAACTGCCCCGACTCGGGAGCCGGGCGAAAGCGGCGCGCTCCGCCGGACAGCCGGCCGAGACTCCGTGACCAGCCCTCCGGTCGGAGCGGAATCGCATGGCGCGTTGAGCCATTCTTCGCCATCATGGCATCAGCATGAACGCCTACCTACGTGTGTGGATCGTCGGGGCCGGGGCGGTCGGCTCGGCCATCGCCGCGGAGCTGACGCGCGCGGGCCGCGCCCAGGTGGTGCTCGTCGGATCGAGCTCACACTGGGCGACGGTGCGCGCGCGCGGGCTGCGCGTGGCCGTGGGGGGGGATGCGCCCCAGACACTGCGGATCGACGCGCGGTCCCTCGACGGCCTGCCGATGCTCGGGGAGCAGGATCTCGTGCTCCTCACCGGCAAGCTCCCGCGACTGGATCCCGTGCTCGCTGTCCTGCGCCACAGACTCCAACCCAGCGCGGGTGTGATCGCCCTGCAAAACGGCCTGCGGGTGGCGGAACTGATAAGCGACCAACTCGGGCGGCCTGTCGACCGCGGTCTCGTGATCTTCGGTGCCAACTCACCCGTTCTGGGGTCGGTCATTCTCTACCCGGGGGGGATCCGCTTAGGCCGCTCGCCGGTCACCGAGGCTGTCTGCGAGCTGTTTGTCGGAACCGTGATTGACTGCACGCTGATCGACGATGTGCCCGCGGCCGAGTGGCGCAAGCTCGCGATCAACTGTCTCGCCAATCCGCTGGCCGGCCTGCTCGGTGCCAGCAACGCCCGGATCGGGCAGGCCGACCTCGACCCTGCCAAGGAAGCGATCCTGCAGGAAGTCCGCGCCGTGGCGGCCACCGAGGGCGTGCAACTCGACTTCACGGTGGCGGACTTCAATCGCTACATGGCCGGTCCCACCGGCAGCAACACCGCTTCCCTGAGGACCGACATCGTGCGCGGGGTGCCCACCGAGATCGACGCCATCAACGGGGCGGTCGTGGCGCTCGGGCAGCGCCACGGTATCCCCACGCCCGTCAACGCGTTCGTGGTCGCGCTCATCAAGGGGCTCAGCGAATGACGGTGAATCTCCCGACCTTGGTATCCCCGCCACAGGTCACCGCATAGAGATAGATCCCGCTGACGATGTCTTGCCCGTTGCGGGAGATCATGTTCCAGCTCACCGTGCC